>Ga0316198_10000628_pt1 | contig 19109 bp, 7 predicted proteins | sample OudBieAanoxic_MG_FD_204935 | JGI IMG/M metagenome (GOLD analysis project Ga0316198, IMG submission 204935) | Coastal sediment microbial communities from Oude Bieten Haven, Netherlands - site A anoxic | ecosystem: Environmental > Aquatic > Marine > Coastal > Sediment | place: Netherlands...
CCGAAGCAGGTAACAAGTACATGCCAATGAAAATAATCAGCTTATTGGCCGCAATGGCCGTGGTTATGATACTGAGCGGCGCCGCAACAGCTGACTTCGTAGCGGTCGATGATGTTATCTCGGATCCGTCTTCCTCTATACTGGACCCGGAGTTCGATGTTATCGGCAACCATATGGTATGGCAGGACGGTAGCGGCAACATGTGGCTGTCTAAAATTGATCCGGTCAACGGAGATGTCTATCCAGCGGATGGCCAAGGAACACTGCTGGACACAGGCCTTACCAACGGTCTGATAACAGGCAACGGCCCCGAGTGGGGCTACAGTTCCGGTACTCCGGTGATTGCCTACACCAGGAACCTGCTGGGCACCATCGGATTGGCACGCGCGCGCCAGGACATCGATGGTGCGTGGATGGCAGACAGGCTAATCAGACCGCTCGAGCGCTGGCGGCCGGAAGGTACGCACCCTTCACACAATGGCCCCATGCGAATCGCCTATAATTACACGGCTAACGGCGTCGACCTGGTGGGCTGGCGCAACATCGAGGACCAGGCCAGTGAGGGTACTATCGAAGGCCAGATGGCGCAGGGTGGACGTTGGCTGGAAGGCACGGACAGCATCTTAACCATGGTTATCGACAATGGTACGGTCCAGGTGGGGATGACCGATATTAACGACGGCATACCGCACGTGGTCACGCGTGGTAATAGAAAAAAGCTCAATGGTTTCGGCTGGTGGGCGCCCGAGTTCAACGAACCGGTGTTTAGCGTCATGCTCGATGCGCGTAAAGTTGCAATCTTCCGCCAGGCGGATGCGCATTTGTGGACGCTCTACTACACAGTACATCTGCCCACGGATAAGCAGTATGTAAGCTCCCCTGAAGCTTTTACCGTCAACGGCAAGTCTTACATTGTCGTCGTCGCAGCAGAAGAGCTGGGCACAGCACAGTTCAAATTCCAGCCCGCAGGCCCGAGCGAAATCTGGATTGCCGGCATTGACCCTGCAGCGCCATTTTTTCGCCGGGTAGACGATCCTGCCACCGTAGCGCAACGCTCTGAGCCCGAGATGTACACTACGGCTGAGGGTCCGGTCGTCTACTACACGGAAAAGGATGAAATAACCGGTAACAAGCTGTTGCGGCGTGCTGCCACCGGCCTGGGACCGGACCTGGGCTACGACCACCCGGGCTATGGCGGCTCATGGGCTGCCATGTTCCGCGACAACAAGAACTGCAACTGTACACCGTTTGCGATAGCTGAAGATTATCAAGAGCACACCAGCTGGACATTGAGGGTGAACCGCCAGGGTATGCGGCAAACCCTGGGTCCCGAAGGCAACCTGTATGCGTCAATGCTGGAGCTTGGTCAGGCCACGCCGCCACCAGAGCGGTTTTTGGCGCTTGATCCGATGTCAGGTGCGGAATCATGGCATCTTGACCAGATTGATGTTGGCGCCAGTATTGTCGGTACTCAGAATCTGATCGACGAACAGGGCAACATCTATCTTGCCAGCCAAACTCATCTGAATAAATTCAACAATGCGGGTATCAAACTCTGGGATACTCCCATCAGAGGTCTGCCTCGCTCGCTGCAATTCGCGCCCGACGGCAATATTGTATTTTTTCCATGGAATGGCTGGGTGCAGATTGCGGATCCGAACAATGGCACCATCCTGTTCGAAAAAGATTTGACTCCAGGCAGGGTCTATCCGGATTCGATGTCGTGCCTGGCTGCTGGTCCACTCTCGGGCTGCGCCTACATCGATGCTCCGGCGACTGATTTCCATGCTTCTCGCGTCTATCAGACATTAACTACCGACACTGGCAACGGCGTCATACAGGCATTTGAATACACGACGTCACCTTCCATAGACCTTGTGCCCTTGTGGACCAGTGCCGAGTTTACCGGCAACGTTACCTCTCCGGTACTGTCGGCAGATCATGCACGCATCTATATACAGGACGAGGCAGGGCTGTTGTCTGCCATTGACGCCAATAATGGCGGAACCGCCTGGAATTTCCCGCTTGGATTCACCGATGCGCATGAGCCAGCGGTCACGGACCATGGCTTTATTATGCCGGGCGGGAAGCACAGCGATAACCCGGAACTCAACTACGTTGGCATCGTGCGTGATGCAGGCCCGACTGCTGAATGGGCCTTCCAGAGCCTGGATTACGTAGCAGAATCTCTTCCTGGAGCAGGGCGCGGCAACCGCTTCGCGGTCGGTGCCCGTCGAGTGTCTGACGGTAAGCTGGCGTTACTGGTCATGCATCCTAGCTTCGGCATCATCAGCGAAACACTGCTGAGCGCCAGTATACCTCTGCCGAAAGAGCTCACCGGCGTGACCATTCGCAATGATGGCTGGATATTTCTCGGAACTACGGGCAGGACAACGCACAGGGCCTACCAGCCTGTTTATGACATAACACCGCCACTTGCGAAATAACAAGCATCAACAAGTCCACATGACACTCAAAAAGAATTCAGCAGCTTTTCAACGGCGTAGAAGCCAACTGGAATTAGAAATCGGGTTGTCGTATATTCATGATCCAGATCAAAGAAAAAAACGGAAAGAGGGGATAATGACTATGACCACCATGCTGCCGGTTAGAGCGAGTGTTGCGTGCCTGTTTTATCTCCTGTTGTGTATCATTGCGATGCCGGCATTCGCCAAATCATTCTATGCATTTGAATCAGGCCAGGTCCGCCCTGTGGCCATGTCGGCAGGCGGGCAGTTCCTGTACGTTACTAATACCCCTGACAATCGCCTCGAGATATTCAGGATTTCCGAAGCTGCTCTTATACCCATCGCCTCTGTGCCGGTGGGCATGGAGCCCGTTGCGGTTGCCGCCGGCAGCAACGGCACGATCTGGGTTGTTAACAAGCTCTCCGACAGCGTCAGCGTAGTCAGGAAAGATGCCAACGGCTTTCGAGTATTTCGCACCCTGCCCGTGGGTGACGAGCCTCAGGATATTGTTTTTGGCGGCCCCAACCGCAACCTGGTATTTGTATCGGCTGCGCGCCGGGATCTGGAACGTCCCAAACAACCGCTGATAGGTAATGCAGATGTATGGGTGTTTGATGCTGATGCTGTGGATCAGCCCGAGACCCCTGAGCCACTGAAGGTGATCAATATGTTCACCGATGTTCCGCGCGCATTGGCTGTCAGCAATGACGGTAACAGTGTGTTCGTGGCCAGCCATTTCTCCGGCAATCGCACAACAGTCATTTCAGACGACGTGGTAGCAGGTGATATCCCGCCGCCACTGGACAATGCCGATGGTATCCCGGCTCCGGGAACGGCGTTGATCGTTCGTAACGAAAACGGGCAATGGTTGGACGCTGCCGACCGCGACTGGTCTGACAAGGTCAACTTCACCCTGACCGATTTTGATATTTTTCGTATCGATGCCAGTGCTGCTGTGCCCGCTTTGGTGGAACGCCTCGAAGGTGTGGGCACCACGCTGTTCAATATGGCGGTCAATCCAGTCACGGGTGAAGTATATGTTTCTAACCTCGAGGTACGCAACCATGTTCGTTTCGAGGGTCCGGGCGTGCACGGTGGCACAACACTCAATGGGAATATCGCATCGAGCCGCATCACTGTGATCAGTCAAGGCCAGGCAAAGCCCAGGGATTTGAATAAGCACATCGATTTCACGCGTCCGCTCGGCACTTTGCAAGAGAAAGCGGCCAGTCTCGCCTTTCCGCTCGAAATGGCGGTCAGCTCTGATGGCAAAAAGCTGTATGTCGCTGCCCTGGGCTCAGGCAAGATCGGCGTCTTCGACACGACAGAACTGCGTAACGACAGCTTTGTGCCTGATCCTGCGAATCATATTGAGCTAACCGGTGGTGGTCCCACCGGGGTGGTTCTGGATGAAACCCGTGATCAGCTCTATGCGCTGACCCGGTTCGATAACTCGGTGTCGGTAATCGACTTGATTACAAATCAGGAGGTGTCTCGGGCCGCAATGTACAATCCTGAACCGGCCTCACTGGTGGCCGGTCGACGCTTCCTGTACGATGCACGACTGAGCTCCAGCCGCGGAAATGCAGCCTGTGCCAGCTGCCACATTTTTGGTGACAAGGATGAACTTGCCTGGAATCTCGGTAACCCTGACGGACAGGTCGAGGACAATCCCAACATATTCGTGGTCGATCCCTTGCCCTTCGATGACATCTCTTTCCACCCCATGAAGGGCCCGATGACGACGCAGAGCCTGCGCGGCATGGCGAACCACGGCCCGATGCACTGGCGCGGGGACAAGACCGGCGGCAATGACCCTGGCAGTGGTGATCCAATGGATGAGGTGGCTGCGTTCAAGTTGTTCAATTCTGCATTTCCGAACCTGCTCGGTCGCGAGAGCGAGCTGCCGGATGCGGCAATGCAGGCCTTCGCCGACTTTGCTCTCCAGCTCACCTACCCGCCAAACCCGCTGCGCAACAAGGATAACTCTCTGACAGAGTCGCAGACGCTGGGTCGCGAGTTCTATTTTACTTTCCCGACCTTCTTCGGGAGTAGCTGTAACGACTGTCATGTGTTGAGCGTTGTGGACGGCTTCTTTGGCAGCGACGGTCGTTCCGTCAACGTGCGCGGTCCCCAGGTCATGAAAGTGCCTCATCTACGCAATGCATACACCAAGGCCGGCATCGGGCGCACCAATGGCGAGCTTTCTACGACCCGTTTCAAGGCGTTTTCTTATGGCCACGCGGGCTCAACACCGACTATCAAGGACCTGCTCGCCAATCAGGATGCCGGTCGGTTCGATTTCCCCGGTGGACCCGCGCAGCGTCGCGATGTTTCGAACTGGGTCATGGTGATCGACAGTGAACTGGCGCCCGTGGTCGGTCAGCAGGTCACGGTAACTGCAGTCAATTCGCCACAAGTCCTGGACAGTCTCAGCAACATGGTGGTGCGTTCGCAAATTATACAGCCACGCCCTGAATGCGATCTGATTGCCAAAGGTGTCCTGGCGGGTGAAGCCCGGGGCTGGGTGATGAATTCAAACGGGCAGTTCACCGGTGATCGCGCAAGTGAAACCCCGTACTCGATCGCTCAGTTGTTCCAGATTGCCAGGACCGCCGGTCAGGAGGTTACCTTCACTTGCGTACCTCCCGGCGCCGGTATTCGTATGGGAATTGATCGCGACGAGGACGGTATTTACGATCGCGATGAGCTGGCTGCTGCAAGCAGTTCAAAAACACGGCGTTAATCATGTCGAAATCCATTACAGCGCTGTTTTATCAATGCTTATGTCGATTCAACGCACTGATTTATGTACCTGTTTTTATTGCAGGAAAAAAAATAGGCATGGATTATGCAAGTGATTATCATTATGATTATAGGAATTAACGCCGTTCGCCTGTCTGTAATATCATTATGCCCATGAATTTTAAATTGGAAACAAGACAAGTTATACCCCCGCGCATATTGTGCATACGGCAGGATTGCTGAATTTTCTTTTTCTTACTGGAGCCCGTGTTTTGCAGATTCTTTTCCCCTTATCGAAAGTTAGAGCCACACTCAAAATGCTCCGGTATTCATGCTCAATTGCCATGACCTCGGTATTTCTCACAGTCTCGTTCAGCATGGCCGCGCAAGCAGCTGGAATAATCACGCTGCTTGGTGTTGGCGATAACGGTCAGCAGGCCAATAGTGACACCAAGAAAGCATCTCTGAGTGATGACGGTCGCTACGCGGCATACGAGTCTGACGCAGACAATCTGGTTGCCGATGACGGAAACGGAGCACGGGACGTGTTCCTGCATGACAGGCTTGCCAGGACCGTCCAGCGAATCAGCCTGGGCAGCAGTGGCGGTGATGCAAATGGTGACAGTGATTTCCCCAGGCTTTCACCGGATGCGCGTCTTTATGCTTTTGACTCATTCGCCTCCAATATAATTGCGGGTGATAACAACAACAGCCAGGACATCTTTCTGCTCGACCTCGAAACCGGCGTCGTTGAACTGATTAGCGTCAGCAGCACCGGGGAACAGGGCAACGGCAATTCATCACGTCCGGAAATGAGTGCTGACGGACGTTATATTGCTTTCCGCTCGGCCGCATCGAACCTGGTCGCCGGGGATTTAAACGGCGTTGAGGATGTATTCGTTCGCGACCGTGAGCTCGGGTTCACCACTCGCGTAAGCGTCAGCAGCACCGGTGTCGAAGCCAACAGTGAAAGTGGATACTACGGAAACCCGATCAGCCGCGATGGCTCCATTGTCGCCTTCAATTCCAGCGCGTCGAACCTGGTACTTGATGATACTAACGGAGTACCGGATGTTTTTGTGCATGACCGCAATACCGGTGAGACCACGCGCATCAGTGTCTCAACCAGCGGCAACGAGGGAAACGCGGGCAGCCATTTGCCTGCAATGAATACTACCGGCCGGTTCATCGGCTTTTTCTCCCACGCCACAACCCTGGTGGCTAACGATACAAATTTCAAGGGCGATGCTTTCGTCCATGACCGTAGTAACGGTACTACGATACGCGTTAGCGTCAATGCCAACGGTGACCAGGGCGATGGAATTGGTGGCCGACCGGTCATCAGCAATGATGGGCGCTATGTCGCTTTCGCCTCCTCCGCCTCGAACATGGTAGCCGACGATACAAATGGCTGGCGGGACGTCTTTTTCAAAGATCTCGGTACCGGTGTGGTGACCCGGCTCAGTGTCGATAACTCCGGTAACGAAGGCAACAATAATATTGATACACCGCTCATGACGCCCGACGGACGCTTCGTTTCGTTCGAAGCCAATGCAAGTAACTTCGTGGCCAATGACATTAATCCGGGTTGGGATCTGTTTCTGCACGACAGGTACGGAACCCTGTGCCGGGGCCAGGTCCCGACCTGGGTCGGTACAATGGGTGATGATGTGATTGCTGGAACCGCGGCTCGGGATGTGATTCACGGCCTCGATGGCCACGATCTGATTATCGGAAAGTCCGGTAACGACATCATCTGCGGTGGTCGTGGTAACGATGAGATTCGGGCTGCGCTTGGAACAACGGATGTGGTTATACTTGATGGCGGCGACGGTGACGATATTTTACGCAGTGGAGGCGGAAACGATTTCATGATTGGCGGAACCGGTGTGGATGACTGCGACGGCGGTGTTGGCACCGATCAGGCCTGGGGTTGCGAGTTCCAGACAAACATCCCTTAATAGATGAAACGTAATATAAGAAACGTATTTCAGCTGTTTTTTTGAAGAACCCGCGGGCAGGATGCTTGCTCGTGTTGTAGAAGGACTGACACTATTTGTCAGACATTAGAGGATAGATAAATGCCAATGAAGAAATTACTCGCGATACCATCGCTTCTGCTTTTTATCATTACGGGATCGACGGTGATACAGGCCGCATCATTTACAACATTTGAATCAGGCCAGGTTCGGCCGATGGCGTTGTCGCCTGATGGCCAGCGTTTGTTCGTGGTGAATACCCCGGACAACCGTGTCGAGGTTTTCCGGGTGACTGGTTCGGGCCTGGTCCCGCTCACATCAGTTCCAGTAGGCATGGAACCCGTTGCAGTCGCATCTCGCAGCAATAATGAAGTCTGGGTGGTCAACCATCTTTCCGACAACGTCTCCATTATTAAAACCAACGCCGCGGGTACCCGTGTTGTGCGCACCCTGCAAGTCGGTGACGAACCACGCGATATTGTATTTGCCGGGCCCGGCGGCAACCGCGCCTTTATTACCGCAGCCAACAGGAATCTCAATCGGCCGGCCGGTTCACAGATCGGCAATGCCGATATCTGGGTATTTGACGCGAACAATCTTGGTAATTCCCTTGAGGGTGATCCGCTTAGCGTGATCAATCTGTTTACCGACGTTCCTCGAGGACTCGCGGTCAGTAACGACGGTAACACGGTATATGCCGCGTCCTTCCATTCAGGCAGCCTGACCACGATTATCGATCCGAAAACGCTGGGCGGTGATTTACCTCCGCCAACCGATAATGTTGACGGTGTGAGAGCGCCACCAGTCGGTCTCATCGTCAAGTTCGATGGTGCTGCCTGGCGTGATGACACCGGTCGTGATCTTTCACACCTGGTGGATATCTCGCTGCCTGACAACGATCTTTTCGTTATCGATGCGGCAGCTGCTGTACCTGCCGAGACTGCTTCATTCTCCGGTGTCGGCACGACACTGTTCAACATGGCGGTCAATCCCGTCTCCGGCGAAATCTATGTCTCCAATCTCGAAGCACAGAACCATGTTCGTTTCGAAGGTCCCGGTATCCACGGAGGCAGCACCGTGCGAGGACACATCTCCGAAAACAGCATCACAGTGATCGATGGTAACCAGGTCTCGCGTCGACACCTGAACAAGCACATCGATTTCAATACCTTCCCTGGAACTGCCCAGGAAAATGCTGACAGCCTTGCGTTTCCTCTGGAGATGGCGATCAGCTCTGACGGTGATACGCTTTATGTCGCAGCCTTTGGTTCTAGCAAGATCGGGGTTTTTGATACTGCAACACTGGGCGATGACAGCTTTACACCGAGTGAAAACAACCATATCGGAGTCAGCGGTGGCGGTCCGGCCGGTGTTGTACTGGACGAGGCAAGAAACAGGCTTTACGTACTGACCCGTTTCGACAACTCGGTTTCGGTGATCGACCTGGTGACCTCGCAGGAGACCGCTCACCTGGCCATGCACAACCCGGAGCCGGCATCCGTCACGAATGGCAGAAAGTTCCTTTATGATGCACGCTATACTTCCAGCCGGGGCAATGCAGCCTGTGCAACCTGCCATATATTTGGCGACAAGGACGAACTGGCCTGGGACCTGGGTGATCCGGATGGCAGTGTTGCCACGAATCCAAATCCTTTTCGTATACAGGAACCCGAAGTCGATATCAATTTCCATCCTATGAAAGGGCCGATGACCACGCAAAGTTTCCGCGGCATGGCTAATCACGGCCCCCTGCACTGGCGTGGTGATCGCACTGCAGCGAGTAATGGGGGCGATGCAATGGATGAGAATGGCGCCTTCAGGGAATTCAACGGCGCGTTTGAGGGTCTGATTGGTCGTACTGCTCCGCTGACTGAACAGGAAATGCAGGCATTTGCCGACTTTGCGCTGCAGATCACTTATCCACCCAATCCAAATATAAATATCGACAACTCGATGACACCCGCACAGGCGGATGGCCGAAACACGTATATGACTGTTCCAGTCGAGGTCGGCACGGGGTTTACCTGTAACGACTGCCATGTGCTGGACGAAGTGCAGGGCTTTTTTGGTACCGATGGTCTTTCGGTAACACGTGCCCGTGCACCCGATAGCCCGGTGCTGAAGATTGCACACATTCGCAACATCTACACCAAAATGTCCGTACCTGAATCACCGGGTGGCCTGACCGGGCCGCAGGCTCGTGGGTTCTTCCTCAGTCACGACGGATCACAGGCGAAGCTGTCTCGCTTCCTCGAGAGCCAGGGCTTCAATTTCCCGGGTGGTCAACAGCAGCAGATAAACCTGATCAGCTTCCTGCGTGCATTCCCAAGCGAGATGGCGCCTGCCGTTGGGCAGCAGGTGACACTGGCTCCCGGAGTTGACCTTGCATCGACATATCAGCGAATCGGCGTACTTATCGAACGTGCGGGTGTCACCGTGCCACGCGAGGAGTGTGACCTGATTGTCAAGGGACGATTGAACGGCGAGCAACGTGGCTGGGTGCGCCTGGCCAACGGTTTATTCCGCAGCGACCGCCAGAGTGAAAGTCTGATTGGTATTCGAGCGCTGGGTGCACAGGCCCTGGGCGGTGGTCCCGGTCAGGAGCTCACCTTCACATGCGTACCTCCAGGTTCCGGCCTGCGTATGGGCATCGATCGTGACGAGGATGGTATACTCGATGGGGATGAAGGGGCTGCAATTGCGGGCCGTAATCCCGGCTAACCGTATGCCGTAATTTAGCGGTAGTTAAATATTACTGGATCAGCAGCAATCAGGATTCGGATGATTGATTTCGGATGCTTGATAAGGAAAAGGAGAAATACAAATGAGCATAAAACACATGATCACGGCATTGATGCTGATCTCTGCCTCACTGGCGGCCACCGCGAACACAGATCTGCTTGTCCCCGGTAGCCGGCCAAACATCGTCGTCATTATGGTCGATGATCTTGATGGAGGCTCTTTGAATGATGCTCTTGCGGCCGGCCTGTTGCCAGGGATCCAGACCGTGTTTGCTCAGAACGGCTTGCGTTTCAGCAACTCGTTTGTCACCAATTCGCTGTGTTGTCCATCCCGGGTGACCTTCCTCACAGGGCAGTACGCGCACAATCATGGCGTGCTGGATAATCTGCCGCCTTATGGTTTCGATGCCTTCGATGACAGCTCGACGCTGGCAACCTGGCTGCAGGACAGCGGCTACAAGACCGGTATGGTGGGCAAATATCTCAACGGTTATGACTCCACCAAAGATGTAAATAACAATGGCACCATCGAAGACGACGAGAAGAAATATGTTCCGCCCGGCTGGGACTACTGGAACATCACCGTTGACCCCCTGACTTTCCTTATGTGGGATTACGCCATGATCGAAAAGCCGCTCGATGTGACCGAGCGGATCATCACGAAGTATCCCGACGATTACCAGACCGACCTGGTCGCAAGTAAGGCCGTCGGCTTTATCGAAGCCGTTGAAGCTTATGACAGCTCGCCCTTTTTCCTCTGGGTCAGTACTGTTGCGCCTCATGGCGAGAGCGCCCTGCGCGGTACGGGTACGGTTCGAGCCTGCGGCACACCGATGGGCCCACTCACCTTTATACGTCCAGCAGGCCGACATATCGGTTTTGGCGATTCATTGATGAAGACTCAAACTGCTGCTTTCAACGAGTCAGATATCAGCGACAAGCCGCTCTGGTTGAGGCAGCGTGCAGCCAATCCCCTGAGCACAGAACTGACCGATTGTCTGCAGGACGCCTATCGCCGTCGTATCGAGAGTTTGATCGCGGTCGACGATCTTGTTAAACGCGTGGTCGTCTCGTTGCACAACATGGGTGAACAGGAAACCGTGCTGATGTTCCTTTCCGATAACGGTTTTCTGCTCGGTGAGCACCGCCTGGCGAAGAAGCTGGTGGTATACGAGGAAGCGATCCGCGTCCCGTTGTTCATTCGTGACCTGTCAGCTGCTCACGGCGATCTCATCGAGGACCTTGTTATTAATAATGACATGGCGCCGACGCTAGCTGCACTCGCGGGTGCTGTACCTGGCCTGAACGTTGATGGCCGCTCGATCCTGCCGCGGTTGGAGATCAGCCCGACCGGCCCCTGGCGCCAGCGGCTTCTGGTTGAACATTTTCCGCACGGTGGAAACTCGGATCCGATGGATGGATTCTACGCAGCCATTCGCGAGCAAGGGCCAAGCAGCCAGTCCCCTTTCCTCTATGTAGAACACAAGGGCAGTACAGACCCGTTGGCGCCCTGGACTGGCTGTACCGAAGATTTGTGCGAGTTCTACAAACTGGCAGTTGACCCCATGCAGCTGTTCAGTCTCCACAGGGAGCCTGGCTGGTCTGCTTTCCTGACCGGTCTGTCAGGAGTTCTTGGCAATATGCGTGACTGTGTCGGTGATACATGTAGAATGATGGAAGATGCGGATCTTCAGGATTTGCTGACGGCACAATAGTCATACTAGAAGGAGACAAAACCATTCATCAACGCCGGTTCCATTGCGACCATGCCGGGCGGCGACTGCTGCTGGTGCTTGCCGGCAGCATGCTGTCGTGCGCCCAGGTTGACGCCGAGTCCTCCAGAACGGACATGCTTTTCCAGCGCTTTGACAGCAACAACAACGGTACGCTGGAGCGCAACGAAATTCCACAACAGCTCGACAAATTGCAGAAATCATTCGGCATGATTGATGCTAACGGTGATGGATCACTGTCACCTTCCGAGTTCAGCAGGCTGGGGAGTCGTGGCGGCGGCCAGCGAGGTCAGCAGCAGCCGGCGACTGCACCGACTTCAAAGCCATCTGCATCTTCGGCCAGTACCTCAAACGTCGTGCGCATGGGAACGACCGGTAAAAGCTACATCGATGCGGAAATTTTAGAATCCGAGGCAAAACTGACTTTCCAGAGTTCAGGTGGTGAAATCTGGGTGGCAGACCTCGATCCTGAAACGGGGCTGTTTCGTAACCCGACGGGCAAAGATATCCTGATGGACCGTGGCGCGGCCAATCTGCGCACGACTTATAATGGCCCCGAGTTTGGTGTCGACCGCGACGGCTGGGCGGTGTATTACACCAAGTCATACAATGGAGAACTGCAGGCCTGGAAGTCAGAACTGGTGAACGGCAAACCGGTAGCGAAACCCCTGACACGCGGGCAGAAAAGGCGCCAGTCGGTACTGGTGGGTAAGGACACCAGTGCACCCGCTGTGAGGATGCTCTACCTTCAGGGCAGCCGTGCCGGCGGGGACTTCCAGTGGATCGACGAACGCAATCCCGATAATGAACAGTTTGCGTCCAGATTGCTTGGTGTGGATTCACCTCGCTGGATCGATAACACCAGCAAGTTCGTTTATGTCGCTTCGAAAGGGGATGCGGCCGGTCAGATTCACCTGGTCGACGTCACAACCGGCAAACGCCAGGCGGTGACCAACGATGCCGGCACCAAAACATTTGCTTACGGATGGCGAGCCCCGGATTTTGACAACGAGCTCCTGCTTATGGCTATGCTCAATTACCGATCGGTCGCCATCTACCGTGATATGGGTGGACCATACTGGACGCGCATCGCTGAGTTGAAACCGCCTGCGGAATCAAAGTTCAACTACTTCGGCTCACCCGAACCTTTTGTTTTTGATGGGAAATCTTACGTCAGCCTGGTCCTGAAGAGCCAGAACACGACGGGCGTTTTCAAGGATTCAGAAGTCTGGATTATGGGTATCGGCGACAACGCCTCTGGACCTTACATCGAAAGGGTAGACGATGGCGGCGCGCCACTGATGCGCAGCGACCCGGAAACCTTTGTTACCGATGATAATGTATTTATTTACTACAATGCCTGGGGCTCCAACCGGGTTTACGAACTGCATCGTGCTGTCAGCAAACTGGGTGCCAGCAAGAGCGCCGGAAGCACACCGGTTCTCACCACATCGGCTGCAACCGGTTCCGCACCCGAAGGACCGGTCAACGATATACATATTCAAACACTCAACTGGCACGACCCTGCACGTAAGCGCAGTTTCCGCACCCTTGCCTATGTGCCTGAAGTGAAGGACGATGGTCGAGGATTGCCGCTGGTGCTGCTGTCGCCCGGTATGGGAGGATCTGACCACGACTATGCTTACCTGGCCAATGACTGGTCGAGACACGGGTATCTGACTCTGGTGTTCGACCACCCGGACAGTAACAGGGACATGTTTGAAAAAGGCGGGCGCCAGGCACTGGCCAGGGCAGTTCAGGATAAATCAAATGTCGTCAAACGCGTTGGCGACATCGTTTTCGTGATGGACCAGATCAGCGGCCCCGATTCTCCGCTCAAATCACCGCGTATCGATCCAGAGCGCATTGCGGTTGCCGGGCATTCTTATGGCGCATTCACCTCCATGTCTATAGCCGGGCTGACGTTTAGCTATCAGGGAGAACGGCGTTTCTCCCTGCATGATGAACGGCCCGTAGCGATCATTGCGATGGGCCCACAGGGAATCGAAGACCGCTTCTTTAATACTGACAAGCATTCCTGGGACGGTATTCGTGTCCCAGTAATGACCATGACCGGTACCAAAGATCGAGGCAGCCGCAACCAGGACTGGACCTGGCGAAATGATCCCTTCAACTATATGCCGGCGGGCTCCAAATACCATGTTGTAATCGAAGGTGCCGGGCATAATTCCTACTATGACAAGGAACCGCTGATCCCACAGGGAAAACCCCAGCGCGACCCACGCCACCATGGATGGATTATTGCGACCACGCGCGCCTTTCTCGATGCCTATGTTCAAGGCAACCAGCGCGCACGCGACTGGCTTGCTAGTGGAGGCCCTGCGGCCATGGTCGGGCCCGAGCTTTCGTTTCAGACCAAGTAGGAAAACAGGCAGTCAGGCCAACAGTCGAACGATGATTTGAGTCATTATTGCGCGTCACTGCCTCAACTCATGGTAATGGATATTGACGGCAAACGCCGGATAATATCAGGTGCTCAAACAGATTCTGCACACAGCCAGTAAATCCGGCTAAAACGATCTTCTTTCGTGATCTAAAATTGCTTCTGGAGTAGATACTTACTGATCAGTAATTTGAAATTGTTGACAATATTTCTGGCAAGTATAACGGACTGCTCCCGAGTCGAATGTCTGTCTGTGTGTCAGGCATAACTTATAGACTCACTCAACGCTATGGCCTATGTATATCAATACAATAATTTTATTCATGCGATTTAACACGAGGGCATATTGATGCGGGAAAGGTATCATAGCTGGCTCGGGACAACGGTTAAGTGCTGTCTGTTGAGCCTGGTTATGGCTTTCGTAACAATGGCCAGTGCAGCATACATGCCTGATACGAAAGGGTATGCTATCGATGAGGATCTTGTCACATGGCATGATGATGTTCGGCGAAGAGATGTGCCTGTAAAAATTTATGCTCCCGCTGAATCAGTCGCCAAAGGCAAACTTCCTGTCGTGGTGTTCTCCCCGGGTTTTGCTGAATCACGCGAGGGATATGCATATCTCGGGCGACATCTCGCACGCAGTGGTTATATTACATTGGTGGTCGATCATATCGGTAGTGATACCGATGCATTCAACGCCAAAGGCTGGGCAGCAATGGCCAATGCCGATGTCTTTCTTCAACGTCCAGAAGATTTGAGTTTCGTTATTGATCGCATTTCGGCAAGTGATCAGTCACATTCATTGATATCCGGGCGTGTCGATGAATCTCGAATTGGCGTTGCCGGCCACTCAATGGGCTCGACAACTGCCTTGGCACTGGCAGGTTTATCACTTAATGTAGAAAGCATGGGCAAGTCCCCGTTTCTTGATAAACGAGTACAAGCAACAGTTGTGCTGTCACCACAGGTAGACAGTACAACAGGTTTTAACAAAAGAACCGGGCTGCTAAATTCCCGTTCATGGGGTAGTGTTGTCGGGCCGGTATTGCTGATGACCGGCAGCCGTGATTTTGGCGTGTCGCGTGCGACACGATCAGATCCTGGCGCGAGACACGTTGTATATGATCGGATAAACGCTGGTGATACATACTATATGAATGTGATGAATGCAGCTCACCATGCGTTTAGTGACACTGAGCCGTTTTATCCTGGCGGCCCACGTGATCATCGCCATCATTCGTGGATAAGTATGGTGGTGACCGCTTTTTTCGATGCTTATTTATTAAATGATCACAATGCACTGGAATGGCTGCAAAGCGGGTCTGTAACAAAGATTACAGGAGGGGAGATCGAGCAGGAGTATAAGACGGGTAGTAGAGTGGATATGAAATTAACTGATAAAGATAAAAGCGTTGCCGATACTGGTGAATATGATTTTGCACCATTGACTTCATTTATCGAAAAAGGGCTGCGTGAGCAGGGTGTGCCGGGTGCAGGCATGATGATTATTGATCGAAGTGGCAAGATATTTTATCAGCAGAATTTCGGTAACTGGACTGATGACAGGGTTGTGCCAATCGCGTCGGCTTCAAAGTGGTGGGCAGCAGCAACCATCATGGCCCTGGTTGACAAGGGATTGATCAATCTCGATGACAAGGTTGCAACATATTTGCCCGAGTTCAGGGGTGAAGGCAGAAAAAGTGATATTACAGTTCGGCAAACACTCGCATTTACCACCGGCTATGTACACCACGATGCTATTCAGGATGATCCGTCGTTAAAGCAGGCGGATGTGGTGCGTTTCATAGCAGGTATGGAATTGAAGAGGGAGCCGGGGACGGCTTTTATTTATGGCGGTCTGCAGATGGAAATAGCAGGTCGGATAGCAGAAGTTGTGACAGGTAAACCCTACCAGCAAATATTTGAAGAGCAAATTTTGCTGCCACTCGGTGCGGGTGCGACGAGAATTGGCAATATGGTCGATCGCAGGCCAAAGAACATGGATTTTGAATCCGAGAATCCACTGGTTCCCGGTGGTGTCGTGACCAACATGAATGACTACCGGAAGTTTATTCTGATGCTGCTGAATGAAGGTGTTTATAAAGGTGTGCGCATATTATCAGAAGATGCTATTCATGAAATGACCAGGGATCAGACTAACGGTGTGCCTATCGTGCGAACGGCGCAGGAAGATAATTCCTATCGCTATAGCCTGGGCGCGTGGCATCGTGTGGTTGATGAAGCAAGCAACGAAGTGATTGTTAGCTCAGGTGGCGCATTGGGTACTTCTCCATGGATTAACCTCAAGCATGGTTACGGTGTTGTTTTCATCACAATGGCCAGGGCAGGTCAATTGCGGGAGTTTGTATGGCGGCTCGAGGATAATGTCACCGATATCATGAATGGACGTGAGCCCGTGGCGCCGTTACCGAAACCGGCAGGGGTGTCACCGAGGCGTGCTTCGGAAACTTCAAAGTTTGACCATGTGTTCAGCAAACTGGATAAAAACAATGATGGCCATCTGGCCCGTGATGAAATTCCGGAACACATGGTGCGGTTGCATAAAGTCTTTAATAAACTGGATAGTGATCATAGTGGTCGCTTGTCTTCTAAAGAATTGAGTGTCGTGACCGGGCTTGCCGGTGGACAATCCCGGCGTGGCAAGGCAGAAAGGGGTGGCCGGGTAGCGCAAACAGCTGGAGACACACCAGTGGCCCAGCCTGGTATGCCTGTTGATGATGAAAGCTACAAGGCTGTTGAGCGTGGTCTGGAGATCGCTGTAAAAGACCCGATTATTCTGCACGATGAGCGGCGCAACAAGGATGTACAGATGCGCATTACTTATCCTCAAAGTGGGGGCCCTTATCCCGTGATAATTTTTTCACATTATTCGGGAGGTACCAGGGGCCACTATGCACCTCTGGTCAGCTATTGGGCCAGTCATGGCTATGTCTGTATTCAAGCTGATCATTCGGATTCCCCCGAGGTTGGTGGTAAGCGGGGCCCCGAAGCTCGACGTGACTGGAAGAACCGCCCATTGGATATTTCGTTCATCATCGATTCGCTGAGTGAAATATCACGCAGAGCCGGGCTCGAGGATAAATTCGATGAACAACGCATTGGCGTCGGTGGCCACTATCTTGGTGCTTATACCGCCAACCTGGTCGCTGGTATGAGGCTGTTCGCGGCCGGAGGAGAACAGGTGGACCTGAAAGATTCCCGTGTCAAAGCAATTGTGGCATTGTCGCCACAGGGTACCGGTCAGGGCGTCACCGAAGACTCATGGCAGACAGTGAATATACCCATGCTCGTCATGACAGGGTCTGGTGATCTAAGCTCGCGGACGGGAAATAATGCGCAATGGCGCACCGAGCCTTATCAATACAGCGCGTCCGGTGACAAATACCTGATTTTTGTCGAGGGGCTCACTTCGGATTATGGAGGCATAATCAGCCGAACTGGCGAAGACTCCAGATCTTTACCGGGCACGGCACATCTGGGTTACACTCAATTGTCATCTATGGCGTTCTGGGACGCATATCTGAAATCGAATAAATCAGCCAGACAATTTCTACGTTCTGATGCGCTTGAAACGGGTAGTGGTGGTGTCATCGCTGTAAGCTGGAAATAAAAGCCGGCCGGGTTGAGGCATAGCCAGTCAGGGCGTGGGCATTACCTGCGTATTGTCAAAATCTGACGAATTGATCGCAGAAGTTGTCGGTGTTTATTATATTCTTATTCAAAATCAATACGGTGCAGGGTGGAAAACGTGGGGTATTAATCGTGTTTTCAACTTAACCTGAACAATGCGATAATGCTCTTGAAGTAATACAGCTGATAAATGGCTCAATATGGTATCTGGTTATTGTCCAGGAAAAACAGATGCGGTATTTGTGGCTGTTCAAACCTTTCATGCGATGTGGAAAGGGAGGCAGAATGTCAGGCTGAATTTTGAATATCGTTTCATTTCTTATAAATCAGATGGTTGCAGGTTCTATGGAAAGAATGATTCATGATCTTTTCTCATATAAAGACTCAAATCTATGTGGTTCAATCATACAGGGGCTGATATAAGTGAGTGTCCCCATTGTTGTTATTCTTACGCCTCCTAGATCTTTCTCGTCAGTAGTTGGGGCAGTGATTGGCCAGCATCCTGATATGTACGGCATGCCGGAAACAAACATGTTTACCTCGGATACCGTTCAGGCAATGATAGCCGGCTATAACAGAGCTGGCGATCAGGCACGCCATGGCCTGCTGCGCATTCTGGCGCAGCTTCATGATGGTGAGCAAACAGTCGAGTCAATTGACAGGGCACAGCAATGGCTGCATGAACATAGTGGCTGGTCGATAAAGCGGCTTTGTGACCATATTCGCGAGCTTGTTGAACCGAAAATTATAGTGGAAAAGAGCCCGCGGCTGGTATCTAGAGTGATGCATTTAAGGCGCATTTATGACATGTACCCGGACGCCTTGTTTTTGCATTTAACACGACACCCGCGCTCGATGGCACTATCACAGGTCAATATAACCAGTCGTAACGACGAATGGAATGGTCGACTGGACTCATCGAAAATACAACCTCAGAAATGGTGGGAGCAATGGCAGCGAAATATTACTGAATTTACTTCGATACTGCCTGAAGGTCAGTGTATGCGGATAAAGGGTGAAGAGCTGTTGTCAGACCCGGATATATATCTGCCACAGATTGCTGAATGGCTTGGCGTGAGGACTGATAACGAAGCAATTGCAGCCATGAAGCGTCCCGAGGAGTCTCCATATGCCTGTATGGGACCTGAGAACGCCCTTTACGGTAATGATGTCAATTTCCTGCAGAATCCAAAGCTGCGCACCGGTAAGATTGAAGAGCCGTCATTAATCGGGCCGCTGGAGTGGTCGCCTGATCAGGCATTTTCACCTGCAGTCATTAGCCTTGCGCGCCAGTTTGGCTATAGTTAATCGCCTGCCAGTTCAGGGTTCTCATTAATATCCACGCATGAAAAAAATATTACATCGATGAATATAAAGTTTCTTCC
>Ga0316198_10000629_pt1 | contig 19108 bp, 14 predicted proteins | sample OudBieAanoxic_MG_FD_204935 | JGI IMG/M metagenome (GOLD analysis project Ga0316198, IMG submission 204935) | Coastal sediment microbial communities from Oude Bieten Haven, Netherlands - site A anoxic | ecosystem: Environmental > Aquatic > Marine > Coastal > Sediment | place: Netherlands...
GATTATATAAAAGCGATATGCAATTAGAAAATAAAATTGTGATCATTACCGGGGCTGGAAGTGGAATAGGCGCTGCTTCAGCTTTATTGTTGGCTAAGCACAAGGCATTGGTAATCGTATCTGATATCAATATTGAGAGCGCCCAAAAGGTGGCTGATCAAATAAACACTGCAGGGGGTACGGCTTTTGCGTACCAGGTGGATGTATCTAAATTTGAAGAAGTAGAACTATTAATAAACCAAACGGTTAAGGATCATGGTAAGTTAGACGTCATGGTTAATAATGCAGGTATAGGTGGTGAAAATCAAAGAAAGACAGCTGAACATACACTTGAAGATTGGGATAATGTTATAGCTGTGAATCAGACGGGGGTATTCTATTGTATGAAAGTGGCTTTGCAGCAAATGATGAAGCAGGGACATGGGAATATAATAAATATAGCTTCACTGGCCGGCTTAAAACCCTCTGGTTACAACCTCTCTTATAGTGCCAGTAAGTTTGCGGTTGTAGGTATGACCAAATCGGCTGCTCTGGAATATGGACGTAAGAATATCAGAATTAATGCGGTATGCCCGGGGTATACCCATTCGGCACTTTTAGACAAATTACTTGCAAGCAGGCCTGATATGGGAGAAACGCTTAAAAAACTCATTCCTATGGACAGATTTGGCGAGGCCGATGAAATTGCTGAAGCTGTAGCATGGCTCGCGTCAGATAATTCGAAATATATTACTGGTCAAACCATAACACTGGACGGTGGAACATCTTTATTATAAAACAATTTAAAAAACCAATGCTGAACAAAATAAAAATTTTACCCGGATGAATACATTAAAGATTATTAAGAAAGAGGGTTATACCATTGTTCAGATGAACCGTGGTAAGGTAAATGCCATTAATTATGATATGGTTCAGGAGCTTAGGGAAGCCTTCCGGGATATTGAAAATGACAAGGCAGTAAAAGGAGCAATACTTACAGGGCAGCCACACTATTTCTCGGCGGGCCTGGATTTAATAGAATTATTTCGGTACGACAAAAAACAGATCGAAGATTTTTTTAATGTTTTTGGTGCACTTTTCATAGAACTAATGCAGATCACCAAACCTGTTATATCGGCAATTACCGGTCATTCCCCGGCGGGGGGCTGCGTTCTTGCGGTGGCAAGTGATAACCGAATTATGGCAGATGGAGAACAATATATTATTGGACTGAATGAGGTTGCTGTAAATATTCAAATTTCTCAGAACCTTGTAGAAACGTATGCCTTTTGGATAGGTCAGGGTTTGGCTAGCAGATATATTATGGAAGGGAAGCTGCTTAATGGAAAAGAAGCCTTGTCTTCCGGATTAGTGGACGAATTGGTTCCTTTAGAGCAGGTATTGCCAAAGGCCGAAGCCAAGATGCAGCAGTATTTACAAGCAGATCAGGAAATACTTCTTAACACAAAAAATAAACTTCGCAAAAATTTACTCAGCAAACTTGATTTGAATGCCGAAAATTCGCTGAAAGAAGCTGCAACCCTATGGTGGAAACCTGAAATTCGAACCAAAATGGAAGCATACGTAAAGAGTTTTTCAAATAAAAAGAAAGGATAAAACAGAAATGAAAAATATGAATAAACAATTGAAATTTGTAAAGAGACCGATAGGAGAGGCAGATGCTTCAACCTGGTCATTAGAGACTAATCCTATTCCTGAATTGGGGGAAGGAGAAATTCTGGTGAAACAACATTATGTTTCCCTAGACCCGGCTATGCGGGGTTGGATGAATGATTCCAAATCCTATATAGAGCCAATGGCTATTGGTTCGGTTATGCGCGCGGGCGCTGTTGGTGAGGTCGTGGCAGTTAATAAAAATCCCAACTTTAAAGTAGGGGATTATGTAGCCGGATTTGGGGGTGTACAACAATATGCAATTTCAGATGGTAAGGATTTACGTATTATCGACCCTAAACTAGCGCCTCTTCCAACTTATTTAAGCACTCTTGGCATGACAGGGATGACAGCCTATTTTGGCATCCTTGAAGTAGGAAAAATACAAGAAGGTGATATTGTATTAGTTTCAGGAGCAGCAGGAGCTGTGGGGAGCATCGTGGGTCAAATTGCTAAAATTAAAGGATGCCGGGTTGTTGGCATTGCCGGGGGTAAGGAGAAATGTAAATATATTTTAGAGGAGTTGGGTTTTGACGCTGCTATTGATTATAAGAACGAGAATGTTGTAACCAGGTTGAAGGAAGAATGTCCAAAAGGCCTGGATGTTTATTTTGACAACGTAGGTGGCGAAATTCTTGATATTGCCCTAAGTAAACTGAGAATGCATGCCCGAATAGTGATATGTGGAGCCATATCGCAATACAACAACAAAACGGCCATAAAAGGCCCCAGTAATTACCTTTCACTCCTGGTAAACCGAGCCACAATGCAGGGAATGGTGGTATTTGATTATGCAAAAAGGTATGGCGAAGCTGCAAGGGACATGGGTGCGTGGCTGGCAGAGGGAAAATTGAAAGGGAAAGAAGATATATATAAGGGAATTGAGAATTTTCCGCAAACCTATAAAAGGTTGTTTACAGGTGAAAAACTAGGCAAACTGGTGCTAAAAGTAGTAGAAGATGAAGGCCATACGATGTAAAGAATTCGGACCGCCATCTTCTCTGGTTTTAGAAGAAATGCCTGGTTTAAAACCCAAAGCAAAAGAGGTGGTGGTGCAAGTAAAAGCCTGTGGAATAAATTTCCCTGACACATTAATTATCCAGGGTTTATACCAGTTTAAACCAGAGCTTCCTTTCACACCGGGCAGCGATATTGCCGGGGTCGTAAAAGAGGTTGGCGATGAGGTAAAACACCTGGCAGTCGGTGATGAAGTTTTCGGGTTTGTCTTTAGTGGAGGTTTTGCAGAGGAAGTAGTGGTGCCATCCAATACGTGTTTCCTGAAATCAGAAAAAATGAATTTCCCAATTGCAGCATCATTTATGGTAGCATATGGGACGTCATATCATGCGCTGAAAGACAGAGCAAAGCTGGCAAAAGGCGAGACATTACTTGTGCTTGGTGCCTCAGGAGGTGTTGGTTTGGCAGCTGTGGAGCTTGGTAAATTAATGGGGGCTAAGGTTATTGCGGCAGCATCCTCCGAAGAAAAATTAGAGTTATGTCGCGAATATGGAGCTGATCAAACCATTAACTATTCTAAAGAAGATTTGAAGTCTGAAATAAAAAAATTGACTGATAACAAAGGGGTAGATGTTATTTACGACCCGGTTGGTGGGGAATATTCTGAGGCGGCATTCAGGGGAATTGCATGGGAGGGGAGATATCTGGTAGTAGGATTTGCTTCCGGGACAATACCTAAAATGCCTTTAAACCTGCCTTTACTTAAAACTGCGTCTGTAGTTGGAGTATTTTGGGGTGATTTTGCCATGAGAAAACCGAAAGTGAATATGGAGAATACAAGAACGTTGATGAAATGGTATGATGAGGGCAGAATAAAACCCCATATCCACAAGACTTATGAATTGAAGGAAACCCCCAGGGCTTTGGAGGAAATAATGAACAGAAAGGTCAGAGGTAAATTGGTAATAGAAGTTTAAGTTTATCCTATTTCCAGAACTTTTGCTTTAGATTTAAGTTCTGCTTAATTTAAAGGATAAAATTCCGCATATACGGATAAAAGCTACATAATTAATGAACTATAAGAAATGAGACTAAAAGACAAAATAGCCATAGTTACAGGAGGTGCCCGTGGAATTGGCCAGGCCATATCCGATCTCTTTGCAAAAGAAGGAGCTACAGTAATTATTATGGACCTGCTGCCGCAAGGTCAGAAGGTAGCTGATAGCATAAATGAGACCGGGGGAAAAGCAGAGTATAATCAGGTTTCTGTAACCGATAAACCTGCAGTAGAAAAACTTTTCAAAAAGATAAATGAAAAATATGGTAAAATAGATATTCTTATTAATAATGCTGGAATTACGAGAGACAGAACACTCGAAAAAATGAGCGAGGAAGAATGGGACGCTGTTATAGAGGTTAATCTGAAAGGGGTATTTATCTGTTCTCAGGCTGTTGTACCTTATATGAAGGCAAATACGTATGGAAGGATTGTAAGTGCCGCCTCAAATGTAGGTTTAAGGGGTAATTTTGGACAGACCAATTATGCGGCTACCAAAGCAGGTGTTATTGCCATGGCAAAAACCTGGACGATGGAATTTGGAAAGTATGGCATAACGGCCAATGCCATAGCACCCGGTTTCACCATGACGGATATGGTAGACAAGATACCGGAAGAACATTTTGCTAAAATCAAAGATAGTATTCCCCTGCGTACTGTAGCACAACCCATAGATATCGCCTATGGCTACCTATACCTGGCTTCAGATGAGGCACGTTTTGTTTCAGGTATATGCCTTACTATAGATGGTGGAACTTCAAGATAATTAATATGGCCAAATTAGAACTAAAGAATTTTGCCGACTTTCGAGAAATAGAAGGCCAAACTTTGCCTGCAGGAGATTGGCTTACAGTGACCCAGGAAATGATTAATGATTTTGCTAAAGCTACTATGGATTTCCAGTGGATACATATAGATGTTGAAAAAGCGGAAAAATACTCACCTTTTAAAAAACCGGTGGCTCACGGTTTTATGTCACTTGCACTTTTAGCTAAACTTTTAAAAGATGTTTTGTTAGTTAAATCTGCCAAAATGGGTATAAATTATGGCTTGAATAAAGTACGCTTTCCAAGCCCTGTTTTAGTAGATAGTCAGCTCAGGTTAATCTGTACTATTCAAAAAATTGAAGATTACGGGGATAAGGGTCTGAAAATTACCTGGAATTGTGTGGTGGAGCTAAACGGTTCTGATAAACCGGCCTGTGTGGCTGAATTTATTAGTTTGATGTTCGAGTAATTTTTTTAATTTTAAAGTTGACGAATGATCACCTGATAAAGGCGGATTTTATAAATAAACCAATACGAAACCTAAAAGACGAAACTAATGACCAGACTTTTTGATCTTCTTTACAGGCAACTAGACACCAATCCGCTTGAAGCTTCTTTAAGTGCCCGTGATGCCGACGGCAATTGGAAATCCTATAGCACAAAGGAAGTAAAAAATTATTCGGAACAAGCTGCTTACGGTTTGTTAAAATCAGGCCTGAAGCCCGGAGATAAGGTAGCCATGGTAATCTATAAAAACAGGCCCGAATGGGTAATTATGGATTTTGCGCTGCAAATGGCCGGACTTATAAGTATTCCATTATACCCAACCATTAGTATTTCGGAGTATGAATATATCTTGAATGAAGCGGAAGTAAAGGCCGCATTTTGCGGAGGTCTTGATCTTTATGACAAACTGTCCTTAGCAGGCAAGAATATTCCGAGTTTAGAAAATATCTACACTTTTGACAAAGTTGAAGGAAGGCCCTATTGGGAAGAAATTTTGGACCAGGAAGGACGTACAGAAATAGAGGGAATTAAGAAAAAAATTACCGGAGAAGATTTGGTGACTATTATTTATACCTCAGGAACAACCGGTAATCCCAAAGGTGTTATGCTAACTCATAGCAATATCATGCATGTTATTGTAGAGACCTCAAAATTTTTAGAAGTGGATGCAGGTGAAAAGGTGCTGAGTTTTCTGCCGCTTTGCCATATTTATGAAAGAGCGGTTTCATTCGCATGGTTCCATGAAGGGACTTCCATATATTTTTGTGGTACAGACAACCTGAGTGGACCTCAAGGTGATTTGGCATCCGTGAAACCCATTGCTTTTACAACGGTTCCAAGACTACTTGAAAAGATATACGAGGCAATCTACAATAAAGGCCTCGCTTTAACAGGAGTAAAAAAAGCGCTATTCTTTTGGGCACTTCGCTTAACAGATAATTTTGAACTGGATCAAAATCGATCTCCCTTCAGTAAGATAAAATGGGGAATTGCGGATAAATTAATTTTTAGCAAATGGCGTTCGGCCTTAGGAGACAATGTTCGATTGATAGTTACGGGTTCTGCTCCCTGTCCTATAAAAATAATCCGCGTATTTTGCGCTTCAGGAATCAACGTACGCGAGGCCTACGGTTTAACAGAAACCTCCCCAACCTTGACAGTCAATAGCGTTAAGCCTGGAGGGTCAGTTATAGGTACTGTTGGTTATGCTATCAATGGTGTAGAATTATATATAGATAAGACCTCTGGTGATTACAAAGAAGACGAAGGTGAGATACTTGCTATTGGGCCTAATGTTATGTCGGGCTATTATAAAAAACCTGAGATAAATGCTCAGGTATTTAAAGAAATTGATGGCAGAAAATGGTTCTGCACTGGTGACATTGGAAAATTGATTCAAGGTCCGAATGGCAAGGAATTTTTAAAAATAACAGACAGGAAGAAGGAGTTATTAAAAACTTCAGGTGGAAAGTACGTCGCGCCTGCACCGATTGAAAACAGGATAAAGGAAAATTTTGTTATTGATCAGATCATGGTTATTGGCGATAAACAAAAATTTGTTTCCGCCCTTATTGTTCCGTCAGAGGATGGCTTAAAGAACTGGTGTATGCATAAAAATATTGAGTGGACCAATCTGGAGGACATGGTAATGCAGGATAGGATTATCTCGAAATATCAAAAAGTGATTGACAAATACAATCCGGAGTTCAGTCATATAGAACAAATTAAGAAATTTAGGTTAGTCCCTGCAGTTTGGCTGCCTGTTCACGAAGATGATTCTGTAGCTGAGCTAACACCAACATTAAAGCTCAAAAGACGAGTGATAAGGGAGAAATACAAAAAAGAAATTCAGGAAATATATGCTTAATACTGCTCGTTGTATTGCTTAAGAATCTAGGAGATCCTTATGGTTTTTGATTCTTTAGCGCGTTGAGACTGTCCATTTCCTTTCTGAATCTTAGGATCACCAAAGAGTCTAATTGCTGTGAAATACTATCTTTCATTGCTGCCCAGTTGTCCATATTCAGTTTTGAATTATATCGTAGAATCTTGTGAAATTTTGCCACGTTAAACCTGTTGGCTTCCCAAGCTGCAGCCGTACTTTCTTTATGTTTTAAGTCTTGCAGGTATATTCCCACACCAAAGCCCAGGATGACAATAACTAAAACAAAGGCTAAAACTTTAGTGGTTTTTGGCATTTTTCAGGTTTTAAGATCATGATATTAATGAGAACACCATGATGGATTTGGAGTAGTAAGGCAAACCAAAGATACAAATCAGAATGATTTGACTATAGTAAGACCTAAATAAATCTGGATAGCACCATGAATACCATAAAAAGAACAAAAGCACTACCAAAGGTCAGTACAAATTTGATAAATTTAGATTTTATTTTCATATCCGTGAAATTAGATTTGTCTGTTCTAATTACAAAAGATATCCGTTTAAGTATAATTTACTTGGATAAAATGCATTTAATTCTTTCTTTAACGTAAGAATTTATAACCCCGTTGCCGCCAGTCTCTGACTGGTGGTAAAAGTATATGTTAACAATGATGTGTAAAATACCACCATACACATTCTCGCGGTAAGTGTGGGGAAAAATTCAAAATTAGCTGAGTTCCACACTATCATTAACCTTGACCGATCCTTTTGCCCCAACAACAGCGTAAATTCCTGCGCATGGGTACTTACCGGAACCCATTATATCCAGTCTGTTGTGTTCTACCAGTGTTCGGAGAATATGATTATCCCTGGGAATACTATCCTGTGCTAATGTGGTCATTACACATCTGGGGTCTGGCATTGTTGCCGTTAATTGAACGTCATTCCCTATACGAATTGTTTTGCCAATCCAGGAATTTTCAATAAATCCGGGATCGTGGGTTTTTATTACCACATTCATTCGAAACCTTCTCACATCAAAATTAGTTTCCGGTCTAAGTTCCTGTAAATATTCAAGGGTTGATGTGGTTATTACTGAAGCTGGAAAAACATCCATGAAAGAATTAGCAGGTAATGGTGAATCTATACCCATATCTTTGAATAGAGCAGATCCAAGTTTTTGTTCTGTAGATATATTTCGATACCCGGCCGGGTCAAGATTTTCCAAATCAGGATGGTATTGGTCAATAGTAAAGTCATCTGGCGCCTCACGAGCAAGTTCTACATCTCTTTTGAAGAAATTCGATAAAATTTGATTAACATTTTCTGAATCACTATTTACTACGGTCCCATCCGCTAATGTAATCCGGACTGGTGGTATCTCATTCCCGGGTTGAGGAGTCTCTAAATAAGCAGCCTTGCACATTAACAAATTCGGGAATTGTTTCACGCTTTTAGCGCTTACCACTTTTCCGGTCTTTTTATCTATAAGTGCATATGCTCTGTCTCCCAGAACACCTTGCTTATCAAATTGTACCTGATCTGGTTTTTCACCTTTAAAGGATTTTACCGGGAACCGCCAGAGCGATTCAATTACACCTACTTTCATAATTTATTTTTTAGATTGCCTGGACTATTGGCCTATGAATTATTCTATTTCTTAATTTTCGTTTAAGAGAATAATGTAATGATTTTTTAAATGCTCTTCAAACCTATTTAAGGCAAATACCAATTTCTATCTGCCACTGTATAGATCTAATACCTGATTAAATCTGTAGTTTTTAAGAAAATAAAGTGCCAAATATTCTATTCCAGCAGTTATTAAAGTGACTTTGAAAACATTTTCATTAAATTTAGTGAGATTAAAGCAAATGTTTAAGCTTCTATAAAAAGTTTCTTATTATTGCCTCCTTATCTTCTATTATTTTAATAAAATTTATAAGATGTATTTATCAAAAAATTCGACCCTTCTTTTTGCGTTCATCATGATGATGTCTTTCAATTTTAATGGGTTTTCCCAAAAACAAATTCAGAATGTAAATGGTAGAAATACACTAAGCCTGAATGGAGATTGGCAGTTTATCATTGACCCCTATAAAATGGGATATCTTGATTACAGACAAAGGCCATTTGATGAAAGCACATTAGGAAAAGGAGGTTTTTATGATAACATTACCAATCCGGACAAATCCGAAAGGGCAGAATACAACTTCGATTTCGAGCCATCATTGACGGTACCAGGGGATTGGAACTCTCAATATGAAAAATTGGAGTTCTATGAGGGGGTACTGTGGTACAGGAGAAATTTCAAGGTGTCTTTAAAGGAAGACAAAAGATACTTTATTCATTTTGGTGCGGTGAATTATGAAAGCCATATCTATTTGAATGGAAAAAAATTGGGCGTGAACAAAGGAGGCTTTACTCCCTTTCAATTTGAGGTTGGCGACAAATTGGTTGAAGGCGACAATTTCCTTGTTGTTATGGTAGACAATACCCGCAAAAAGGATGAGGTACCTACCATAAATACAGATTGGTGGAATTACGGGGGGATCACAAGAGATGTGAACCTTGTTGAAACCCCTGAATCTTTTATCAACGACTATAAAATTCAGTTGGCTACAAACGATGCTTCCAAAATTAAAGGCTATATAGAGCTGGAGGGATCTGTCGGGGAAGAGTCGGTGGTATTACAAATACCTGAATTAAAAATAAATCAGAGCTACACTCCGGATGCAAACGGTAAGGTTTCTTTTGAAATCCCCGTAAAAAAGATTCAACTCTGGAATCCGGAATCCCCAAAATTATATGAAGTAAAAATCAGTTCCTCACAAGATGCTGTTAACGATAAGATTGGTTTCAGGACCATTGCCACAGAAGGTAAAAATATACTCCTTAATGGAGAATCTATTTTCATGAAGGGTATTGCAATGCACGATGAGAACCCGCTTATCGGGGGCCGACTGCGATCTGAAGGAGATATGCGAATGATGCTTAACTGGGCGAAGGAATTGGGGTGTAATTATGTGAGATTGGCCCATTATACCCATAATGAAACCATGCTGCGGCTGGCAGATGAAATGGGATTATTGGTCTGGTCTGAGGTACCGGTGTATTGGACTATTTCATGGGAGAATAAAGAGACCTATAAGAATGCGGAAAATCAGTTGAGTGTTTCAATTGAACGCGATAAAAACAGGGCAAGTATTATTATTTGGTCGGTAGGAAATGAAACACCGGTTACCGAGGCAAGAAATGTTTTTATGGGTAATTTGGTAGATAAGGTAAGGTCCTTGGATGATACGCGTTTGGTGGCAGCTGCATTGGAAGTTGAATTCGATGGTTATACTGTAACAGTTCATGATACACTGGGAGAAAAGCTCGATTTGGCCAGTTTTAATCAATACGGAGGGTGGTATTGGTCAGAACCTAAGGAACTCCCTAAATTTTCGTTTGATATTAAATTCAACAAACCTGTGGTTATTACTGAATTTGGGGGTGGTGCGCTTGCAGGTTTTCATGCGGATGATGATACCATGTGGAGTGAGGAATATCAGGAGTTGATTTACATCAACCAGCTAAAAATGATGGATAAGATAGATGGCCTCAGGGGAATAACCCCCTGGATACTGGTCGATTTCAAATCTCCAAGAAGACAAAATCCGGTGTATCAGAATTTCTGGAACCGTAAAGGATTAATCTCCAATACGGGAGTTAAAAAGAAAGCCTATTTTATCCTTCAGGAATATTACAGGAACAAAACGGTAAAATAACCGAAGCATCTTACTTATGTTTAGGACGAGAATCTTTGGATTTTTTTGGCCCGGATCAAAGTTTACTTTATTTATTCTTTATTATAATTTTCCGGCACTTTTAAGTCCTTCTGCTTCTTACAAGGGCACCAGTGCAACTCATTTTTCCAATTCCCTGACTAATTCTCTGGATATCACTGTATCATATATAATTTGAAGCTTGCTAATCATGTTTGAGGCATCAAATTCTATAATATCAACAACATCAAATTCTACTTTTTGCTTATTTTTCAGGGTCCATTTATAATTAAAATAGAGAGCCAGTTTATTTGAATTAGTTTCCTCAAAAATTCCTTTTAAATGCAGTTCAGAATTTCTGGTATCACTACTCAATTCACGATAAAATGCATCCGCTTTCTTAATTCCGTAAATCGGTGAGTCAACAATTCCTTGTTCATTAAATAATTTTATGGTTTGCTCAATATCACCTTTCTCCAGGTAATCCAAATATTTAATTGCGATTTCTTTTCTAGTTGGCATTTAACTTAGTAGTTTATTTTTTTGCTGACTTTCATCGGTGATCCAAAAAATCAATTTCAAAGGTATTTTTAATACTATTCATTTTTGAATAAAACCAAAATGTTTTGCATGATTTGTATAAAATATTCTTATTTGACCAACACTTACGACATTAAGATAGTTGTTGCCAGGGTAATGAATTACCGCCTGCATGGCTTTAACTTTCCCAATAGATAAACAGATATTTTAATACAAACTACTTTTTGAGTTGTCAAAAAGCAGAAGCACACAAAATTAATGCTCCTTTATTTCATTTCTTCCAGAGGGCTGGCCCCTACCTTTTCTAAAATAGAATTTACCTTCGGTAGTTCATTTGACATTATTTTATTTAAATCCCCCAGATGCTCTTCTAGTTCTGATGAGAGTTCTTCATATACCTTATAGGCCCCGTCAGTAGGTTTTGCCTCTCCATTTTCGATGCTCCTCCTCAAAGAAGCAAGTCTGTTATTTAGTTTAATTGGAAAATTTAAGGGGTCTTGACCTGATTGGTTTTTAACCTGATAAAGTTCTTGCTCTATAGTTGAGGTTTTATCTAAAAAAGGGATCATAGTTTTCTTGTAATCAGCACTGGAAACTTTTTCCTTGTTCTCCTCAATCTGATTTCGCATTTTTCGAATATGAATCACAGCCTCATTAGCCATACTTGTTTTTTGCATTATCTTATTGGCCAGTTCAAATTGCTCCATAAGATCAGCCTCAGTTATTCCTTTAAGATTAGGATCCATCAAGATGGAAAATGGATACGTCTTTTCATAATCTTTTATTTTCATTTTAACTTTATAGTTTCCTATGGGGGCTTTGGGACCTCTCTGAGGACGGGCACTCCAAATAATCATCCCTTCAAATTCTGTTGCCCCGGAATATCTTAAATCCCAGCTAAAAGTATTAATCCCTTTGGCAGTAGTGGGTTTAGAGGAACCTCCTTTTAGCCAATAGGGCAAATCCGGATCTTCCTCATATTTTGGTTTGCTCCCGGTAAAGGTGTTAATTAACTTATCATTGGCATCCATTATTTCAAAGGTGATGGTATCCATTTGATCTTTTAGGTAGTATTGTATAGAAGCCTTTTGAATTCCTCTAATCACATCCGAAGGTTTATAAAGAACAGCTGCCTGGTTTTTCATGCTTTCCTGATATTGTCTCAAGGGTTGTATGTCGTCCAGGATCCAAAATCCACGCCCATGGGAACCTATGACCACATCATTGTCTTTAATAACTAGATCTCGAATTGGGGTATCAGGCAATTTTAATTGTATACTTTGCCATAATTCCCCGTCATTCATTGAAAAATAGACCCCATGTTCAGTAGCCAAAAACAATAAACCCTGCCTAATGGGATCTTCTCTTACTGCTCTAGCGAAGTGACCGTCTTCAATACCGTTAATAATTTTAGTCCATGTTTTTCCGAAGTCATTTGTTTTAAAAACATAGGGTTGTCTGTCATCTACCTGGTAACGATTTGCCGCCAAATATAAAGTGCCAGGTTTGTGTTTTGATTCGTCAATGATACTCACTCGTGAAAATTTAGGGAGATTTTTTGGAGTTATATCTTCCCAGTTAGCACCCCCATCTCTGGTTATATGAACTTTTCCGTCGTCAGATCCGGCCCATATGGTATTTATATCATGATAAGAAGGAGCTAAAGCAAAGACCGTGGCATAGATTTCAGGGCCATTCATATCCATGGTAATGACTCCTCCCGTTTTGCCAAGTGTGTTGGGATCTGCATAGGTAAGATCCGGACTTATTTTTTCCCACGATTGCCCGTCGTCGGTTGTTTTCCAAACATGTTGCGAACAGGTATACATTACTTTTGAATCTTGTGGGGCGAACATGATGGGAAAGGTCCATTGCCAACGCTCCGGAAGCGCATCCGCAGGTTCTCCGGAGAAAAAGCGCGGATATACCTGGATATCTCGTGTTTGCCCGTTGCTTCTGTCGTATCTGGTTAAAAGCGCCCCCTGGCTGCCGGCATAAAAAATGTCCAGATTGTCCGGATGTTGGGTAATCCATCCACTTTCACCACCCCCAACAGCGTAATACCAGCCATGGTTAGGTCCTCTTGCTTGCATATGATCCCAGCCATCACTGGGCATAGCCAGTGTGCTGTTATCTTGTTGGGCCCCTGCCACATGATAGGGTACGTCGTTTGTGGTCATTACATGATAAAACTGCGTGGTTACATAATCCTGTTCTGTCCAGCTTTCTCCCCCGTTGATACTCACATTGCCACCGCCATCGTTGGAATTGATCATCCGATTTGGGTTGTTAGGATCAATCCATAAATCATGATTGTCCCCATGTGGTACTTTAATAGTGTTGTCAAAGGTTTTTCCTCCATCCGTAGATTTGTAAAACCCGGTATTGAGGCAGTACACGGTTTCCTTATCCCAGGGATCAGCGTAAATTCTGGAATAGTAAAAGGCGCGTTGTCTTAGTTTACGCTCATCATTAGTACGCTCCCATGTCAGGCCGGCATCATCAGATCTAAAAACGCCACCTTCATTAGCTTCTACAATTGCCCATACTCTGTTGGAATCTACCGGAGAAACGGTAACCCCAATTTTTCCGATAGGTCCCGCAGGCATCCCAGGATTAGAACTAAGTTCTATCCAGGTATCCCCGCTATCTGTGGATTTCCATAATTTACTCTCGCCACCGCCACCCCACATTTTCCATGCTTTGCGATATACCTGCCACGTACTGGCATATAAAACTTTAGGGTTATTTCGATCAATTATAAGGTCTACGGCACCCGCTTTTGGACCTGCATATAAGACTTTTTCCCAGCTATTTCCGCCATTGGTAGAACGAAATACCCCCCTCTCTTCATTGTCGCCATAAGGATGCCCCAGCGCGGCAACATAAACGATGTCTGGATTTGTAGGGTGAATTCTTATACGGGCTATTGCCTGTGTTTCTTTAAGCCCCAGGTGTCGCCAGGTTTTACCACCGTCTACGGTTTTGTATACCCCGTCGCCCTGAGTGATACTGCCTCTTAATTGTACTTCTCCCATCCCAATATAGACAATATCAGGATTGGTTTCGGCTATCGCTACCGCTCCTACAGAGGAACTGGTTACTTGTCCATCGGTAACTGCCTTCCATTCATTTCCCCCGTCTGTAGTTTTCCATAAACCTCCCCCGGTAGCGCCAAAATAGTATTCGTTGGGCCTGCCAGGGCTACCAGCAGAACCTAAGGATCTACCCCCGCGATTAGGGCCAATATTTCGCCATTCCAATCCTTCATAAAAAGAAGGGTCCAGCGGAGCGCTTTCTGAAGAAGAGTTGTTTTTGTTTTGCGCGAAGGCGCTTAAAGAGATAAATAGTAAAGCAAACAGAAAGGTTTTAAGAATGTTTTGATGCATTTGGCAGATTTATGAGATGGTCAATGGTTTTTATGTCAGTAGTTCAATTAATTAAGGTGCTTTTAGCAGCCCATTGGAAAGATAATAAATTCGAATGAAAACCGATTACAAATATGTAACACCAAAAGGAAATTATAAATTACGAATCCTAACAAACTAATAACTTATTCTATTTCCATAAAAGGAGTATAATCCCTTATCATCGATGTCTATCTATTCTTTAACTAATAGCGCATAAGCTTTTTAATTGGAATAAAGGTCAAAAAAATGTTCAGTGTCCCTTATGTTCTGTAACCCTAAAATCCAACAGACTTCAGAAAGGTCTGAGAAGTCTAATCCGCCTGCAGATATTGCCTCATTAAGATAACGTCCCTCCTTCCCATTATATCTGTTTGATAAATCAATAGCCAATTGCCAGGTTTCAATTAATTTAGGATTGCTTATTTTCTCTTTCCATTTGGTTATTTTGGAAGATCTAAATCCAGGTGTACCATTCCCAACCTGATTGCCATCGGGTATTTTTTGATAATCAGTGTTTTTCTTCACATAATCCAGACTGGCGGGTGATGTAACCTCTTCATTCCATTTACTGTGTTGTACTATATGAATGCGCTGCGAAATATTTATATCCGGTAAATCGGTTTGTATAGCTTTAACCAGTTCGGCAGAAAAGTCAGATTGGCCAGCTTCTGCAATCCAAATATCACCTTGATTTTCAAGGGTTTCTTTTGCAATCACTTTAACCTGCTCAACGGCCTTTGCAAAATTGTCATGTGCATCTGTCCAGTTATCGCCAAATGCGAGTTGAAATAAATCATTAGGTGGTACATATAGGCCATCCTGAATACCATAGGTGCCGGCAACTGCATGATACTTAATTTTTGAAAATTTTATATCAGACATTAGTGTAACCAATGCCGCTGCAGTCTGCAGGTCATCGACATCAGTTTTACAATCAAAGTGTCCTAATAAGAGATCTTTATCCAGGTTGAAGTCTCCTGCTTTTAGGGTACTCATATCCTGAGGAAGGCATTTAAAGGAAATTAATATGGATGCAATTGCAATGAACAGTATTGTTTTTGATTTCATTAGTTCTCTGGTTTTATTATTCTATCTTTTTTGACAAATTTTGATAATGTTGTGCAAAAATTTGAAGCCGCTAACGCCCCTAAAAGTACTATTTTCATGAATATATTGTAGTAACTATACGGGTGTTTTTAATTTTCTGTCATTGGGTTTTTCAGGGGGATAGTGTCCTGATTGATTAAGTAATGATAGGTTATCCCAACACACCAGGGTCTCCGTTATTTTTTCATTGAATTTCATTCACAAAAACCTGTGGTTATTGACGTTTCTAAAATGAAAAAATCCATTACCTGCGTAATGGACTTTCTGCTTTAAGTGACCTCGACAGGGTCAAAACTTATCTTCTATCTATTTGATATTCAAAAAGTTATGATTTTACTTTTTAAAGTACGCACCGAATCGCTCACCGGATTGCACTTATATATTTAATGAACTTATTTAATTTCAAATATCGCTAAAATCTTTGAAGTTACACTTGAAATCATCCTTTTATTGAACTTTGCTTTCTCAAAATATATCAATTTTAGACAAACCGTTGTATCTAAAAAAATATTGATTTTCTTACATTTTATACAATAAGGACAACACTTCACACATTTGTATACCTCAAATTCATGATTAGTTATTAGATTAACATCAAAATAAAAATCACGCCCTGCTATAAGAACTGGCTATTAATTAAAAAACAAGTGACATATGAATCCACTTATATCCTATATCGCGACTGCAGCCATAATTTTTGCCCTAGGCGTTATTGTTTTTATTCTAACTGGGCTTATCAATAATCGACCTAGTCAGTAAATACCCTACTGCCTTTCTTGAAATCATCGTTTATTTGAACTTTGGTTAAAACATAATTTTTTTGATTGACTAGAGTAATTCAGGTTTAGGCTATCTGACGCTTGGTGTTCTAGTTTGTACAATAAACAACTGGCAATTAATCAACAAGGTCTGGCTGCCTTACCCCTACCACCAATTATAAAAATAGTCAGAATTTGAAAAATTCAGACGGGCCTCCCCTGTGTAAATACCTTCTGACCTCGGAGCTGATCTCCCGAAGGCCTTGTTCATTTTAACAATGCTCTCTAGATAATCTTTATAGTCATTTACGTTATCATAACGTTGCAATCCGACCTTTTTTGGAGCGAGATCGGCATTCCGGTACTGAGAATAAAAAGAGAAATTTTGGAACTCTTCAGGAATTTCCGGTAAAACAATTTCTTGATTTTTATTACTATCAAAAACTAAATTCCACTGATAGGGACTGCTGACATCATAACCCCCTTCTAGGAATATTTCTCCAATAACATGTCCTGTCCCTGATTTTAATAGTGAAAATTTATTATTTTGAAAAGTGTAATCTATTGACCAATTGGGTATTATTATATTTTCCTGCGGTAATCCCAATCCTTTTGATTGATAATTTCCGATGACTACATCGTGCGCATATTCAAAGAATTGTGTATTTAGATTGAAGTTAAATGAACCCGATACATTTACATTTTCGTCATATCCATATTGCCATATCTGATGAAATAAATCATTATCCACTTCCAATTGATTTTGAAATCCATAGACGGTAAGGAATTTGGAATTATTATTTAGAAATTCAACGGGAGTTGTGGAAAATTGTCTTCCCTGGATATTTTGGGTGCTGAAATTATCAAAATCCATCTCAAAATCTGATGCAATCGGTTGATTTACAAATTGATAGTTATAAAAATTGTTCAAGGGGTTAAAACCATAAATATATATTACATCTGATTGGAGACTATGGTTTGAGGGAACAAATGTTTGTATTAATGTATCGCCTTCGGCCGAGGAAGAAAAATAGTAACCCCGCCCAAAGCAAAATAGCTGTGTTGTGTCGGAAAACCCGTTTATTGGGTAGTACGTTGCGGAATCACCCCTAAACCTTTTTGGTAATTTTAAATTCAGCTGTTTTGGATGTTGCCGATTTAAATTTGCGATACTGTACAAATAAGAACTCACACCGTTGCTTCCCAAAGAGGCAAATGTTATGGTAAAATCTTTATCATTTTCAAATTCTTCAAAAGCATGCAGCTTAACTTCCCTAGTTTCAAAAATTATTTCCTTTTGGTCAATAACACTTCCGTCCATTTTGGAAGCAAATACAAAATGATTTGTTGGAATATTTGGACTTAAATAACCTTCAGGAATTGCAATTTTAAGTAATAGTCTTAAAATCTTGATATTGAATGTTATTTGATTTGAATTCCCCAAATTGTCCTTAGCCACTAAAATAATCGCTCCGTCTCCAACTTGGTGTTGATCAGGATCAAAATCCAATTGATAGCTACTTGTTGAACTATCAAAAAGTTCAAGACTTGTTTCCCCATACAAAATTTCAAGAGATTCGACATCTGAATACTCGTCAGAGACCTGTGGTTCCAGGCTTATGGGCTCATCTAATATCTGGCCCTCTACTATAGATTGAAGGGTTATATCCGGACCTGTATTGTCTGCAAAAAAGCTCACTGTATGGCTTCCCAAGTTTCCGGCCTGGTCTTTTGCTTCTATCCTAAGAATGTTTTCGCCATCTGACAAGGTGGAAGTGTCAATGTTTACCTCATAAATTTCGTTGACGATATCCGAAAGCAGTTCGTCGTTAAGGTATACAATAACTGAGTAAAGTTCCTCATTGTCCGCCACGGTGAACGTCACGGCATTGTTATCCCCATTTAGAACCACTCCTCCTTCCAAGGAAACTTCAGTAATTGAGGGTGTTTCGTTGTCAATATATATCTCCTTTTCGGCTGAAGCCGTGTTACCTGCGTTGTCCGTGGCCACAACCTTTAAGATATAATCTTTATAATTTTCAGTTTTCCCAATTTTAGAATCATAGGATGATACATCAATTATAATACTATAGGGTGCTGTTATATCTTCCCCTACTTTTTCATCGTTGATGAATGCCTCGACCTTACTGATTCCTCCTTCATCCTTTGCATCCACCCTAACCTCTATTTGATTGCTTACGACAATTGGCTCACCGGCGACCTCATTCGCCAACCCCACGATGGACAGGCTTACCACTGGTGCAATTGTATCGGGTACTTCTTGTGTTTCGGAGTCACTTGAACACGAATTACCAAAAATTAAAAGAGAGGTCGTTATTAAGGAAAATATAAATTTGCGCATGAATTTAAATTGAAAATAGATGTTTGGGCTAAACTAAACATATTTCTAAATACTCCCTAGAAAAAGGTTCCAAATACAACTTGTATCGGTTCAAGGGCATAGTAGACCTTGTATACTTCTCTAATAAAATAGAATTAAAGAAGGTTTTATTTCAATTAAAAATAAGAGCCTGCTTATTTTTGAAGGTAGTTTTGTAAACAATCTTATTATCGTTTATTTGAACTTTTCAGTTTAACTCAAGTTAATTTATTTCCTAACAGTTACGAATGAAGTGGGCATCCACCAAATATTAACTCCAAAAGCTACACTGACAATTTCATAGCCTTCTGTTACTTTTTC
>Ga0316198_10000630_pt1 | contig 19087 bp, 10 predicted proteins | sample OudBieAanoxic_MG_FD_204935 | JGI IMG/M metagenome (GOLD analysis project Ga0316198, IMG submission 204935) | Coastal sediment microbial communities from Oude Bieten Haven, Netherlands - site A anoxic | ecosystem: Environmental > Aquatic > Marine > Coastal > Sediment | place: Netherlands...
CCGGCAATGTGCGCGAACTGCAACACCGCATACTGCAGGCTGTTGTCATGTCCGATAACGAAATAATCCGCTGCGCTGAACTGAGCCTGCCGGCCGCGCTTTCCGTGCAGACGGGTGACGCAGCGCAGCACGGTGTTTCTCAACAGTGTTCAGCGTCGCCACCGCTGCGCGAGTTTGCGGTCGGCAGCGCAGCTGATACCGAGGCAGCGGCCTCAGCCCCCACCGGCAACGAAAGTCCCTGGGTGATATTGCGTGAGGTGCTCAAGCGTCAGCTGGTGGCGGTGCTCGACAACCGCGGTGTACCGGTGCCCCTGGGTCGATGGCTGGCCGAGGACCTGGTGCTTGCCGCAGACAGCACGGCCAACAATACGGCGCGGCGCGCCTGCTCGGCGTTGGGGATGGCGGAAACCACATTCCGTCGCCGGCTTGAGAAAGTCAAACGTGAATTCCAGGCTGGAATGAGCGCCCGTAGCGAGGATTGGGCGCTGGTGCAACCGGTACTCTCACGTCTGGTCGCAGCCAATGAAGCGTCGGACGGAGAAAATATTTTTGAACGTGCCCGTCAGGTGCTGCTGGAGGAAGTGGTCGCCTGCACGCAGCAGGATAGCGCCCTGGGTTCAGCGCTGATGGGCGTGACTGTTCCCACCTACCGGCGTTGGGCAGCCTCCCTGCATTCCTGAATCAAAACCAGCCGGCACCGTTTTTTCAGCCGAAGTCACCACAATTTCGGCGGATTCCGCGAAAATTGTGAACCCGATCACCCTACGCCGTGGATTCAGAAGATCTTGAATCCGCTCTCCTGTCCATGCGATCCAGGCTAGTAAAATTCCAACTCTCTGAAAGTAAAGCTGTTAGATCAGTCGCGGCAATGAGTCCGGTGTGCTGTGGGTGAATCTGGTACGCAGGTTGCTCTATAGAGCTTAGTGCCGGCGAAGACTGGTGCCATAAAACGATGAACCGGGTATCGGCGGAATTCAACCGGGTGCACGCTTAAACGAAACAGGGGCGGGGATTTTGGAAATGAAAAAAACAGCAAGCGTAATTCCATATCGTGCCTTTCTGGGCAGTCTCCAGCTTGGTCTGTGGTGTCTGCTACTGGCGGCCGCCTGCGGCTACGGTGCCACCGCCTTCGGCAAACAGACGGCGCAGCCGACCGCGGCGGGAGCCGGTCTGAAAGCGCGTAATCTGCAGTTTTCGCAGATTTCCCAGCAGCAGGGCTTGTCACAGGGCGCCGTGAATGCGATTGCACAGGATCGTTACGGATTTATCTGGTTGGGAACACAGGACGGGCTCAATCGCTATGATGGTTACGACATGGTTGTCTACCAACATCAGCACGATGATCCCGCATCACTGTCACACGACTGGATCTGGTCAGCCTATGTAGACAACGCCGGAATATTGTGGGTGGGCACCGATGGTGGCGGATTGAACCGCTACGACAGAAAGCGGGACGCCTTCACCCGTTTTCAACATGTGCCCGGGGACCCGCACAGTCTCAGCAACGATCGGGTCAGGGTGATCTATCAGGACCGTCAGGGTTACTACTGGATCGGTACCGATGGCGGCGGGCTCAACCGCTTTGATGCAGGCAACGGTCAGTTTACCCACTACCGCCACGACGACGCCCGGGCGGACAGCCTGCCCAACGACAAGGTGCTGGCAATATTCGAGGACAGCAGGGGAAAACTGTGGGTCGGCACCGAGGCTGGTCTGGCCCGTATGGATCATGCGCGGGAGAAGTTTGTCACCTACCGCCATGACCCGTCAGTCGCGGGCAGTCTCAGCAATGACCAGGTGCGCAGTGTCTACGAGGACCGTCGTGGTCAACTCTGGATAGGGACTTACAAGGGAGGTCTCAATCTGTTCGACCGCAATACCGGCAGCTTCCGTCATTTCCAGCACGATCCCGCGAATCCGCACAGCCTGGCCCACAACCGGGTACGAAGCATTTTCGAGGACCACGAGGGTACGCTGTGGGTGGCCACCGATAACGGGCTCAACGAGTGGCGGCAGGGCAGCGGCGCTTTTGTACGCTACCATCACGACCCGACGCGGCTGAGCAGCCTCAGCGACAATCGCGTGACCACGCTGTTCCAGGACAGCGGCGATATCCTCTGGGTCGGCACGTTCAACGGCGTGAACAAGTGGAATTACGTGAGCGATGCATTCCGCTATGTGCAGGATCAGGGTGGTGATCGTTCACAGCTGAGCGGTAATATCATTACCGCCCTCGAGGAGGCATCCGATGGGATAGTCTGGGTGGGGATTTATGGCGGTGGTCTTAATCGTGTCGATCTGAAAACAGGACAGACGGATCAATACCGCCATGCGCACGAGGATGAACACAGCCTGAGCGACGATCGGGTAATGGCGCTGTCTGTCGACGGAGATGGCGGTGTGTGGGTCGGTACGCGCAATGGCGGACTCAGTCACCTCGATCCGCAAACCGGTAAATTCACTCACCACCGGCACGATCCGGAAAATCCCGACAGTCTGAGTTCCGACGCCGTGAGCAGCATCTTTGGTGAAAACGACGGCATTCTCTGGGTTGGCACCTACGGCGCCGGACTCAACCGATTCGATACCGCCAGCGGTACAGCCAGCGTCTATCGCCACGACCCGGACAATGCTGCCAGCCTCAGTAGTGATCGGATCCTGAACACCGTCCGCGACCGCTCGGGTATGTTGTGGGTGGGCACGGAAGACGGTGGGCTCAACCGCTTCGATGAGGCTACCCGGTCTTTCGCTCGCGTTCAGCACGACCCGGATAACGCGACCAGCCTGGCCAGTAACGCGGCCTGGAATATCATGGAAGATAGAAACGGTGCTCTCTGGGTCGCGACGCTGGGCGGTGGTTTGAACCGCTGGGACAGCAGCGATCGTAGCGCCAATAGGATCCGGTTCCGTCAATACCGGAAAGCCGATGGCCTGAAGAGTGATACCGTGTTCGGCGCGCTCGAGGACGCGGACGGTTTTCTGTGGCTCAGCACCAATCGCGGCCTTTCGCGGCTTAATCCACAGGACGGCACGCTGCGACACTTTGACCGCTTCAACGGACTGCAGGGTGATGAATTCAACTTTGGCGCACACCTGAAAACGAAAGCCGGTCAGTTGTTGTTCGGCGGCACGGACGGTTTGGTCACACTGGATCCTGAACTGCTGCGCGTCAACCTGCACCGTCCCGATATCGTACTGAGCGCCCATTCCAGGTTCGGGCAACTGGCGACGGTATACAGCAGTGAAGACAAGGAAGCCGAGACCCTCGAACTCGGTTACGAGGATGACTTTATCATGTTCAGTTTCGCCGCCCTGGATTATGCCTCATCGGATAAGAACCACTACCGCTACAGGCTGGAAGGGTTCGACGAGGACTGGATGGACGCCGGGCAGGTCCGCTCTGCCACATACACAAGCCTGCCTGCCGGAGACTATATCTTTACGGTGATAGCCGCCAACAATGATGGCGTCTGGAATGACCGGGGGGCCTCCTTCCAGCTGCAGGTCGCCCCCCCGCCCTGGCAGACCCCCTGGGCCTACTCCCTGTATACCTTTTTCTTTGGTGGCACTCTTTTCAAGTACAAGCGCTCACACAAAAAGAAGCTCGACCGCGCCGCCAAACACAGTGCAAAGCTGGAACGCGAGGTGAAGGCGAGAACCCGGCAGCTTTCGGAACGCAATGATGAACTCAAGTTGGTCAATGACAAGTTGCGCGAGGCGAGCACTACCGATGCATTGACGGGGCTCAAGAATCGGCGCTATTTCTATGAATCCGTCAAATCAATGGTTGCTTCAGTCGGCCGGCGCGCCCTGGGCGCCAGACAGCGGGGTGCCGAGTCCAATACCCTCGATATCGCCCCGTCCATGTTCTTTATGATGATTGACCTCGACGGCTTCAAGAATATTAACGACACCTACGGCCATGAGGCGGGAGACCAGGCTCTGGTCCAGGTGAAAGAGGTCCTGGAATCCAGTTGTCGCGCGGCGGACACCATTATACGATGGGGTGGCGACGAATTCATGGTCGTCGGGGATAACACCGGCCCACGTGCTGCCGAACAACTCGCCGAACGCCTGCGCCGCAATCTGGCGGAATACAAGTACCGGCTTGGCGGTGGGCATATAGGACGGCTGTCCGGATCTATCGGTTTCGCGATGTATCCGTTTTCACCCCTGAAAAAATCCCGCCTGCTGACTTGGGAACAGGTGGTCGCCGTTGCCGATCATGCCGCATACACCGCGAAGAAGAACGGGCGCGACGCCTGGGTTGGTGTGTACGGAACGCGCAAGAGTCTGTGGGCTGACTTTACTGAAAGCAAAATCGACCTGGCGAGGCTGGCACAACAGGGCATGATCAGTATCCGCTCTTCTCTGGATGTGGTCATGGAGTTTGTGCAACAAACAAAGCAGGGTGAAGCTTAGTCCGCATTTCTCAGAGCCTTAACCACCAGCCCTGGGGGACACTCTCCCCCGGGCAGGTGTCAGCGTAATGATGACGCATTTGCCGCGTTGTTCCTGGATCTGGACCGTTTCAAAATCATTAACGATACCCTGGGTCATGGTGTAGGCGATGCAGTATTGGCTCAAGTGGGAAATCGTTTACGGCGGTGCGTGCGATCCACGGATTCCGTCGGAAGAGCTGTGCAGGACGAAGCCTTGACCAGTGTGGCACGGATCGGTGGCGACGAGCTCACGCTGTTGATCGGTTCGATTACCGGCCCCAGCCACTCCGAATCTGTCGCACGTCGAATTATTGAATCCCTGTCGGAGCCAATTGTTGTTGGCAGTCGTTCGCTTTATATTACGCCGAGTATCGGGATCGCCACCTATCCGGTTGATGGAACAGACGCTGAGACGCCGCTCAAAAATGCGGAGGCGGCAATGTATAAAGCCAAGGAGGAAGGCCCAAACTGCATTCAGTTTTACTCGAACGCGCTGAATGACCGGGCGACGGCAAGATTTATACTGGAAACTGAACTGCGCAGGGCCCTGGAGCGGGAAGCGCTGCAAGTCTATTACCAGCCGCAGATTGATTTGTGTAGCGGTTGTGTGGTCGCGATGGAGGCGCTGCTTAGACGGAAACACCCGCAGCGCGGCTTTATCCCGCCTGCCGATTTTATCCCGATAGCCGAGGATACCGGACTGATCGGTATACTCGGCAAAAAAAACACATCACGCACGATCAAGCCGCCGACTTCATGAATGTCTGTTACGCCGGGCGTCAGCAGACCAGCCTGCCAACGCTGCAAGGTAGTTCTGCAAGTCTGAATTTACCTGCACCGATTTTTCGCTGCATCCTCCGCAATTTCGGTGAATCCACCGAAAAACTGTGAAGTCCGCCACATTTTTCCGAGCGTTTGACCTCAATCGGCAGCGCTACAACCTCCCAGGCGTTTCGATAACCCGCAGATATAAAAGACAAAGTGTCTCCGTGACGCGGCAATACAGCGAACCGGCAGCTGCTGTGGCACGGCCGTTGCTCCTATACCAGACAAGACCGGGCGTTTTGGGCTCCCGGCATCAGATCAACCGGATACAACGGTAGTACAGGAGATCAAGGTAATGACAATCATTAAACGAACAAGCGTAGTGGGTGTCGCGGGGCTGTTGCTGGGGCTGCTGATCGTGCAGGCACAGCCATGGGTCCCGGGCAGAACGGAGATCCGCTCTGTCATCGTCCAGGGCAGCGATCTGGCCGCTGTGAAAACCGCGGTACAGTTCGTGGGTGGTGAGATCACCCACGAACTGGGAATAATCAATGCGGTCGGCGTCAAGCTCAGTGATGTCAAGCTCGATGCGCTGAAGGGCCGCGATGAGGTCCGCCGGGTCTATGCTGACGTCGCGGTCGAGATCACCGGCAAGCCGGGCGGCAAGGATAGCGGCGGCAACGGCGGTAATATCGACAGCACCTATGTAGCGACCATGACCGGTGCAAGGGCTTTGCACGCCGAGGGCCTGGATGGCTATGGAGTGACCATCGCCGTGGTCGACACCGGCGCCTACAGCGACAATGGCATCACGAAGAACCCCCTCAATGAGCCGCGCATGGTCGCCCAGTACGACGCTATCCAGGATAAGACCGCGGTCAGCGACGGCTATGGTCATGGCACCCATGTCACGAGCATCGCCATGAGCAGCCGGGTCACCGAGGACGGCAGCTTCGCGGGCATTGCCCCGGCGGCAGACCTGGTCAGTGTGCGGGCTTTCGACGATCTGGGCCGCGGCACCTATGCCGACGTGATCAAGGCGATCGACTGGGTGGTGGCGAACAAGGACACCTACAACATCCGGGTCATGAACCTGTCTTTCAGCGCCGAGCCACGCTCTTACTACTGGGACGATCCCATGAACCAGGCGGTGATGGCGGCCTGGCAGTCCGGGATCGTGGTGCTGGCCTCGGCCGGCAACACCGGTCCCAACGCCATGACCATCGGGGCGCCGGGTAACGTGCCCTACGTGATCACCGTCGGTGCGATGACCGACAACTACACGCCAGCCGACCTGAGCGACGACATCCTGGCCTCCTTCTCCGCCGCCGGTCCGACGGTGGAAGGCTTCGTGAAACCCGATATGGTTGCCCCCGGTGGCCATGTGCGCGGCATTATGCAACCAACTGCCGAACTGGCTATCGCCTACCCTGAGTTCCACGATGGCGACAAGTACTTCATCATGTCCGGTACTTCCCAGGCCACCGCCGTGGTGTCCGGCATCGCCGCCCTGCTGCTGCAGGACGAGCCCTGGCTGACCCCCGACGAGGTCAAGTACCGTCTGATGGTTGCGGCCCGCCCGGCCATGTACAACGACGGCAGCCTGGCCTACTCGGTGTTGCAGCAGGGCGCAGGCCTGGTCAACGCCTACCATGCCGTGCACAACAACACTGCCGGTGTGGCCAATCGGGGCCTAGACATTGACGCCGACCTCGCCGGCACCGCGCATTACGGTGGTCCGGTCAGCGCGTGGGAACATAAAACGAAGAACAAGACCAGTTACGTCTACTACGTGCGCGACGCCGAGGGCAACCCACTGCCGGATGGCGGCTATGAGTGGAGCGGCGCCTACGCCCAGGAAAGCGGCTACCTCTGGTCCGACGGCTATCTGTGGAGTGATGGTTACCTCTGGTCTGACGGTTACCTGTGGAGTGACGGTTATCTCTGGTCCGATGGCTACCTGTGGTCGGACGGTTATCTGTGGAGTGACGGTTACCTGTGGAGTGACGGTTATCTCTGGTCTGATACTTTCATAGAGTCCGCGAAAGTCAACGTCTGGGTACCGCAGGAATAACCGGCAGCTACCCGCGGGGCAGGTGAGGACTGCCCCGCCTTTATTCCAAACAGTCATGACGGCACAGGTAAAAGAGGATTCTCCATGTTAGTCCAAAATCAAAACAACCAGGCCGGAGCCCCAAGTCTCGCGATGGACAATGTGATCGCATTTCCCCAGCGCGCCAACGCTCGTGCCACGGCAGACCGGGGTACGTCGACCTCGCTGGTTCGGATCTGGGACAAAGCCGGTGCGCAGCATGGACTGGATGGGGTTCCTGTCGCGGTACTGGACACCCTGCAGCGTCTCAGGGACGCAGACCGTCCGGGCGCGCTGTGTGTGCTGCGACTCAATGAATACCGCCTGCTGGAGGAGACCTTTGGGCGGCGCATCGGCCAGCAACTGCTGCAGCTGGTCGGCAACCGCCTGCAGGCGGGCCTGCGCGGTAACGATCTGCTTGAGCAGGTCGCCGAGGACGAGTTCGTGCTCATCCTCGACGGTCAGACGGACAGCGAACAGCTCGCCAACATCGCCCGGCGTCTGCTGAGCGATTGCGGTGGCGTCTACACCCTCGAAGGCCTGCGCATGCACGTCAACGCCGGTCTCGGTATTGCCCGCTTTCCGGTGGATGCCGGCGAGCCGGCCCTGCTGATGCGCTTTGCGCGCATCGCCCTGCACGAGAGCGACCCGGGCAGCCCTTCTCGCTATCATTTCTTCTCACAAAAACTGCTCGAACAGCTGCAGAGCCGGGTGTGGATGGCCGCCGAACTCGAGGAGGCGCTGGAGCACGAGCGTTTTGAACTGCACTACCAGCCGCTGTTCGATATCGAAACCCAGCGCACCCTGGGTGCCGAGGCGCTGCTGCGCCTGCGCAGCGAGGAGGGCGAGCTGATCGCCCCGGACCGTTTTATTCCGCTGGCCGAGGAGATGGGGCTGATTGTACCCATCGGCCGCTGGGTGATGAATGAAGCCTGTCAGCAGCTCAAGCGCTGGCACCAACAGGGTCATGGCCATCTGCGCATGGCGGTGAATGTCTCCCCGGTCCAGCTCAGCGACGAAGGCTTTGTCGAGATGGTGAGCGAGGCGGTGGAGACAGCCGGGATTGACTACAGCGACCTGGAGCTGGAGATCACCGAGGGCCAGGTGGTCGAGTACCTGCCGCTGATCGAAAAGGCGTTTAAAGCACTCAACGCCAGAGGGGTGCGCATCGCCATCGACGATTTCGGCACCGGTTATTCGGCGCTGGCCTATCTGACCCGTCTGCACTGGAGCACGGTGAAAATTGACCGGGCCTTTCTGGCCGATATTCCACACGAATCCAACGCCGGGCGCATCGTCGCCGCGATTGTCGCCATGGCCGGCGAGCTGGGTCTGCGGGTTACCGCCGAAGGGGTGGAGACCGAGGCCCAGTACCGCTTTCTCTCTGAGGCCGGCTGTCACTTCGGCCAGGGTTTCGGCTATGCCAGACCCCAGCCTGCGGCGGATTTCCTGCGCCTGCTGCAGCAGCCCGAGACAATCGGCTGGGCACAACAAACCGACGGGGATTGAAACATGTTTTCCCAACCAGCCGACCAGCCGGCCGGTTTGTCTGTGCAAAAACGTGGGAGCGGCCTTTCTGCTGGCGTGGAGGTACAGGGAGTTACCCTGGATGGCTATCAAGAATCTGTGGCCCCGGTCGTCATAGGTCACAGAGTTGAGTTGTTTCCGCAACTCACAGATTGCTCTGAGGCTATGGTAAAAATCATAAAAAACCACTGTCTGCCATCACCGCATGCGGGTTTGCACTACCGGTCAATGTTACTGGCTGGGCTGCTGCTGGTCTTGCTGTCATTCCTGCATGTTGTCGCTGCCGCCGACAACGCGCCGGGTGTGGATGCCGGGTCCCGGCTTATACCGCGCAATATCCAGTTCTCCACCTTATCGCTCCCTGACGGGCTGTCCCAGTCGACCGTGAACGCGATCGTCCAGGACAAGCAGGGATTTATCTGGTTCGGCACCCAGGAGGGCTTGAACCGCTACGATGGATACGAGTTCGAGGTCTATGAGAAGGATTCAGCGGAGCGGCATTCACTCTCGCATGACTGGGTATGGACGGTCTACGCGGACAATGCCGGTCAAATCTGGGTCGGGACGGATGGCGGCGGATTGAGCCGCTACGAGCCTGCGTCCGACAATTTCACCCATTTCAGACACAATCCGGATGATCCCGCGAGCCTCAGTGGCGATCGTGTTCGCGTCATCTATCAGGACAAGCATGGAGTTTTCTGGATTGGCACCGACGGCAATGGCCTGAATCGCTTCAATCCTGGCGATGGCAGTTTTGTTCACTATCGTCATGATCCGGATATTTCCGGCAGTCTGGCAAATGATAAGGTGTTGGCGATCCTCGAAGATCACGCAGGGGTGATGTGGATCGGTACCGATGGCGGCGGCCTGGCCCGCTTTGACCGCGACAGCGGAGAATTTTTCCATTACCGCCATGACAAATCCCGGCCGGAGAGCCTCAGCGATGACCGCATACGCAGTCTTTACGACGATCGCCAGGGCCGGCTCTGGGTCGGCACTTATTCGGGTGGGGTTAATCTGTTCAATCCGGTCGATGATAGCTTTAAGCGTCTTCAGCACGACCCGGCGAATCCCTATAGCCTGAGCCACAATGAGGTGCGCAGTATCTATCAGGATCGCGATGGCACGGTCTGGGTCGCTACCGATGGCGGTCTTGACGAGTGGCGTCCCGACATACAGGGTTTTTTCTCACACTCCCATGATCCGACAAACGCCGCCAGTATTGCGAATGATCGTGTGATAAGCATTTTTCAGGATCGTGGAGGCGTGCTTTGGGTCGGGACATACAAGGGTATCAGCCGGTGGAACTACGTCAGTGATGCGTTCACCTACTATCAAAATCAGGCAGGCGGCAAGCCGGGGCTGAGCAATAACATGGTTACCGGCATCAGCGGCTCGCCGGATGGCCTGATCTGGGTTGGCACCTATGGGGGTGGACTCAACCGGCTGGACCCTGTTTCCGATCATGTGGTCAGTTTCCAGCATGATCCGACTGACCGGAACACACTGAGCGATAATCGGGTGATGACGGTGTTTGCCGACAACACCGGCAGCGTGTGGGCAGGGACGCGTAACGCGGGACTGAATCGCCTGAATACAGCAACCGGCGCGGTCACGCAGTACCTGCATGATCCTGAAGATAAACACTCCCTCAGTGCGAACGGCGTGACATCTATCCACGGAGACGAAGATGGGACGCTATGGGTCGGCACCTACGGCGGAGGGCTCAACAGATATGATCTGCGCAGCGGACAGTTCCGGGTTTTTCGTCATGATCCGACTGACAGTTCAAGCCTCAGCAGTGATCGGGTGTTGTCGATTGTCCGGGACAGTTCCGGGTTGCTGTGGATCGGTACTGAAGATGGAGGGCTGAACGGGTTTGACGAAAAGACCGGGGCGTTCAGTCATTATCGGCACGATCCCGCCAACGCCACCAGTCTCGGCAGCGACACGGCCTGGGAGATCCTGGAAGGTGTGGATGGATCGCTGTGGATCGCAACCCGCGATGGTGGTCTGAACCGTTGGCTGCCTGCCGATCGTCAAACCGGCAGGCCTGTATTCAGCCGTTACGGCAAACGGGAGGGACTGGCCAGTAATACGCTGCACGCTATTCTCGAAGATGAGGTGGGTGCGCTCTGGTTAAGCAGCAATCGTGGTCTGTCGCGGTTATATCCCAGTAGTGGCAGTGTGCGTCATTTCGACAAAATGAACGGTTTACAGGGTGACGAGTTCAATTTCGGCGCCCGCTTCCTCAGCACAGACGGGACGCTGTATTTTGGCAGTACGGATGGACTTGTCAGGTTCCAGCCGCGCCGGGTACGCTCGAATCCGCACCATCCATCGAGTGCCGTAACCGCCTATCTACATCTGGCTCCAGTGGCACGCAGCCATAGCACGGACCCGCAAGCCGCGGATGTCACACTCGGATACCGAGACTACTCGATCAGTTTCGAATTCACGGCCCTGGACTATTCGTCATCGGATAAAAACCAGTACCGCTACAGGCTGGAGGGTTTCGAGACCGGGTGGAAAGACCCTGGTCATTTCAGACGTGTGACCTACACGAATCTTCCTGCCGGTAACTACACCTTCAAAGTCAAAGGTTCCAATAATGAGGGTGTCTGGGGTCAGCACACCGCCGCTATCAATCTGCGTGTGACTCCGCCGCCGTGGAAATCCGGCTGGGCCTATGCCGCTTACATTTTACTGGCGCTGGGTCTGGTGATGGCCGTGGTGCGTTTTCAGGTCAATAAACTCAAACAGGCGGCGAAGCAACGCGAGTTGCTGGAACAACAGGTTCTACTGCGCACGCAGCAGCTTGCCGAGCGGAATCAGGATCTCGAGCATCTGACCTCCCAGCTTGAGAAGGCGAGTGTCACTGACCCGCTCACCGGTTTGAATAACCGTCGCTATCTGCAGCAGTATATCGAGTCCGAGATCGCCGCCCTGGACAGATATGCAGAAGGGCAGAATGAAGCTGAGTCGACGCCTGTAGTGGATATTGCCCCGGGTCTCTCCTTTATGATGATCGACCTCGATGGTTTTAAACCCATCAATGACACCTATGGGCACCATGCCGGAGATCTGGCGCTGAAACAGGTCCGGGATATCCTGCGGACCTGCTGCCGCAAGTCAGACACCATCGTTCGCTGGGGGGGGGATGAATTCTTTATCATAGGTCGTCATGCCAATCGTCTCGGTGCGGAAAAATCCGCTGAACGCATACGTGTTGAACTGGCGGCTCACAAGTACCAGGTGGGTGGCGGGCATGTGGCACGGCTGTCGGCCTCCATCGGCGTGACCATGTTTCCGTTCGCGCCGAAGAAGCCCCGGCTGCTTTCCTGGGAGCAGGTTGCCACAGTCGCCGATCAGGCCGCCTATCTGGCTAAAGACAATGGACGTAATGCCTGGGTTGGCCTGTATGGTACCCGCAGGATTTCATCTGATGATCTCTATGAGCGGCTCAACACCGATATGGAGGGTCTGGTCAATCAGGGGATGGTGGAGTTCACCACGTCTCTTGGGAGTCCGCTGGTAATCTCGAATCGTACCCAGCAGAAGAACGCCTAGGTGGCTGCAATCGCATTCCATAACATCCGCTATCGGTTTGTATTTTATGCCTGCCTTCTGGTTCTGGCCGGATGTCACTGGGTGGACAGGCCTGCTTCCGCGGCAAATCCTCCGCCTGTGAGCAGGCAATACACGGTTGAGCAGTTTCTCGATACCACCCTGATTAAGGGCAGCTCGTTTTCACCGGATAAATCAAAAATTCTGCTGAGCAGCGACAAGGCAGGAGTCGATAATGCGTTTGCCATTTTTGCCGACGGCAGTGGATCTGTGCCACTCACGGACTCGAAAGCGGACTCTGTTCAGGCGCAGGGATACTTTCCGCACGATGAGCGCTTTCTCTACCTGGCAGACCGGGGTGGTAATGAGCTGGACCATCTCTATGTGCGTGAGTTGGATGGTTCCCACACTGACCTGACACCCGGCACAGATCATCAGGCAAGGTTTCTCGGCTGGGCCCATGATGGCAGGAGTCTGTTGGTGGGAACCAATGCGCGTGACAGCCGTTACTTTGATATCCATGAAATCGATACGAAAGCTTATAACAGAACGCTGATCTACAAAGATGAGAAAGGCTATGAGTTCCATGAGCTGTCACCGGATAAACGCACTATAGCCTTTGTAAGAACCAATACACGAGAGGATACCGATATCCTGCTCTATGACCGGCAGTCTGCGATGATGCGTCATCTGACACCGCATGAGGGGGATGTTGAATACACGCACCAGGCCTTCAGCCCGGACAGCGAGAGTATTTTTTACACCAGCAATCGGGGCAGTGAGTTTGCCTATCTTGTCCGCGAGCATCTGCGTACCGGTCAGCGCCAGGTCATTCTGCAACCGGGCTGGGATGTGACTTTCGCCAAACTGTCACAGCGGGGCAAGTATCTCATTGCCGGTGTCAACATGGACGGCCTGACGGTGCTCGAACTTCTCGATGGCAAGACGATGGAGCGGCTGGAACTTCCATCTCTGCCCGAAGGCGATATTACCTCGGTCAGCTTCTCGCGGGATGAATCGATGATAGCGTTCAATGCCAGCACCAGTCGTACGCCGCCCGACCTGTATATTTACGACTTCTCCACGGAGACGCCGAGGCGTCTGACCCGGTCCCTCAGCCGGGAGATCGAAGTACTCGATCTGGTGGACGCAGAAGTCGTCCGGTTTGCCTCTCATGACGGTCTCGAGATCCCGGGGCTGCTCTACAAACCTCATGGTGCTTCAGCAGATAACAAAGTGCCGGCGCTGGTCTGGGTTCACGGTGGTCCGGGTGGTCAGTCCCGGATTGAATATAACGCCTTGATTCAAACTCTCGTTAATCATGGCTATGCCGTCTACGCCATCAATAATCGTGGCAGTTCCGGCTACGGCCGGCGCTTCTTCACGGCCGATGACCGCAAGCACGGTCAGGCCGATCTCGACGATTGTGTGGCCGGCAAATCGATGCTGATCAATACCGGTTACATAGACCCGCGGCGCATCGGCATCATAGGCAGCAGCTACGGCGGCTATCTCACACTCGCAGCCATGAGTTTTCGGCCTGAGGCGTTCGCCGTCGGCGTCGATATCTTCGGAATTTCCAACTGGGTTCATACCCTGGAGAACATGCCGCCCTGGTGGGAGTCGTTGCGTGAAGCGCTTTATGCTGAAATTGGTCATCCACAGAAAGATCGCGAGTATCTGGAAAGTATTTCGCCGCTGTTCCACGCCAGGCGTATTGTCCGGCCGCTCATGGTGCTGCAGGGGGAAAATGATCCCCGGGTGGTCAAGTCCGAGTCGGAAGACATTGTCGCGGCTGTCAGGGACAATGGCGTGCCCGTCGAGTACCTGGTCTTCGAAAATGAGGGGCATAGTTTTCGCAAAAAGGAAAACAGGCTTGTCGCCTACCGGTCGATACTCGCTTTTCTCCACACACATCTTAAAGCCGGTAGTGTGGGCAAGAGCCACTATTGAACCGGCAATAAAATACCCGGCGTAGCAGCGGCCTCCTGACCGCGATATCGCGCCGAAGGACGGCGCTCCTACGTTGTATGTTTAATTGCCGGGTGATAATTGTGTCAGCGGTTCTTTATAACGTATCCACCCGCTTCAATGCCGTCCAGTTGCCAGTCGCCGACGCGGTGACGAATCAGCCGCAGGGTCGGATAGCCGATATGCGCGGTCATGCGCCGCACCTGTCGGTTACGGCCTTCGCTGATGCTGAGGTTCAGCCAGCTGGTTGGAATATGCTTGCGTTGTCGAATCGGTGGATCGCGGTCCCAGACATCGGGTTGCCCGATCAGTTGCACCCTGGCAGGACGGGTGGGGCCATCTCTCAGTTTGACACCTTTGCGTAAACGCTCCAGGTCTTTTTCAGCAGGCACACCTTCGACCTGTACCCAGTACTGTTTCTGCTTGCCGTATTTCGGGTTGGCAATACGTTGCTGCAGTTTGCCGTCGTCGGTAAGAATCAACAGGCCTTCACTGTCGTAATCCAGTCTCCCGGCGGCGTAGACATTACTGATATCGATATAATCCGCCAGGGTCTTCTTGTCGCCCTCGCCGGTGAACTGTGACAGTACATGGAAGGGCTTGTTGAAAAGAACGATCACTTCTCGAATAACAGGGGCACCACATCCGAGAACCGTTCGGCAAAGTGTACGCTGATACCTTCACGGATATACTCCGGGATTTCCTCGTAATCACCTGTATTGGCTTCCGGCAGGATCAGCTCCTTGATATTGGCGCGTCTTGCCGCGATCACTTTTTCGCGGATGCCACCCACGGGTAATACCTGGCCGGTCAGGGTCAGTTCGCCGGTCATGGCCAGCTTGCGTAGCGGTTTGCGTCTCCTGGCCAGGGACAACAAGGCGCTGGCCATGGTGATGCCGGCGCTGGGGCCGTCTTTCGGTGTGGCACCCGCAGGTACGTGCAGATGTATCAGGGATGTTTCGAAGAAATCAGCCGATGCCCCCCAGCGTTCTGCCGTCGACAGGATATAGCTGTAGGCGATTTCCGCGGACTCACGCATCACATCGCCCAGTTGGCCGGTGAGTTTGAATCCACGGCTGAAGCTGTGAATACGTGTCGCCTCGATACTCAGCGTGACGCCGCCCATTGCCGTCCAGGCCAGCCCGGTAATCACGCCCACACCGGAAAGATGTTTTTCCTTGGCAAAGACGGGCTTACCCAGGTAATCCTCGATATCTCCGGCACGCACATGGATAGGGGTTTTCTCACCCTTGAGGATTTTTATCACCGACTTGCGCGCAATAGCACCCAGGTATTTTTCCAAGCGGCGTACACCGGCCTCGCGCGCATAATCTTCGATGATCTTGCGCAGCGCAGCCTTGTCAATACGCAACTGCCCGCGTTTTTTCAGGCCGTTGCGTTCGAGTTGTCTGGGCAGCAAATGGTGCCTGGCGATTTCCATTTTTTCACTGGCCAGATAGCCCGAAAGCTGAATGACTTCCATGCGGTCGAGTAACGGAGCGGGGATGGTATCGAGCTGGTTGGCGGTGCAGATGAACAATGCCTTGGATAAATCAAACGGTACGTCCAGGTAGTGATCCAGGAAATCGCTGTTCTGTTCCGGGTCCAGGACTTCCAGCAGCGCCGATGCCGGGTCACCCTGATAAGAGGCGCCCACCTTGTCGATTTCGTCCAGCATGATGACCGGGTTGGCCGACTGGGTATCCTTGAACGCCTGGATAAACTTGCCCGGCATGGCACCGATATAGGTACGTCGATGTCCTTTGATTTCCGCCTCATCGCGCATACCACCCAGCGAAAAGCGGAAAAATCTGCGTCCCAGAGATCGGGCGATCGAGCGGCCCAGTGACGTCTTGCCGACGCCGGGCGGGCCGACAAACAGAATGATGGAGCCCGACACCTCGCCTTTCATGATGCCAACGCCGATGAACTCCAGAACGCGCTGCTTGACGTCCGCCAGCCCGTCGTGATCTTCGTCAAGAATTTTCCTGGCCTCGTCGAGATCCAGTTGATCCTCGCTATAAAGGCCCCACGGCAGCTGTGTCAGCCAGTCCAGATAGTTTCGTGTGGTGGCGTATTCCGGTGAACCGGTTTCCAGCACCGAGAACTTCTGCATCTCTTCATCGATGCGTTTCTGTGCTGCTTCTGGCAGGGTCAACGTTTCAATGCGTTCCTTGAACTTGTCAGCTTCTGCCGTGCGGTCGTCCTTGGATATACCCAGCTCTTTCTGGATGACCTTCATCTGCTCGCGCAGGATGTGTTCGCGCTGATAGTCCTGCATTTCCTCTTCGACCTGTTTGCGGATATCCGCCTGAGCCTTGGCGACCTCCAGTTCCTTGTTGATCAGCACGTGCACGCGTTCCAGCCGGGTCAGCAGGTCAATCGCTTCCAGGATCTCCTGCTGTTCCTCTTTGGCGGATGTTGTCAGGCTGGCGGCAAAGTCAGCGAGGTGTGACGGGTCGTTGGGGTGGAAGTTATCCAGGAACAGTTTGAACTCTTCACCGTACAAGGGATTCAGCGGTACCAGTTCCTTGATGGTGTTGATGATGGCAATGGCATACGCTTTGATCTCCGCTATTTCCTCGTAACGTTCTTCCGGGAAATAGTTGACCCGCGCACTGAACGGAGGGCTGGTATTTAACCAGTCCGAAACACGGAAGCGTTGCAGACCTTCCAGCAATACCTGCATGCGCCCGTCAATCCGGCTGACACGGTGAATGCGGCAGGCGGTCCCCATGGGATAGAAATCATCCAGACCGGCTTGTTCGGCGCGCCTGGTCTGCACCAGTATCAGTCCGATGACGCTGTTGGAGCCTTCCTGCGCCGCTGTAATCGTCTCGCCCCATTGTTCGGGGTCAATCAGAAACGGGATGACCTGGCCCGGGAAGAACGGACGCTCGGCGGTTGGCAGAATCGGTATAGCGCCAGGCAATATATCCTTGGCGCGAACCAGTTCACTGGCGGACGGTTTGTTTTCTGAGGCGGAGTCTTCCGGGTGATCGATATCCATAGCTGACTTTCTGTCTCTTGTGAGTGTTTCAGAGGTGGGGTGGCATGGTAGAGAATTCAAGGGTTATAAGAAACTGCTGATTGAGACTGCAAAGATATCCACAGGTTCTGTGGATATCTTTGTGGATTAAGTCGGTGAATGGCACTGCAACCCCTGAAAATACAGTATTTACGTCAAATCGGACATTTTTACGCCAAAATAAATTAATTGTTATTTTACAATAAATTGCAGCGCTTTTGTAAACTGGGCATCAGGCGATTAACGCTTTGTTCAATGATTTGCTTATGCACGCATGGTGCCTGTGTATAACAGCTACCGGCCACTTGCAGGCTGCACAGAAAAGTCAATACCCTAAAGGGATATTTTTCGTTGAACTTTTGGCCGGTTTTGGCTGGATCAGTGTATCCCGCGCAGCTCGACGCGGCGATTGCTGACCAGGCCCGCCCAGGTGCTGTTATCCGCAATCGGTTGCAAACCGCCGTAACCGTGTGCTTTCAGATTACCCGCATCGACGCCGCGTGATATCAGATACTTCCTGACGGTTTCGGCACGGCGCTGGGACAGTCGCAGGTTATAGGCCGGGTCTCCCTGAGAGTCCGTGTGCCCTGCGACTTCATGCAGGACGTGCGTTTGTTTTCGCAACGCTACGGCGACCTGGTCGAGGATAGCGCGTGACTCATCGGTGAGTTCGTATGAGTTATAACGAAACTTCACGCCCTGCAGCGATACCGGCTTGTCGTTCAGGCTGACCGCGTTACTGTCTTTGCTCGGGCTATCCGCGCTACCGATCGCCGCCGCTTCGGTTTTTGGCGTGGCATCGGAGCCGGCCGGTGTCGATGCAGGCTGCCCGGCTGCCACTTCTATGCTGGCGAAACTGGCCTTGGCCTGGATCAGGTTTTCACTGCAGGCAGCCAGCTCCGTCTGCAGCCGGTAGCGTGCGGTGTTGGCATTGATCAGGGATTGCCGCGCATCTGTTTCGGACGAGCGCAGGCCTGTCAGTTCATCGTTCAGTGCGGCGTGTTGCGCCCGGCAGGTTTGATTGCAGGTACTGGACAGTTGTTGCCTGCCTGGCGCTGTTTCTGCTTGTGCCTGCCGGAGGTCGGCGCGGGCAGCCTGCAGTTCTTTATCCATCATGGCCAGCTGTTGATCCCGGTTGGCGACAGCCTGGTGCAGCTGCTCGCGTTCGTTTTCCAGTGCCTCGATGCGTGCCTGGGCATTGCTGTCCTGCCAGTTATTTGCGGACAGGGAGGCTTTGACCGCTTCCAGTTCACCGGCAAGCTCTGTCACCTGGGTCTGTCTCGCCTGGTAGGCCGCCGCGACGGCGGCCAGTTGATCCTCGAGCGTCTGTTGCATAATCGCGTTCTGTTGGTGCCGCGTCTGCGCCCAGTAAAGGGTTTCACCGGCCTGCTGGAGCAGTTCCTGTACCCACTGCAATTCCTCCCGGTTACTGCCCAGTGCGGCACGCAGCTGTTCCAGTTCGGAGGGTAAGGGTGCTGCCGGAGTGGGCAAAGCTCTGGCAGGGGTGGGTTGTTGTGCCGGTTGCGGGTTGGCCGTCCGGTGCCCGGTCTGCCGGTCTGCCGTTGCTGCGGTTTGCACGCTGCCGGTCAGATCCGGGGTGGCGGCGGAAATCAGAGACAGTGAAGCGGCGATAAAGGCCAGTGTAATAAGCACAGTTTTCATCCTGCGGTTTTCCTCCGTTGACGCGATCAGTCA
>Ga0316198_10000631_pt1 | contig 19044 bp, 12 predicted proteins | sample OudBieAanoxic_MG_FD_204935 | JGI IMG/M metagenome (GOLD analysis project Ga0316198, IMG submission 204935) | Coastal sediment microbial communities from Oude Bieten Haven, Netherlands - site A anoxic | ecosystem: Environmental > Aquatic > Marine > Coastal > Sediment | place: Netherlands...
CGGATCGCCCGTGGCCACCATGGCCTGTCCGGTCGCCCCGTGGTAGGAGCGATAGCGCACGAGGATCTTGGGCCGGCCGGTGTACTGCCGTGCGAGCTTGATGGCGTTCTCGTTGGCGTCGGCTCCGCCCGTGGTGAAGAACATGACGTCGAGATCGCCGGGCGTCAGCTGGGCCAGCTTGGCCCCCAGGCGTGCGCGTGGCTCGTGCGCGGCGTGGGGGTAGGCATAGGCCAGCTTCTGGGCCTGCGCGGCGATGGCGTCGACGACGCGCTGGTCGCCGTGTCCGATATTGACCGACATGGCCTGCGAGTTGAAGTCGAGGTAGCGCTTGCCGTCCGCCGAGCAGAACCACACGCCCTTGGCCGTCTCGATGGCGATGGGCTCGGCCACGTTCTGTGCCACCCACGAGAACATCGTGTGCTTGCGCGTGAGCTCGACCATCTCGGCCGCTTCCATCACCGCTGCGCACGGTGGGGGTGGCGCCTCCGGCTCTGCCGCTACGTCCGGCTCAGGGCCTGTTGCCGGCTCCGCCTCGACATCGGCTCGCGGCTGCTCGTCCTTGCCCAGCCCCTTGACCTCAACAGACATCGCGACACCTCTTCGAGCACTCGGTCATGCGCGACGTTCCGGAGCGTCGCTCCATCCTGGGCGCCGTGCGTGCCATGTGAATCTGACACGAACACGCGATGTGCGGGGGCGCCGCGCGACAGTTCCACGCGGTGCCCGGTCGTGAGGGTCGACTGTTCGCAGCCATTGCACAGCGAGGCCCCTGAGCGCGCCCCGATCCGGCCTCGCCGGCGTCGCGCCTGCCCGGGGCCCGGCTGGACCGCCTTGCCCGAGCGTGGCAGGCGCCGGCGGCGGACTTGGCGTGGCTTGCCGCGGCCCTCACCGACGCTTCCGTGACGGTTCTGTGCAATGGCTGCGAAGACCTGGCTCGCTCCTGCGCAGCCACCCACCCGTTCCCCACCAGACGGTACCGCTGGGCCCCGGACGTCACCCGACTGTCCCTGTACCGTGCGCGCATGCCTGAGACGCGACCCCTGCGCATCGGTTTCGTGGCCACCCGCTTCGCCGGGACCGATGGTGTTTCCCTCGAATCGGAGAAGTGGGCGGTCGAGCTGCGGGCCATGGGCCACGACGTCTACTACTTCGCGGGGATCGTCGACCGCCCGCCCGAGAAGTCGATGGCGGTGCCGGAGGCGTTCTTCGGCCACCCGGACGTGGAGCGCATCGGCCACGCGGTCTTCCGCGACCCCATCCCCGGACGACCGCCGGAGATCAGCCGCCTTATCACCGAGATGGCCACGCATCTCAAGGAGCAGCTCTACGAGTTCGTACGCCGCTTCGAGCTGGACCTGCTGCTGCCCGAGAACGCCCTCGCCATCCCCATGCATCTGCCCCTGGGCCTGGCCGTCACGCAGCTGGCGGCGGAGACGGGCATGCCCGTGCTGGCCCACCACCACGATCTGTCCTGGGAGCGCAACCGCTTCCTGGTCAACGACGTGCCCGACATCCTGCGCGCCGCCTTCCCGCCACCGCTGCCCAACGTGCGCCACATCTGCATCAATACCCTGCAGCAGCAGCACATCGCCATGCGCCTGGGCCGCACCGCGCGCGTCATCCCCAACGTGATGGACTTCGAGCACCCGCCCCGTGGCGCCGATGGCCTGCCCGCGCAGCTGCGGCGGGAGCTGGGCATCCCTCAGGACGAGCTCTTCGTACTCCTGCCCGTACGTGTCATCCCGCGCAAGGGCATCGAGCACGGCATCGAGCTGGCTTCACGCCTGGAACGCAAGACCAAGCTGGTGATGTCGCACGAGGTCGGTGATGAGGGCGACGGCTACGGTGACCGCGTTCGCGAGTACGCCGACCTGCTGGGCGTGGAACTCGTTTGGGCGGCCGACCGCGTGGCCGAGGAGCACGTGCTCGACGACGACGGGCGCCAGCTCTACACCCTGGCCGACTTCTACGACGCGGCCGACATGATGACCTACACCTCGCTCGTGGAGGGCTTCGGCAACGCCTTTCTCGAGGGCGTGTACCACCGCACGCCCATCGTCGTGAACCGCTACCCCATCTACGAGCTGGACATCCGGCCCAAGGGCTTCCGCTGCCTGGAGATGGACGGCTACATCACGGAGCCGCTCGTGCGGGAGACGAACATGCTCATGGACGACCGCGATCGCAGCGAGGCCTGGGCGGACGAGAACTACGCTGTCGGCCTGAAGCACTTCTCGCACCAGGCCGTGCGCGACGGGCTCTCCACCGAGCTGGCGGAGATGTTCCCGCAGTAGCCGCACCCGATGTCCCGCGCCGCACCGCGACGCCACCGGGCTGTTCGGCCCTTGACCTCAAGGTCAGAGGGTCGAAACGTGGTGGCGTCGAGGACAGGAGGACCAGATGCGGCGGCTGACCATGGCGGTGCTGGCGGTGAGTCTGCTGTGCAGCACCGCTGCGACCACGGCCAACTCCCAGTCATCCGAGGCGACGCCGGAGCCGCCTGCCTATCCCGGTGGAGACGTCGAGTTCGAGCCGGTCGCACCATCGGTCTGGCGCGTGGACGAGCCCGCATGGGACTGCGGCAAGGCGTATCCCCGGCAGCCTTACTTCGACGGTGCCGCGGTTGCGGCCGACGGACGTCTCTGGTTCCTGGACCGACTTCGGGGTATCCGCGAGCTGGGCTCCTGTCCGATCGTCGGACCCAAGCCGGCGTTCGGCCCGCGCGACCAGGCCCTGGGTCCTGACGGCACGCTCTGGCTGCTCAACGATGACCGGCTCTGGTCGCTCGACGAAGGGGGCTGGCGCGTTCGCCTGGAGGGGTTCAACCGACCCGGACGCGTCGGGGATCCCGTTGGCAGCCACTCCTACAGCACCGACTGCAGCGAGACCAGCCCGTGCTACTTCTCTGTCGACGTCGCTCCCGACGGCACCGTGTGGCTCGCCGGCTCGGCACTGACCGCGTTCGACGGTACTGACACTCGCCACTACCTCAGCGGCCGCGGGGGGATCATCATCGTCGGCATCGGGCCCGATGGAACCGTCTGGGCGCGTCAGGACGGTGCGCTGTACGCCGTGGCGCGGGCGGACCCAACGACGAAGACCACGACCACCGGTCTGCCCTCGCCAGCACCGGTCCCGACGTTGGCCGGAGGTGAGCATGTCTCGATCCTGCGCGCGCTCGACGGTGTGACGGGCGACGTCGGGACGTGGACCGGGGGCCGGTGGCTCGACCGTCTCGACCCGGTGATGTACCAGGACGCCGAGGTCATCCGCGCATTCGAGGCGCTGGTGGACGTGGCCGGCGCGCGCCTCGACGACGTCACCATCACGACAGCCCTCGTTGAGCGCACACCGGACAACTACGCCTCTGTTGCCGCCCTGCGCATCCCCGCTGCCGAGATGTTCGACCTGCTCGAACCGTCGATCACCGCGATGGCCCCGCAGATCGAGCGGCCGGCTGCCAGCTGGGACCGGGTCCACGATCGGTCGGTCATGCGCGTCACGGATCTCGCCATGCCGGGCGCCTACCCGGTCACGTTCTATCCCACCGCGGACTCGCTGTGGGTAGTGCAGGCCGATCGCTCGCTCGTGGCCACGATCCTGGCGGATCTGCCCCAACAGATCGGCGGGCCACCACCGGCGCTTCGGTGCGATGTGCTGCAGGGTCCGTTCGAGGAGTCGTTCACGACGGGCGACGCCGATCGTGACCGGGCCTACCTCACCCGATGCGTGACGTGCGTTCAGCTTCTTGACCTGGCCTCGTTCGCGCGGGTGGCCGACATCGAGGCCGCCATGGCCGTCCTGCAGGAGCGCTGTGGCTGGCCATCAGAACCGGCCGCCCCCTCGGAGGCCCCGGTCGCGGTGGCCCCTCAGCAGGCAGCCTCGGCCGACCCGTGGCGGGTCGAGGTCCCCGACTCGGGCTTCAGCATGCGCTTCCCGGCGGGCTGGCAGGTCGAGCTCGTCGACCAAGAGATGGATGTCTCCAGCGCCGAAGTGGGGACGGCCTGGACAGCACTCCACGCATCGAACGAGAACGAGAGCATGGCCTGCACGGTCGCGGTCGGGGTCACCGACCTGGCGCCGGGTCAATGGTTCGCCACCGGCATCGATGGCGTATCGGTGCCCCACTGGGATCCGGACGAGCCGGGACTCCTGTGGATCCCGACACCGGAGATCGCGGGCGTCAGGTCCTTCCACTCGACCGACTGGGGGCGCCGCGCGCGGGAAGACCCAGCCGTGGTGCACGACGTCCTCTATGCCCTCCAGTGCGTGGCCGACGACGGTCGCCTCAAGGGCCCCGACCGGGTGTTCGGCCGGCTCATGGCTTCATTCGCGTTCCTGACCGACACGGAGTAGCTCGCCCGGCATCGGCCGACCCGTTCGTGCCCATATGGACCACCGACGCAGGCGAAAGGGCGGATGCGCGTCGTCCCCTGGTGTGTGACGCTGCGAGGTGCGGTGGACCGCGGCATACGACAGTGGCTCTGGTGCAGGCTCGTGCCCCAGGGCGATGGAGGACCGACATGGACGACGGTCGCAACTGCATCGTACGCGGTGCGGACGACGACGAGGAAGCCAGGCGCCTGGCCCGGCGGGTGCGCTCCACGTGGGGCGACGTGGTGGTGCGGCGCGGCGAGGCCGTGGACCCTGCCGATGGCGAACTGCTCGGTGCCTACGTGGACGACGAGATCATCGGGGTCGCCACCTACGCCGTCCGTGATGACGAGTGCGAGGTCGTGGCCATCGAGGCCTACCAGGAGCGACGGGGTGTGGCCACCGCCTTGATGGAAGAGATCAGGGCACGCGCTCGGGCCGCGGGCTGTCGCCGGCTCTGGCTGGTCACGACCAACGACAACGTGCCGGCCATCGGCTTCTACCAGCAGTGGGGCATGGACCTCGCGGTCCTCCGGCGGGACGCCATCACCGAGGCCCGCAGCCAGCTGAAGCCGAGCATCCCTGAGACCGGCTACGACGACATCCCGATGCGCCACGAGCTGGAGTTCGAGATCGAGCCCTAGACCATTCGGTTGGTCGTCCTCGGCGCGGCTAGTCGACCACGGCTGCGGCCGAGCGGGCCCGACGCACCGGCACGCTCAGGAGCAGCGCCGCGGCGCAGAGCGCCGGGATGAGCAGCCAGGCGGTGGCCACGTCGGCCGCATCAGCCGCCAGGCCCAGCACGAACGGGGCCACCAGGATGGCCACTCCGGAAGCCAGGATGAGCCGTGCCGAGCCGCGGTCCTGCAGCCCCGGGACGAGCGCGAGCGCCACCGCCACCCCGAGCGGGTACTGGAAGCCTGTGCCCACGCCTCCGAGGTAGATGCCCACCGCTGCGGGGCCCAGGCTGCCCGTGGCCCAGGCCAGCAGTGTTCCGGCCAGGGCGATGGCCAGGCCCAGGCGCATCAGCGTGACCGGGTCGCGGTCACTGACGACATGGAAGCTGAGCACGACCCTCGAGGTGGCCATGCCGGCGTAGAAACCGGCCGCGACGAGAGTGGCGTCGGCGAGCGAGATCCCGACCTGGCGCTCCACGAGGGTGCTGGACCAGAAGACGAGCGAGAACTCGACCGAGACCCCCAGTACCACCAGCCACCACGCCAGCCAGTAGCCACGCGAGAGTCGCCTGGCCACGGCGATGGCCTGCACGCTGGCCTCGGTGCGGTAGCGCGAGCCCAGGAAACCGACGGCGATGAGCGCGACGGCCACCACGAAGGCGACCTGCCAGCCGAGCCCGCTGTTCTCGCCGAGGCCGATGGCCAGGGGCACGCTCAGGGTCGCGATCATGGCCACCAGCGCGGAGCGGCTCATGCGCACCCGCGCCAGCGTGCCGCCCCCTCGCGTCAGCGTCCGGTTGAGGTGTGCCAGGAGCAGGCCCGTACCCAGACCGACCATGCCCGCGCCGGCGAGGGTGACCACGAATGCCGGCGCCGTGGCCAGGCAGACGCTGGCGGCGACGAGCAGCACGTAGGCCAGCCGATGCGAGCGTCGCGGGCCCAGCAGCCGGTCGAGCCGGTCGCCCAGGAGGCCCGCGCCGAGCAAACCGACCGCAAGGACCGACGAGTGCAGCGCCGCGACCGCGTCCGACAGCGACAGGGCCACGGCCAGGAACGCGGTGACGGCGCCCACGCCGTACAGCAGGTAGGCCACCACCGATTGGTCGACGTAGGCGCCACGGACCTCCGGGACCGACGCCGCAGCCTCGGTCGGTGACGCGGACGAGGCCTCGGTGGTCATGGGTCGATGCTAGCCCTCGCGCGACCGGTGCGAGTGGCATCGGGGTGGCGCGGACACGCGCGGCCGCCGCAACCTCCTGCCGGACCTGTACCCTGCCCGCTCAGGAACTACCGTGGCTGACCGACTTCCCGACTTCGATCCGTATGAGCTCCTCGGCGTCGACGCCAGCGCCGACGCCGCCACGGTCGACCGTGCCTACAAGGCCCGCATCCGCCACGTCCATCCCGATATCGCCGGCGTCACCGGACTGGACGAGACCAAGCGGCTGAACATCGCCCGCGAGTGGCTGCTGGACCCCGAGCTGCGCGCCCAGCTGCCCAAGCCGTCTCCACGGTGGGGCCGCTTCACTCGCCGCCAGGCGGAGCGCCACGAGCCACCGCCACCGCCGCCACCGGGCGGCCCGCCCCCCTCGCGACCGCCGCCGCAACCGCCACCACCACCCGATGCGTCCTCCGCGGCCGACACGGAGTGGTACTGGGCAGGCAGGGCGGCGCCGCCGCCCAAGAGAACGTGGGACTACGACCCCGCCATCGACGACCCGCTCACGTTCGACTTCGGTGCCTGGAACGACGAAGTGCGCACCTTCTTCGAGACCATCCGCGGACTGACCGCGGACGAGCGTGCTCGCGTGACCTACAGCCTGGGCGAGGAGCCGCCGCTCATCTTCGAGGACTTCAAGGACCTCGTCAGCGATCGCATGTGGGCACGTTCGCGGGCGCTCGAGGACGCCGTCGAGCAGGTCTGGCGCGAGCGCGTGGACGAAGGGCCACCGCTGCTATTCCCGCGCGGTCGCGTCTTCGGCAACGGCATCGTGGTGGCCAACGCCTATGCCCAGTGGCGCCTGCTGCACGACGCCATCGCCCAGAAGACGCGCGATCCGCTGGCTATCGCGGCCCTGGAGAAACGCTGCACCGCGCCGTGGGCGACCTCGGTCGGGCGGCCTCGCTACGGCGAGCACGGGGACAGGGTCACCGCCTGTCTCGACGACGCGCGGCGCCTGACGCTGCCGCAGGCAGTGCGGCTGTCGCGGGCCTGGGAGCGGGACATGGGCGGCTTCCTCTTCGGGCGGCCGGGCGAGGACTGGTTCCCGGGTGTCGACGAGCCGGTTCGTCCCGACCTCGTCAGTGCTCGCCTGGCCGCCGTCGATGCCTCGCGCATCGATCCGCCGGGCGACATGCCTTACGAGCAGCACAACGGTTTCCGTTGCGGGCTGCGCCTGGCCGCCTACACGCTGGCGCTGGGCGGCGTGAGCACAGCCGGTCGCGACTACCTGCGGCCGTGGAAGGAGGCGCTCGACCCGGACCCTTCGTTCGCGGATCGAGCGCGCTGGGGTATGCCTCGAGGGTAGGAGGAAGCCGCGCGGCGAAGGGAGCACGCCGCGCGGCCTGGAGTGGCTTGCGGTCGGAGGCGTCGTCAGCGGCTGGCGCGGAACCCCGGGTCGGCCGCGATCATCTCGTTGATGGCCCGGCCGATGCGGGGGCAGCAGCCGGCGATGTCGAGTTTGAGCCCCGGTGGGTTGCCGATGACGTAGACCCGCCAGGGCTCCACGAAGTGCTCGGGGCAGTGGACGCCACGTGCCTTGCGGGCCAGGTCCTCCCACAGTGCCTGGGCCTGCTCGTCCCTCTCGTCGTTGGCTGCCAACGTGGTCTCCGTTCCGTGCGCTTCGTCTCCCGTGCGCGGCCTGCCCGCACCTCGTCTCGAGCCTAGTGGGCGGCCTTCGACATGGGCGTACCGGGCCGGTGAGGAGTCGGTTACATCTAGCGCTCGCCTCGGATTCCGGACCTGCCGCGCGGCTTGGTCCTTTCGCTACAGTGGACCCATGCGGCTCACATCCACTGCCTTCGAGGACGAGGGCGACATCCCGGCTCGCTACACCTGCGACGGCGACGACATCTCGCCGGCCTTGGCCGTCGAGGACCTGCCGCCGGAGACGGTCTCGCTCGTGCTGGTCATGGACGATCCCGATGCGCCGGTGGGCACTTGGGACCACTGGGTGGAGTACGACATCGAGCCGCGGACCGAGATTCCCGAGGCGGTCGGGGAGCTGGGCACGCCGGGCGTCAACTCGTGGGATCGCACCGGCTACGGCGGCCCCTGCCCGCCCAGCGGCACGCACCGCTACTTCTTCGCGGTCTATGCCCTCGACGCCAGGCTGGGCTGGGAGCCGGATGCGAACAAGGCCAGCGTGCTCGGCGCCATCCACGGCCATGTCCTGGCCGAGGCCACGCTGATGGGCCTATACAGCCGGGACTAGCCGCTCGCCGACCCTGGCGACCGACCGCAGCTGCCGCCCATCCCGGTGCGTCCAGGCAACGCCGGCCGCGAGCCACCGACGAGGAAACCTGAGGCCCGCGCGTGCGCGTTTGACCGTGGAGGCGGTGTTCCCTACCCTTGGCAACCACCCACGAGTCCGGGGAGCGGCGGCAGGGGTTCCCGGGAGTCTGGGTATCCCCCTCTCCGACCGACCCCTGGTCGAGCGCACCCATGCAGGAACGGACCATGCCCGAGACACAGCCGAAGAGGAGCCTCTACGAGCCGTCGACCGAGCACGACGCATGCGGCGTGGGCTTCGTGGCCGATCTCAACAACATCACCACCCACGGCGTGGTCGAGAAGGGCATCGAGATGCTCATGAACCTCGACCATCGTGGCGCGCGTGGGGCGGAGCCGGAATCGGGCGACGGCGCCGGCATCCTGGTCCAGATCCCGCACGCCTTTTTGCTACGCGAGTGCACCTCGCTGGGCATCAACCTGCCCGGCCCCGGCGACTACGCGGTGGGCATGTGCTTCTTCCAGCAGGAACGGCACCGCCACCCCGCCGTGGAGCTGGTGCTGCGCCGCGTGCTCGACGAGATGGGCCTGGAGCTCCTGGGCTGGCGAGACGTACCCACCGACCACTCCACCCTGGGCGCCACGGCCAGGTCGGGCGAGCCCATCGTGCGCCAGATGTTCATCCGCCGGCCGGTGACCCTGAGCCAGGACGAGTTCGAGCGCAAGCTCATGGTCGTGCGCAAGTACGGCACGCGCATGGTCCGAGAGTCGACCAAGACGGCCGAGCAGTTCTACATCTGCTCGCTCTCCTCGCGCACGCTCAACTACAAGGGCATGCTTACGCCCGCGCAGGTGCCCGCCTACTACCCCGACCTGGAGGACGAGGCCTTCGAGTCCGCGCTCGCGCTCATCCACAGCCGCTTCAGCACGAACACGCTGCCGACCTGGCCGCTGGCGCACCCGTTCCGCACCCTGGCCCACAACGGCGAGATCAACACCGTGCGCGGCAACACCAACTGGATGCGCTCACGCGAGGCGCTGCTGGAGTCGGACCTCTTCTCCTTCGACGAGCTGCACAAGATGCTGCCCATCGCGCAGGCGGGCTCATCCGACTCGGGCATCCTCGACAACGTCGTGGAGCTGCTCATGCTCGGCGGCCGCAGCCTGCCAGAAGTGATGATGATGCTCATCCCGGAGGCCTGGGAGAAGGACCCCGAGATGCCGGCCGACCGCAAGGCCTTCTACGAGTTCCACGGTGGCATCATCGAGCCCTGGGACGGCCCCGCCAGCATCGCCTTCACCGACGGCACGCTCATCGGCGCCACCCTCGATCGCAACGGCCTGCGCCCCTCGCGCTACTGCCTCACCGACGAGAACCTGCTCATCATGGCCAGCGAGGCCGGCGTGCTCGACGTGCCCCCGGAGTCGGTGGTGCAGAAGGGCCGCCTGCAGCCGGGCAAGATGTTCGTGGCCTCGCTCGAAGAGGGCCGCATCATCCCCGACGAGGAGATCAAGGCCCGCATCTGCAGCCAGCACCCGTATCAGCGGTGGATCGACGAGGGCAAGATTGCGCTGGGCGACCTGGAGCAGCCGCGCGAGGTGCTGCAGCCGCCGACCCGCAGCGTGCTCACGCGTCAGAAGGTCTTCGGCTACACCCTCGAGGACCTGCGCATCATCATGGCCCCGATGGTGAAGGACGCCCAGGAACCGGTGGGCTCGATGGGCACCGATACGCCGCTGGCGGTCCTCTCCGACAAGTCGCGCAACCTCTTCGACTACTTCCAGCAGCTCTTCGCGCAGGTCACGAATCCGCCCATCGACCCCATCCGCGAGGAGATGGTCATGAGCCTGGTCTCGTTCGTGGGCGCGGAGGGCAACCTGCTCGACACCAACCCCGAGCACGCGCGCATGATCGAGCTGCCCCAGCCGGTCATCACCAACGAGGACCTCGAGCGCCTGCGCTGGGCCGACGTCAACCACTTCCAGGCCAAGACCATCTCGATCGGCTTCAAGGCCGAGCCGGGGCGCATGCGGCGCGCGCTCGATCGGCTCTGTCGCGAGGCCGAAGAGTACGTGCTCGACGGCTACGAGGTCATCATCCTCACCGACCGCACGGTCGATTCCGACCACGCGGCCATCCCCTCGCTGCTGGCGGTCTCGGCGGTCCACCATCACCTCATCCGGCGCGGCCTGCGCTCGCGCTGCGGCCTGCTCATCGAGACCGGCGAATCGCGCGAGGTGCACCACTTCGCAACGCTGCTCGGGTTCGGGGCCTCCGCGGTGAACCCCTACGTGGCCCTCGAGACCATCGAGGACATGCGCCGCCGCCAGATCCTGCCCGCGGACATGACCGCGGAAGAGGCGCGCCAGCGCTACCTCAAGGCCATCGGCAAGGGCTTGCTCAAGACCATGTCGAAGATGGGCATCAGCACCATCAGCTCCTACATCGGCGCCCAGATCTTCGAGGCCGTGGGCCTGGCCGACGAGGTCATGGAGGAGTTCTTCCCCGGCACCGTGTCACGCCTGGGCGGGATCGACCTGGCCACCATCGAGCGCGAGGTGCTGATGCGCCATGAGGCCGCCTACGTGGACGTGGAGGACGAGACCGACCTCGAGCTGGGCGGCCAGTACCAGTGGCGCCTGCGCGGCGAGCGCCACCTGCACAACCCCGACACCATCCACAAGATCCAGCACGCCTGTCGCACCAACGACTGGGAGCTGTATCGCGAGTACCAGCGCCTGGTCGACCACGCGGCGGATGCGCCCATCACCCTGCGCAACCTGCTCGAATGGAACGACCTCGACCCCATCCCCATCGAGGAGGTCGAGCCGGCCAGCGAGATCGTCAGTCGTTTCGCCACCGGGGCCATGTCCTTCGGCTCCATCAGCTGGGAGGCGCACACCACCCTGGCCGTGGCCATGAACCGGCTGGGCGCCAAGTCCAACACCGGCGAGGGCGGAGAAGATCCCATCCGCTTCCAGCCGCTGGACAACGGCGACTCCATGCGCTCGGCCATCAAGCAGGTGGCCTCCGGGCGGTTCGGCGTGACCTCCAACTACCTCACCAACGCCGACGAGCTGCAGATCAAGATGGCCCAGGGCGCCAAGCCCGGCGAAGGCGGCCAGCTGCCCGGCCACAAGGTGGACAAGACCATCGGGCGGGTGCGCTACTCGACGCCCGGCGTGGGCCTTATCAGCCCGCCGCCACACCACGACATCTACTCCATCGAGGACCTGGCCCAGCTCATCTACGATCTCAAGAACTCGAACCCGCAGGCGCGCATCAACGTCAAGCTGGTGGCCGAGGTCGGTGTCGGCACCATCGCCGCGGGCGTGGCCAAGGCCCATGCCGACGTCATCCTCATCTCGGGCCACGATGGCGGCACGGGCGCCTCGCCGGTGTCCTCCATCAAGCACGCCGGCCTGCCCTGGGAGCTGGGGCTGGCCGAGACGCACCAGGTGCTGATGCAGAACCATCTGCGGGACCGCGTCGTGCTTCAGACCGACGGCATGCTGCGCACGGGCCGCGACCTGGCCATCGCCACCCTGCTCGGCGCCGAGGAGTGGGGCGTAGCTACCGGTGCCCTCATCGCCATGGGCTGCATCATGATGCGCAAGTGCCACCTCAACACCTGCCCGGTGGGCGTGGCCACCCAGGATCCCGAGCTACGCGCGCTCTTCACCGGCGACCCGCAGCACGTGGTCAACTTCTTCACCTTCCTGGCCCAGGACCTGCGCCGGCACATGGCCCGCCTCGGCTTCCGCACGGTGGACGAGATGGTCGGGCGCAGCGACAAGCTTGCGCCGCGCACGGACGTCAAGCATTTCAAGGCCAGCCAGCTCGACCTCTCGCGCCTGCTGCATTACATGCCGCCGACCGAACGCACCGGCACCTTCTGCTGCGTGCCCCAGGACCACGGCCTGGACAAGGCGCTCGACAACGAGCTCATCCGGCTGGCCGAGCCGGCGCTCGAGCGCGGTGAGCCGGTGGAGGCGGAGTTCGCCATCCGCAACGTCAACCGCACGGTGGGTACGATCTTGGGCCACGAGGTCACGCGGCGCTTCGGCGAGCACGGTCTGCCCGAGCACACCATCCGCTTCAAGGCCACCGGCTCGGCCGGTCAGTCGTTCATGGCCTTCGCGCCTCACGGGCTGACCATCGAGCTCGAGGGCGAGGCCAACGACTACTTCTGCAAGGGCCTCTCCGGCGGCACCGCCATCCTCTATCCGCCCCGGACCGCGGCGTTCGACCCCAACGAGAACGTCATCGTGGGCAATGTCTCCTTCTACGGCGCCACCGGCGGCAAGGCCTACATCCTGGGTCCGGCCGGCGAGCGCTTCTGCGTGCGCAACTCGGGCGCCGAGGTGGTGGTCGAGGGCGTGGGCGACCACGGCTGCGAGTACATGACCGGCGGCCGCGCCGTCATCCTCGGCCCGACCGGGCGCAACTTCGGTGCGGGCATGAGCGGCGGCATCGCCTACATCTGGGATGCCGACGGGCGCTCGGCCGGTCGCATCAACCCGGGCATGGTCGGCCTCGAGCAGCTGACCGATCTCGACGACGTGGCCGAGGTCAGGGCGCTCATCGAGGAGCATGCCGCGGCGACCGGCTCGGCCCGAGCACAGGCCATCCTGGCCGACTGGACGAACGAGGTGCCGAACTTCGTGAAGGTCATGCCCCGCGACTACAAGCGCGCGCTCGCGGAGCTGGCGGCCGAGGCGGCCAGCGTGGCGGCGTAGGCGAGCGCGATGGGCAAGGACACGGGTTTCAAGGAGTTCGAGCGGGTGGTGCCGGCCTACGAGCCGGTCGACGAGCGCATCCGTCACTGGCAGGAGTTCGCCCTGCCCATGGCGCAGGCGGAGGTGGAGCAGCAGGGCGCTCGCTGCATGAACTGCGGCGTGCCCTTCTGCCACAGCGGCTGCCCGCTGGCCAACGTCATCCCCGACTTCAACGACCACGTCTATCACGGCAAGTGGGAACGGGCGCTGAAGGCCCTCTACTCCACCAACAACTTCCCCGAGTTCACCGGGCGCATCTGCCCCGCACCCTGCGAGTCGGCCTGCGTGGTGGCTATCAACAAGCCCGCGGTGACCATCAAGAACATCGAGGTCTCGATCATCGAGAAGGCCTTCGAGGAGGGTTGGGCGGTGGCGCGACCGCCTGCCACGCGCACGGGCAAGCGGGTGGCCGTCATCGGCTCCGGTCCGGCCGGCCTGGCGGCTGCCGACCAGCTCAACCGCGCCGGCCATCACGTCGTCGTCTTCGAGCGGGCCGACCGGCCCGGCGGCCTGCTGCGCTACGGCATCCCCGACTTCAAGCTGGCCAAGTCGGTCGTGGACCGCCGCGTCAACCTCATGCTCGATGAGGGCGTGGTCTTCCGCACCAACACCCACGTGGGCGTGGACTATCCCGCCTCGCAGCTGCTGGCCAAGTTCGACGCGGTCGTGTTGGCGGGCGGTTCGAGCAAGCCACGCGACTTGCCCATCCCGGGGCGGGACGCGGTCGGCGTGGAGTACGCCATGGACTTCCTGCGCCAGTCGAACAAGCGCATCGCCGGTGACGAGATCTCCGCCGGCACGGAGATCCTGGCCACGGGCAAGGACGTGGTGGTCATCGGCGGCGGCGACACGGGCTCCGACTGCGTGGGCACGTCCATCCGCCAGGGCGCCCGCTCGGTGACCCAGGTCGAGATCATGCCCAGGCCGCCCGAGGGTCGTACCGACGCCACCCCCTGGCCGGTGCATCCGGGTCCGCGCATGCTGTCCACCTCGACCTCGCAGGCCGAGGGTGCTGCCCGCGACTGGGCCGTGATGTCCAAGGAGTTCCTGGCCGACGACGCCGGCGCGCTGCGCGCCATCCGCGCCGTGCGTGCCGACTGGTCCTCGGGCGGGCCCAAGGAGATCCCCGGGTCCGAGTTCGAGCTGCCGGCGCAGCTGGTCACGCTGGCCATGGGCTTCCTCCATCCCGAGCACGCCGTCCTCGACGACTTCGGCGTGGACAAGGACGATCGCGGCAACTGCGCCTCGTCCGGCTACGCAACGTCGCGCGAGGGCGTGTTCGTGGCCGGCGACATGCGCCGCGGGCAGTCGCTGGTGGTGTGGGCCATCAGCGAGGGCCGCGAGTGTGCTCGCGCCGTGGACGAGTACCTCACCGGCCGCCCCTCACTGCTGGCCGGCAAGGACGTGGCCCGCTCGGACGTCGCGCTGGCCCTCTAGGCATCTCTAGGAAGGCGCGTTCACGCTTCCCGACGCGCTCCAAGCTGCCCGACAGGGGCGCGTGCCGTCAGCGTCGATCGCAGGCGCTTGGTGCGATGGCCGTCGGGCCACACGGCCCTTGACGGCGTTCGACGCGAGGACGGGATCGCCTGACGCGATTCGCAGCTCCACGTCATGCCACTATCAGCGGCGGCCAGGGTCGCAGCCGTCGCTGCGCCGTCGAGGCATCGTGCCCGACGATCAAGCCGGCTGACCACGCGCGTCGACCAGCTCTCGAGGGTCGCGAGATGCGCGCGGGTGCCTCGCCCTTTTCCTCCTCGGCTGCGTGGTCATCGGCGCGACAGCGCCGACTGCGGCACGTGGGCCGAGAGGATCTGCTGGCCTTCATCCGGCATGGCGCAAGCACGCCGCCGGGCCGGAAGGCCCTTGACCTGCTGCGCGGGGCGCGGAGGATGGAGGTATCAGGAAGCCGAGGACAGGGGCAGCGTGCCATGAAGTACGGGCCGAACTCCGAGCAGCTCGAGGCGTACCTGTTGAAGGTTGCCGACCTCGAAGCCGATGACTGGGCGTCGCTCGCACTCGCGCTGGCTGACTCTACCGGGCCACGGGACGCTGCCGCCAAGGCCATCGAAACGGCGCACTCCAGAGCAGGGAAGTACGGAGTCCAGCGCGAAGTCGACGCCGCTGCTCGAGAGGCACACCGGGCGATGGTCTCCGTCCTCGACGCCAACACCGGATTGCAGGAGGCTATCGCCCGGGCTCTGGTCCCGATCGGCCCGGATGACCCGAGCCTGGGCGCGGTCGAGTGGGACACCGGAGTCGCGGTGCTCCGGGCTGCTGCCACCTCGGGCGCCTCGCTGCTGGTGCTGCGGCCTCTCCTGAGGGACGAAGAGTTCACCAAGGCGTGGCCGATGCGCATCGTCGATCCGCGAAGCCTGCCACACCATGTGTACGTCCCTCCGATCGGGGCCGCGGGCTAGCCGAGCCCTCGCCGGTCCAGACCCCAAGACGCCAACGCCGTAGACCGCGCGCGAGAGCACAGGCCCTGTCCAGTCACTTCGTACGCTACGCCCGATCGGGCTTCGACAGCCTGGGCGCGATCGTCCTGGACGACGAATCTGGTCTGGTCGCCGCCGCCATGGCGCGGGCAGCTGAGGCGGCGAGGTCTTGACCAACGCTGCTACCGTCGCCTCCATTGCCGGTACGCAGCAGAGAGAACGGTGTCACCACGCGGCCGGACATCCGACGGGGGAGACGGAGGAACCCGTGAAGGGATCGAGCATCACCATCACCGCTGCCATCGCCGTCGGCTTGATGGTCAGCTCATCGGTGGGTGTGACGGCCCAGGACGAGGAGCCGGAGGCCGAGCCGGCCGCGTATGCGACAGGCACCATCGGTTGGCCGCCTGCAGAGATCGTGGAGCCTGAGGTCGAGCCCCTACCCGGCGGCAACGATGAGCGTGGCCTCATGCTCGTCGATCTGCCGGTCGAGTTCAGCGATCCTCGTCTCTCGGGGCTGCTCACCATCTCGGGCAACGGGACGACGCGTGAGCTCGCGGATGGCCGCGCCTGGATCGAGTCTCGGACACACCGCATCGTCAACGACGATGGCGCGTGGGCCGGGTCTGGCACCCTCGTCCGTGCCTCGAGCGACGCACTCGGCCTCGGCGTCGACCAGCAGTCGATGCTCTTGGTCGGCGAGGATGCCTACGAAGGGCTCATCGCCTATGTCTTCCTTGACGCCCCGCCCGAGGGCGAGAGCACGTGGGAAGCGCTGATCCTCGAGGCTGAGCAGCCTCAGCTCCCGGACCCGGTGGCCGTCGAATAGCGCCGATACCCGCTCGGTCCTCGTAGCCCCGGGTCGCTCGCGGCGCCACGCCCGGAACCGCCAAGAACAGCTGGTCATGTCTGGTCGTCGCCGCCACACCGCGCCGCAGCGACGGTGGGCTGTCCGGCACTCGACCGCCATCGACAGGGTCGGCACCATGACGGCACACGCAGGATCCGTGGTGCGTCGGCGTCCCGTCCGCGTGCTGCAGCCGCGGTGAGGCTGTCTCCACCCAGCCGGCGTCCGAGTCGCCGATGAGCCAGCCTCCGAGCCAGAGGACCGACTCGCCGAGGATGTCGGTGGACCAGCCCGTGATCGCCACCTTGCAGCTGTGCCGTCCGGCCCTTGACCTGCCGACCGGCGTAGCAAGGAATGGGGAGTCGTAGCAGGGAGGCTCGCCGATGTTTCGCTGGCTCCGTAGGTCAGGATCGCTCATGCTTGTCCTCACGTTCACCATCTCGCTCGCGACATCCGCCCTCGCCCGGGACCCCGAGCCTCTGCCCGAGGCTCGTCGGGTGACGGCCGGGGACGCACACACCTGCGCAGAGTGGTGGCATGGCGCGACTTGCTGGGGGGACAACAACCACGGTCAGCTTGGAAACGGCACGCAGCATGGTCTGCTGCTCGCGCCGTTCGCACCGCCGATGATCGAGCCTCAGGCGGTGCTTCGTCTGCCCACCACCCCGGCGGGTCAGCCGTTCGCGACCCTTGACGCGGGTCCCGGGAGGACGTGCGGCATCGCCACTGGACAGGCCGGAACCACGGAGGGTCAGGTGTGGTGCTGGGGCGAGGAGAGCGCGCTTGGCCGATCGGTCGTCGACACGCGCGCATGGACCGCTCCCGGAGTCGTGGTGAAGGCGCCGTCTGCTGGGGATCCCGCTGCGACGGGGCCAGGTTCGGCCCCGCTCGAGGCGGCCTTCTCCGTCGCCGTCGCCGAGCGCCAGGTCTGTGCTCTGGTGGGGTCGCAGGACGGGCAGATCGGGGGCGAGGTCTGGTGCTGGGGTGCGCCGGGCGGACCAGAGCAACTGCTCGCGCACCCGGTGCCAGGCCCTGACGGGAGCACGCTGAACGGCTTCGTTACCTTGGACGGGGGCTTCGGACGGTTCTGTGCCATCGACGCCAGTGGCGAGGTATGGTGCTGGTTCGACCGCGGTACGTCGGGGCCTGCTCGCGTGCCCGGCGTGGCTGACGCCGTCGCCGTGACGGTGGGGCGCGATCACGCCTGCGCTCAGGTTCGCGACGGTACGATCTTGTGCTGGGGTGCCAACGACCGCGGACAGCTCGGCGACGGCACGACGACGCCGGCCGATAGCGCCGTCCGCGTGGTCGGCCTGGACGAGACGTCGCCCGCCGACCCAGGCGATCACGATGGCACGACGTGGTGGCGGACTCGCCACGTCCTGGGCGGCGGTGGAGCCCACACCTGTGTCCTTCGCGACGAGCCTGGCGCGACCTACGACCGCGAGTTCGAGATGTCGCATGCGGTCTTCTGCTGGGGAGCGAACGATCGGGGGCAGCTTGGCGACGGGAGCCGCGACGACCGAACGGGCCCGGTTCGCGTGGCTGGGTTGGATCCCGCGAAAGGGGTCTTCGATCTTGCAGCGGGACGTTCGCACAGCTGCGTGGTCACCGGCGAGCCCGCGATGGTCTCGCACCCAGATCCGACCATGGGCGGCATCGGCTCGAATCGTTCGCTGCGTTGCTGGGGCGCCAACGAGCACGGTCAGCTCGGGACGGGAGACCGGGATGACCGGTCGCATCCGAGCACCGTGGTCATGACCGGGGATCCCGAACTGGCCTCAGGGCCCTAGTGGGATATCCGATCGTCCTCGCCCTGGCTGGGTTCGGCCTCCGGCCGTGCGGCCCGTGACCCGCGGGACGGTGCGGGGAGGATGAAGACGTGCCGCACCGAGAGGTGCGTCTGATGCCACGGCCAGTGCTCCGAGCCCTGCTGGCGGCTCTGCTGGCGGCTCTGCTGGCGGCCGGGATAACAGCTCCGGCGCCAGCTGGATCGTCCGCCGCCGAGGACGAGGCCAGGCAGATCGTCGATATCCCGGGTACCGGCATGGCCGTCACGCTCCCGGTGCGGTGGCGGGTCTGGTCCGCCGTGCAGCCGGGGCGCCCGACAGAAGTCCTGGCAACCGACGTGGGCGCTCGACAGATCTGCCACTTCTCGCTCATGGAAAGAGTCGCATCCGCGGAGCGAGCGGCCCACGAGACCGTCGAGGTCGTCGAGGCGCAACCACAGCTGGAAGTCGTGGAGCGCACCTTCCTGACGGTGCCGTCGGGCAATGCGGTCCGGGTGGCCCACCGCATCAAGGACGCGCCCGACGACGCGCGATCCGTACTCAACGAGTACTACCTCACCGTCCCGAGTGGCGTCGTGTCGGCGTTCTGCTCGGGCGATGAGCCACCCGCCGATCGCTGGCTCTCGGTCATCGAGGGCGTCGCTCCAAGGCCGGCCGACCCGCCGCCAGCGGCTCCCTTCGAACCGCGCGT
>Ga0316198_10000632_pt1 | contig 19035 bp, 16 predicted proteins | sample OudBieAanoxic_MG_FD_204935 | JGI IMG/M metagenome (GOLD analysis project Ga0316198, IMG submission 204935) | Coastal sediment microbial communities from Oude Bieten Haven, Netherlands - site A anoxic | ecosystem: Environmental > Aquatic > Marine > Coastal > Sediment | place: Netherlands...
GGGTCCGCACCGAGGTCCTTCGAACCGGCCCGTACGCCGACTTCCACTCGGTGCACCGCGCATTGAGCGATGAGGAACGCGCCATCATGAATCGCGAGCTCGACGCCTTCTACGAGGACTTCGTCGCGCTGGTTGCCGATGGGCGAGGACGCCCGGTAGAGGAGATCGAGCCTCTCGCGAGGGGTCGGGTCTGGCTCGCCGCCGACGCCCATCGACATGGTCTCGTCGACCAGCTCGGCGGCATGGGCACCGCCCTCACACGCCTCAAGGAAAGCATCGAGGCGCCGCAGCGCGTTCGGACCCGCCTCGAGCCCATCGTGCTGGCGACGTACCGCCTCGAGGCCCCGCCGCCCAGTGCGCAGCTTCAGCTCAATCACCCCGTCCTCGAGAGCCTTCGGGACCTCGGGCTGCTGGTCTCCGAGGGCCCAGGCGTCCTCTATCACGCCATTTCCGTTCCTCGCATCCGCTGAGCTGCCGAAATTACGCTTTCGGCGGTGCCTCGATTATCGTGAGGGCCGGGGGGATCATGAAGGCAAAGCAAACCGCGCTCGCGCTGATGTTGGGGCTCCTGCTCGGCTGTGGGGGCGCACAGAAACCGCAGGCGGGCCCGCTGCCCGCGGGCGCTACCTTCTATGGCGTCTGGCAGTCGCCTCAGTACGGCAACATGCACCTCTGCCAGAGCGGCACGCAGGTCATCGGCGACTACGTGAAGAACGAGCGTGCCGGGCGCATCCAAGGGGACCTCGACGGCGACCTACTCATCTTTGAGTGGGAAGACCGCCGCGAGCTCGTGGAGGGCAAACCGCAGATCCGTCGCGGCAAAGGCTACTTCCGGATCGAGATGGGCGAAGACGGGGACCAGTACCTCAAGGGCGAGTGGGGCATGGATGAGGCCGTCTCTGGCGGCGGACCCTGGAACGCGGTGAAGCTACGCCGCGGCGAGCCCGATCGCTGCACGGGGGCGGATGAGCCGGTCGGCCTCGAGCAACAGACGCACCCCTGGGACGTCGACGACGAGACCGCAGCCGGCTCTTCCAACTAGCGCGGGCGGCTCAGGCGGCCGATTCGGCTGGAGGGCAGAACACGACCGAGCAGCGCTGGCGGCGCTCATCGCTCAGCCGCGCGCAAAGGTCCGAGAGATTGTCGTCGTAGTCGACGACGAGACCGGCCGTGGCTTCACCCGCCGCATTGTACGCACACTCGTCGAGCGCGACCCATCGGCCCTGCCAGTTCTCGTCCCGGCAGATGTCCTCCCATGCCATCGCGGCTTCGGCGTCAGCCGAGGCCTCGGATGCGGGGCGGAGTTGGATGAATGAGTGTCGTCGCTGTTGAGGCATTGGCAATCTCCGCAGTCGTCTGCGCAACAGAGGCAATTCGTGCAAAGCCAGCCGAGTTTTCAACGCACTTTTGAGCGGTGCAAGCTGAAAGCAGGGCGCTACCCGCTGGTTCTGCCGGCCTCGCCTGTTCGCAAAAACCAAAGTGATTTCTGGTGCCTAGGCGCTGAACCGTGAGGGAGAGATCCGTTTTTGCGCGCATCGCCAACGGAACTTTGCAGGAACGAAATCTTCGCTTCCGGCCGATCGACCGGGGCCTCCAGGCGGCCGGCGGGAGCTAGCCCTTGTTGGCGAGCGCGGAGAGGAGTCGGTCGAGCTCCTCGCGTGTGTGAAGCTCGGTGACCGCGACCAGGAGATCCTGGGCCCAGTCTGCCTGGAAGCGTCCGAGGTCGATGCCCGCGATGATGTCCTCGGCGGCGAGCCGTTCGACGAGCTCAGCGGCGCTCGGGCCCGCGCTTCGAATCACCATCTCGTTGAACACCGGCGCGGAGTAGGGCAGCTCAAAGCCCTCGAGTGCTTCGATCCCGGTGCGGACGTATTGCGCGGCGTTCAGGCAGCGGCGGCCGGCCTGCTCGAAGCCCCGGCGCCCGAGCATGGCGGTGCGGATCCCCATGGCCAGCGCGATGAGGCCATGATTTGTGCAGATGTTGGAGGTGGCCTTCTCCCTGCGGATGTGCTGCTCACGCGTCGAAAGCGTCAACACGTATCCGGGCGCCCCGTCCGCATCCACAGTCTGGCCGACCAAGCGGCCGGGCATCTGCCGAACGAACGCCTGCGCGGCTCCAAAGAGCCCAACTCCGGGGCCTCCGTACTGCGGAGGTACCGCGAGCGACTGGCCCTCGCCGACGCAGATGTCGGCGCCGCAGCTCGCGGGCGAGCGAAGCAGGGAGAGCGCGTAGGGCTCGCTCGTTGCTGTGATGAGCAGCGCCCCATGCGTATCGGCGGCCGAGCGAGCGGCTTCGAGGTCCTCCACGCAGCCGAGAAAGTTCGGGTAACCGACCAGGACTGCGGCGGTTTCCTCGGTGATCAGTGCGCGGGCCGCGTTCCAGTCGGTGCGGCCGTCGGGGCCGAGGGGGGCGAGCGCGAGGGAGGCTTGGTCATCGAGCCCGCTGATATAGGTCCGAATGGTCTCGATGTACTCGGGGTGGACCCCCTCGCTGACGAGCACCTGCGGCCGTCGCTTGATCCGCCGAGCCATCAGGACGGCCTCCGCAGCTCCACTCGCCGCATCGTACATCGAGGCGTTTGCGACATCGGTACCGAAGAGCTCGCAGACGGTCGTCTGAAACTCGAAAATCGCCTGGAGTGTCCCCTGGGAGAGCTCGGCCTGGTACGGCGTGTAGGCCGTGTAGAACTCGCTCCGCTGGATGAGCTGGTCGACAGCGGGAGGCACGTGGTGCCGATACATGCCGCCGCCGAGGAACGAGAGCATCGCGGGACCCTTGTTGGTGCTCGCCAGCTCGGAGAGGTGCTTCATCAGGCGCGGCTCGTCGAGGGCGGGCTCGAGGTCGAGGGGCGCCTGCAGGAGATGCGCGTCCGGGATCGCCCCAAAAAGCTCATCGATGTCGTCGACTCCGACGCTGGCGAGCATCGATCGAATCTCCTCGGCGGTGTGCGGCAGGTATCTCACGATCGGATCGTCGCTCAGCCGTCCAGGGTCCCGAGGTATTCTTCGTACTTCGCGGCGTCCATGAGGCCGTCCAGCTCGCCCTCGTCGGATGGGCGAATCGTGACCAGCCAACCGTCTTCGTAGGGGCCCTCGTTCACGAGCTCCGGGCTGGACTCGAGCTCGGCATTCACGTCGACCACCTCGCCGCTCACCGGGGCGAAGAGCTCACTGACGGTCTTAACCGACTCGATGTCGCCGAATCGCTCATGAGCCTGAACGTCCTCTCCTGGGGCCGGCATGTCGACCAGGGTCACATCGCCGAGTTGCTGCACCGCGTACGCCGTAATTCCAACGCGAATCACGTCGCCTTCGAGGCGCGCCCACTCATGCTCTCGCGTGTACTGAAGGTCCCTCGGGTACGTCACGATTGTCACCTCTTGTAAAACGGGGTGGGCACTACCACGGCGCCGACCACCTTGCCACGAATCTCGACTCCCAGCGTCGATCCGACCTTGCTCAAGGCCTTGGGCACATAGCCGAGACCGATGTTCCGTCCAAGTGTCGGCCCCGGGGAGCCGCTGGTGACCACTCCGACGGTGTCTCCGTCGCTGACGATGGGGTAGCCGTGGCGGGCGATTCCGCGCTCGGTCATCTCGAAACCGACCATCTTTCGGTCGAAGCCCTCGGCCTTGATCCGGACAAGCGCGTCACGGCCGATGAAATCGCCCGCATCGAGCTTCACGACCCAGCCGAGCCCTGCCTCGAAGGGGTGCGTCTGCTCGTCGATGTCGTTGCCGTAGAGCATGAGACGCGCCTCGAGTCGCAGGGTGTCGCGCGCGCCGAGGCCGACTGGTTCGAGCCGGTGCGGAGCGCCGGCCTCGAGCAGCGCGCGCCACAGGCCCACGGCGTCGTCTACCGAACAGAAGAGCTCGTAGCCGTCCTCGCCGGTATAGCCGGTTCGAGCCGCCCACAGGTCGATTCCCGCGATGGTCGCGCGCGTGACGTGGAAGGGGGCGAGCTCGAGCACACCCGAGTCCACGTTCAAGTCTTTCATGACCGAGGCGGCGGCTGGTCCCTGCAGCGCGAGAAGGGCCCACTGGTCCGAGACGTCGTTCCAAGGGATGCCGAGCTCGAGATGGGCCGCGAAGTGAGCGACGATCTTGTCGCGGTTCGACGCGTTGCACACGACCAGGACTTTTTCGGCTTCGAGGCGGTAGACGATCAGATCGTCGAGTATGAAGCCATCCGCGTTGCAGCAGACGGTGTACAGGGCCCGACCGACGGCCAACTTGGACACATCGTTGGACACCAGGCGGTCGACCGCGGCCAGTGCCTTTGGGCCTTCGACGACAATTTCGCCCATGTGCGACACGTCGAACAGGCCGGCCCGCTCGCGCACGGCCTGATGCTCCTTCTTGATGCCCGCGTACTGGACAGGCATCCGCCAGCCGGCGAAGGGTACGAGTCGAGCCCCGAGGGCTTCGTGCTCCGCTCCGAGCGGTGTTTCGCGCAGTGTTTCGGACACTCTGCGCGGAGCTTAGGGTCGGTTTCGGCGGACGCAACTGCCGACTTGGTGGACCGATACCGCCTCTATGAGACTCGACGACGTCCTGTGCCTGAGCCGCGCGAATCGGCCGATTCGAAGCTTCCGAGTTCCGAGCCATGCGGTCGAGGTCGGCTCGCACCCGAGTTGCGACCTCGCGATCCCCTCAGAGGCCGTGGCCCCCCGGGTGCTGCTGATCCAGCCGGCCTTCGGTTCGCTCTTCGTGTACGACCTGGTCGACGCGCCCGAAATCGGAGAGGCCGAGGTGATGCCCATCGGGCGAAGGTTTCCGCTGGGCGGGGAGTACGCGCTCACTCGTTTGAAGAGTGAAGCAGCGCCTCCCGAGCCCGGAGGCACGGAGGTTCTCCGCGGGCCTAGATCCGAGCAGATGGAGCTCTCGCTCGTCGGGGCTCCCGGCAGCGGGGTTCGCCCTGTCCGCGTCAGCGATGCGCCCGTGTCGATCGGGGGCGCGGAAGGAAATCGACTGGTGCTTCGTGATCCAACGGTCAGTCGTCATCATTGCCGCGTCGAGCCAGCGGGCGACACGCTTCGCATTCGGGACCTCGGCAGCACCAACGGGACCTGGGTCGATGGTGCTCGCATCGAGCGTCATGAGCTTCGTCTGGGCTCCTGCGTGCGTGTCGGTCGCACCTTGCTGCGCGTCGTCGAGCGTAGCCCTCTCAAAAGCGGTGGCGCCGTTTTCGCGTCCGCACAAATGGCGTCGGTGATCTCGAGCGTCGATCGATTCGCGCCGCTTCCTTGGCCGGTGCTCATCCACGGGGAAACCGGCGTTGGCAAGGAGGTGATCGCGCTGGCCCTGCACAGACGTGGACCTCGACGAGAAGGGCCCTTCGTCGCCGTCAATGCCGGTGGATTGGCGCGCGAGCTAGTCGAGAGCGAGCTCTTCGGTCATGAGCGCGGGGCTTTCACCGGAGCCGTGCAGACCCATCGAGGCGCGTTCGAGCAGGCTCATGGCGGCACCCTCTTTCTCGACGAAATCGCCGAGCTTCCCGTCGCGCTGCAGACGCGACTCCTACGAGTTCTCGAGAGCTGGCACGTTCGCCGTCTTGGGAGCGAGGCGGATCGCTCGGTCGACGTCCGCTTGGTGTGCGCCACCAATGCAGACCTTCGTCGGGCGGTCAGTCGGGGCGAGTTTCGTTCGGACCTCTTCTATCGCTTGCACCGGCTCGTCATCGAGGTGCCTGCGCTCCGGGCCCGTCGCGCCGACATCGAGCCCTTGGCGGAACACTTTCTCCGCGCAATGCGGGCGGAGGTCGGACCGAGGGAGCTCAGCGAGTGCGGCATGCGGCGTCTGAGCATTCACGTCTGGCCCGGGAACGTTCGCGAGCTCCGAAACGTGCTCGAGCTCGCGGCCGTCGAGAGCGATCTCGGAATCATCGACGGGGGCGCGGTCGAGCGAGCGATCCGGTGCGTGGGGGAGGTCGGCCCCGTTCGTGTACCGGTCGACACCCTGCAAGAGGTGCTCGAGCACTATGACGGCAATGTGTCCGCTGCAGCCCGCGCACTCGGGCTGCCGAGGTCGACTTTGCGCGACCGCATGAAAGCCAGTTCGCCCGGAAGAAGCTAGCTCTGCCGGCCGAACGCTTCTCTGGCTCGGCGAACTCGGAGGTCGACGAGGTCCTGCGCCACCCCGTAAATCCGCTTCAGGCCGGTTGACTTCGAATGCCCCGAGCGTCGTGGCCGGCACTCGATCGTCACCACGCTTGTGGGCACCCGAGCTCCAAGCATTCGGATCGGAAACTCGAAGTTTAGGAAGAAGGTGTCCGGCGCCAGTTTCTCTGGCTCGAAGAGCTCATGGCGAAAGAGGTAAGGGCCATCGCTTCGCATGCGCACCCCATGCACCAATAGGATCAACCCGCGCACTCCGGCTGAGAGTACCTTTCGGTGCCAGCCATCGTCGCGTTGGTCGTAGACGCTGAACACCACATCGGCACCCGTCGTGCGGGCCGCATGGCGCAAGGTCGCAATCGCATCGGGCGCGATCTGCCCGTCGGCCGGAAGGAAGGTGACCCAGGTTCCGCGCGCCGCTCGAACGCCCGTCTTCAAGGCGGCGCCAATGCCGCGATTCACTTCGTGGCGGATCACCCGATGGGGCATCCCCGACAAGGCCTGCGCGGCCGCAGACGAGGTCTGGTCGGATGAGCCGTCATCCACGAAGATCAGCTCTGCGGAGGGCTCGTGATCGCTCAACCAAGCGCGAAGCTCCGCCAGCACGGGCGCAATGTTCTCTTCTTCGTTGTACGCGAAGACGATGACACTGAGGGCGACGTCCGAGCTCATGGACGCTCCCGTGTGACCCTCGCAGGTACGCCCATGGCGACGCTATAGGGAGGCACGTCCTCGGTCACCACTGCGCCGGCGCCGACCTGCGCGCCTCGGCCAATGCGCACACCCGGCAAGATCGTGGCACCGACGCCGATGTCGCAATCGTCCTCGATGAAGACCGGCGCGAGCTCGATCGGCGAGCTGAGGATCGGCACGTCTCGACCCGCTTCCCCGTGCGAGGAAGTGATGATCCGGACACCGGGACCGATGCCCACGCGCGCGCCGATGTCGAGGCCTCCGGCGCTGTGGAGGAACGCTTGCTGTCCGATCCAGGTCTCGTCGCCGAGGCGCATGGTGTTCTTGTAGTAGCCTTTGAGGATGGCGTGGTGGCCGATGTAGACATTGCGGCCGAGCTCGATCTGTTCCGGATGGAATACCAGCACTCCGGCTTCGAACACACAATCGGGTCCGCAGCGTTTGAACTGGTCGGCCGTGAATAGGCCGTCACCGTGGCTTTGGTGCCGCATCGCTCAAATGTTATCAGGAGAGGCTTCGGAGGCCGCAAAGTTTGGCGTCCCAAGGCCGAAGGCTCGCTTACTCGACATCGCTGTCGGAGAGCGGCACGACCAAGTTGATGATGCCGCCGATGCCCGCCGAGATGAGCTGGGTCGCCCAGAAGCTCAGGGAACCCGCGTAGGCGGTGGCCTCGGGAACGCCTACCGTGCCGTAGAGTGCCGCGAAGGCGGCCTCGCGGACCCCGGCGCCTCCAACTGTGAGCGGGAAGAATGCGGATGCGCCGATGAGTGGCATGACGACGGCCGACTCCGCGAACGTCACGGAAGGGTCGAGTGAATGCATGATCGCATGGCCCGCCACGATATTGACCGAGTGGATGACGATCGAAAGGAGCACCGCCAGGAGGAACGGCCAAATCGAGTAGAGCCGCGGAAGCGCGCGAACGGGTTTGGCGAGCTTGTCCGGGAGTAGGGGGGCAAGTCTCGGCGCGAGCGCGATGCCGATGAGTGCGGCGGCTGCGGCGCACAGCCCGAGGCCTGCCCAAAGGCCCACGTTCTCCATCCCCGGAATCGGTTGGATCAAATAGGCGCCGGCCGCGAGCATCAAGAGGCCAGACACGCCGATGACGCGCTCGATGAACACGACGGCCACGCCCGTCGTGGCGCTGGCCCAGTCGAGCTCGCCGAACGCCTTGCGGCCCGCGACGCCTCGGATGACATCACCTCCGACGCCGCCGGGCGCATACGTGTTGTAGAAGTGGCCGACGAAATAGAGGTGCGCTGTGCGTGGCCAAGACGGAATGTCGATCGCCCCGTACGCGCGAAGGAGTAGGCGCCAACGGAGCATTCCGCACAAGAGGCCGAACAGCACCACTGTGATCGCGACAAGCGCTGCCCCGAGCGACAAGCGTTGAAACGCGGCGACCACGTCAGCAGGGTCAACACGGCTTGCGAGGTAAGCGACCGCAGCGACCGTCACCGCGATGCGGCCCCACTTCAGGTAGAGTTTTCGCTTTTCGCCGCTCCCGCGGCCTTCTGCCCCTTCGTGTTCCATCTCAGGTGCCGCAGCCTAGCGCGTCCTGGAGCTCGTCGAGGAGTTCTGGGGCCTGTTTGCGCACCCTTTTCTGGAGCTCCGGCAAACACTTGGCGACCCGGGGCTCGTCGGCCTCCGCGATGGCGAGAGCGGGTCGACTTCGTAGGGCATCGCCGAGACGCGCCAGCACGAAGCCGGGGTCGGCGTAGTCCTTCGGCGCCCCCCATCGATGGAGTCGCCCGCGAAGGACGCCGAACGCATTGCCTCCATCCTCCCAGTCGAGGACGTCGGCGGTCTCTACGGACAGGGCGGCGAGGTAGCCTTCCACCTCGCTGGACTGTTCGACTAGGTGTCCATCGAGAAACATTTCGCTTGCGATGTGACCGACGGCCCGCGCCGTGCCTCGTCGTACGCCGGCGTCCGTGAGCGCCCCAAGCGCCCAAGCGCTGAGGCTCACGAAGCCGCGAGCCCGATGAAAGACCTCGTCGGTGCGATGGTGCGTGTCGACGCCGCGTTGGATCGCAGGATCGCGCACGCCGACCAAGGGGACCCGGGTCATGGCTTCGAAGTCCGGCAACATGCTTCCGAGCAGGTGGTCGGCGCTTCGGTCGGTCCATGCCGCGACGATTGCATGTCCAAAGAAGTTCAACGCTTGAGCTCCCTGCCGAGATTCGCGACGGCGTCCGGTTCGAGGAGCTTCGCCTGCTCGGTCCACTGCCAGGCTCCAGGCTCGCCACGGAACCAGGTCCTTTGGCGCCTGGCATAAACGCGGGTCGACTTCCGAATCTTCCGGACGGTGTCGGCTAGCGGCACATCATCGCGCACATGCTCGAGAACTTCGCGGTAGCCGACGCTCCCGAACGGCCGGACCGAGTCGCCCCAGCGATCTCGAAGGGCGCGCACCTCGTCGGCCCAGCCCGCGGCGAGCATTCCTTCGCTGCGTCGCTCGATGAGTGCTGTGTGTGCTTCGCGTTCCATGTCGAGGGCGATGAGTTTCGCATCGTAGCGAGGCTGGCCGAGGGCATGCTGTGCTCGGAGCTTGCCGAGTGGCACCCCGGTTTGTTCGTAGACTTCCAGCGCCCGCACGATTCTCAAGGCGTCGTTCGGGTGAACCGCCTCGGCGCTGATGGGGTCGATCTCAGCGAGACGGGCGTGGAGGGCCGGCGCGCCCCGAGCCTCCACGTCTGCTTCAATTTTCGCTCGAAGCTCGTGATCCACTGGCGGCAAGTCAACCAGCCCGCGAAGAAGTGCTCGGATCCACAAGCCGGTCCCGCCGACTACGATCGGTAGACGGCCGCGACCCCGTACCGTCGCGATCGCCTCGTCGGCGAGGCCGGCGTAGCGCGCTGCGTCGATGTCTTGGTCTGCGTCGACGACGTCGATCAGATGATGCGCGATGCCACAGAGCTCGTCGGCGCTCGGCTTTGCGGAGCCGATGTCGAATCCACGGTAGACCTGGACGCTATCGGCGCCGATCAGTTCACCGTCGAGCTCTCTGGCGAGCTCGAGCGCCGCGCGGGTCTTCCCGGTGCCCGTCGGTCCCGCGAGCACGAGTAGGGGCGACTGCGGTTCAGTCATGCGCCCCCTGTGGAGCGCTCAGCGGGATGCGAGCGACGATGCAGGTCTCGTGATCGGGGTTCGACGGCTGAATCGCAGCGACGATGAGCATCGCCGCGTCTGTATCGAGTACCTGACCTCGCGCGATTGCGCTCGCCTCGGCGAGGGCGCGAAGGACGGCTTCGATCGGCGCGTTGCCGGCGGCGCTTGCTGCGTCGATAGCCCTCTCGAAGGAGGTCGCGCCGCGGACGTCACCGATGGCGGCCGGTACCGAGCGAACCACGTACGACCCGGGACCGAGGTCGGACCAGTCGAATCCGATCGCCTCGAGGGTAGGCGCGTGGGTCGCGAGCGCCGCCTGGAGTCGCTTCGGCAGCTCCACGCGGTCGGGAAACAAGAGGTTTTGCCGAGGGACGCGATCGGCGTCGACGCCACTGCGAAGCAAGTCGTAGCGGCGAACGGCGTCTGCGCGCGCGCGGTCGAGGACGACTAGCGCCTCAGCTCCCTCGCACACGATCACCTCGTCGCGCGCCTGCGCGATGAATCGGAGCTCGTTTGGTGATGGGGCGGCATAGGCGGTTCGGGTCTCCGAGACACGGGGCGTTTCGCCTCGCTCCGGCTGATCGCGAGGACCGGGGCCTCCGAGCCGGGCATCCCAGTAGCGGTCACCGGGCGATGTGCTGGGCAGGTGTGCCGCGAGCATCCGGGTGACGCGATCGAGAAGCTGCGCCGCTTGTCGGAACCGCACTTCCGTCTTCTGAGGGTGTGCATTGACGTCGACATCCTCGGGCGCCAGCTCGATCGACACGACGCCGCGCGGATAGTGGCCCGGCGGGAGGCGCTCCCCGAAGGCGAACGCGATCGCCCGAGCGAGGCCTCGGTCGAGTACCGGGCGTCCGTTCACCAGAAGAAAAAGCTGTCGAGCTCCCGGGCGTGCCGATTCGATCGGGGCGAACACGGCGTCGAGGCTCACCGAGTCCCGCTCGGCATGAATCCGCTGAAGAGGGGCATCAGCGAAGATCTGAGCGGCACGCTCGGCGAGGTCGCTCGCGGGAAGGTACCGCCGCGCCGTTCGTCCGTCGCTGGTAACGGTGAGCCGAAGTTCCGGGTGACTGAGGGCTACTCGCTGGCAAACCTCGAAGATGCGTGAACTTTCCGTCTGTCGCGCCCGCAGGAACTTCCTCCGCGCGGGGACGTTGTAAAACAGGTCCGCGACCTCGACGCTCGTGCCGGGCGGGCAGCCGACTGGCGACGCTTCGATGAGCGCTCCCCCTTCGACGCGGAGCCGGGTTCCCTCGAGGTTCGCCTTCGGTCGGGTCGTGATCGTCATGCGCGAGACGGAGCCGATCGAGGGCAGCGCCTCGCCACGAAAACCTAGGGTCCGGACTCTCAGCAGATCGTCGAAGCTGCGGATCTTGCTGGTCGCATGGCGCTCGATGGCCAGCGTCGCGTCCTCCGTGGACATCCCGACGCCATCGTCGGAAACGCGCACTTGGCTACGTCCGCCGTCTTCCACTGACACGGTAATCGCCGTTGCCCCGGCATCGAGGGCATTCTCGAGCAGCTCCTTGACCAAATTCGCAGGACGTTCGATCACCTCGCCGGCCGCGATTTGGTCGACCAGCGTGTCGTCGAGCAATCGTACCGTTGTTCCCACGGCGTGCGCCTATCAAAGCTGGTTTCGGTTCGCAATCGGTTAGGTAATCGCCCAGCGTTCGTTGACCCCCCGAGAATCGCGATGCTACCGTGATTTTGGGGGGCTAGCGCGCATTTTGTCGTCATGAGGGTATGTCCTGCATGCAGAGCCGACTACGGTGGGGGCGAGGTGTTTTGCCCGGTCGATGCGACGAGGCTCGTGACGACGTCGCAGATGAGCGCCAGCCCCCTCGACCCAGACGACCCGCTCATCGGCACGGTTCTGGCGGGCCGCTACGTCATCGAGCGCCGAATCGGCGAGGGCGGCATGGGGCTCGTGTACGAGGGCCTGCACCGCGACATCGACAAGCGCGTCGCCATCAAGGTGCTTCGAGACGAGCTCTCACGGCGACCGGAGGTCGTCGCGCGGTTTCGACAGGAAGCGAAGAGCGCGTCTCGCATCGGTCACGATAATATCGTCGACATCTCGGACTTCGGCGAGACGACCCGCGGGTCGAGCTACTTCATCATGGAGTATCTCGACGGCGAAGACCTCGCCAACGTCCTCGGCCGCGACGCCACTGTCGACCCCGGACGTGCATGCGAGATTGTTCTTCAGTGCTGTCGTGCGCTATCCGCGACACATGCCAAGGGCATCGTTCACAGAGACATCAAGCCGGAGAACATCTTCCTAACGACCCGCGACGGGGTCTCCGATTTCGTCAAGATCGTCGACTTCGGGATCGCCAAGATGAGCGATGTTGAACTGGATGGAGCGCCCGGCCGAAAGCTCACGAAGACTGGGATGATCTTCGGCACGCCCGAGTACATGTCGCCCGAGCAGGCGGCGGGCAAGGACCTCGATCACCGGGTGGACGTCTACGCGCTCGGTATCATCTTGTACGAGTGCATCTCCGGGCGTGTTCCGTTCGAGGGAGACACCTTCATGGGTGTGTTGACCCAACATCTGTTCTCGGAGCTCCCGCCGATCCGCGAGATCAATCCGCACGCAAAACTAAGCACCGAGGTCGAGCTGGTCATTCGAAAGGCGCTCGCGAAGGATCGCGACCAACGCTACCAAGATTGCGACGAGCTGGCCGAAGCCATCGAGCATGCGATCGAGGGGCGCGTGAGCCCCATCACCGCTCAGGCCCCGGTGGAGGTGAAGTCCGAAAGCTCCCTCAGATACCTCGACCCGGTCCCGCGGAGGCGTTCGCCGAAGCTGCTCTGGGCGACTGCGATTCTGGGCGCTCTCGGCGCGGTGGGCTGGGTGGCGCTGAGCTCGAGTCAGGGCCCGAGCGAGGCCCCAGCGCCGATTGTGGCGACCGCGGAGCCTGACACGGCCGAGTCGCCGCCTTCGAATGACGCGCTCGAGGCTCCGGCGGAGCTGCTCGAGCCGAGTCCGGTGCTCGTCCACGTGGCCACCGACCCGAGCGGCGCCTCTCTGGTGTTCGGCGACGGCACACCCGGATGCGACCGAACCCCATGCACCCTCGAAGCGCTTGCGGGATCCACACTGCTGCTTCGCGCGAAGCTCGGGAGGCGCAGGGGACGTTTGGCGATCACACCGACCGAGGAACAGACCGTGCTGATCGAGCTCAAGGCGCCCAAGAGGGCCGCAAGTGCCGCGAACACTGGCGGCGAACCACCGAAACGGCGGCAACCAAGCCGATCGCGGAGCTCCGATCTCAAAGTGCCCGAGTGGGCTCAGTGAATGAGACCGAGCAGAAGACGCTTGCCGACCTCGAATGGCAGCAAGTGGAACGTGCGGTCGCGGAGCGGTGCCTAGGCCCTCTGCGAGAGAGCCTCGTGCTGCGGATCGAGGACAACTACGACGACGCCGCTCGAGCTCTCGCTGAATCCCGGGAGGCCTGGAACCTGCTCGAACGAGGCGAGTCCATTCCGCTCGACGGGATCTGCGACATCGCCTCGTCGCTCCGACACCTCGAGCGCGAGGGCGTGCTAGACGGATCCGCGCTCCGCGATATTCGCAGGACGCTTCGTGCCGCCTCGTTGCTTCGGCAGTTTCTCGCGAAGCGAAGGGAGAGCGTTCCGTACCTCGAGCGCGCCTGTTCGATCGACCCGACGCTCGATGGTCTCGAAGAGGAGCTCTCGCTTTCCATCGGCGACGACGGTTCGATTCTGGATACGGCGAGCAGCGAGCTCGCACGTCTTCGCGAGGAGGTGGCGAATCTCCGTGGTCGCATCGTTCGCAAGCTCGAAGACATCATTGTGAAGCGGAGCGCGATCCTGCAAGACTCGTTCTACACGATTCGAGAAGGTCGCTACGTGCTCCCTGTTCGCGCGGACGCTCACGAACGTTTTCACGGGATCGTTCATGGATCGAGCGCGAGCGGCGCTACGATTTTCGTCGAACCACGGGAGCTCGTAGAGCGCGGAAACCGCCTCAAGATGGCCCACGCAGAGCTCGAGCGGGAGGAGCGCAAGATTCTTGCTGCCCTGTCGGACTTGGTCCGTCAGTACGTCGGGCAATTGGAGTCGGCAGCGGCCGCGCTCGATCACGCCGATGTGCGGAGTGCGAGCGCGAAGCTGGCGATCGATCTCGGGGCGCGCTTCGTCGAACTTTGCCAGGAGCCAAGCATCGAGCTCCGCGCGGCGCGCCATCCACTTCTGGTCATTCGCGAGGGCGATGCAGTTCCGAATGACCTGTCGCTTCGCGGAGGTGAGGCGCTGGTCATTTCGGGGCCGAACGCAGGCGGTAAGACGGTGGCGCTCAAGGTGCTCGGCCTTGCCGCTTTGATGACGCGCGCCGGTCTTCCGGTGCCCGCCGAAGAAGGCAGTCGATGCGGGTTCTTTTCGCCCGTGCTTGCTGCCGTGGGCGATGAGCAGAGCCTGGCCCGGAGCCTGTCGACCTTCTCGGCCCATCTCGTCACCCTGAAGGCCGTCCTCGAACAGGCCGGTGAGCGAGTGCTGGTGCTTCTCGACGAGCTTGCCGGAGCGACGGACCCCGAAGCCGGCGCAACGCTTGCCTGCGCCATCGTCAAGACCTTGGTCGAGCGTGGTACTGCGGTTGCGGTCACCACCCACTACCAGGCGCTGAAGGCGCTGGCGGCGGAGCGCGACGACATGCACAACGCCGCAGTCGGGTTCGATTTCGAGAACATGGCGCCGACCTTCCGGATGAAGTTCGGCGTGCCGGGAAGCTCGAATGCGCTCGAGGTTGCGCGGCGATATGGCATTCCGGCGGAAGTGGTCGAAGATGCGCGGAAGATGCTTCCCGACGAGTCGCGGAGCTTCGATAGCTTGGTGGCCAAGCTCGAGGCGGCGACCGAGGCTGCGCTTCGCGAGCACGCGACCCTCGAAGAAGAGCGCGACGAGCTAGTACGTGACCGAGCGAAGCTGGACGCGCGACGCGAGGCCTTGAAGGCTCGCGAGGCGAAGGGGCTAGGCGCGGAGGCGCAGCAACTCGTGGACCGCTCGAGGCAGCTTCAGCAGCAGTTCGAGCAGGCGAGGAAGGCGCTCAAAGCACAACCGGAGCCCAGCGCGGTCGAGACCGCCGCTGAGGTGCTGCGCGACGGAGGGGCACTTCTCGGCGAGATCGACGCTCATCGAATCGAGATCGAGCCGACGCCTGTCGAGACGACTTCGATCGACCCCGATCGCGTGCGCATTGGGGATCGAGTCTGGGTGGATCGACTGAGGAGCGTCGCGGACATCATCGAGGGGCCCGCTCGGGGCAAGGTGCGTGTCTCCGCGGGCATGATGAAGCTTTGGGTCGACGTGGCGGACCTTCGTGCGCTCAAGGACGCGCCGGCACCGGCGAGACGGGAGGCCAAGGTCTCGCGGGCCCATGTGAAGGCTCGCCCGAGCGTCCGCACCACCGACAACACACTCGACATTCGAGGGCTCCGCGCTGACGAAGCGGTGGCGCTCGCCGAGTCGTTTCTCGATCGCATGTACGGCAACGCCGAGCCATGCGCGTACATCGTGCACGGAATCGGGAGCGGCGCGCTACGAGACGCGCTTCATGGCCACCTTTCGCGCGACGACACCTACGTCGACGGCTTTCGCTCGGCGAACCAAGACGAAGGCGGGCCTCAAGTCACCGTGGTCTCTCTCAAGTGAGCCCTAGGCGCTCGCGGGCGGCGCCGGTTCGTTAGCCATACGGGGCTTGACCCCAAACTGCCAGACCGCGAGTCCAACGCCGAGCATCAGGATGGACGCCCACTGAGCGGGCGTGAGTCCACCGTATCGGACGTCACCCCCTTCGAGTGGGGCGGCACGCAGGAAGTCCAGGAAGAATCGAACGGGAGCGTAGGCGATGGGGAGCAGGGCGCAGTAGAAGCCGACGGGGCGCTTCTTGCGGCTCTCGAGCCAGAAGAAGAGGGCGATGATCAAGAGCGAATAGAGCACCTCGTAGAGTCCGAGGTCGTGCCGCGGATGAAACGGGGGCGCGCCAAACCGATACGCATCGACTGCCAGAAAGAAGTCGGTGACTTTGCCTGGGTGGTCGTGAACGACGAAGCAACCGAGTCGACCGAAGAGCCAGCCAACCGGCAGGCCGAAGCAAATGGCATTCGCGTAGGGAAGAAGGTCTTGCTTCTTTCGCCAGCGCCAAATGAAGCAGCCCAGGATTCCCCCGAAGAAACCTCCATACGAGGAGAGGCCCAGCCAGGTGGACAGGAACAGAGACGGGTCGCGCATCGCGGCCATGAACGTTTCTCGCTCGTAGAGGATGCCGTTCAGGAAGTAGCCCGCGATGAACCCGGTGACGACCGCGTAGGTCACGAGGTCGCCGGTGGCCACCGTGTCGAGACCGTTCCGTTCTGCAAAACGACCCGCCACCCAGGCGCCTAGCAAGACACCTGTGGCGACGAGGACACCGAACGGCTGAATCGAAAGCGTGTCGCCGAGGACGGGCAATGAGAACGGTAGCGGGATGTCCCAAGACGAGAGACGGAACCAAGGAATAAAAAGAAGCGCGTACATCGCGGCCGACCCTAGCACCGACATGGGGGCAGGCACCCACATCCTTGCGTCGCCGCCGGACAGCCGCTAAGGCCCTCGCGAGGTGAAATCATGACCGAGATCATCGGCGTAAGCGCAAGAGAGATTCTGGACTCCCGCGGCAACCCCACGGTGGAGGTCGACATCGAGCTGATGGGCGGCGCCATCGGTCGGGCCGCCGTTCCATCTGGCGCCTCGACGGGCGAACACGAGGCGCTGGAGCTGAGGGATGGCGACAAGAGTCGCTACCTCGGCAAGGGCGTTCTCAAGGCCGTGCGAAACGTCGTGGAAGAGCTCGCACCCCAGGTAGTCGGCTGCGATGCGCTCGACCAGTACGAGGTCGACCGCGTGATGCTCGACTTCGACGGCACGCCATCGAAGTCCAAAGTCGGCGCCAACGCTGTGCTCGGCGTCTCGATGGCAGTTGCTCGGGCCGCTGCTGATGCAGTCGGCCTGCCGCTTTGGCGCTACCTCGGCGGCGCTCAGGCCTGCGTCTTGCCCACGCCGCTCATGAACATCGTCAATGGCGGCGCCCACGCGGATAGCGGCCTCGAGATCCAGGAATTCATGGTCGTGCCGCACGGCTTCGACTCGTTCCGTGAAGCCCTTCGGGCCGGCGCGGAGACGTTCCACAGCCTGAAGACGTTACTCAAAGAGGCCGGCCACGCGACCGGTGTCGGCGACGAGGGTGGTTTCGCGCCGCATCTGTCGACCAACGAGGAGGCGCTCTCGTTCGTCGCTCGCGCGATCGAAGCCGCCGGCTATCGTCCGGGGGAACAGATCGGCATCGCTCTCGACTGCGCCGCGAGCGAATTCTACGACAAAGGGAAGGCCGTTTACACGTTCGACAAGAAGCCCGTCGATGCAGCAGGGCTCGTCGACATCTACGCCGATTATTGCAGCAAGTATCCGATCGTCAGCATCGAAGACGGGATGGACGAGAACGACTGGGACGGCTGGAAGGTCCAGACCGACGCACTCGGCAGCAAGGTTCAATTGGTGGGCGACGACCTCTTCGTCACGAACACCGAGCGCGTTCAGATGGGCATCGACCGCGGCGTCGCAAACGCCATCCTGATCAAAGTGAATCAGATCGGTTCGGTCTCCGAGACGCTCAGCACGATTCGACTCGGCGCGCTTCACGGCTACGCCTCGATCATCTCGCACCGAAGTGGTGAGACCGAGGACACGTTCATCGCCGACTTGGCTGTCGCTACTGGGGTCGGTCAAATCAAGACCGGCTCTGCATCGCGGTCCGAGCGCGTCGCGAAGTACAATCAGCTGCTCCGGATCGAAGAGCAACTCGGGGACGGCGCCGTCTACGCGGCCCGCTCCACGTTCGCGGCCTGATCGGAAACAGGGGACGGCCTCAGGCGATGCCGAATCGGGCAACCGAGTCGTTATCGTACTGGCCCGCCCGAAACGAGTAGTCGCCGAGGATCCGACGGAGCATGTCGATGTTCGTCGCGAACGGCTCGACATGCATCTCGGCGAGCATCCGATCCATCGAAAGAAGGGTGCGATGGCGGATCGGTGCGTGCGCGGTGAGTTTCGTGATGAGAGGGCGGTCATCTACCGGGAGCGCCAAGCCGACAGTCGCCGACGTGGTAGCGCCGATCAAGCCCTGCGGAGCGGGGGCGACCGAATACGAAGCCACGGGCGCATCGAGTTGGTCGAGCGCCAGGACCGAGACGTCGAGTGCGTGGCCGCGAGGCTGGATGGCTTCCACCTCGTCTGGGATCGGTTCGCCGGCCGCGATGCGAAGCTGAAGCCCCACCAAGTCCGTCCCTGTCACCGACTCAATGAGTGTGTGGTGCCGAGGCAGCCCGACCTTCACGCCGGACACCCACGAGAGCCCGTGCGGATCGACGAGAAATACGATCTCGAGCAGCCCCGCATAGCGCAGCTCCGCCGCCAGTCTTCTCGCGCTCTCGAAGAGCGCCATCCGAAAGGCCTCCCCGTCCGGACGGAACAGCAGCTCTGGCGAAGGGGTCTCGTGAATGAGCGTATGCCCTTGCGCACTCAGGCTGCGATCGCACTCCGCGATCGCGGCAGTCGCCCCGAGCGAGTCGGCGATCACGACCACGCTGATCTCACGTGGACGATGAAGTCCTGTGGCATCGCTCGTCGTGCGAACGTGAGCTCGCTCCGCCGATGCGTTCACCGTCGTCGAGTCCGTCAGGGCGCCGAGCACATCCAGATCGGTACCGACGACTGCCACGTCGGCCTTTTCGGCGGCGCTGGCGAGCTCGAACATCTGTGGCTGGCCCTGATAACCGAGATGTGCAGCGTCGGCGCCGGCCTCTTCGAGAATCGAGGGGAGCAGCTCTGCGGGGATGGCGTCCGCGTCGCTGAAGTCGACCTCGATGACCCTGTCCGCTGCCTCGATGTGGCGGCTCGCCGGCTGGTCCTTGGGCGCTACCACGATGGATTCCACGCCTAGGCGCCTGCAAGTACGCGCGACACGAGTCGCTGCTTCGCCTCGCCTGAGGATGAGAACCTTCTCGAACACGGCGCGAGCATAGCAACCACTTGCGCGGGGGCATCCCCACACC
>Ga0316198_10000633_pt1 | contig 19034 bp, 14 predicted proteins | sample OudBieAanoxic_MG_FD_204935 | JGI IMG/M metagenome (GOLD analysis project Ga0316198, IMG submission 204935) | Coastal sediment microbial communities from Oude Bieten Haven, Netherlands - site A anoxic | ecosystem: Environmental > Aquatic > Marine > Coastal > Sediment | place: Netherlands...
GCCCATCGCATCGACCACGTCGGCTTCGATGCCCGGGAAGGGGAAGGTCGCGCTGCCGGGCCGCGTGGGCGTCACGCCGGGCAGGGGCGTGATCAGGATGTGGCCCGTCTCGGTCTGCCACCAGGTGTCGACGATCGGCGCCGTGCCGCCGCCGATGTGCTCGCGGTACCAGCTCCAGGCCTCGGGGTTGATGGGCTCGCCGACGCTCCCGAGCAGGCGCAGCGAGGAGAGGTCGTGGCGCGCCGGGAGCGCCTCGCCCTGCTTCATGAAGGCCCGGATGGCGGTCGGGGCGGTGTAGAGCACGGTCACGCCGTATCGCTCCACGATCTCCCACCAGCGCTCCCACGTGGGCGTGTCGGGCGAGCCCTCGTAGAGCACGCCGGTGGTGGCGTTGGCCAGCGGTCCGTAGACGATGTAGCTGTGCCCCGTGACCCAGCCGATGTCGGCGGCGCACCAGTAGACGTCCCGGTCCTTGATGTCGAAGACCATCTCGTGCGTGTAGGCCGCACCGAGGAGGTAGCCGGCGGTGGTATGCATGATGCCTTTGGGCTTGGCCGTGGTGCCCGAGGTGTAGAGCAGGTAGAGCATGTGCTCCGAGTCCAGCGGCACCGGCGGGCAGTCGGGCGCCTGGGCCTCGACGAGGTCGTGCCACCACACGTCGCGCCCCTCGATCATGGTGGCTGGCGCGGCATCGCCCACGCGCTGCACCACCAGCACGTGCTCGACCGTGTCGCTGCGCTCGACGGCCTCGTCGGCGGCGCTCTTGAGGTCGACGGCCTTGCCTCGCCGCCACCCGCCGTCGGCGGTGATGACGAGCTTGGCCTGGGCATCGTCGATGCGGCTGGCGAGCGCATCGGCGCTGAAACCGCCGAAGACGACCGTGTGCGGCGCGCCGATGCGGGCGCAGGCCAGCATGGCGATGGGCAGCTCCGGGATCATCGGCATGTAGATGGCCACGCGGTCGCCCGTATCGACCCCCAGCTCTCGAAGCGCGTTGGCCGCCTGCTGCACCTCGCGGTGGAGGTCGTTGAAGGTGATCGTGCGCGTGTCGCCGGGCTCGCCGATCCAGTGGTAGGCGACCTTCTCCCCGTCACCGCCCTCCACGTGCCGGTCGACACAGTTGTAGCTGACGTTGATCTTGCCGCCCTCGAACCAGCGGGCGAAGGGCGGCTCCCAGGTGAGCGTCTTCTCGAAGGGCTCGAACCAGTCGAGCTTCTGCTCGGCCAGGTCGGCCCAGAAGGCCTGGTAGTCCTCCTCGGCCGTGAGGTACAGATCGGGACCGGCGTTGGCCTGGGCCATGAAGGCCTGGTCGGGCGGGTAGGTCCGCTCCTCGGCCAAGAGGTTCTCGATCTCGGGCCCGCTGGCACCCGCGCGCTGCTGGTCGGTCACGTGGCTCCTCCTCCGCTCGTCGCGCGACGCCCCGGGACGGTAGCGCCACTCGACGGGCGCAGGATAGGCGAACGCGCGACCTCGTGCGAGGCCGCGCGTGTTGCAGCTGCGGCGCCGTCTGGACGGCGCCGGCGTCAGTTCGTCGGTTTGTCGTCGTCGGGCACCTCGGGTGGAGTCGAGGCCGCGGTCTGGTCTGTTGCGCTGTCATCAGCGGTAGGCGAGGTGCTGGGCGGCACCTGGCCGGTGCTGATGGCGGCGGCGTTGCCACCGGTGCCTCCGTAGCGCGGCGCGCCGGATGGGTAGTAGCGCTGGACCTGCGCCGTCGCTTCCTTGCGGTTGGTCAGCATCTGGCCCCACTTGCCGATGTCGAGCACGAGGCCGAGGATGATCCACAGCCAATCCCAGCCCTCGATGTTGCCGCCACCCGCCACGGCCGGCGACCAGGCCAGCATGTACATGACCGTGGTGAAGGGCAGGAAGATGATGCCCAACAGCGGCAGCAGGAAGTTGTTCTGCCAGACCACCTGCCAGCGGTCGCTGAAGATCCAGGCCAGGATCAGCACCAGGCGCGGGGCGAGCGCGATGCTGAAGGCAAGCAGACATCCGAGCAAGATCATGGAATCTCTCCCTCTCCTCCGGTTGTGGGCATCGTAGCGGCCGATCGGCTCCGGTCAAGCGTTCGGGCCGAATCTGCCGGGCTGTCAACGCGGCCGCGTCCTTCCTGTACGCCCGGACCGCGACACCCACTTCAAGAGGAGCTCTCCATGGCCTACGGACCACTCCAGATCATCGCCGTCGCCTTCCCCACGACGGACCGCTTCGAGGGCCGCATCGCGGCCGAGCTGGCGCGACTCAGCGACGCAGGCATCATCCGCATCGTCGACCTCCTGGCGGTCATGAACTCCGGCGAGGAGATCGACGTGCTGCGGGTCTCCGACCTATCCGAGGCGCAGCGCGAGGAACTGGGCGCGGAGATGGGCGCGCTCATCGGCCTCGGCGCCGCCGGGCTGGAGGGATTCGTCGAGGGCGCCTTGGCCGGCGAGGAGATCGTCGCTGAGGGTGGCATGGGCCTCGTCGAGGCCATCGGCGCCGAGTTCATCGAGGAGCTGCCCGAAGACAGCGCTGCCCTGCTGCTCATCATCGAGCATGCCTGGGCCGTGCCCCTGCGTGGAGCCGTGCTCGACGCCGGCGGCATCCTCATGGCCAACGAGTGGATCGGCGCGCAGGACCTGGTCCAGCTTGGTGCCGCCCTGCGAGCGGAGGCGGACGCCGAGCGCTAGGAGGTCCTCCGAGCTCGCGGGTAGCGGGCTGGCAGCGACGAGGCGAAGCCCGGGAAGTGTCGCTCTCCGGGCTTCGCGGCGTAGCCCGTCAGGCGCCGGCGGCGGACCCGCCCTCGGCGCCGCCGGCGTCGTTGCTCCCGTCGATGGGCTCCGCCTTGTCGACGGCGGCCGCCTCCTTGGCGGCCTGCGCCATCTCGGACGGCGCGAGGAAGGCGGTGGCGAGGAAACCCGTGAGCGTGCCGAAGACCCCCACGCCTACGATGATGATGAGCGAACCGAAGATGCGGCCGAGGTCCGTGACCGGGTAGTACACCCCGTAGCCAACGGTGGACATCGTGACCAGGACGTACCAGAGGCCGTCGGCGGCGGTCTCGATGGTGGCGCCCTCTGCGCCTCGCTCTACGGCAACCACCGCGAGCGCGCCGAACTCCAGCACGAGTAGGGCGATCAAGAGCACCGAGAGCAGGCCCCCGGCCGCCCGGTTCGAGAAGAAGGCGCGGAATCCCTTGCTCGGCCCGCCCAGTCGGCGGAGGACGATCATTAGGCGGTACATGCGCAGCAGGCGCAGGATGCGCAGCACCGGGAACGCGGCCAGGGCGTCGACCCAGCCGTAGCCGTCGACGAGGTAGCGCCGGGCACTGTCTGCTACCACAATGCGCCGCAGCAGATCGAAGACGAAGACGATCGTCAGGATCAAGTCCATGATCACGAACACCTGCTCGATATCCGGGTTGCGGATGATGGCCACGATCAGGAGGTTGAACACCGACAGGATGGAGATGCCGAGGACGAAGATCTCCCAGGCCGGGGAGAGCAGGACCTCGCCGTTCCGCTGCTGCTTGCCCCATTCGATCTGACTGAGGTGTTCCTCGATATCGATGTCAGCCATGTCGCCCCTCTCGTGGAATCAGAAAGCCGCCGGGCGCGAGGCCCGACGGCTTCATCTTCGGTGACCTGACCGCGGTCAGGCAACCCGTTCTAGCCGAGCAGCTTGGCCTTGGCGGCGGCGAACTCATCGTCGCTAAGCACGCCCGAGGCGTGCAGCTGCGCCAGCTGGTTGAGCTGGCCCATCATGTCGTCGCCAGCGCCGGCGGGCGCAGCGGCCTCGGCGGCGGGCTCGGCCGTCGCCGCCGCAGCCTGCTGGGCCTGCATGGCCTCGAGCTGTTGCTGCATCTCGGCCATCTGCTGGTCTTGCTGCTGTTGCTGGACCGACTGCTGGCCGGCATCGTAAGCGGCCTGCTGCTCGGCAGCCGCCTGCTGCTGGGTGTCGTACTTGGCCTGCTCCTGGCCGGCCCATTTCTTCTGCTGGTGGTGTTGGACGGCACCGATCGTGCCGCCCACGACGGCGGCGGTGGCGACGGTGCCTACGACGCCGCGTCCGCGGCGGCGGGGTCCGAGTGGCATGGTTTCGAATTCCTCCCGTGTGGTGGGTCAGGCCTCGGCGGCCATGTCGGCGACGAGCTGCTCGACGACGGTCCGCGGGATGCGCTCGGTGAGCACGACGCTGCCACCGGCTCGCTCGATGGCATCTGCGATGGGCGCGACCCAGCGGTGCTCGAACATGAGCAGGGCCACGGCGCTGTCGGGCGCGAGGTCGGCGCTGAGGCGCTCGGCGTCATCGGCTGTGAGCAGGTTGCCGGCATCGGTGATGATCGGCTCCCAGCGCTGGAGGATGGGATCCTCCAGCTCCTGGACCTCGAGGACCCGCACGGGGTCGTCGCCAAGACGCACGGCCAGCAGGATATCGATGACGGAGATGGTGCCGTTGTCGACGACCTTCTGGATCTCGCGCAGGACCTCGCCCTCGAAGTTGGTGCCGTCGAACTTGAGGACGACCAGTTCGACCGGTCCGTAGGACATGTGTGCTCCTTTGCCTCTGGGGTTGCACCCGACTTCACGAGGGTCGGGCCGCGTCAGGGTACTACCGGCTCCCCCGCTCTGTGGCCACGACAGGGCTACGAGCGCGCAGCGGGGCGATACCATCAGTCGCGATGACCGACGCCGCGCCCGCCGATACCACGACCGGCACGCGCCCCAGCGCCCGCGCGCTGCTGGGTCGGTACGTGCCCATCACCGAGTGGCTCCCGCACTACCCACGGGCCTGGCTAGGCAAGGACATCGCATCGGGCATCACCTCCTGGGCCGTGATGGTGCCGGTGGCCATGGCCTACGCGGAGCTGGCCGGCGTGCCCGCGGGCGTGGGCCTCATCACCGCCACCGCCGGTCTCACGGCCTACGCCATCCTCGGTACCAGCCGACACGCCAAGGTCACCACCAGCTCGACGATGGCCGTGATGTCCGCCTCGGTCGTGGCTCCGGCCGCGGGAGGGGACGAAGCCACCTACCTGGCCATGACGGCCATGCTGGCCATCATCGTCGGGGTCTACCTCGTGGCCGCGGGCATCCTGCACCTAGGATTCCTGGCCGAGTTCCTGGCCAAGCCCGTCATCACCGGCTTCATCGTGGGCCTGGCCATCACCATCGCCGTGGGCCAGCTGCCCAAGCTCTTCGGTGTCGAAGGGGGCGAAGGCAACGCCTTCGAGCAGCTGGGCTACTTCATCTCGCAACTGCCGGAGACCGACCCGATCACGCTGACCCTGGGTCTCGCGGCCATGGGCATCATCCTCGTCGCCCGGCGCATCGACCGCCGCATCCCGGGGCCGCTCATCGCCGTCGTGGGAGCCATCCTCCTGTCGAGCGTGCTCGACCTCGCCGACGAGGGCGTGGCCATCGTGGGGGAGCTGTCCGCCGACCTGGATGCGCCGAGCATACCCTCGATCAGCCTGGGTGACCTGACCTACCTCGCCACCGGCGCCGCTGGCATCATGTTCCTGGCCCTGGCTGAGTCGCTGGCGGCCGATCGCGCCTTCGCCAACCGCCACGGCTACCGCATCCGGCCGGACCAGGAACTCATCGCCCTCGGCGGCTCCAACGTGAGCAGCGGACTGCTCGGTGGCTTCGCGGTCGACAACAGCGTGAGCTCGATGTCCACCGGGGAGGCCGCCGGCAACAAGACCCAGCTGGCCTCGCTGGTCACGGCCGCGGGCATGCTGCTCACGATCCTGCTGCTCTCGCCGTTGTTCACCAACCTGCCCCAGACACTGCTGGCGGCGGTCATCATCACCTCCGTCATCAGCCTCGTCGACTTCGCCGAGTGGCGCCGCTACGTGCAGTGGCGCCGGACCGACGCGCTCCTCGCCGTCATCGCCATGTTCGGCGTGCTGCTCACCGACGTGCTCACCGGACTCATCATCGCGGCCGGGTTCTCGGTGGTCATCCTGCTCTACACCGCCAGCAAGCCGGCCATCGCCCGCCTGGGTCGCCTGGCCGGACCGCACCACCACTACGTCGACGCCGAGCGCAACCCGGACGCCGAGGCCATCGAGGACATGCTCATCCTGCGACTCGATACACCGCTCTACTACTTCAACGCCACGGCCGTGTCCGATGACGTGCTCCGGACGGTCGATGAGCAGGAGCGGCTGCCGCGTGCCGTCCTGCTCGACATCGAGGCCACCATCGAGCTCGACGTCACCACGTCGGACACGCTCTACGAGCTCGTCGGGGCGCTCGACGACCGCGGCACGCGCCTGGTCATCGTCCACGCCAAGGGCACGGTGCGTGACCGCATGCGCAAGGTGGGCCTGCTCGAGCGATTGGGCTCGACCGGCATGTACCCGTCCGAGCGCATCGCGGTCGAGGCACTGCAGGAGGCCTGGGGCGCCGAGCAGGACAGGCCGGCTACCGCGCCAGGGCCGGAGCCAGAAGAGCAAGCCTAGTCCTGGAGCCCGTGCTCCTCTGACCCTGTGCGGACCTCGAGCTCACGGATCGCGAAGCCGGGCAGCTGGTCGGTCGGGAGGTTCAGCACGTGATGGAGCAGGATCAGGCTCAGGACGATGACCCACGTCGGGAAGGCCAGGATGAGCGGAGGATCGACCAGCGGTGCGATCATCAACAACGCCCCGAAGGCGTAGCTGATGATGCTGAACCAGCGCGGGAGGACGTCGGTGGTGACGCCGAGCGATGCGGTGGCGATCACGAAGATGGCGGCGATGCGCACGCCCATGACGTCCATCAGGGCATTGCCGAAGCCCGCCACGAGCTGGACGTCCTCGAAGCCGATGCCCTCGATGTCGGCCTCGAGCACGACCAGCGGCGTGGCGATAGCACCGACGCCGACCAGGAAGATGGCAGTGAAGACGGCACCGGATACGAACTGCAGGTCGGAGATGAGCATGTTCCGGCGCTTGCGCGTGCCCCGGATCCAGCCGCGCAGGGCCACGATGAACCAGAGGAAGAGGATGGCCGCGAAGGGCAGCAGGTACATCCCCGCGATGGAGGCTCCGTCGAAACCGCCCTGCTCGTAGTAGAGGTTCGGGTCCTCCGCGGCTGCGAAACCCCGCCGATCCTCGTTGAGCAGATACCAGCCGACGATCGCGAGCAGGCCGTAGGCGATACCCGCGCCTGACGTCAGCAGCGCTGCTCGCCGCAGGGCTTGGCGCATCTCCCCGGTCGGTGGCGCCGTGGTCGTTTGCTCACTCACGCTGCGCATGGTACGCGGTCGGCCGTCGGCCACGCGCTCGAACGGTCCCACTAGACTCGGACTCATGACCGACTGGGATATCGACTCCGTCCGCTACCGCTTCCCGGCCCTGCGGCGTACCGGCCCCGATGGGCAACCCCTCGCCTGGCTCGACAACGCCGCCGGCACCCAGGTCGTGGACACCTGCCTCCGCGCCATCAATGACTACCTGCTGGCAAGCAACGCCAACCACGGCGTGCCCAACGCGCCCAGCATCGAGACAGACGAACTGGTCCACGACGTGCGCCTTGCCAGCGCCGACCTGCTGGGCGCCACCGACGCCGACGAGATCAGCTTCGGGCCCAACATGACCACCATCACCTACGCCCTCAGCCGGGCCATCGGCGCATCCCTTTCAGCCGGCGACGAGATCGTGGTCACCCGTCTTGACCACGACGCCAACGTCGCGCCCTGGCTGGCGGTGGCCGAGTCCCACGGTCTGACGGTGCGGCAGGTCGGGCTCCGCGCGAACGACGCCACGCTCGACATCGAGGAGCTCGAACGGGTCGTGGGGCCACGGACCAGGCTCGTGGCCGTGGGCCTCGTCTCCAACGCCACCGGCACCATCAACCCGGTGCCGCACATCGCCAACGTCGCCCACAAGGCCGGGGCCCACCTGTTCGTCGACGCCGTCGCTGCCGTGCCTCACCTGTCGATCGACGTCGAGGCCCTCGGCGCCGACTACCTCGTCTTCTCGCCCTACAAGGTCTACGGCCCACACCTCGGCGTGCTCTGGGGCCGGCGCGAGTTGCTCGAGGCCCTGCCGCCGTTCCACGTCCGCCCCGCGGGAGATGCCGTCCCCGGCCGCTTCGAGACGGGCACCAAGGCCTTCGAGCTGCTGGCCGGCTTCGGCGGCACCATCCGCTACCTCGAGAAGGTGGGCGTGACGCAGGGCGGGGCGCCCGGACGACCGGGCCAGGGCGACCGCTTCCGGCGACCCCGCCTGCTGGCCGCGCTGGCGGCCATCCGCCGCTACGAGACCGACCTCGGCAGCCGGCTCCTCGAGCGCGTGGACGCGGTCGCGGGCGTGACCGTCCACGGCATCACCGAACCGGCACGTGCGGACGAGCGCTGCCCGACCGTGGCCTTCACGCTCGAGGGCCACGAGCCGGCCGCGGTCGCCCGCTTCCTGGGTGAGCGCGGCATCTGCGTGCGCAACGGCGACCACTACGCCTGGGAGCTACACCGGGCGCTCGGCCTGGCCCGAAGCGGGGGCACCGTGCGGGTCAGCCTGGGCCACTACAACACGACCGCGGAGGTCGAGCGGCTGGGCCTTGCTCTCGACGAGCTCGACGCGGGCTGAGCCGTCATCGCTCGCAGGTTCGAACGCCGTGCCCCGGAGCCGTCCGATAGCATGAGTGAGCCCAACCCAGGCCGGAGGACCACGTGACCGAAGAAGAGGCGACCCCCAGGCGGGATTACGAGGAGGCGCTGCGCTCGCTCGGTCTCGTCTTCGACGAGCTCCAGCTGCAGGACGTCATGCTCCTCGAGCGTGACACCGGCTTCCTGGTCACGGCCCTGGGGCCGGCGGAGCAGCTGTTGGCCGACGAGCCGCAGAAGCGCTGGCGCTACGTGGAGTACGAGTACGACGAGCACCAGGTCACGGCCGCCTCCATGCGCGGGGCGTCCCACCGCGGCACGCGCCACCGGGCCGACCGCAACGAGCACGCCTTTCGCCTCATCGGTCGCTTCGTCAACAGCGAGCGCGGCTCCCGCGTGCTCATCATCGACCAGGGCGACGGCTTCATCGTGCGCACGCTCGTGGACGCCGCGGCCGACATGCCCCATCGCTTCGTGACCATCAGCAGCGGCGACCTCGAACGCCTGCAGGAGGAGGCGCTGGCCTCGCGCGGCGGCCCGGGCGGGGTGCGCTGAGCGACCGGCGCGCTAGGCCCTTTCGCCGCGGGGCTTGACCCAGCGCGGCAGCTGCGCCCGCATCACGTCCAGCGGCAGCGAGCCGTGGCCGATGATCTCGTCGTGGAAAGCCGCGTGGTCGAAGCGATCGCCGTCGCGCGCCTCCAGCTGCGCCCGCGCCGCCAGGATCTCACGCTGGCCGATCATGTAGCTGAGCGCCTGGCCGGGCCAGGCGATGTAACGGTCGGTCTCGATCTCGGCGTCGAGACGAGCCAGGCCGGCACGCTTGACCAGCACCTCGATGGACTGTTCGCGCGTCCAGCCGAAGGCGTGCAGGCCGGTGTCGACCACCAGCCGCGCGGCACGGTGCGCTTCCGACTCCCAGGCCCCGAAGCGCTCGAGTGCGTCGTGGTACAGGCCCATCTCGGCCGCGAGCCGTTCGGCGTAGAGGGCCCAGCCCTCGACGTAGGCGCCGCAGGCGAGCAGGGCACCGTGGCGCCGGAAGGCCGGAAGGTGTCTGAGGTTTCGTTCCGCGGTCAGCTGGAAGTGGTGCCCGGGCACGGCTTCGTGGTAGGTCATGGGCACGGCCTGGTGCAAGGGCCGTGAGGACGGATCGTAGGTGTTGAAGTAGTAGGTGCCCGGACGGCTGCCGTCCTCGGCCGGCGCATAGTAGAAGGCAGCCGGCGCGTCGCGCTCGACGTGCGGCTCCACCGGCAGCACCCGGCAGTGCCCCGCGGGCGGGTGGCCGAACCACTTGGGCGCCTCTGCCTCAGCCCGTCGGATCCACTCCTCGGCGGCCTTGATCAGGTCGGCCGGGTCCTCCACATGGTTGGCCGGGTCCCGGTCGAGGAACTCGCGCAGCGCAGCCACACTCGCCTGCCCCAGCTCGGCCGCCAGCGGGGCCTCGGCCGCCTCGATCTCGTCGAGCCGGGCAAGCCCGTAGGCGTGGACCTCGCGCGCGTCTTCGGGCAGGTTGGTGTAGCTCAGGATGTGATGGCGGTAGACGGCCTCGCCGTCGGGCAGGTAGCACACGCCCGGGCCGCGTCGAACGTGGGCGGCATAGTCTTCGAGCGTGGCCAGCCACTCCGCCAGCGCCGGCTGCACATGGGTCTCCACGGCGGCCAGCAGGGCGGCCCGCCGGTCGGCCGGCAGGGACTCGTTCGCGGCCAGCAGGGGCGAGTCCTCTGGCGGCGTCCCGACCATGCGCCGGGTCTGGTCGAGGCAGCGCTCCAGGACCTCGCGCGGTGCCGTGCGGCCGGCCGCCACGCCCTCGGCCACGTTGGCCCGGTGGGCGGCCATCCAGTCGGGATAGGCCGCCAGCCGCGCGAGCAGCTTGTCGAAGCGCTCCTCCGTGTCCGTTCGATGGAAGCGGGCCAGCTCGCCCGGCAGGGTCTGCGGACCGTTGAGCTGGTCGAGCGCCTCCAGCTGCCACAGGCGCAGCTCGTCGGCGCCACGGAAGCGCCCGACGACCGCGCGCATGAGCCCGACCGTGACCGCGTCCTCGACCTCGAGTTCGCCGTCATCGAGCTCATCCAGCCGCTCCGACCAGCCTTCGATGACGCTCATGAACGCAGCGCGTCCCGCCGGCGAGGGGTCGTCGAGGCGGTCGTCCCAACGCTCATCGCCCTGCACGGTGGCCCACATCGGGTCCAGCTCGAGGAACTCGTCCCAGGCCGCGTCGGCGAAGCTGTGGACCGGTGTGGCTTGCGCGGTGTCGGTGGTCAAGGTCTCGTCCCCCATGGTGCGCTGATGATGTCGGTCAGTCGGCTGGCGCGACCCAGTCCGGCAGCTGCTCGCGCAGCACCGACAGGGCCAGCGATCCGTGGCCGATGACCTGGTCGTGGAAGGCCTGGTGGTCGAAGCGGTCACCGTCGCGGGCCTCGAGCCGGGCGCGCAGGGCCAGGATCTCGCGTTGGCCGATCATGTAGCTCAGCGCCTGGCCCGGCCAGCTGATGTAGCGGTCGGTCTCGGTCTCCGCTTCCAGCTGCGAGAGCCCGGCCCGAGACACGAGCAGGTCGATCGACTGCTGGCGTGTCCAGCCAAGGACGTGGATGCCGGTGTCGACCACCAGCCGCGCCGCCCGCCAGGCCTCCGTCTCCAGCGCCCCGAAGCGCTCGTAGGGCGTGCGGTAGAGGCCCATCTCGTCGGCCAGCTGTTCGGTGTAGAGGGCCCAGCCCTCGATGAAGGAGCCGGCCGCGAGGCGAGCGCCGAAGCGGCGGAAGGCCGGCAGGTCGGCCAGCTCCTGGTTGATGGCCAGCTGGAAGTGATGCCCCGGGACCGCCTCGTGGAAGGTGGTCGCAGCCAGACGGTGCAGGTGTCGCGAGGCCGGGTCGTAGGTGTTGATGAAGTACATGCCGCGCCGGCTGCCGTCACCGGTGGGGGGCATGTAGAAGGCGGGCGGCGCCTCCTGCTCCATGTGCGGCTCCACCGGCAGCACCTCGCAGGAATCGGCGGGCAGGCGCCCGAACCAGCGCGGCGCCGCGGCCTCGGCGCGCTCTACCAGTTCCACCGCCAGCGGCACCAGCTGCGCCGGCTCGGTGACGTGGTTCTCGGGCGCGGTCTCGAGGTGTCGCCGGAGGGCGGTCACGTCCTCGAAGCCCAGCTCGACCACGATGTCCCGCGCCCGGGCCTCGATCTGCGCGAGGCGCTGCAGACCATAGTCATGGATGGCCTGCGGCTCCTCCTCGATGGTGGTCCAGGTCAGGACGGCGTGGCGGTAGATGGCCTCGCCATCGGCGAGGTGGCAGATGCCGTCGCCGGCGCGCGCGTGCGGCCGGTACTGCTCCAAGGCTTCGAGCCACGCCCGCAGGGCGGGCTGGACGTGAGCCTCTACGGCCGCCACGAGTCGAGCCCGCCGCTCCGGCGCAAGGCTCTGATTCGCGAGCACGACCGGCGACTCCTCGGCCGGGGCTTCGACCATGCGCCGGGTCTGGGCCAGGCAGCGCTCGACCACGGCCGCGGCCGCGGTGCGGCCGGAGGCAACGCCCGCAGCCAGGTTGGCCCGGTGGGCGGCCATCCATTCCGGGTAGGCCTCGATGCGAGCGAGCAGGCGCTCCAGACGCTCGGGCGTGTCCGCCCGCTGGATGCGCGCCAGGTCGCCCATCAGCCCCTGGGGGCCACCGTACTGGTCCACCGCCTCCAGCTCCCACAGGCGCAGCTCGAGTCCGCCTCGGAAGCGCTCCACGGCGAAGCGGATGAGGCCCAGGCTGATGCGGTCCTCGACCGACAGCTCCAGTCCGGCAAAGCCGTCCATCTCCGCTTCCCAGGCCTCGCACAGGGCGGCCAGGGCGGCGCGGCCGGCCGGACCGGGGTCGTCGAGTCGGTCGTCCCAGCGCTCGTCACCCTGCACCGTGGCCCACAGCGGATCGAGCTCCAGGAACTGGTCCCAGGCGCGGTCGCCGAAGGCGTGGACAGGGGTCGGTGCGGACGTCGGTTCGGACACGAGTTCCTCCGGGCGGGAATGGTGAAGCCGACGCACTCAGCCGCCGAACATGGCGATCTGATCCTCGCCCCGTTCGATCTCGGGATCAAGCCCGAGCAGCGGGCTCAGGACGGTCAGATCGGCACGCGCGCTGGCCTGCAGCCGCCGCACGTGGCTCCACTTGAGGATATGCCAGTTGTCGCCTTCGATGCGCTCGCGCAGCACCGGCGACCGCTCCAGGCGCAGGCGGACCAGCGGCGTACGCTCGTCGGGGATGACCAGGAAGCGCACCAGGTTGTCGCTGGTTTCGATGCGCGGGCCGCGCCGCAGGAGCGGCTCGTCGAGAGCGGCCTGCCACACGACGTCGAAGAGGAAGGCGCCTTTGCCGCGCACGTACCAGATGCAGTCGACCTGCTCCAGCACCTCCTGCGGGCCCGGCGCCACCAGCGGCAGGTAGACGCGTTGCTCGGGCTCGCTGAGCAGGTCGCCGAGGGTGGCCCCGCGGTAGCGTCGGCGCTGCTCACGCTCGGTGATCCACACGCGCATGCCGGCACGGTGGGCGAAGTCGCTGAGCAGCCCCACCATCTCACCGTGCTCGGCGTAGCGTCGCTGCAGGGACTCGTCGGTACGGATGAGACCGTCCTCGGACGGCTGGGGCGAGCGGTAACTCTCGAGGGTCGCGGCCACCAGTTCCGTGTCGGCCGTCTCGGGCCCGCGGTAGAGATGGCCGACACGCTCTGCGAAGGCCTCCTCGGAGATGCCGCCGCTGGTGCTGAGCAGGCTGAAGATGCTCCATTCGAGGCGTTCCGAGAGAGGCTCCTTGGCGGCCGCCAGGTCGCGTGGTTCACGCAGCCACCAGAGGCCCTCCTCCAGCTCGCTCACGCGCGCGTGCTCGGGCCTGCGCAGCTCCCTGTAGATGAGGTCGAGCGTGAGCCGCACGGGGTCGCTGGAGGGACCGCTGTCGTCCCAGTCGATGTCCTGCTGGACCGGTTCGTCGGTGGCTGCCTCGGCCAGCCCTTCATCCTCGGACTCGGCCCGGGCAGCGCCGAGCGGACGGCCCGGCGCATCGCTGACCACGCCGAAGAAGCCCGGCTCCCGGTCCTCCGCCTCCTCTGCCTCGACCGTCCGGGGCGTGCCCACCAGCCGCCGCAGGTGCCCCAGGTGGTCGAGCCCGATGAGCACCTCACCGAGGATGCGCTCGAAGCGCGTGGGCTCCCCGCGCAGCTGCAGGACAGCCACGGCGATGTCGGCGATGGCCGCCTCCACGGCCGAGATCTGGAACGGGCCCGAGGGGTCGGAGGCGGACTGGATGGCCACGTCGCGATCACTGCCCGCGGAGCGCGGCAGCCCGAACCGGAGCGTGCCTTCGATGCCCGCCTCGGACTGGCCGAGGACGGCATCGTCTACGCGCATGCCGGCACCGACACCGCCGATGACGGTGGCGGTGAGGGCCTCCGGTCCGGCGCCGTCAAGCATCAGCACCACCTGCGCGTCCGGCAGCAGGACCGGCTGGACCGCGCTCAGCGCACGCTGCAGGGTGGCGGCATCGCGCGCCCACTCGGCCTTCGAGGAGGAGCCGAAGATGCTGGCCAGCGGGAGTGTGGCCGCGCCCTCCGGCCCGATGGCCAGCGAGGAGGCGAGGTAGGCGAAGGCCAGGTTCTCCGGCGACCAGTGGATGGGCGGCTGGCTGAGCACGAGGCGCACGCCGGGGCGCACCCGTGGACGCGCGCCGGGCTCAGAACCCGGGCGCGGGGGCGGGCCGAACGTCTCGCGTCCGTGGGGCAGGCCGAAGCGGAGCGCCACGTTGGCCGAGCCGTCCTGCAGGGCGCGCAGGTCCGGGCCCACGCGGGCCGGCGAGTGACCACCGCCCTCCTCCACGGCCGCGATGAACTCGCGCACTGCGCGTGTGCCCTCCTCGAAGACCAGCCAGGCGTTGCGCTCGCGCCAGTGGCGCGAACCCGAGCGGCGCACGCGTCCGCCCGAGATGCGTGCCTGGGCGATGCGGCCGGGGTACCCATTCAGCCGGCTCAGGGCGAGCACCATGTGCACCACCACCAGCCGCAGCGCGGCCTGGACCGAGGGCGCGCGCAGCTCCGTCTCGATGCGCTCGAGGATGGCCGCCAGCGCCACCTGCGCCCGCGGCGGGTAGAGGTCGACCAGCTCGTCGGGCAGGGCGTGGCCGGCGACCGGCGCCGGGAAGCGCGCGCGCAGCACCTCGCGGGCGGCATCGGCGTCGACGGCCCGGGCGCGGTAGAGGTCGTCGGGGTCGACGGCCACCGGCCGCTTCTCGGACCGGTCGTCGCGACAGCGCGGGCACTTGAAGACACGGCGCGAGGGGTCCGTGGCGTCGGCGTCCCAGATGAATTCACTGACGGTGACGGTGTTGCCGCAGCCGGGGCAGCGCGTGGCGTAGCTAGACTCGATGGCCGCGCGCAGGCCGCCCTCCATGCCGCGCGCGTCCACCGCGATGCCCGAGACGGCCGCGTCGAAGTGGCGCAGGTCGGGCGGGCGCAGCACGATCTCCGCCACCAGGCGCGTGAGGGCCGTGGTCTCGATGGCGAACGAGCGCCGCAGGGCATCGATGGCGCAGCGGGTCACCCAGCCGCCGCGCCCATGCAGCTCGAGCACGATCTCGCCGGCCTTGGTGCGGGCCTCGACCTCGGCCTCGATGGCGGCCAGATCGGGCACGGGCGCGAGGCGCTCAAGGGCAGGCAGGCGGGGACCGCGGGTGTGGGTCGTGGGTCGCTGTCGCTGGTCCGCCATCTCGTGGTCCCGAGTCTATCGAGGGTGGGGCCGGAAGGGCAGGGCTCGTTCCGGCGGGCAGGGCCGAACGGACGTCAGGGTCGGTCGCGATCGGCGATGTCTGTCGCGAGCCACGCTCGCGACGGGTCAGTCCTGGTCGGTCTCTTCGTCGACGGCCAGGCCCTCATCCTCGTCCGCGTCCTCATCCTCGTCGGGGGCGCCCTCGCCCTCGATCTGGAAGCCCTCCTCGGGCTGGGTCTGGGCCGGCAGCACCGAGCCCACATCTTCCAGCGACTCGGGCTCCTCGTCGAACTCGAGATCCTCCTCCAGGTCGGCCTCCTCGCGTACGAGCGTGCCCTTGGTGTAGGGACGCAGGTCGGAGACCTTGGCCGCCGTGGGGAAGGAGACCATGCCGTAGTTGGCGGGGTCCTGGTAGGTCTCGCGGATGATGATGCGCACGTCCTCGTCGCCCAGGCTGGTGACGCCTGCGGCGTACTTGTTGCCGTCCGCCATCAGCCGCAGCAGCCGGGCCGCGACGCGCGGCTCGACGACCCCGATCTTGACGCCGTTGGACTTGGCCACCACGCGGGGACCCGACGGGTTGAGCTCCACGAAGTCACCGGGGTTCACCTGGGCCAGGTCGTCGGGGCTGGCCAGGTCGACGAGGTGGGCGAAGCCGGTCTTGCCCGTCTCCTCCACGAAGATGCTGACCGGCGCCTTGCTGCCCGCCATGGCCGGCACGGTCTTCGAGCCGGCACCGACCATGAGCATGCGTAGCCGATGGATGTTGCGCTCGGCGATGCGGCTGGTGGGGTCGATGGCCAGCGCCGACTGGTAGTGCTCACGCGCCTTGCCCAGCTCGCCCTGCTCCCAGTAGGCCTTGGCGGTACGGTTTTCGGCCGCGCTGTCCGGACCCATCTCGAGGATCTTCTCGTTGATCTCCGCGGCGGCGACCCAGTCCGCCTGGCGGGCGGCCTCGATGGCCTGGTCGGCCAGTTGCCGCTTGAGGCGGCTGGCAGTCATGGCGCTCGAAGCAGGGGCCGGTGCCGGCGCGGTGGGTTCGTTCTCGGTCAGCGGGTCGAAGCTCATTCGTTCCTCAGGGCGTTCGGTAGTGGGCCGCATCGCGCGGCGGCCGATGGTTCGGCGGGCATGACCACACGCCATCGGCGGGCGAAGCGGAATCGTACCACTACTCGACGGCGACCCCCCGAGTCAGCGCGGTCAGACCCGCTGCCGCTTCTCCTGCACCAGAGCCATGAACGCCTCTCGTGGCAGGGTATTGGCCACGAGCTCGGGCGTGACCCAGCCCCGCCGAGCGATGGCCGTGCCCCAGTCGAGGTGGCGCCACTCGCGGCGTTCATGGGCATCGCTGTCGATGACGAAGCGACAGCCGGCGTCGATGGCCGCGCGGATGCGGTTCTCGTCGAGGTCCAGGCGGGCCTCGCTGCCGTTGATCTCGAGGAGCGTGCCGGTCTCAGCAGCGAGACGGTAGAAGGCCTCCCAGTCGAGGTCGAGCTCGGGCCGGACGCCGATCTTGCGGCCCGAGGGGTGGCTGATGATGTCGACATGCGGGCTGCGCATGGCCAGCTCGTAGCGCGCCATCAGCTGCGCACGCGCCTGGCGCCGGCCGACATGGAGCGAGGCTACCACCACCTCGAAGTCCGCCAGCACGGCTTCGTCGTAGTCGAGCCGGCCATCGACGGTGATCTCCAGCTCGATGCCGTGGAGCAGGACGAAGCCGCCAGGAGCGGCGCCCGCGGGCAGCTCCCCTGCGGCCTGTTCGCGGGCGTAGCGCTCGTTGAGCTGGTCCACCACCCGTCGCTGGGCCTCGACGCGGGCCGGACTCAGGCCGTTGGCCACGCCCAGGCTCTGTGAGTGGTCGGTGAGCACCTGGTACTCGCGGCCGGCCGTGCGCGCGGATGCGGCCATGACCTCCAGCGGCTCACGGCCATCGGACCAGTGTGAGTGGCTATGGCAGTCCCCCCGCAGCTGGGCGCGCTCGACGAGGCGGGGCAGACGCCCCGCGGCGGCGGCCTCGAGCTCGCCCCGGCCCTCGCGCAGCTCGGGCGTGATCTCATCCAGCTCGAGGAAGGCGTAGAGCTCGGCCTCGGTGGCGAACGTGACCGGCTCGGCGGCAGGATCGTCGAGCGGCAGCAGGCCCTTCTCCGAGAGGGTCCAGCCGCGCTCCCGAGCTCGATGTCGCAGGCCCACGTTGTGCTCGGCCGAGCCGGTGAAGTGGACGAGGTAGCTGCCGGCGGCGCCCGGCGGCATGGCCATGAGGTCAAGCTGCGGGCCATCGGCCAGCCGCACCGTCGCGCGGTCGACGCCGTCGCGCGTGCCGGCCTCGGCCGACTCGATGGCCGGCACCGAGCGCAGCCGTTCGAACACCCCACCCGGGTCGTCGGTCTCGACCAGGACGTCGAGGTCGCCGACCGTCTCCCGCCAGCGCCGCACCGAGCCGGCAGCGACCGCGTGCCGCACCCCGGCCAGGGCCTCGATGAGCGTGACCACCCGCCCGGCGAGGTCGTGGGCCTCGCCCAGGCGCATCCTTCGTGGCGGCCGGCGCCCGAGCTCGTCCACGCCCTCCACGATGCGCGCCTCCGTCCGGGCGCTGATGCCGCGGACCGCGCGCAGGCGCCCCTCGCGTGCGGCACGCTCCAGCTCGGGCAGGGTGGCGATGCCCAGCTGGCGCCAGACCTCGCCGGCCGTGCGCGGTCCGACGCCCGGCAGCGCCAGGAACTCCAGGAGCGTCGGCGGGACCTCCCCGCGCAAGGCCTGGTGGTAACCCGAGTGCCCCGTCGTGGCCAGCTCCTCGATGCGCTCCGAGATGGAATCGCCGACCCCCCGCAGGGCCGGCCGTTCACCCGCCCGGTAGGCGGCCGCGACCTCGACACCGGCGTGCGCCACCGAGTCGGCAGCGCGCCGGTAGGCCGCCACCTTGTAGCCGGAGCCGCCCTTGATCTCGAGCAGGTCGGCGATCTCCTCGAGGACCGCGGCCAGGCGCCCGTTGGTCAGCACCACCTCGGTCGAGTCGTCGAGCGGCGCGGGCCGCTCCCGGGGCGCCATGTCGGCCTCAGGCAGCGACGACGCGGTCGCGGCCCTGGCGCTTGGCCTTGTAGAGGGCCTGGTCGGCGCGCTCGACCAGGCGCGTGAGAGGCACCCCGTCGGTACCGGCCACGGCCACGCCCACCGATACCGTCACCGGCTCGGTGATACCCAGGCTGGCGGGATGGAGCTTGACCACCGCGCGCCTGATGCGTTCGCCCACCTCCACGGCGCCCTCCCTGTCGGTACGCCTCAGCAGCACTGCGAACTCCTCGCCCCCGTAGCGCGCCGGCGTGTCCTCGTCGCGGACGGCGCCGGCGATGGCCCTGGCCACCGCACGCAGGACGCGGTCGCCGGTGGCGTGGCCGAAGCGATCGTTGAGGATCTTGAAGTGGTCGATGTCGACCATCAGGATGCCCATGCTGTCGTTGGCCCGCCGGCGCGGACTCTCGATGGCCAGGGCCTCGTCGAAGTAGCGCCGGTTGGGCAGGCGCGTGAGCACGTCGATCTTGGCGCCGCGCTCGGCGGCCTCGAGGGCATAGGTGCGCTGGAAGGCCGAGGCCACCAGGTTGGCCGCCCACGTCAGCAGTCGGCGGTCGCCGTCGCTCCAGGCCTCATGTCCCCGTCGCGCCAACAGCAGCGCCCCCAGGAAGCGGCGCTCGGCCACGAGCGGTGTGGCCAGCGTGTGCGGGAGCCCGTATTCACTGCGCACCCGGCGAGC
>Ga0316198_10000634_pt1 | contig 19026 bp, 13 predicted proteins | sample OudBieAanoxic_MG_FD_204935 | JGI IMG/M metagenome (GOLD analysis project Ga0316198, IMG submission 204935) | Coastal sediment microbial communities from Oude Bieten Haven, Netherlands - site A anoxic | ecosystem: Environmental > Aquatic > Marine > Coastal > Sediment | place: Netherlands...
GGGTGAGCGAATACCTGATCCGGCTGGACGACCTGCCGGCACCCGCGACCAAACGGGCCCCGAGTCACGGCGAACTGCGCCGCACACAAGGGAGCTTCGGTTACACCTTGGAAGAAATGCGAGTGATCATGGCACCGATGGCGGTCAACGGCCAGGAGCCGGTTGGTTCCATGGGGACGGACACCCCAACGGCGGTCCTGTCGGAGCAGAGCAAGCTCCTCTTCTGGTACTTCAAGCAGCTCTTCGCCCAGATCACCAACCCACCGATTGATCCACTGCGTGAAGAGATCGTCATGAGCCTCACCCAGTACCTGGGCCCGGCGCGCAACATTCTCATGCCGGGGCCTGAACACTGCCAGATGCTCGAACTCGACCACCCGGTGATCACCAACGATGTGCTGGAACAGTTGCGCCATAGCGATATCCAGGGCTTTCGTGGCACCACCCTGAGCACCCTCTTCGACGCAGATCAGGGACCCGAGGCCATGGAGAAAAGGCTCGAGGCTCTGTTTGTTGAAGCCGAGGTTGCGATCGACGCCGGCCGGACCATTGTGGTGTTGTCGGATCGTGGCATCGATACCGATAAAGCACCTATCCCGTCCCTGCTGGCTCTTTCCGCGGTTCATCACCACCTGATCAGGACCGGCAAGCGTAGCCAGTGTTCACTGGTAGTTGAAACCGGCGAAGCGCGGGAAGTTCACCATTTCGCCCTGCTGTTAGGGTACGGTGCGACGGCGATCAATCCCTACCTCGCCTTCCAGACCCTGCAGGACATGGTCAACCAGGGTATGCTCCCGGGGCTGGACGGTAATACCCAGGCTGACGAAGAGACCGACATTGTCTATCAGTACACCAAGAACTACATCAAGGCGATCGGCAAAGGACTGCTCAAGGTCTTCTCCAAAATGGGCATCAGCACCCTGCAGAGTTACTGTAGTGCCCAGATCTTTGAAATTATCGGCCTGAACGAGGATTTTACAGCCAGATACTTCCCCGGAACGGCCAGTCGCATCGGCGGCGCCGGACTGCAAGAGATCGCTACCGAGAGTTTGATGCGCCACCATGCTGCCTACGCGGAAAAGATTGATCCCAACCGTAAACTGGATCGTGGCTCTGAATACTCCTGGCGTCGGGAGGGGGAAGAGCATCTGATGAACCCGGAGGTGATTGCGCTGCTGCAGCATTCCGTTCGTTCCGGCAATCGCGACGATTTCAGACGCTATTCCACCCTGGTCGACAACCAGAGCGAGCAACTCTGCACACTGCGTGGACTGTTCAAGTTCAGGAGCGAGAATCCGCCCATCCCACTTGAGGAAGTGGAGCCGGTCAGCGCCATCGTGAAACGTTTCTGCACCGGAGCCATGAGTCTCGGCTCGATCTCCACCGAGGCACATGAAGCCCTGGCGATCGCCATGAACCGCCTGGGGGGCAAGTCAAATACCGGAGAGGGCGGCGAAGACCCGCGCCGTTTCACCCCTGACGCCAATGGTGACTCGCGCCGCAGTGCCATCAAACAGGTTGCTTCGGGGCGCTTCGGCGTCACTCCTCATTACCTTGTCAACGCCGACGAACTGCAGATCAAGATCGCCCAAGGGGCGAAGCCGGGAGAAGGCGGCCAATTGCCTGGCCACAAGGTTAGCGAATACATCGGCGAATTGCGCTACAGCGTTCCCGGGGTCACCCTGATCTCACCGCCACCGCACCATGATATCTACTCGATAGAAGACATTGCCCAGCTGATTTTCGATCTGAAAAACTGCAACCCCAAGGCCGATATCACTGTAAAGCTGGTCAGCGAAGTCGGCGTCGGCACGGTAGCGGCGGGGGTCAGCAAGGGCCATGCAGAGCGGGTCATCATCGCCGGCTATGATGGCGGCACCGGCGCCTCGCCGATCTCTTCGATCAAGCACGCCGGCATCCCTTGGGAAATCGGCCTGGCAGAAACCCAGCAAACCCTGGTACTCAATGACCTGCGCGGCCGCATCATCGTGCAGACCGACGGCCAGCTGCGCACCGGCCGCGACGTGATCATTGCCGCCATGCTCGGCGCTGAAGAGTATGCCTTTGCCACGGTGGCTTTGATCACTGTCGGCTGCATCATGATGCGCAAATGTCACCTCAACACCTGCCCGGTCGGAGTCGCCACCCAGGACGAGGCCCTGCGCGCCAAGTTCACCGGCAAACCCGAGCACGTGGTCAACTACTTCACCTTTCTTGCCGAGGAAGTGCGAGAAATAATGGCCGAGCTTGGTGTGCGAACCTTGGACGAATTGATCGGCCAAACCCAGTACCTGGAGATGGACAATGCAATCAAGCATTGGAAAAATCAGGGTCTGGACTATTCGAGAATTTTGACCAAGCCGGAAGTCGGTGCCGAAGTCGCTATCCGTCGCGTTCAGGGGCAGGAGCACGGCCTGGAAGCGCAACTTGACAACCAGCTGATCAAGCTCGCCGCAACGGCTCTTGAGCATAAGGAAAAGGTTCACATCGAGCTGCCGATCCGCAATTCAAACCGGTCTTTCGGGACCATGCTCTCTGGCCAGATTGCCATGCGTCATGGTCGTGAAGGTCTGCCTGAAAATACAATCAATATTTCCCTGGCCGGTATCGCCGGCCAGAGTTTCGGCGCATTCCTTGCCCCGGGTATTGATTTGCGCCTGGTCGGTGAAGCTAATGACTACGTCGGCAAGGGGATGGCCGGTGGCACGATCAGTATCCGCCCTGACCCCAAGGCGACCTTCGTCTGGCATGAAAACTCGATCGTCGGCAATACCGTCCTCTACGGTGCCACAGGTGGCGAGGTGTTCTTTGCCGGCAAAGCCGGCGAGCGCTTCTGCGTTCGCAACTCCGGTGTCACAGCTGTTGTCGAGGGCACCGGCGATCACGGCTGTGAATACATGACCGGTGGCCGGATGGTCTGCCTGGGCCGTACCGGTCGCAATTTTGCCGCGGGCATGTCCGGCGGTTTCGCCTACGTTCTGGACGATGATAATCGTTTCCGCCGGCGCTGCAATCCGGCAATGGTCGACCTCGAGCAAATGGACCATGAGGATGAAGATGCCGCATGGCTGAAGCAGATTATTAACAGGCATTACGAGCAGACTGACTCCCCGCACGCGGCCGCGATTCTTGCCGACTGGGAGACGCAACTGCCGCGCTTTGTTCGCGTCTTCCCGCACGAATATCGTCGGGTACTGACCGAACGGGCGACCAAGGCTGAGGAGGAAAAGGAGGCCGCTCATGGGTGACCCACGCGGATTTATAAAACACGGCCGTCGCGACAAGACCTTGCAACCGGTCAACGCGCGGCTGCAGCATCATGACGAGCACTACAACTACCCCCGCGAGGAGAAGGTCAAGACCCAGGCCGCCCGTTGCATGGATTGCGGGGTCCCGTTCTGTATGTCCGGCTGCCCGCTGGGCAACCTGATACCGGAATGGAATGACCTGGTCTACCACGGCCAGTGGAAGCAGGCCTTGAAGGCTCTGCACGCGACCAATAACTTCCCGGAGTTTACCGGCCGGGTCTGTCCGGCGCCGTGCGAAACCTCCTGTGTCCTCGGCATCAACGAACCGGCGGTGACGATCAAATTGCACGAAGTCTCGATTATCGACAAAGGCTTTGAGGAAGGCTGGATTGTCCCCCAGCCACCGTCCCGGCGCAGCGACAAGACCGTCGCCATCATCGGCAGTGGCCCTGCCGGCCTGGCCTGCGCCCAGCAGCTCAACCGCGCCGGTCACAACGTGACCGTGATTGAGAAAACCGACCGTGCCGGCGGACTGTTGATGTACGGCATCCCGCACTACAAGCTGCGCAAGGAAAAAGTCCAACGCCGCATCGACCAGCTGGTCGCCGAAGGGGTCGAATTCCGTTACTCCTGCGAGGTCGGCAAGGATGTGAGATTCGACGAGATCAAGTCGTCCTACGATGCGGTGGTTATCGCCACAGGCGCCGAGGAACCCCGTGACCTGCCGGTAGAGGGACGAGAATTGGGCGGCATCCACTTTGCGATGGAGTTTTTGCCGCAACAGAATCGCGCCAACTGGGGAGACAGTGACATTGCTGCCCTGCACCCCAAAAAGCAGCTTATCAGTGCCAAGGGGAAAAAAGTCATCGTCATTGGTGGCGGCGATACCGGTTCGGACTGCATCGGCACCTCAATGCGCCAGGGCGCGACCAGAGTGGTCAACTTCGAATTGCTCGAGCAACCCCCTGAGGACCGCGGAGCGGACAATCCGTGGCCACAGTGGTCACGCATCATGCGGGTCAGCACCTCGGTCGAGGAAATGCACGTTATGGGTGGTGACGTCTTCTATGAGATCATGACCACGCGCTTCATCGGCAAAGACAAAACAGTCTCAGCCCTTGAGACCGTCAAGGTTGAATGGGTTGATGGCCGTCCGCAACCGATTGCAGGCAGTGAGCAGATCTGGACATGCGATCTTGTCCTGCTGGCTATGGGTTATCTCGGCCCTCGCTCTGAACTGCTCAAACAGATCGGCTGTGAAACAGACCTGCGCTCCAACATCACGACTGACCCCAAAACCCGTATGAGCTCGGTCGATGGTGTGTTCGCTGCCGGCGACTGCCGACGAGGCCAGAGCCTGGTGGTCTGGGCAATCAGTGAGGGGCGTGAGATTGCCCGTTGCGTCGATGAATATCTGACCGGCGACAAAAGTATGCTGCCCGAGGTGCGTCTGGAGCCCTTCGCGTACTGAGTCACGCAATAAAGTTTTTTAAAAATTCTAACGCTCGTTCGCTTTGTTCACCCAAGAGACAAAGTCGCAAAGGATATCTTAATCGTTTTAATGTTACTTTGCGTTCTTGGCGTCTTTGCGTTAAATAAATGTTTTAACTGTTGAGTTTTTTCAGGTGTAAGATCGGACAAGCGCTTAGCAGTTCAGACATTTTTCAAACAACGGGTTCAGAATGCGCATACTGGTCATCGAGGATCAACCCGAAATTCTGCAGAATATCGCCGACTACCTGGAATTGCAGGGGTACCTGGTCGACTGCGCCTATGATGGCCTGGGGGGCCTGCATCTCGCGATCACCCAGCCTTTCGATCTGATCATCCTCGACCTGATGCTGCCGGGGATGGACGGCATAACCCTCTGCCAGAAATTACGCCAGGATGCGAGGGTCAGCACACCGCTCATCATGCTCACGGCCAGGGACAGTGTCGACGACAAACTGACCGGCTTCCGGGCCGGTGCAGACGATTATCTGGTCAAACCGTTTTCCCTGCCGGAGCTGCACGCCAGGGTCGAGGCGGTCCTGCGCCGGGGTCAGGCAGGGATGCAGAACATGCTGACTGTCGGCGACCTGACCTACGACATGAACAGCCTCGAGGTGACCCGCCAGGGGGTTCTCCTGAAACTTAGCCCGATTGGTCTCAAGTTACTGGAAAAACTGATGAAGTCCAGTCCGCACGTGGTCAAGAGGGAAGCCCTCGAAGAACTTTTGTGGGGTGAGCACCTGCCAGGAAGCGACAGTCTGCGCAGCCACATACACACCCTGCGCCAGGCGATTGACAAGCCTTTCAACTCCCCCGTGCTGCACACGGTGCACGGCATCGGCTACTGCCTGAAGGCCGCAGACGATGGAATTTAAATCCCCCCTGACACAAAGAATCATCTTTTCCTTTGTGGTCCTGACCGCTGTGGTCAGCGGCCTCTTCAGTTTCGGCATCATGGCCGCAATCGACATCGTCGAGGAGGACCTGGTGACCGCCGAACTCAACAGGAAGTTTCCTGACATCCTGGGCGATTACGAGCAGGGACAAATCCCTAATCTTGACCTGGGCACCCAGTTCTACAGCGGTACGGAAGATCTTCCATATTACCTGCGCGACCTTGAGCCCGGTTTTTACGAAGTTGAAGACAAAGAGACCGCCTTCCATGTGATGATCAAGAAAGAGCAAGAGAGACCTTTCTATCTGGTGCAAGAGCAGACCACTGTCCGACGACACGAGAACCTGCTTGAGCTGACAGTGATTGCAGGGTTTTTCCTGAGCATCGCCGCCTCGCTGATCCTCGGCATCATGATGGTCAGAAAGATTATCGCGCCCGTGCAGCGACTGACACACCAGGTCCATAACCGTGAGCAGCTTCTGCTCGACGCACCACCACTCTCAATCGAGTACACCAACGATGAAGTGGGCCGACTGGCCCAAGCCTTTGACCGAACCATCAGCATGTTGCAGGAATCTTTGCTCCGGGAAAGTCTGTTCACCAGCGATGTCAGTCATGAGCTGCGCACTCCGCTCATGGTTATCAAAAGTTCCTGTGATTTGTTGGTTGCCAAGGATCAGCTGGACAGCTATTCCCGGCAAAGAATTGATACGATCAGCAAGGCGGCCAACGAAATCCAGGAACTGGTCGACGCATTTCTGACCCTGGCCCGGGGCAAGGATACCGAGCAGGAAAACGCGAGTCTTACGAACATCGTCAACCGCAATCTAACAGGATGGCAACAGCAGGCCGCAGCAAAAGGGATCACTTTTACAGTCAAGGACGAGACAAGGTCAAATGGTGAGCAGGCCAAGCTGTTTCCGGTGCCCATGCTGCGCACCGTCATCAATAACCTGGTGCGCAATGCAATTTACCATACTGTCGAAGGGGGGATTACCCTGGTCGCAAGGCCCACAGGGTTCACGGTCTGTGATACAGGCCCGGGGATTTCCAAGACCGACAGGGAATCTATCTTCAAGCCGTTCTATCGTGGGGAATCGGGCAGCCAGCACGGCTTGGGCCTGGGCCTGTCCCTGGTTCAGCGGATCTGCCAGAAGGAGCAGTGGGCGGTTTCTGTCAGCGACAATCATCCGAACGGATGCTGTTTCAAAGTTTCTTTCAAAAAATAACTTTTCACGTTTTTTTCACATTTATTCCACACCCCCTTCACGCCCCGTCCTTTAGAGTACAACCATCAATAAAGCTTGAAGTTCGTTGAGAGACGGAATTTACCGAACGAGTCTCCGAATTTCCAGCCGACTAAAAAGTTGCCTCCGGGGTCTTGAAGCTATAAGGCCCCTTTTTTTATGCTGAATCGGCAAGCCCTTGCATGCAGGAGAGGAAATCAGGCGCCCTGATGCGGCTCCGGCAAAAACCTTGCCCAGACCACCGCAACCGCTGTCAACAATGCAGACGCCAGGTAAGTGCCGGTAAAAGTTCCCGTTGACTCGGCAATCATGCCGGCGATCGCCGGACCGATTGTCTGGCCGATGGCGAAACAGAATGTGATGATGGAAAAAGCTGCGGCAGCTCTCGCCTTGCCAAGATAGTCACCGACCGCAGCAGCCATGATGGCCGGGATGGCAAACACCGCGACCCCGTAGAGAACCACCGATCCGAACAGTGCCACGGTCCCCATCCGGGAACCCGCCAGCAGATACGCCAGAGTCTGCACGGTAAAGACCGTCATCAGGCCGCCCTTCCGTCCCATCTTGTCCGAAAGCAGGCCAAACAAGGTGCCCGAGAAAAGGCTGAAGAAACCGACCCATGACCAGAAGGCTCCCGCGCTTGCCTCGGCATAAGCATATTCTTCGACCATCGTCGTGACGATAAAGGTGCCGTAGATCACGTAGGTTGCACCGAAAATAAAATAGAGCCCACCCAGATGAGTCAGGATACTCAGCGGGCTGAACTGACCCTTGCCTGTCGACGGATCATACTCGGTATCTTTTATCAGGCCAACCGGAGACAAGCCTTTTTCTGCCGGGTCGTTGCGAACCAGCACGGCAGCCACCACCGCCACCATCGTCACGATCAGACCCAGCAGTGTCCACCCAACTCGCCAGCCATGTTGGCCGAAACTCTGGTTGAGAATCGGAATGATAAATCCGGAAAAAATGATCGCAAAACCGCTGCCGACCACAATCAGTCCTGCCGCACGACCGCGCTTTTCCCTGCGGAACCAGTAGGAGACCAGGACCATGACCGGGATATTGGCGAAGCCGCTGCCAAAGCCAACAGCCGTGTAAAGCAGCAGAATCAGAAGGTAACCGTCGCCTGCTGCAATGCCGAACATGCACACGGCAATCAGGAACAGGCCGGATGCAATCATCTGGCGCGGGGTGAACCGGCGCAGCAGGAACGGTGACATGGCCACGGCCGCCAGGTAGCCGGTAAAATTTCCGGTTCCCAGGAAGCCCATCTCATCGTATGACATGCCTAACCCGGCACTCATTGACGGCAGCAGCATGCCGAAAGCAAAACGGGCCAGACCGAGACAGGCAAAAATCACCAGTGTCCCGACCATAACGATGATCCAGCCGTAATGGAGACCTACCTCAGAGTCTTGAGAGTTTTGCGGAGCTGTTTGCATGGCGTGGATATTAACCTGACTGTCATTTTCCTCCAAGAGAATTGCCCTTTCACTCGTCCTGCTCTACTATAACGTTCATGACCTCCCTGATTATCAATGCTGACGATCTTGGCATTAATCCCGAGCGCGACCGAGGCATCATCGAAGCGTTCGAACACGGGATTGTGACCAGTGCAACCATGATCGCCAACGGGTCTTCCTTCGCAACGGCAATTGCAGAGGCAAGAGCTGTCGGTCTACCGGTCGGAGTGCACCTCAACCTGTCCGACGAGGTCACTCTGTCCGGACCAATCCTTGGGTTGACCGATCAGGACGACAGGTTGCCGGGAAAGCAACAGCTTCGCCGATACCTGCTTGGTAACAATCATGACCTCGCCGGAATGCGACGGGAACTTTCAGCGCAAATCGAGAAGGTCATGGAGTCTGGGCTGAATCCGGGGCATATCGACGGCCATCAACATTGTCAGATTTACCCTCCACTGACTGAAATGGTCATCGAACTGGCCCGTGAATTCGGCATTGACGCCATGCGCTCGTCTTGCCCCGCGGACCTGCCAGACGCAGTCGTCCCGGTGGAACTGGACGAAGATCTGGCCCTGTTTCAAAGTCTCGGACAGAAAGCACGAGAGTTTATCAAGGGATCAGGCATCAGGACGCCCGATGGGCTATGGGGTTTATCGCAACTACACAGTCTCGATACAGTCACGCTCTGTGAGATCCTCGAAAATCTGCCGATTGGGTACTGGGAGTTGATGACGCACCCTGGCTACCCTTATCCGCAGGGACGTGCTTTTGAAAGAGAACAGCGCCGGACGGAAATGCGAGCCCTCTGCTCCGCTGAGGTGAAAGACGTTATCAAGCGCCTTGATATCAGGCTATGTACCTTCGGAGAGCTGCCATGCGTATCCTGATCGTTGTCCCGCAACAGGACCATGCCAGCGGCAACTGGGTGACTGCACGAAGGTTTCAGCAGGGGCTCGAAAAAATCGGCCACCGGGTCATAACCCTCGAGATCAAGCTGCAGGGAGAAGCCTCATTTCAGGGCAAGGTGATCGATTTCGCTCCCGACGTCGCCCTGTTGCTGCACGCCTACCGCTCCGGCAAGCCATGGCTGGAAAATATGCGTGAGCGGATGATTCCTACAGTGGTTATGCTGACCGGTACCGACGTCAATCACGGACTTGATGACCCGCAGCAGAGCGACATCATTCAGGCGGTCATCGAACAGGCGGTATTCGTTATTCTCCAGAATCCGATCATTGCCACCGCGTTGTCCCGGAATCGGCCGACACTGGCGACCAGGCTGAAGACAGTTCCGCCGGGAGTCATCCTCGGCGAAGAAATTTTCCATTTGCGTGCGACCCTTGGCGTTTCGCAAGAGCTGCCCCTGTTCCTGATACCCGCCGGACTGCGCCCTGTCAAGGGAGCGATCGGGCTTTTGCAGATATTTGATCAACTGGGCGCCAAAGGGGAACCCTTTCATCTTGCGTTCTGCGGCCCTGTCCTCGACGAAGATTACGGCAGACGGTTCCGGGCAGAGATTGAAACACGGCCGTGGGCCAGCTACCTCGGCGTCATCCCGCCGGAAGCCATGGCAGCAGCCATGCGCAGTGCCGACGTAATCATCAACAATTCGATTTCCGAAGGTCTTGCCAACAGCCTCCTGGAAGCAGCGACTCTTGGAATCCCGATTCTGGCCAGGAACAACCCGGGGAATGCCGCGCTGGTCCGGCACGACGTCAATGGTTTATTGTATGACGATGACAACGGCTGTCTCCGCCATGCAACCCGGCTTCTCGAAAAGAAGTATCGGCAGCAGTTATCCCGGCCCGACCCATCCTACAACCCCGACATGGAGGCGAAGGAACTGGAAGCCATCCTCGCGGAGGCTGTCAGCCATCGGCCAAAAATACAAATAATTGCCTCCTCTGGTTGAACCTGACCGAAGAACAGCCTAATATCTTAGGGACCTCATGCGCATCTGCGCCCCGGAGAGCGATTTTGCAGAAAAACCTCGGTGACCGATTGTCACCCGCCGTCAAATACTGGATCTTTCTGACCGGCATCATTACGGTCATTTTTACCGTCATATTCGGCAGCTTCGCCGCGTCCTTTGTACACCTGGCCCCTGAAGAACAGGCCGTTGTCGAAACACTCTTCAACAAACTGCTGCCTTTTCCATTTATCGGCTCACTGATCCTGGTCGCATTCATCTGCACCACGGTCAGCCTGCTCTTTCGTTATTACATCATCCCTGTATTACGCATGGCCGAACAGACCCGCCTGATCACCGCCGCCAACCCGGACTACCGGATCACCCCTGAAGGGGCTCGAGAACTGGTCACGCTGGCCAACATGATCAACGAATCTGCTGATGCCTTCCAGACGTTGCAGAGTGAAGTGGACATTAAAATCGGTCAGTCGAATCTCGCTCTCAAGGAAGAACGCAACCGCCTGGCCGCATTGATGTCGGAACTTCCCTACGGGGTTGTGGTCTGCAATCTGGACGGCAGAATCATGCTGTTCAACAACCAGGCTCAGGAGATGCTGCACGCAGACAACAGCAAGGACAGAGGCAGCACTATCGGTCTCGGCAGGTCTGTCTTCGGAATTCTGGAGAGGGACCCTCTGGTCCACACCCTGGAAGTGATGAATCACTCCTTTGGACAGGGCCAGGTCAAGCCGGCCCGTGGCCTGATGACCAAACTGTGTGGTGACAGGTTCATCAGGGTCAACATGGCCCCGGTCACCAGCAACGGTGAGGAAATCCGTAAAATTACCGGTTTCGTCCTTTCCCTGGAAGATATTACCGGTGAAATCGATGCCGACAGTGAGCGGGACAGAATGTTGCAGAGGATGATTGATGCGGTGCAGAATTCTCTCGGTAAACTTCATCGGGAAATCTCCACAGCCCAAGACGTTCGGGCCAGTGGTGATGACTGCGAACGGCACCGGCAGGCGATAGACCAGGTCTCCAGCGACCTCGAAGAATATCTGGCCATGGCCAGGCAGCTCTACAGCGAGCACCGGCAAGCCTATGGCAACCGTGAAAACGTCTTGGCCGATACGCTTTTGGCACTGGTTGCCAGCAACCTTCTGGAACGCTTCGCCATAGAGGCCGAGTCCGGTGTCGATCGACATATCTGGCTTAAGATAGATAGCTATGCGATCCTCCAGGCCATCACGACCCTGGTCGGATTGCTCAAGGCTGAGCACGGCATCTCTTCAATATCGCTGCGTATTACACAGGCTGACTACTCTTATGCAAAGCTCGTAATGCAATGGGCAGACCAGAGGGTGCCAAGCCAGTCGATCCGTGATTGGCTGAGACTGCCTCTTTTCATGGACAGCACCGGAGCCGGCGACTCCCCGGGAACGATCATCGACAAGCACGGCGGGGCTGTGACAATTTGCAAGACCGACCAGACATTCTGCGATGGCGCCGAGGTAACCCTGCCGACAGCCCTCGTCGAGGAAACCGCGGAAATGCAATCTTCCATCGCCCCCCGACCGATCTCGTTCGAATTCGACCTCTTTCATCAGCCCGGCCAGGAAGCCTTAGGCGGGGTCGCGCTACGCAACCTTACATACGTGGCTTTCGATACCGAGACAACCGGCCTGAACCCCTCCGAGGGAGACGAGATCATCCAACTCGGCGCAGTTCGCATCCTCAATAACCGGCTTTTGCATAACGAAACCATCGATCAGCTGGTCAATCCACAGCGTGCGGTACCGAAATCTTCGGTGGAAATTCACGGCATTGACCCGAACCTGCTGCCGTCACAACCGGTCATCACGGAAGTCCTGCCGAAATTCCATGCTTTTGTTACAGATTCGGTTCTGGTGGCCCACAACGCAGCATTTGACATGCGGTTCCTGCAGCTCAAACAAGATGCCATCGGACTGCACTTCGACAATCCGGTCCTCGATACGCTGCTGTTGTCATCTGTGGTACATCCGAACCTGGAAGGGCACTCACTTGATGCCATAGCCGAGCGTTTCAACATCACAATTGTCGGCCGCCACACGGCGCTCGGCGACGCCCTGGTCACTGCGGAAGTGTTACTCAAGCTGATCCCGCTTCTGGAGGCCCAGGGCATCATGACCCTGGATGACGCTCTCCGTGCTTCTGTCCAATCACCATTTAACAAAATCTCCTATTGAATAAAGAGCTTTTGTCACGAACTTGCGAGAGGGACTCCTGCCTGGGTTGCACCTGATCACAGGCCACCAGGTGCGCTATGGTAAAAAACTAATTCCGACGCAATAAAATAATCCGCAGAGCTTGACAAACCGGCTTCAGGCTGTTGTACTTAAGCGTCTGGTTTTACAAGGCAAATAGTAACTACATCATCGTCATTCCACGTTTCGTGGCAAATAGGTGTTTGTTGCTCAAATCAACCCAATGGAGGAGACAGATGAAAAACCTGAAATTTCTCGTAGTTCTGGCCCTGGCTGCCCTGTTCGCGACCCCAGCGATCGCAGCCGACACCATCAAAATCGGCTTCAACATCCCGATGACCGGAGACATCCCGGAGGTCGGCGAAGGCTCCAAAAACGCCGCTGAAATGTACCTCGAAGATATCAACGGCGCCGGTGGCCTCGAGGTCGGTGGCAAGAAGTACATGCTTGAGTTCATCTACATGGACAACGAGTCCAAAGCCGACTCGGCAGTCAACGCTGCCCTCAAACTGATTGAGCAGGAACAGGTCGTGGCGATTATCGGCCCCAACTCCTCCAAGCAGGCAGTTCCTGGCGGCGGTACCGCTAACGAAAACCGCGTGCCGATGATCAGTCCCTGGTCGACCAATCCTAATACCACACTGGACCGTCCCTGGGTTTTCCGCGCGGCCTTCCTCGACCCCTTCCAGGGGCCAGTAGTAGCCGACTTTGCAGCCAAGAAGTTCGGTGCCAAGACCGCAGCAGTACTCTTCGACGTCGCTAACGACTATTCTGTCGGTCTGGCAGAAGTATTTAAAGCTGCCTGGGAAGCCAAGGGGCTCGGCCCGGTCGTCGCCTATGAGTCGAACGGCACCAAGGATCAGGATTTCTCTGCCCAGTTGACCACCATCATCGCCGCCAAGCCGGACTTCATCTTTGTGCCGGAGAACTACAACCAAGTCGCCCTGATTATCCCGCAGGCACGTGACCTGGGTTACGAAGGCCCCTTCATGGGTTCCGACGCCTGGGGCACCCCAGACCTGATCAAACTCTGTGGCGAGCAGTGCAACGGTCAGTACTTCTCAACCCATTACGCTGCAGCCGGTGCCAAGGGTGCGACCAAGGTTTTCATCGACCGATACACGGCAAAATACGGTGCAGAACCAGCTGACTACGCCGCCCTGACCTGGGATTCCATTGGTCTGATGGTCGAAGGAATCAAGAACGCCGGTAAGGTCGACCCCGACCCGCGCAAGATGCGCAAAGCCATCCGTGACGGTCTGGCCGCCATCAAGTCTTTTGACGGCGTCACCGGTTCGTCCAAGTTTAATGAGCAGGGCGACCCGATCAAGTGTGCTGTCATAGTCAAAGTCTCTGACGAAGGGACCTTTGTCTTCGAGGAGTCAGTTTGCCCATAGCAAGCTAAACACATGAAGCAGGAACACGACGGGGGTCACTTGACCCCCGTCCTTTTTTATCCAATCCCGAGTTCGTCATCAAAGACCAAAAAATCAACGATTGATACGTTCACAAAAAAAGATTAGAGTAGAGCGCTGAATAAAAACAACTGCGCAGCTAGCGCTGCTTTACAACACCCACAACAATTATTTCAAGGAAGTAGTGTCTAGTGGATTTCATTATTCAAAACATTTTGAACGCCCTGCAGTGGGGGAGCTTTTATGCCCTCATTGCCCTCGGTTACACTCTGGTTTACGGGGTTCTGCGCCTGATCAACTTCGCCCATGGCGATATCTTCATGGTCGGAGCCTACATCTCCTTTTTCGTGGCCAGCTTCCTTATCGGTCCGATCGCCGGGTTCTCCCCGATGATGGCCTTCGTCATCACTGTGCCCCTGACCATGGTTCTGACCTCGCTAGTCGGCGTGACCCTGGAGCGGATCGCCTACCGACCCCTGCGACGCAAAGGCGCACATCGGCTCTACGTGGTCATCACTGCGCTAATGTGCGGTCTGGTCCTCGAGTACTCGAACCTGGCCTTGCTCGGCGCCAGTCGCTTGAAGTTCCCAGAGTTAATTGAAAAACAGATCTGGCACGTGGGCGACGTCACCCTGACCAACCTTAAGGTCATGGTTGTCGTGGCAGCCATTCTGGTCTTCCTGTTTCTGCAGTGGGTGGTGACCCGTACGCGGGTCGGGATGGCGATGCGGGCCATCTCATATGACAAGTTTGCCATCCCGCTGATGGGTATCCCCGTCGACAACATCATCGTCGTCACTTTTGTGCTCGGCTCAGGGTTTGCCGGTCTGGCCGGGCTGCTGTTCGCCATGAGCTATCCGGTTCTGGAGCCATTTATGGGGATGCTGATCGGCTGGAAGGCTTTTATCGCAGCAGTGGTTGGCGGCATCGGTGACATCAAGGGGGCGTTTGTTGGCGGCTTCCTGCTCGGCTTCATCGAGGTGGGCGTGGTATCGGTCTTCCCCTCGACCTACCGAGACCTGTTCGCCTTCACCATCCTGCTGCTGATTCTGTGGATCAAACCCTCCGGGCTGTTCGGCATTCCTCAGTCGACCAAGATATAGGCTGGGAGATAAAGCTATGAAAAAATACTCTCTCAACATGCTGCTGGTCGTCTTCGCTATCGGGCTACTGTTCGCCGCTCATTTCGGCATCATCGACGGCTACATCCAAATTGTCGTCATGACCATCGGCATCAACATCATGATGTCCACCAGCCTGAACCTGGTCAACGGCAACATGGGCGAATTCACCTGTGGCCACGCGGCCTTCATGTGCATAGGTGCCTATATTTCGTCGATCCTGTCGGTGTTCTGTTTCGGCACTAAATTTGGCGAACCGCTGCTGCCGGCTGCCTCAGTACTGATTGTTTTCCCCATCATCCTGCTGATCGGCGGAGCGGTGGCTGCCGTCTCCTCGTTGTTGGTGTCGGTACCATCCTTCAAGACCCGCGACGACTACCTGGCGATCATTTCCATTGCCGTCAACTACATGATCATCTCGGCCATAGAGAACCTGGACTTCGTCGGCGGTTCGCGCGGTTTTCAGGGGATGAAGGATACTACATGGGCGATGATCGACATCTTCGATGGTCCATGGATGCTTTTCTGGGTCATCAATTTCACCATCTTCACGGTCTGGGTGATCCGGCGCTTCATCTCCTCCACATACGGCAAAGGTGTCAACGCCATCAGCCAGGACGAGGTGGCGGCCGAGATCATGAGCGTCAACACCAACAAGATCAAAATCATTAACTTTATGGTCGCTGCCGGGCTGGCAGGCTGCGCTGGTGGACTTTACGCACACATCATCGGCTACGTGAATCCGCAGTCCTTCAACATTCTCAAATCGACCGAGGCGTTGGTCATGGTCTATCTTGGCGGCATGGGGTCTTTGTCTGGCGCTGTCATTTCCGCCGTCATCTTCACCGGTTTGCTGGAAGTGCTCCGCTCCCAGGCGATCATCGACGGCCTGCTCTCACCTGTCACCTTTATGTTTCCCGACTGGGAACCCTCGGCAGGTGTCATCAAATGGGTCATGATCCCGCTGATGCTGATCATTGTTATGCAGTTTCGCCCCGAAGGAATCATGGGCAACCGGGAATTGGGAGATGTCTTCCCCAAGTTGAAGAGATTTTACAGGTTTAAATAATGGCACAGACACAAGTACAGAGAGATAATGCGCCGGTCATCGAAATCAACGGACTGACGCAACGCTTCGGCGGTTTGACCGCGGTTGACGATTTTAATGTCAAATTGATGCCGGGAAAACTGACCGGATTGATCGGCCCCAACGGCGCCGGCAAGACCACCGTCTTCAACCTGGTCAGCGGTTTCTATCAGCCGACTGAGGGGCAAATTCTGGTTGGCGGCAAACCGACGGCTGGCTTCAAACCACATAAAGTGACTGCACTCGGCGTTGCCCGCACCTTCCAGAACATCCGCCTCTGGAACGATATGACGGTGCTCGATAACATCCGCGTCGCCCAGCACTACTGGCTCGGCTATGGTTTCTTCAGCAGCGTATTCCGCACCAAACGTTACAAGCAGCGTGAAACCCAGATCTCTGAGGAAGCGAACGAACTGCTCGAAGTGTTCGACCTGAAACGCTTTGCTGATGAGTTCCCAAAGAATTTACCCTACGGCACCCAGCGCAAGCTGGAGATCGCCCGCGCTTTGTCGACCCATCCGAAGCTGCTGCTTCTCGACGAGCCAGCTGCCGGCCTCAACTCGCATGATGTCAAAGATCTGATCCGGCTGATACGCTGGATTTACGATAACTTCGATGTCAGCATCTGGATGATCGAACACCACATGGACGTGGTCATGGAGCTTTGCAGCCATATCAAGGTCATCGACTTCGGCCAGACGATAGCCGAAGGCACGCCGGAAGAAATTCGCAACCATCCCGCGGTTATCACTGCATATCTGGGAGATGATGTAATCTGATGCTGCTGCAAGTTGAAAATCTCGAAGTCAAATACGGCAATATCCAGGCGCTGCACGGGATCAGCTTTCATGTTAACGAGGGCGAGATCGTCACCCTGATCGGCGCCAACGGCGCCGGCAAGACCACCAGCCTCTACTCCATCACCCGGCTGCCACCGCCTGAAGCCCCACGCGTTGTCGGCGGCGACATCAAGTTTATGGGCGAATCGATCCTCAAGGCCAGGCCGAGTGATGTGGTGAAAAAGATGCACCTTGCCCTCTCTCCGGAAGGACGGCGGATCTTCGGCAACCTGTCGGTCATGGAAAATTTAAAGATTGCCACCTACTCCCGTGCCAAAGGTGCCGATCTTGTTGCCGAATACGAGCGGATCTTCGATTTATTTCCACGCCTTAAGGAGCGCCGCAACCAGCGCAGCGAGTCACTCTCCGGTGGTGAACAGCAGATGTTGGCGGTTGGCCGGGCGTTGATGACCGGCTGCAAAATTCTGCTTTTGGATGAGCCTTCGATGGGTCTGGCACCAGTGCTAAAGTACGAGTTGTTCCGTAAGCTCAAGCAGTTGAATGAAGAAGGGATGACCATTCTTCTAGTTGAGCAAAATGCACACTTGGCCCTCCACTTAGCCCACCGAGGCTATGTTCTTGATACTGGCAATATTGTTGCCGAAGGCACCAGTGAAGAGTTGCTCGGCAATCCTGAAGTCAAAAAAGCCTATCTCGGTGGCTGATTTTATTTTCCGCAAAATATCTTTTATCCAGATTTAACCCCCTGTAATACGGTTTTTTTTTAGCTTCAATAGATAATCGCCAGAGAACCGCTCCATTTGTTAAGTACCATTTAAAAAATAAAAAAACCTTGATAATTTAGTGACTTCGGCTAACATGTACCTTATATGATGTGATTATTTACAGAAAGGAGAGAAGCATGCAGAAAGACCTTATTAAAAAATCCAACAAGGGCAAACTCTCCACAGAGACCCCGAATTTCACCAGGCCGGTATGGGGAGAGTTGGACATGTCGTGCGAAGAGTGCAAGTTCAACGATCAGGACATAGACACCTTCCCTTGCGCCAAGTGCCACACGCGCCACTAATCAACACCCACATTATCTGCGTAACAAGGCCTTTGCCAGCAATTCGGCAAAGGCCTTTCTGCTATGCCAAATTCAACCTTAAGAGACTGAAACGCTAATTTATCACTTAGCTTGTTAATTTCTTTTTTTATTCTTGACTATTTTAATATGTTTTACTATTTTTTTATATAAGCAAAGATTGTGAGTGTATATGCACGGCCAGCTGAGAGCCTCGACGAATGCAGCACTCACGCTCATCCACTATTGATGACAACCGGAGAAACAAACATATTCCTGCAATAAGGAGCCATAAATGAGCCAGGTTTATTCAGATAATTCACTGACCATAGGGCGTACTCCCCTGGTGCGCCTGAATCATGTCGGCGCTGAAGGAGGCGCCACAATACTCGCCAAGACTGAAGGGCGCAATCCGGCCTATTCGGTCAAATGCCGGATCGGCGCATCGATGATCTGGGATGCCGAGGAAAGAGGGCTGCTCGGTCCCGGACGGGAATTGATCGAGCCGACCAGCGGCAACACCGGGATTGCCCTCGCATTCGTGGCGGCGGCACGTGGCATTCCGATCACCTTGACCATGCCCGACACCATGAGCCTGGAGCGACGCAAGGTTCTTAAAGCGCTCGGTGCCAACCTGGTCCTGACCCCCGGTGCAAAAGGAATGGGGGGCGCCATAGCCCAGGCTGAAGGTATTGCGGCCAGTGACCCGGACCGCTATCTCCTCTTGCATCAGTTCAAGAATCCGGCTAACCCCGCGATTCATGTCAAGACTACGGGACCGGAAATCTGGGACGACACGGAAGGCAATGTTGACGTGTTTGTCTCCGGAGTCGGCACCGGCGGCACCATCACAGGCGTATCGCGATATTTCAAGGAAATCCGCGGCAAGAAAATCATCTCGGTCGCAGTAGAACCAAAAGACAGCCCGGTCATTACCCAGAAACTTGCTGGCGAGATCCTTGAGCCTGGACCACACAAGATCCAGGGCATTGGCGCCGGGTTTATCCCGGGCACTCTGGAGTTGAGTCT
>Ga0316198_10000636_pt1 | contig 19022 bp, 10 predicted proteins | sample OudBieAanoxic_MG_FD_204935 | JGI IMG/M metagenome (GOLD analysis project Ga0316198, IMG submission 204935) | Coastal sediment microbial communities from Oude Bieten Haven, Netherlands - site A anoxic | ecosystem: Environmental > Aquatic > Marine > Coastal > Sediment | place: Netherlands...
CCGGGTCCCCGGAACGAGCAACCGGCGACGGGATCCCTGCTCGGCAAGAGCAGCGGCGGCGGTGTGATGCCCGAGTGGGAAGAGCTCGCCGAACTCAAGCAGATTATCAATGACGCCATCGTGGCCGAGTTGGGTCGCGGTACCGATCTCGAGTTGGTCAACGACTTCGGCCCCGGGACTCTCGTGCTAAGGGCCGCCGTTACCGATGTGGTCTGCGACGAGTCATCCAAGGTCAAGACCAAAGATGGAGAACCCGCGTTGACGGTGTCTCAAGGCACCATCGTTTTTGATCTCATCGATGGCGAGACCGGGATCATCCGGGCCCGTGTCGGCGAGCGAAGAAAGTGCCGGGCCGCCAAGGGCGCGACCCCGACGGTCGAGGGACCGTGGCCCAACGTCGCGAGCTGGGCAGCGAGCGCCACGGCGGATTTCTGTGAGGAACTGGCAAGGTTCACTGGATCCAACTAGTCGCTTTCTCCGTCCCCCTTTGACGGTGGCACCCAGCCGCGATCGCTGGTGTCGTGCCGCTCGGCGGCGCGGTCGGACTGCATAATCTGGTCGAGCTCGTCGGCGCGCCCCCGCGCGGCGGCGACATAGCTCTTGTCCATCCCGCCGTCCTGCCAGTTTTCGCGCAGGGCGCCCAGAGTTCGGCGGTCGTGCTCGCGGAAGGCGCGGGTCTGGCGTTCGGCTTTGAACGGGTGGGCGCCGAGTTCAACGAGCGCCTGCCTCCCCGCACTGAGAGACGACTCGAAAAGCTCGCGCTCGACGTGGTGGGCGCCGGCATCGAGTAGTTCGTAGACGTGGTGACGGTCGAGGGCTCGTGCGATGATCCGACAGTGGGGATGATGCCTTGCCATGTGTTCCACGAGCTGGTTCTGTTTCTCACGGTCGTCGAGGGCCGCCACCAGAACGGTGGCGTTCTCGGCTCCCGCGGAGTGGAGCAGATCCGGGCGGGTGGCGTCGCCGTAGTAGGAACGGACACCGAACCGTCGGACCAGTTCGATCATGTCGGCATCGTAGTCGAGCACCACCGTCGTGTGACCATTGGCGGTGAGCATCCGGTTGACCACCTGGCCGAACCGTCCGACGCCGGCGATGATCGCCGAGCCGGGCTCGTCGATCTCATCGGCTTGACCTTCGTCACGGCGACCGAATCGCGGCGCGATGAGCTTCTCGTAGACGATGAACCCGAGCGGGGTGAGGAGCATGGTGATGGCTACGGCCAGCGTCAGAACCTGGGTGATTTCGGCCGACAGAACTCCTCCCCCCTGAGCAAGACCGAAGAGGACAAACGCGAACTCTCCGGCCTGGGCGAGACTGAGACCGAAGAGCCAGAGATCGGCCCGTCTGAGACCGAAGATCCGGCCCAGGATCAGAAGCACGATCAGCTTGACCGCCATCAGCCCCGCTGCGAGCCCGAAGATGGTCGCCGGCCGGCCGAAGAGGAGATCGAAATCGATCCCCGCCCCCACCGAGATGAAGAAGACCCCGAGAAGGAGTCCCTTGAAGGGTGCGATATCGCTCTCCAGTTCATGCCGGAACTCGCTGCCCGAGAGCACCACCCCGGCGAGGAAGGTCCCGAGGGCAGGTGAAAGACCGATCCGGTCCATGGCCAGCGCGATCCCCACCACAAGTAGAAGAGCGGCAGCGGAGAAGATCTCACGCAATCGGGCCGCGGCGATGAAACGGAAGACGGGCCGCATGAGATAGCGGCCGGCGAGGATGATGGCCGCGATGACGCCGAGAATGGCAAGCCCCTGAAGCCAGCCCGGAAGATGCTCGAGCCCACCACCGTTGTGGGTGTTGGCGGCGCCGTGGCTCGCTTGATGGACCGCGAGGAGCGGCAGCAGCGCGATCATGGGTATCACCGCGATGTCCTGGAAGAGCAGTACCGAAAAGGCGCTCTGCCCAGGTGTGGTCTTCATCCACCCCTTCTCCTCGAGGGTCTGCAGGACGATGGCGGTGGACGACAGGGCGAGGATCAAACCCACGGCCAGCGCGCTCTGCCAGGGAAGGCCCATGGCGAGTGAGATGGAGAGGATCGCGGTGGTCGTGGCCGCCACCTGGAGCCCACCGAGCCCGAGCAGTCGTGAGCGCATCCGCCACAGCATGGAGGGCTGGAGCTCGAGCCCGATGAGGAAGAGCATCATCACCACCCCGAACTCGGCGAAGTGTTTGACGTCTTCGGTTTCGGCCCCGACGATTCCGAGGGCGGGACCGATGACGATCCCGGCGAGGAGATAGCCGAGCACCGATCCGAGGCCGAGGCGTTTGGCCAGAGGGACCGCCACCACCATGGCGACGAGATAGACAAAGGCGCCCTGCAGCAGCGCCATCACTCGACCTCTGTCGCTTGGATCATGAGGTCACGAAGATTGTCAGAGAGCGTGTCCTGGCGCTCGGCCCGATCGAGATCGAGCCGGCCCTCGACAAGAGCGCGCAGCAAGAGCCGATAGTCGGCCGTGTGGTCCTCCAATCGGTCCTCGTCCACCGCATGCCCGGCGGCATAGAGCACAAAAGGCGGCAGATAGCGCATCCGGCACAAACCTGCGGTCTGTTCAAAGGGCGCGAAGAACTCTCTGAGTTCGTAGCCATAGCCGCCGTTGCGGCAATAAACCTCGCGACGCGCTCCGGCCGAAACCGCGTTGAGCAGCACCTTGCCCTCGAGGGCCGTGCCGCCCTCACCGTAGGCGAAGCCGTGCTCGAGGACGAGATCCTGCCATTCCTTGAGCAGCGCAGGACATGAATACCAGTAGACCGGGTGCTGGAACACGATGACATCATGTTCGAGCAGCCGCTGCTGTTCGCGCTCGACATCGATCTCGAACGTCGGGTACTCGGCGTAGAGATCGACGACGGTGACACCATCGAGCTCCCGCGCGGCCTTGGCCAGAACGGTATTGACCTCGGATCGATCGGTGCGCGGGTGGGCGAATAGAATGAGTACTTTGTGCATACCTACCTCGTCGGCCGGCGCTCGGCACGGCTATCTGCGTGGCGCGTGTGTTTGAAGGAACTCGATTCCGGCGTGGCAAATTTCGACGGCACCCTCGCTTGTCTCCGATAAAAGCAGTGCCTATACTCCACCAATCAGATTCGGGAGGGGAAAATGAGGATTCAATTCAGTTCGTGCGGAGTTTTCATTCTGGCGATGATCTTCGCCGCGACCGGTGGAACAGCCACCGCGGCCTCGGTCGATGAAGCCGAGGAATTGGCGGCCGCGGCCGCCTACGACGCGACCAACCCAACGGCGCCCACCGTCTGGGCGGCAGAGCCTCCCGTGCACGACGGTTCGCCCTCGGGCGTTGTCTTCTTCACCGACTTCGAGGGCAACAACGGTGGTGGTGCCGGGACCCTCGACTGGGAATGGGGCAGCTATGCCTGGTCGGGCGCCGTGTGCGGCTACACCCCGGCGCCGCCGGTTGCACCCTACTCGGGAACCGACATGTGGGGCACGGTGCTCAACGACTGCTACAACAACCTGGGGAACAACTCGAACCCCTGTACCAATGCCGACCCGACGGATGACAGCATCTTGACGTTCATCGTTGATCTCACCGGGCTGTCTGAAGCCTGGCTCTACTGGTGGGAATGGCCGGACATCAATCTCAGCTTCGATTGGGCGGAGATCCGGGTCAATGGGAACGTGGTCTGGCAGAACTGCACGGGCGGCTATGTCGCACCCACCGCATGGATCCAGCAGGAAGTCGACATCTCTGCCTACGTCGGCGCCCCGGTCACCGTCACCTTTCACTTTCTCGCCTCGACCGTCGTCGAACGGGGGGGCTGGTGGATCGACGATCTGCTGATCACCGATGCTCAGGTTCCGGTCGAGCTCCAGAGCTTCAGCATCGACTGACTGGTTACGTTTCGACACTGCCTGATCGTTGGGTCAGCCCAACCGGAAACGACGGGGAGCGGCTGACTCAGGTTCCATCAAGGTGAAGAAAGGGGCGGGATCGACTCCCGCCCCTTTTCGGTTTCTGAGTTGGCGCCGCGGTCGGCTTCGGACTATGCCATCTGATCGATGATGGCGTTGAAGGTCGGGCTCGGCCGCATGGCCTCCTTCGCCATGGCGTCATCGGGCAGGTAGTACCCGCCCACATCCTGAGCTTCGCCCTGGGCCGCGAGGAGCTCTTCGACGATCTTTGCCTCGTTGGTTGCCAGAGCCTCGGCCACCGGTGCGAATCGGGCCTTCAATTCGGGGTCCGTGTCCTGGGCGGCGAGGGCCTCGGCCCAGTACATGGCGAGATAAAAGGAGCTGCCGCGATTGTCGATCTCGTTGACCTTGCGGGACGGGAGGCGGCCGTTCTCGAGATAGGAGGCGATGGCCTCGTCGAGCGTCTTGGCGAGGAGGGCCACCTTGGCATTGCCGGTGTTCTCGGCCACCAACTCGAGGGAGGGAACCAGGGCGCAGTACTCGCCGAGGGAGTCCCAGCGTAGGTGGCCTTCCTTCATGAACTGCTGGACATGCTTGGGCGCTGAACCGCCGGCGCCGGTCTCGAAGAGGCCGCCGCCCTCCATGAGGGGAACGATGGAGAGCATCCGGGCGCTGGTGCCGAGCTCGAGGATGGGGAAGAGATCGGTGAGATAGTCACGCAGAACATTGCCGGTGACCGAGATGGTGTCCTCGCCTCGGCGGATGCGCTCGAGGGAGAACCGCATGGCGTCGACGGGCTTCATGATGCGGATGTCGAGGCCGGTAGTGTCGTGATCAGGGAGGTACTTTTCGACCTTCTTGATGATCTGAGCGTCGTGCCCCCGCTCTTCGTTGAGCCAGAAGATCGCCGGCGATCCGGTGGCGCGGGCTCGGGTCACGGCGAGTTTGACCCAGTTCTGGATCGGCGCGTCCTTGACCTGGCACATGCGGAAGATGTCGCCCGGTTCCACCGACTGCTCGAGGAGAGTTGTTCCCGAAGCGTCAACCACTCGGAAGGAGCCGTTCGTGGGCGCCGTGAAGGTCTTGTCGTGCGAACCGTACTCCTCGGCCTTCTGAGCCATCAGACCGACGTTGGCGACGCTGCCCATGGTGGACGGGTCGAATTGACCGTTTCGTTTGGCGTTCTCGAGGATCTCGCTGTAGATGGTTGCGTAGCAGCGGTCGGGCACCATGGCGATGCAGTCCTGGAGTTCGTCGTCGTTGTTCCACATCCTGCCGCCGTCGCGGACGACGTTGGGCATGGAGGCGTCGACGATGATGTTGTTGGGCACATGCAAATTGGTGATGCCCTTGCGTGAGTCGACCATGGCGAGGGCGGGTTGGGTCTCGTAGACGGCGTTGATGTCGGCCTCGATCTCGGCTGCCTTGTCGGCGGGCAGCCGGTCGAGCTTCTCCAGGACATCGGCAAGCCCGTTGTTGACGTTGGTGCCGATCTCCTTGAGTGCGTCGGCATGTTTGTCGAGGGCCGCGGCGTAGTAGACCGAGACGGCATGCCCGAACATGATGGGATCGGAGATCTTCATCATGGTCGCCTTGAGGTGGAGCGAGAGCAGGACTCCGTCCTTCTTCGCCTCCTCGATCTGTCCGGCATAGAACGCGCGCAGCGCGGCGACGTTCATGACCGAGGCGTCGACCACCTCACCGGCCTGAAGTGCGAGTCCGTCTTTCATCACCTTGGTCGAGCCGTCGCCGGAGACGAATTGGATCTTGACCTCGGTGGGCGCATCGACGGTTGTCGATTTTTCGGTCTCGAAGAAGTCTCCGCCGTTCATGTGGGCGACGCGGGACTTGGAGCCCGACTCGGGCCAGGGCTTCATCATCTTGTGCGGGTACTTTTGGGCGAATCTCTTGACCGCGACGGCCGGTCGGCGGTCGGAGTTGCCTTCACGCAGAACCGGATTCACCGCTGAACCAAGGCACACGGCGAAGCGCTCGCGAAGCGCCCGCTCCTCATCGTTCTTGGGTTCCTCGGGGAAGTCCGGGATGTCGTAGCCTTTGGACTGGAGTTCGGCGATGGTTTCCTGGAGCTGCGGGATCGAGGCCGAGATATTCGGCAGCTTGACGATATTGGCTTCGGGTGTCTTGGTGAGCGCACCGAGCTGAGCGAGAAAATCCGGGATCTTCTGATCCTCGGTCAGATTGTCCGGGAAGTTGGCGATGACCCTGCCGGCGAGGGAGATGTCGCGGGTTTCGACATCGACTCCGGTGCCTCGGGTGTAGGCCTGCACAATGGGTAGCAGAGAATAGGTCGCCAGCGCCGGCGCCTCATCGATTTTCGTCCAGATAATCTTCGATGTAGTCATGTTGGATTCCTCGAATATTGGTTTTGCCGCGATCCGGCAAGGCAGTCTAGCGCTTCCCCATGCTGATTGTCAGCCATTTGACGCGAGAGGGCCGGGACTTTGTGAAGATCAGCACAATACCCCCGGGACTCGCCGGCCTCCCCGGCGAAGAGGCAATCCGGAATCGGCTGGCCTTGAAACACCGGTACCTGCGAGAATAGCGCCGGTGAATTGATGATGCGATTTCTTCCCTTTTGGTTCCGAGCCGTTGTCGGCTGTGCGCTCGTCCATTGCGCTGGGGCGGCGTTCGCCTTTTCTCTCGATTCGGACACCTCGCTCCCACTCTATCGTTGGGACCGTTGGAGCGGCGATGATTTACCTGCTCGGAGCGTCCGGGCGGTGGTCTACGGCAACGACGGCTATATCTGGTCGCCATCGTACGGGGGACTCATCCGCTTCGACGGCCAACGCTTCGAGGCCCTCAACCCACCCGAGGGCTTCGGCGCCATCACCAACGGTTTCACCGCCGCGAGCCCGGGTGCCGATGCGGGGCTGTGGCTCGGAGGCACCGGTGGGGGCGTCTACCGGTTTGTTGATGGAGCGTTCTCCTGTGTGCTCGAGCCGGTTGATTCGAGGATCAACACCATCGTTTCCGTCCTTGACGACGGTCTCGGCGGGATCTGGGTCGGTGGGACCAAGGGGCTGGTTCGGCTGAGTCGAGACAATTCGGGTTGGGCCGAAACCTGGGTTTGGGACCTGGACGATCTCGATATCGCGGGGCTCGCTGCGGTTGCCGGTGGAGACGTCTGGGCCGCAACCGACCGAGGATTGTGGCGGTTGGCGGAAGATGGGCAGGCCCACCCACACCCCGGGCTGGGTGATGTCTCGATCTCAGCGGTGACGGCCGGTCCCGACGGCGGTCTTTGGGTATGGGCGGATGGCCGGGGTCTCGCGGAGGTTCCGGCTCTCGATTCTTCACCGGTTGAGATCATCCACCTCAACGGGCTGACCGAGGTCAGCGTCCTGTATTTCGACCGCGACGGCGCCCTGTGGCTCGGCAACTCGGATTCGCTCCACCGCTTTGCCGAGGGACGCCTCGAGCTGTGGCCCGATCCGGTCGACGGCGGCGCGCTGAGTATCACTGAAGATCGAGAGGGCAACCTCTGGTTCAGCAGCTATTACCAGGGGCTGGTTCGGCTGGCCGAAGGCAAATTCACGGTGTTCTCCACCGATGAGGGAGTCAACCACGATGTTGTTCACACCCTGGTCGAGGATCGGGACGGCGCGATCTGGATCGGCTCCGATCAGGGTCTGAACCGGATCCACGATGGCCGGGTCGTTCCGATCCCGCAGGAACTCGCCGGACTCGAAAACCAGGTCGTGCTTTCTCTCGCGACCGACCCGGACGGCGGGCTTTGGATCGGAACCCTGGACGACGGACTCCACCATTGGGACGGGAAGAGGCTCACCCACGTGGGTCCCGAGCAGGGACTCGACGAGACCGGTTTGAGACGTCTCCTGAGCGACGGCGAGACGCTCTGGATCGGGTCCTACAAAGGGCTCTTCGAGCTCTCGGACAGCGGAATCAGTCATTGGTCCCGGGACCACGGATTCCTCAATGACTTCATCCTCGCCATCGAACGTGGGCATGACGGGAGGCTTTGGATCGGTACCGATGGCGGCGGGCTCTACGCGTTGGAGGACGATCGGATCAAGGCGATCACCACCAATGACGGTCTTCCCTCCATGTTTGTCTTCGATGTTCATGAAGATGCGGACGGCGCCCTGTGGCTGGCGACCGCTGCGGGCGTGTGTCGAGTCAAGGATCAGAAACTCACCACCGCGACGGCCGATGACGGTCTCATCGGGCGGGCGTTCTTTCAGATTCTCGAGGACGACCAGGGCTATTTCTGGATGACCAGCGAAGAAGGGATCTCCCGGGTGAGCAGGGTGGATCTCGAATCGCTGATGGATGGTCGGCCGGGTCTGTTGGCGGCCGTCCGGTTCGATCGGGCCGATGGGCTTCAGGCGGTCAAGATGACCGGCATCGCCAAAGCCATCAAGGCCTCGGATGGTCGTTTGTGGTTCTCCACCATGAGTGGCGTCGCGGTGGTCGACCCCGCGGATCTGGTTTTCAATTCGGTCCCGCCGCCGATCTACGTGGAGGCGGTTGTGGGCGATGGGAAGCCGTTGTCCGTCATCGACGACCATGTCCATGTCCCCGCAGGGGTCAAAAACCTCGAAATCCGCTACAGCGGCCTGAGTTTTGTTTCGCCCGACAAGGTGCGCTTCAGATACCGGATCGCCGGCTTCTCGGACGACTGGCAGGAGACCGAAACCCGGCGGACCGCGTACTTCACGAGCCTGAAACCCCGTGACTACCGTTTCGAGGTGACCGCCTGTAACAACGATGGTCTGTGGAACGACCGGCCGGCGGTGGTCACTTTCACCGTCGAGCCGCACTTCTACCAGACCTGGGTCTTCTACATCGCCTGTGCGTTCGGGCTCTTCTTCCTCGGTCTGAGCGTGGCGATGATCCGCGTCAGGGCTCTCAAAGGGCGCCAGCGGCTCCTCGCCGGTCTCGTCGATGAGCGGACCCGAGAGCTTGCGATCGCCAACCAGGAACTCGCCCGTCTGGCTCGTCTCGATGGGCTGACGGGGATCGCCAATCATCGTCGGTTCCGGGAGTTCTTCGACCAGGAGTGGCGGAGATGTCTGCGGGCGGGTCAGCCCCTGTCGATCGTCATGATCGACATCGATCACTTCAAGCAGTACAACGACCGTTATGGGCACCAGCAGGGTGATGATGCTCTGCGCAACGTCGCCGACATCATCCAAAAGGCGACCCGGCGGCCGGGCGACCTCGCGGCGCGCTATGGCGGGGAAGAGTTCGTCCTCGTCCTGACCGATACCGATCAACAGGGTGCCGTCAGCCTTGTCGAGTCCATCCGAAGCGACCTCTTCGAAGCCGGAATCCCTCACGATGGCAGTGCGTTCGGACGCATCACCCTCAGCGCCGGGGTCGCCACCGTGACACCGAAGCGGGGAACGGACCCCGACGGTCTCGTCAGCCGGGCCGATGACGCCCTCTATCGAGCCAAGGATGGTGGGCGGAACCGGATCGAGACGGCTTGGTAAAGCAATTCGCCAGATTGTGAAGAGGCCCAGGATCTGCTTAAGGGCCCACCCGCCTGCCGTGATCGAGTCGGAGCCAGCCCTTCGACTGCGGGATGTGGCCCGAGAAGAAGTCGGCGATGTCGTCGTACATTTCGTCGGAAATCGAGTGACCGACCCCGGGATACAGGACGAAGGTGCTGTTCATCCCCGCTGATTCGTAAATCGCTTCGGCGACGGGCCAGCGCTCCACGGGGTTCGCGCCGAAGAGGCGGAAGACCTGCTCGCGTTGCTCGTCGCTGTAGCCGTCGCTGAAGGGCACCGAGTCGTTGGTGTCCGAGTCGCCCATGTAGAGCAGGATCGGCACCGAGCGGACCGCCGCCATATCGAGGTGGGTTCCGAGCAGCGCTGAAGCGTCGGCGATACCGACGTTGTAGTTCAGGGTCTCTCCCTGCCACGAACTCACCGGTGCGAGGGGCCAACCTCCGGGAGACCCAGCGGCGGCGGCGAGGGTGCGTTCCGGGTGGAGAATGGCAAAGCGGTTGGTGAACTGACCGGAGGCCGAGAAGCCCATCATAAGGACCCGTTCATCGGTCTGAATTCGGAGGTCCGCGAGCCGCTCCCGCGCGTCCTCGATCATCTCGATGAGCTGAAGATCGAAGCGGACAAGGCCGGCCGAGGACGCGGTCATGGAGTCGACATCGAGGGCGTGGGTGTAGATCCACCACTTGGCCAATGGGCGGGGAAAGGTCGGCACCAGCAATGGAACGTTGAGCCGGTCCGCGAAGAGGAGTCTTCGTCCGACGAGACCCAGCGCTCGACCGTCGTGAATCTGTTCACTGTCGTACACCCCGCCGGTGTTGTTCGGTTCGACGAGGATCACCGTGTTTGGTGCGACACCCTGCGGGATCCACAGATAGTAGGGCCAATCAAACGAACGCATGGAATCGACGGGCCGGATCTTGAGCAGGCGTGCGCTCCCTTCGATGTGGAAACTGATGAGGGTCTCGGGCAGAGGGTTGCCACCGGTGTCTCGAAAACCCGGAGCGCCTCCCGGGTTGAGCGTGAACGAAATCAAAGCTCCTGAGGGGAGGAGGGTCTGGTCGTCGGGCCACGGAACGGTGAAGCTGCGCCTGTCCGGCGCCCACTGGAGATTGTCCGCGGCTCCGGGCCAGTTGCCGGTGGTGCACTCCAGGTTGACGTCGGTGGTCATGGCCTTGCTGAAATTCACCGTCATCGAGTCGCGGAAGACGCCAACGCCCCGCTCTCCGTGGTAAGGGTCGGACGACACAACGGAGGGTGGTTCGTCGGGATTGGCGCCCCGGATGGTGAACGCCAGACTGATGGCCCCGAGCGGATGGCCGTCGGCGTCTTCGAAGCCGACCCCTGTTGGATTGAGAGTCATCATGATGACCGAGAAGTACGGCAGAGGATCCGCCGGATTGTCTCGCCTGAGGCCCAGGGTTCGACGATCCGTTGACCAGACATGAGGTGCGTGGCTGGAAACGGGCCACGGACCAGCGACGTTCAGGGCGATGGTCTCCTCCATGGGCTCTGAAAACTCGATGGAAACGGTCTCGAGATCGATGTCGACCCCCGACCTTCCGTTGGTCGGTGTCATCGAAAGGATTTTCGGCGCTCCCGGATCGGGCGAACCTCCGACGGTGAACGTGAAAACATAGGTCGCGAGAACATTGTTGTCGGGGTCGGCGAACGAGTAGTACGGCGGCGGATTGAGGTTGACACTGACGATCTGTCCGTTGGTCCAAGGAGGTAGCGTTGGCGGCCGTACGAGGGTGCAGGTGTCACGGGGCGAGTTCCACTCGACGTGGAAATTGGTAGTGCCCGAGAAGCTCGACCCACCCCCCATGGGCTCTGAGAATGTGATGACGATGGTCTCGAGATCGGCAGCGATTCCGGTGGCGCCATTGGCCGGTTCGGTGGCGAGAACGGTGGGGGCCGTGGCCGAGGATGGTGCGGCCGCAGTCACGGCCAAGGTCGCCAGGACGGCCACAATGAGTTTCGAAAACGCGGTTGGGGATCTCATGGGTTCTTCCGTCAACTTAGGTCGCCGGGGAATGAGCGTCAATTGATTGCATGATCAAACGAGGGCGCGATGAGCGCATGACGCGGGTGGCACAAAGTAGACTGTCCGATACGGTGCGCGACGAGCAGACGCCCGATCAGGCGAACAGGAGCGTGAGATGAAGAGATGGGATCTGGATCAGATGCCCGATCAGACGGGCCGGAACGTCGTTGTCACCGGCGCCAACACGGGCATCGGTTTTGAAACCGCCGCCGCCCTCGCCGCCAGGCGCGCCAAAGTCGTGCTTGCGTGCCGCAACGCGCAGAAGGCCGGGGACGCCATCGAGAGAATCCGGGCGCGGACACCGGGTGCCGATCTCGAGTTCCTCGAGCTCGATCTCGCGAGCCTGGGTTCAGTCGAGCGGTTCGCGGGCGCGTTCGATTCGGCCCATGACCGGCTCGATCTGCTCATCAACAACGCCGGGGTGATGGCGCCGCCCCTCGGTCACACCGAGGACGGTTTCGAACTCCACTTCGGCTGCAACCACCTCGGTCATTTCGCTCTCACGGGGCGGCTCATGGCTCACCTCGAGGCGACACCGGGCGCGCGCGTGGTCACGGTCAGCAGCCTCACCCACCGGATGGCCGCATTCGACTTCGACAACCTCAACGCCGAGAAAAGCTACCGGAAGATGGCCGCCTACGGCCAGAGCAAGCTCGCCAATCTCCTCTTCAACCTCGAACTCCAGCGGCGGCTCGAGACCTCGGGCTCAGGACTTCTCGCCACCGCCGCCCACCCCGGGTGGACCAGAACCGATCTCCAGCGTCACGCATCGATGATGGATTTCTTCGGCGGGTTGACCCAGGGTCCGGCTCACGGCGCCCTTCCGACCCTCCGCGCCGCGGTCGATCCGCAGGCGCGCGGTGGCGACTACTACGGCCCGCGCGGGCTCTTCGAGTTGGTTGGATACCCTAAAAAAGTCCGCACTTCCTCGGCCGCCCGGAACGTGGACGACGCCCGGCTTCTGTGGCGGATCTCGGAGGAGATGACGGGCGTTCGGTTTCTGAGCGAGAGTTCGGACGGCGCCTGATCTTTTGGCCATCGAGAGCGTCGAGGACGAAGGTTGCCGGACCGTGAGAGCGGATCAGCCCGGGAGGTAGAGCCCTGCGCCCGGTCCCATGGGAAGCCCCAGCAGCAGCCAGACGACGAGCAGGACCATCCAGACCACCATGAACGCTATGGAGTAGGGCAGCATGGTGGCGATCACCGTACCGATCCCGGCCTTGGGATCGTAGCGCTGGACAAAGGCGACGATGAGCGCGAAAAAGGACATCATGGGCGAGATCAGATTCGTCGTGCTGTCACCGATCCGATAGACCCCCTGGACGAGTTCGGGCGAGTAGCCGAGCAGCATGAACATGGGGACGAAGATCGGGGCCATGAAGGCCCACTTCGCCGAGGCACTGCCCATGCAGAGGTTGATTGCCGCGGCCAGAAGGATGAAGGAAAGCATCAACGGAATGGGTCCGAGCCCGGAGGCTTGGAGCACCTCGGCGCCCTTGATGGCGAAGATCATCCCGAGATTAGTGTATTTGAAATAGGCCACGAACTGCGCGGCGAAGAAGACCAGGACCATGAAGAGCGCCAGCGACTCCATGGCCTCCTTCATTCCCTTGACCACATCCGAGTCACTCTTGAAGGTGCCGGCGGCGATGCCGTAGGCGAGCCCGGCCAGAAAGCCACCGAGGAAGATGAAGGTCACGATCCCGTGCATGAAGGGTGAGTAGAGAATGCTCCCGGTCTCGGCGTCGCGCAGGATCCCGTTCTCGGGAACCAGACCCACGAGCACCAACGCCAAGAGAAGGAGGCTGACGCCGGCAGCCCACCAGAGCCCCTTCTTCTCCCTGGTCGTCAACGCCTCGAGTTCGTCGCCGCTTTCTTCCACGGCTTCATAGACGCCGAGACGCGGCACGATGATCTTTTCGGTGACCCAGGTTCCGACACCCGCAATCAGAAAGGTCGAGACCACCATGAAGTAGTAGTTGCAAGCCGGCGAAACCGCGTAGGTGGGGTCGATGATCCTTGCGGCCTCTTGGGTGATTCCGGATAGCAGAGGATCGATTGTGCCAAGCAGAAGGTTGGCGCTGAAGCCGCCGGAGACCCCGGCGAAGGCGGCGGCGAGCCCGGCGATGGGGTGACGGCCGACCGACATGAAGATCAGCGCCCCCATTGGCACCAGAAGCACGTAGCCCACATCGGAAGCCATGTTGGACATGACCCCGGCGAAGACGATGACAAAGGTCAGCAAGCGTCTCGGCGCCGCGTGGACCAGTTGCCGAAGAGCGGTGCCGATGAGCCCGCTCTTCTCGGCCACGCCGATTCCGAGCATGGCGACGAGGACAGTTCCCAACGGCGCGAACCCGGTGAAGTTGGTGATGGTGTGCTCGAGGATCCAGTGCAGTCCGTCACGCGAGAACAGGTTGATGGTCTCGACCACCGAACCGTCTTTGGGATTCAAGGCCTCGAGCCCGAGTCTGCTGAAGATCCAGGACAGACCGATGAGGCTCAAGGCGAAGATCGCGAAGAGGGTGGCCGGGTTGGGCAGCGCGTTGCCGATGTGTTCGATCACCGAGAGAAAGCGGTCGACCAGGGACTGTCGGGGAGTATCGGTTTGACGTTGCTTCTTGGTCATCGGTCGGCCTCCTGTTGCAGATGGTGCTCCCGTGGATTCTACGGGATTCGTCGCGACACCCGCGCGGACGGGATCGTTAGCGGCTTGGTCAGCTCTCCTTGAATGCGGCTGCGGAGATTCCCAGCCGGCGCAGCTTCTGTTGCATGTTCTGACGGTGCAGGCCGAGGGCGCGAGCGGCCTGTGAGACGTTGCCGTTGTGTCGGCGCAGCGCGGCGATGAGGATCGACCGTTCGAAGCTGTCGATGGCCCTCGCCTTCGCGGTGCGGAAGTCCATTTCGTCTCCGAGCCCAGGGGGAGGTTCGATTCCCATCGTCGGGGCTCCCGTCTCGCGCCGGACATCGGTCGGGAGATCGGCCGCCTGGAGAATACTTCCGGTGCAGAAGATCGCCGCCCGCTCCATGGCGTTGGCGAGTTCGCGGACATTGCCGGGCCACGGGTAGGAGCAGAGGATGCCTTCGACCTCGGGATCGAGGCGAAGACGACCGCCTCCCAGGGCATCGAGGAAGTGTTCAGCCAACAGGAGCACATCGCGACCGCGGTCCCGCAGAGGCGGCAGCTCGATATCGACCACCCGCAGCCTGAAGAAGAGATCCTCGCGGAAATCGCCGTCTGCCGCCATCTTCCTGAGATCGCGGTGGGTGGCGGTCACGACGCGGACATCAACCGCGACAGTTGGACCGCCGCCGAGAGGCTCCACCTGGCCTTCCTGGAGGACCCGGAGAAGCTTGGCCTGGGCGGGCAGGGCCATGTCGCCGATCTCGTCGAGAAAGAGAGTGCCGAGATGGGCCTCCTGGAACTTCCCCGAACGATCCCGATCGGCGCCGGTGAAGGCGCCCCGCCGGTGACCGAAGAGTTCGCTCTCCACCAGGGTGTCGGGGATCGCGGCGCAGTTGACGGTGACGAAGGGTCCGCGCTCCCGGTCGCTTCGATTGTGGATCGCGCGCGCGACGAGCTCCTTGCCGGTGCCGGATTCACCGAGGACGAGGACGCTGGCGTTTGTTGGCGCCACCTTCTCAATGGAGTCTTTCACCTGCCGCATGGCCGGTGACTCGCCGAGGAGATCGCCCGGGCCGCCGAGTCGTTGAACCTCGGCCGCCAAACGCCGATTCTCCGCCTGAAGGTGAGCGGTTTCGAGGGACTTCTCGACGACGATCCTGAGTTCGTCCACGGCAAACGGTTTGCACAGATAATCCGAGGCCCCGGCGCGAACGGCTTCGATGGCGGTCTTGATCGAGGTGTCGGCGGTAACGACCACGATGGGTGGCGCGGTCTGCAGCTCATCGAGTCGCGAGAGAAAGCCCATGCCGTCCAGACCGGGCATGTGGAGATCGAGGAGCACGAGGTTGAAACCGTGATGACGCGGACTCAGAGCCTCGAGCGCGCCGAGACCGCTGTCACACTCCGTGAAGTCGTACATGGCTTTACCGAGCGCACGAACGGTGGCCCGGCGCGCCACAGGCTCGTCGTCGCAGACGAGGATCCGTGGTCGACGGCTGTGGGCTTCATTGGAGCTCATGGCTCCTCCTCTCCGGTGGCTGTGATCTCCTCGGTGATCTTGACGGTCGCGAGGGCCGGACAGCTGACCCTGAAGTTGATCCGGTCCTCGAGGTTGTCGACGGTGATCTCGCCGCCGAGTTCAGCCACCCGCCGGGCGACGAGCCCGAGCCCGAGCCCGGTGCCCCCGACGCTGACAAAGTCCTCGAAGAGCCGTGCTTCGATCTCGGGCGCGATGGCAGGGCCTGCGTTTTCGGTTTCAAAGACGATCGAATCCCCGTCTCTGAGCAGCCGCACCTCCACCGATGATCCGCTGGGTGCATGTTCGATGGCGTTGTTGATGAGGTTGAGCGTGATGGTCTGCCAGCCGGCCACGGTGCCCGCGACGCGAAGGTCGGGTTGGATCCCGGTCTGATCCAGGACCACGGCGCGGGTCTTTGCGTGGTAGCGACACACCGCGAGCGTGTCCGTCGTGAGTTGACTGAGATCCACCGCATTGTCATGAGACCCCTGCTGGGGCGCTCGGGCAAAGCCGAGGATCTCAGCCGCCACCGAGTTGAGGCGATCGATCTGGGCGACGATGAGGCCGAGGTCTTCGGCCTGCTCGCTGCCGGGGTCGACCGCGGAGAGTTCTTCTCCGACGGTTTCGGCAAGCACCTTGATGGATGACAGCGGGTTCTTGACCTCGTGCACCAGGGATGCAGACACGATTCCGAGCATCCTGAGGCGCTCCTGCTCGGCCATGGCGCGCTCCTCGGCAACGCGACTTTCCATCAGACGTCGGAGCTGAAGCGCCCCGCCGACCTGGCGGAGCACGAGCCGTACCGCGTTCATCTCACCATCTTGGTAGCCGCCGCCGGTGGCGCTGACCGCGAGACCCAGGATGTTCTCGAGATCTCCTCCGACCCGCAGCGGAAACACGGCGTGGAGATGGGTCCGACCCAGGACGGCGGCGAGACGATTCGAGGGCGGGGAAAGCCGATTGAACGCGGTTGTTTCAGAATTCCGGAAGTGTCGCCACAGTAAGGCCTCACCGCGATTGCCGTCGGCCGTCGGGCCGAGAAAACGGGCGCGTGTCACCAGCCAACCGCCGATCTCGTCGGCGACCTCATCGAGCAATCCACTCTCGGGCAGGTCGAGGGTCTCGAGCCTGCTGGAGAAAGCGTCGAGTTCTTGTGGCGTCGGGCTGTCGCCGAGGAGGCGGCGTAGACGTCGAGACCGGGTGGCGGCGGCGCGTCGAAGCGGCGAATAGAGCATGGCCGCCAGCACGGCTGCGACGAGACCGAAGGCGACCAGCCGGCGGAAGATCTCGGTGTCGTGGATGCCGACGGCGGGACCGTAGAGCATGACCAGCAACACCAGCGAAATTGCAGCGACAAAATGCCGCAGACTCCGGTGCGACAACGAAAGTCGCAGCAGGTTGTAGCGTTGGACAAAATAGAGAAAGGTCAGACCGAGGACCAGCCCGGACGCCTCCGAGGACAGTCGCCAGACGCCGAGGGCGAGCTTCGGTGCTTCAGCCTTCATCCCGATAACGGGGCCGAGGAAAAGCAAACCCAGCATCACCAGGAGGGCCGGCAGGAGCCAGCGCAGGAACTGTTTCAGGCGTGCGTTGTCGGTGCTCTTGATGACCCTCACCAGCAGCCATCCGGCCACCGCGACCGACAGTGAGGCGTGAAGGAGAACCAGAGGGAAGACCTCGCGCGCGGCCGACTCCAACCAGGGTGATCGGAGCTGCCAGATTCTCCACGCCGCCGGAAGAAAGAAGCCCAGGGTCAGATAGCCGGGGACGAGCCAGAGCCAGGACGGCCGTCCGGGTTGGACCACGTCGGGCTGCGGGTCGCCTCGGGTGGGGCTCTCCCTTGGCAGCAAACCCCAGATCGTGTTGGCGAGTAGGGGAAAGCTGGCCAACCAGGCAAACCCGCGAATGATGTCGAAGACCGCCCCGAAGGGCGCAGGCCCACCGCTGGGCGTCTTGAGGATCGTCGCCAGCTCATCGACGAGACAACCGCCGTACCAGACGGTGAGACACAGGACCAGGATCCGGATGGGCAGACCCGGCAGGACGGATGGATTACGCACGAGCTCTCGGACGAGAAATCCGTAAAGCAGGGTGCCGATCAGAAAGACCAGCAGATGCGCGTAGAGCAGGAGGGTTTGGCCCATCCACTCCATTGTAACGGGTGCAGCAGCAATACTGCACTTGCTGCATTCCGAGATGCAGCGAAAAGAGTGCACTTCGTCGTTGATGAGAAGTTAACTTCTGTCTAAGTGGTTTTATTTCAAATTCTTGCGATTTCGATGAGAATTGGCACGCTGCTTGTAATAGAGGAGGTCAGCCCGATGAAGGGAGATCCATCATGGCTGATCACGCATCCGACACCTCGATTGCGGCGGCTCGCGATACTTCGGCGTCGAACAAAGCCGATCGACTCGAAACCGATGACGATACCGGCCTGAGGTCGGTGCGCGGCATCCGCTGGCTGTTACTCGCGGGTGCATTGGTCACGGCGGTCTCGCTCTTTCGCCTGGTGGAATCGCAATGGGACTTGATCCCGGTGGCCGTGCAGTATCTGGTGGTGGTGTTCGGGGCGCTCGCGCTCTACGGCACGGGTGAACTCGCCCACCGCCGGCTCGGTCTGCCGCTGGCGGGTTCGGCATTGATGTTGCTCTTCACCGCCTTGGTTCCGGTGCTCTCCTGGGGCGCGGTCTACCTCGATCTCCTTGCAAGGCCGTTCGGCTGGCTCGCCTTCACCGCCGGAACCGCGGCCATGCTCTTCGCCGCTCACCGACCGCTCCGGATCATGTTCGGCTATCGGGGAGTGATGTACCCGGCGGTCTATGCGTTGTTCATTCTGGCGCAACCGGTGCTGCCCTCGATTGCGAGTCGGCATCCCGACCACACCGCGGCGATCTACATGGTCGCGGCTCTTCTCCTGGGCGGGCTTCTTCAGCTCGGCAGCCGACACATCAATCGGTTCCATTTTCACCGGGACCGGAAGGACGGCGTGGATCGTCCGATTCGTTGGATGCCATTTGTGGTCCTCGGCGTGCTCTATCTCGGCGCCATGGTCCTGCTCGATCCGCGATCCGAACTCATGGCGTTGCCCTTGGCGGTGATCGGAATGGTCCTCGCGGACACCGGCGAGGAGTACTACCGGGCGCTGATTCATGCTCGCGGAGAAAAACCCGAAAAATGGCCCAAGCGATCGATGGCGCTGATGGCGATCGGCATCGCGGCCCTCGTGATCGCGCTGCCCCTGTCCTTCGCCGATCCTTCTCTCCGGTGCACCGCCCTGGTCTCGATCTGCGCCGCGTTTTTCTTCGGCCGTTGGAGCCTGCGATCGCCGGGAATCCCATCCCACCTCGCGGCCCTCGGATCAGTTTGGGCGGCCTACCATTTCATCCCAGCGTTGGTGCCGGATCTGGCGAAAGAGGTCTGGACTCGGTTGCTCGCGGCCCTCGATCTGTCGC
>Ga0316198_10000637_pt1 | contig 19016 bp, 11 predicted proteins | sample OudBieAanoxic_MG_FD_204935 | JGI IMG/M metagenome (GOLD analysis project Ga0316198, IMG submission 204935) | Coastal sediment microbial communities from Oude Bieten Haven, Netherlands - site A anoxic | ecosystem: Environmental > Aquatic > Marine > Coastal > Sediment | place: Netherlands...
TAATGAGCAAACGCTTGGGATCGCTGAGGGCGCGACAGACTTGGGCGTACAGCTCCACTAGCTGTCGGCGCGCATCAACATCCATCTCTCTCCACGGGGCCATGCTAGGGCGAGGTGGGCAGGACTGCGAGGTGCGACGAGGCGGTTGCCGCCGGGTTCAGCCGAGCGTCACCTCGACGTGGACGTCGCGGGGCTGGGCGGGCACCGCAACGTTCGCCCCGTGCTGCGCCTCGCCATCGACCCGCACCTCGCGGACCCCGGTGCTGACCCCCTCCGGGTTGCGCACCGAGATGTGGAACGTCGACCCGCGGAACCGACGCGTCACCTCGAAGCCGTCCCAGCCCCGCGGGATGCACGGGTCGATCAGCAGGCCGTCGTAGTCGGGCTTGATGCCGAGGATTCCCTGGCTGAGCACGACGAACGTCCACGCGGCCGTGCCGGTCAGCCAGGAGTTCTTGGCCTGGCCGAACGTGGGGGAGTCCTTGCCGTCGATCGTCTGCGCGTACACATAGGGCTCAAGGCGGTAGGTGTCGATCTCGGGCTGCTTCGCCGACGGGCACACCGACAGGTAGTACTCGAAGGCCTTGTCTCCGTCCCCCAGAACACAGTGGGCCAGGTGGATCCAGGAGTTGTTGTGGCAGAAGATCCCGGCGTTCTCCTTCACCCCCGGCGGGTAGGAGGTGATCTCGCCCAGCTCGAGGTGGTAGCGCGTGTAGGCCGGCTGCTGGAGAACGATGCCGTTCCCGGTGCTCAGCTGCTCGGCGACGGAGTCCAGAGCCCGGCGGGCCCGGCCGTTGGTCAGCCCGGCACCGCCCAGCACGGCCCAGCCCTGGCTCTCGATGTAGATGCTTCCCTCGTCGTTGACGTGCGAGCCCACAGGTTGCCCGGCGGCGTCGAATGCCCGGGTGTACCACTCGCCGTCCCACGCCTGGGTCTCCACGACGGCGAGCATGTCGTGATAGCCGGCTTGCATGCGCTCGGCATCGTCGGGACGCTCCAGGTGCTCGTACAGCCGCACCATCTCGCGAGCCGCGTAGAGGAACAGCCCGGCGATCATCACTGACTCGGCCTGCGATCCCTCGACGTCTCCGGCCAGCTGGAACGACTCGTTGGGCTCGGTGGAGAAGCAGTTGAGGTTGAGGCAGTCGTTCCAGTCCGCGTGCCCGATCAGCGGCAAACCATGCGGGCCGCGCTTGGCCAGCGTGTAGGCGATCGAGACCTCGAGGTGGTCGAGCAGCGTCGACGCCGGCGTCTCCTCGTCCGGCACGGGCACGTCGGCGTAGCCGCACGGTTGCTCGAGGATGGAGACGTCGCCCGTCTCGCGGATGTAGGCGGTGGTCGACAGCACCAGCCACAAGTGGTCGTCGTAGAAGTCGCCGCCCACGTCGGCGTTGCCCTTCTTCGTCAGCGGTTGGTACTGGTGGTAGCACGTGCCGTCGGAGAGCTGGGTGGCGGCGATGTCGAGAATCCGCTGCCGTGCGCGTTCCGGGATCATGTGGACGAAGCCGAGCAGGTCTTGGTTGGAGTCCCGGAAGCCCATCCCGCGTCCGATGCCGGTCTCGAACAGCGACGCCGATCGCGACAGGTTGAACGTCGCCATGCACTGGTACTGGTTCCAGGTGTTGAGCATCCGGGTCGCGTGCTCGTCAGGAGTCTTGCCCTGGAACGCACCGAGCCGCTCGTCCCAGTACTCGCGCAGCCGTGCGAACGCGGCGTCGACTGCTCCGGGCTTTCGGTAGTGCTCGAGGACGGCCGCACCCGCCGCCGTGTTCACGCCAAGTGGGGTGTCGGCAGCGGGCTCGACGAACTTGGGCTCGGGCTGCTCGACGTAGGCCAGCACGAAGCACAGCTCGGTGCTCTCGCCCGCGTCGAGAGCGATGGCGACCTCGTGCGCCCCGATCGGGTTCCACCCCCGGGCGACGCTGTTCGTGCACCGACCGGCGAACGGCACCCGCGCCTCGTGCAGTCCCTCGTGCACCCCGACGAAGGCCTCGCGGGAGGTGTCGAAGCCGTCGATGTCGCGGGTACAGCCGAACAGCGTGTAGTGGTCGCGACGCTCGCGGTACTCGGTGACGTGGTAGATCGCCGAGCCCTCCACCTGCACCTCGCCGATCGACATCGTGCGCTGCAGGTTCGTCGCATCGTTGAGGGCCTCGTAGAAGGCGAACTCCACGAACGAGAACAACCGCAACGACCGCTGCTCGTCGCTGCGGTTGGTGACGCGCACCTGCCAGAGCTCGACGTTCTCCCCGGGCGGGATGAACATCCGGTGGCTCACCTCGACGCCGTTCTTGCTCCCGACGATGTCGCTGTACCCCAGCCCCACGTGGCACCGGTAGTTGTCCAGGTCGGTCTTCACCGGCTTCCAGCCCGGGTTCCACACGACCGGCTCGGGGCCCGACTCGTCGCGCACATACAGGTAGCGCCCACCGGTGTCCATCGGCACGTTGTTGTAGCGATAGCGCGTCAGACGTCGCAGCTTGGCGTCACGCCAGAACGTGTACCCACCGCCGGTGTTCGTGCACAGCCCGAAGAAGTCATCCTGGCCCAGATAGTTCAGCCAGGGCAGGGGAGTGTCCGGGCGGGTGATCACGAACTCGCGGGCGGTGTCGTCGAACGTGCCGTAGGCGCTCACGAACGTGCACGCTAGCGGTCGGCTCTGTTTGCCTGGGCGGGACCGGGTTCACTTGGCTAGCCTGCTGCTGCAGGAGGTTCCTCTCATGCCCCACATCACCACGGAGAAGCCTGTTGTGGCCGTGGCGCTCAACAGGCGCGGAGGTGACGTCGCCCTGCGGCGCCCGCTCTCTGCCGGGCTGCCTGTGGTGGCGCTCGCCGAAAGCGGAGTGACTCTTCCTTCGCACGTGGTCGACCGCGTCGACGCACGCGTCAACCACGCCCGAGTGGGCCCGGCGATCCGGGAGGCCGTGTCTCGCGGCACGGCGTGGGTGGCGGTCCCTCGCACCATGGGTACCGCCGACTATCTCGTCTCGTCAGCGCTGCGATCGGTCGGAAAGCATGTGGACGAGGCCCACCCTGGCATCGCCCTGCTCGTCGTCTCACCCGACGGGAACCCCGAGGTGCCGTACCGACGCGCGCTGACCGTCGTCGACCTGACGGGCCGAGGGTCCTCGGGCATGACGGCGTTGGCCGCTGTAGAGATCTGCGCCCACTTCGGGACGCCGCTGGACGTGCTGGTGCTGGGCGTTGCGGACGGTCCGCCGCCGGGCTCGACCCAGGAGTGGCAAGCCCTTCTCCCGGTGGAGCGGCGCTCCGAGATGCTCCGACGAGCGATCGCGATGGTCGATGAGTACGGCGTCGACGTCACCTGGCAGGTCGCATCCTCGTCCGACCCCGTGACGGCGGTGGCGCACGCTGTCGCGACGGGGCGCTACGACCTGACGATCGACTCCGTAGGCGGCCACCGGCTGCGCAAGCGCATCGGGAAACGCCACGACATCCGCAAGCTCGTCAACGACCCGGCGGACGGTGGAGTGGTGCGCCACCTGCTGCAGAGCACCACGTGCGATGTCTTGGTGGTGCTCGATGCGATCACGCTGGGGATGGTTCCGGCGACGGCCGTGCGCACGGGCGCCGCGGCGGCTCTTGCGCTCGGCATGGTGGGGCTGGGCACGCCGGTCGCGGCCCAGTCAGGATCGAGTCAGTCCCCGGGTCACTCGCCGGTCGTCGCACCCGTGTCGCAGTCGGCGCTGGTCATGCAAGGGCCGACGAGGCCGGCGCCCGCCGGTGGCAACACCGCCAAGGACAAGAAGGCCGCAGACGAGAAGGCCGCGGACAAGAAGGCCGCCACGCCCGCCACGAAGAAGAAGGCCGGCAGCAAGCCCGGGACGTCTCGGGAGGTGACGTCGGTACGGGTAGCCGAGGCCCAACGCAAGTCCTCCGACGCGCAGACGGAGGCACAGCTCGCCGAGCAGGCCGTGGCCAAGGCCGAACGCGAGATGAAGGCTGCGAAGAATGAGGTCAAGCAGGCCGAGGAGGCGCTGGAGCAGGCGCGTGAGACGGCGTCGCCAGCCGCTGAGCAACTTGCCGAGTCGCGGCTCAGGATGGGCAAGGCGAAGACGGCCGCGGCACACGCCGAGCAGGAGCACGCGCAGGCCAAGGCACGGGCCAACGCACTGATGTCGGTGATCACCGGCGGGCGGGTGCACAAGGAGGCCGATGCGGCTGCGGCAGCCGCCACAACCGCTGAGCAGGCTGCACGGCAGGCCCAGTCGGTTGAAGCGGCTGCCTACGAGGAGTACCTGGAGTTCGCTACCGAGGTGGCGGCTGCCGAGGCCGAGTTCATCGCCGCATCAGACGACGCGGCACTGGCCCGAGCGCAGCTCGACGAGCTCGCCGAGAAGGCCGCCGCTGCGCAGAAGCAGTCCAAGAAGCTCGCCCGCGAGGCGAAGGCACTCGACGAGGCACTCGCCGAGCAGGGGCTGCACACTCCGGCCCGAGGGCGTGTCACCAGCTCGTTCGGGCCGCGGGTCCATCCGGTGACCGGCGTCTACAAGCAGCACACCGGAACGGACTTCGCGGGCACCGACGGCAAGTACTACGCGGCAGCCTCCGGCGTCGTCACCTATGCCGGCTACGACGGCGCCTACGGATACATGGTCAAGATCGACCACGGCCGCATCGGGGGGCAGAAGCTCGAGACCTGGTACGCCCACCAGCCCGGACTCTCCGTCAACGTCGGGCAGGACGTCGGTCGCGGTGAGGTGATCGGCCGCATCGGCAACACCGGATACTCCACCGGGCCTCATGCCCATGTGGAGCTGCACGTCAACGGCCAGCCGGTCGACCTGATGGCCCACTTGGCCCGATAGCGCGGGTCAGCAGCCGGCCCGCCGCCCGAGCGTCCGTCGTGTCAGACGCTGTCGCGGTGCTCGAGCATGTGCAGCAGCGGAACACCGAGCCGCTTGCGTGCCTTGTGGGTCCAGTCGGTGTGGAACATCTCGGCGACGAGATGCGCCCGAGTCAGGATGATCACCTCCGAGCTACCGCGCGTCTCGACGGCATGGGTCAGCCGCTCGACGGGATCGCCGGTGACGATCTCGAAGTCGGCGTCCGCGCCGAGCTCCTGCAGCGTGGCGACGCTCTCCGTGCAGGAGCGCTGGGTGATCTCGACCGACATCTCGTGGGCCCGCTCCGCGTCCTCCTCCAGCACGGCCAGCGGTGCGGCCGCCATGACGTCCCCGGCTGCCAGGGTGCCCAGGGCGGTCTCGATGTGGGCCGCGGCGTCGTCCAGCGGCATCAGCACGTGGTAGTGAACCGGGTCGGTCCAGGTCTCGTGCAGGGCGACCACCTGCTGAGCGTCCACGTGGGAGAGCGGCTGCTCGAGAAGCAGGCAGATGTCGTACGTGTCGTTCGTGCTCGGTGTGTGGCTGTCGTCGCTCATCCGGACTCCTCGATGGTGGTCACGCGACCATCCTGCTACGTGCCCACCGCTCCGGCCAGCACCTGCTCCAGCGGCACCGACACGGGTCGCTCGAGCTGCTCGTAGGTACACGAGCGTGGCTCACGGTCGGGTCGCCAGCGCTTGAGCTGCGCGGTGTGGCGAAAGCGAGTGCCCTCCATGGCGTCGTAGCCCACCTCGCACACCAACGACGGCTCCAGCGGGACGAAGGACAGGTCTTTGCCGGCGTTCCACCGCGACACCGCGCCCGGACGCCGCGCGGTCTGGTCCGCCTCGGCCCAGGCCCCCCACGGGTGCGTGAGCAGGTCGGAAACCAGCGGCTGAAGCTCATCGTGCAGCTCGGCTCGACGCTTCATCGGGAACGACGCGGCGACCCCGACGTGCTGCAACGTCCCGGTGTCGTCGTAGAGACCGAGAAGCAGTGAACCCAGCAGGGGGCGCTCCTCGGTGGAGGCCTTGTGCAGCCGGTAGCCGGCCACCACGACGTCGGCCGTTCGGGCGTGCTTGACCTTGAGCATCACGCGGGCATCCGGGCGGTAGGGCAGGTCGAGCGGCTTGGCGACCAGTCCGTCCAGCCCTGCGCCCTCCACCTGCTCGAACCAGGCCGTCGCCAGCTCGACGTCACGGGTGATAGGCGTGAGGTGGACCGGGGGCTCGACCCCAGCCAGGGCTTGCTCGAGCGCTGCCCGCCGGGTCCCGAAGGGCTCGTCCATGAACGAACGGTCGTCGAGGGCGAGCAGGTCGAAGACGATGAGCTGGGCTGGGATGGTGCCAGCCAGCATGTCGACGCGGCTCTTCGCGGGGTGAAGGCGATCTTGCAGCCGGCTGAAGTCCAGCCTTCCGTTGACGGCCACCACGATCTCTGCGTCCACGACGCATCGCGCCGGCAGCCGCTCGCGAACAGCCTCGACCACCTCAGGGAAGTAGCGGCCCATGGGACGCGTGTTGCGGCTGCCGAGCTCCACCTCGTTGCCGTCGCGGAAGATCAGACAGCGAAAGCCGTCCCACTTCGGCTCGAAGGCGAGGCCGTTCGGGAAAGCCGCCGGGTCGGGCATCGCTGAGAGAGCCTTGGCCAGCATCGGCTTGAGCGGAGGCTGAACCGGAAGGCGCATGCTGGTGATCGTGCCATGGCAGGATCACCAGCGTGGTGTGGAGGATCACTGGCTGGCTGCTGGTACTGCTCGTGGTTCTCACCGTCGCACTGGTGGGTGCGGGCTACTACTTCTCCAACCTGCTCACGACGCCGTCCGATCCGTGGTCGGAGTTCCCCAAGCAGGTCGTGGCGGTCGACGGCTCCACCGTGGAGCTACCGTGGGACACCGACACCGATCTCGCGGGACGCCACGGGCTGCTGTGGCCGGATGGGCACGCGCTGCTCGGCGAGCAGACCGAGACGTCCGGCACGCTGGGTGACGGAACGGTCCGCTACGCCGTGAAGGACGTCACCCGGGGCGAGCTGAGCGCAGGGACCGACACCGCCTGGTACTCGTGGTACTTCGAGGGCGATCCCAGCGTCCGCGGCGTCGACTTCCGCACGGTCGTTCCTCGCTCCGACGTGGGCGACCTTCCCTCGTGGTACGTGCCCGGCGACGGCGACACCTGGGTGATCGTCGTCCACGGCCGCGACGGCGACCGCGCCGAGTCCCTGCGGGTGCTGCCGACGCTGGCTCGTACAGGGGCGCCGACCTTGGCCATCCGCTACCGCAACGATCCCGGGGTGCCCACCGACGACAACCTGCTGCGCCTCGGCGACACCGAGTGGCGCGACGTCGAAGCGGCCATGGCCTGGGCATCCGAGCGGGGCGCCAAGCAGTTCGTGCTCTACGGCTTCTCCTATGGCGCCCAGGTGTCGTTCCAGGCGCTGGACCGCGCCGAGGGGCGGGATCGAATCGTCGGCCTCGTCCTGGACGGCCCTGTGATCTCGTGGACGACCACGCTGGACTTCCAGGCCACTCAGCGCGGGCTGCCGACGGTCATCTCCTCGGTGGGGGGAGTGGTGACCGAGCAGCGCCTCGGCATCGACTTCGACGACTTCGACTGGATCGGCCGGGCTGACGAGCTCGATGTACCGATCCTGGTCTTCCACGGCCCGGACGACCTGTTCGTCCCCTGGGAGCCGAGCCGAGACCTGGCGGACCTGCGTCCCGACATCGTCACGCTCGAACAGGTCGACCGTGCCGGTCACACGCGGTCGTGGAACACCGAGCCTCGACGCTACGAGCGGGCGGTCACCGATTTCGTGCGCTCGGTCGAGAGCCCGGTGGGCGTGTCGACCGGTTGAGGGGACGACCGGCCCTGTCGGGAACGGTTCTGATGACGGCACCCTTGGAGAGTGCGCTGGACCAGCCGCTGCCTCGCCGTGGTCGTTGCGACGCTCGTCGGGCTGATCTTCGCTGCGGCACCGGCCTCTGGGGTGGGGCCGCCGCCCGCGGACGAGGTGGTGCTCACCCTCTTCCACGGGGAGGGCTGCCCGCACTGCGCAGCAGAGGTCGAGTTTCTGCTCGACGACCTAGCGCCGGAGTACCCGGACCTGAGGATGCAGGCCTTCGAAGTCTGGTCGGACGCTGCGAACCGCGACCTGATGGTGGCTGCCGCCGAGGCCTACGGCTTCGAGCCTGGCGCCGTCCCAGTGACCATCATCGAAGGGCCGGGCGGGTCTGAGGTGATCATCGGGTTCGGCGGGGGAACACCGGACCAGATCAGGGCGGCGGTCGAGGCCGCGACGACCTCGAGCGCCCCGGTGCAGCAGGCGTCGGGCGGGGAGGCGGTGGTCGACGTGCCGCTCGTCGGCCAGGTCGACCTGGCCGGGTCGTCGCTGCTGGTCGCGACGCTGGTGATCGGGTTCGTGGACGGAGTGAACCCGTGCTCGCTGTGGGTGCTGTCGGTGCTGCTGGCGATCGTGCTGCACAGCGGGTCGCGTGGACGAGTGGCCCTCGTCGGCGGAGTCTTCCTTGCCGTGACTGCGGGTATGTATGCCGTCTACGTCGCCGGCGTCTACAGCGTTCTGACGCTGCTCGACGCCATGGTGTGGATCAGGGTGGTCGTGGCGCTCGTCGCACTGACCTTCGGCGTTCTGCAGCTCGTGGATGGCCTGTCGCCGGGACGGGCGCCGGCGCTGTCCATCTCGCCAGAGCGCAAGCCGGCGCTCTACCGGCGGATGCGCTCGGTCGGCCTGGGCGAACGTGGGGTAGCGGCCACCGTCGCCGGAACCGTCGTGCTAGCAGTGGGGGTGTCGCTGCTGGAGACGCCGTGCACCGCCGGGCTGCCGTTGCTGTGGGCGAACCTGCTGGCGTCGCAGCTGGTGTCGACGGGTGAGGCTGTGGCGCTGTTCGGCGTGTACATGGCCGTCTTCTTGCTCGACGAGCTCATCGTCTTCGGGATCGCCGTCATGGCCTTGCGCTCGCTCAAGTTGTCCACGGGCCACGGTCAGGCCTTGAAGATCGTCGCTGGCTCTGTGCTCGTCACGCTGGCCATCGCCATGGTCGCAGTGCCGTCCGCGATGCAAAGCGTGGTCGGCACCCTGACGGTGTTCGCCGTCGCGCTCGTCCTGGGAGTGGCCGTCTGGCTGATCAGCCGGTTGGTTCAAGCCCGCAGCCAGCGGGAGAACAACGTCCCGTCGTCGGCTCGGGCCATCGAAGCGAGCGACAAGCCCAGAAGCGGGTCCGGCGAGCGTCCAGCCACGATGCGTCGTGCGTCCGAGCCGACCAACGTGGGCACCAGCGTCCAGCACAGCTCGTCGAGCAGCCCATCGGCCACGATGTCGCCCAGCAGCGCCGGGCCGCCCTCGCAGAGCAGCTGAGGCAGGCCCTGGTCAGCGAGAACCCCGACTAGCTCGGCGAGGTCGACCGTGTCGTCGCCGACCCGCAGGACGTCGGCCACCTCGCCGAGGCGCTCCACCTGCGGCCAGGGTGCTGACCGGCTCGTCACCACGGTCACCCGGTCCGCTCCGCTGAACAGGCGTGCGTCAGGGTCCAGTGACAGCGAGCGGGTGACGACCACCAGTCGGGGGCGTGCCGCCTGCCCGGCGGCCACTCGGCGGGCCGAGGTCTGCTCGTCCACGTTCACTGGCCCGTAGTTCTCGTCCCGCGCCGTGCCGGCGCCCACGACGATGGCGTCGGCTTGTGCGCGAAGGTGGTGGAACACCTGCCGGTCCACGGCGGTCGACAGGCTGCCGGAGCGTCCGTCCGGTCCGGTGACCGCGCCGTCCACCGAGCTGAGCATGTTCGCTCGCATCCACCAGCGAGCGCCGGCGATCGGTGGGTAGGCGTAGTGCTCGAGAACGGACTCGAGTGGGGCGTCGGCCATGCCGGGCAGCGGGAACAGCGTGTCCATTCCGACATCACACCACGGCCTGCCGCCCGGTAGTTTCGTCGCCATGCCTTCGTCCCAGCCAGACATCCACATCGTTCTCTACGGCGCCACGGGCTTCACCGGCCGACTGGTGGCCGAGTACCTGGCCGAATCGGCGCCCGACGGCGTGCGGATCGCTCTGGCCGGCCGGTCGGCGGAGAAGGTGGCCGGTATCCGCGACGGCCTCGGGGAGGCAGCGGCGGGCTGGCCGATCATGGTGGCTGATGCCGCCGACGCCGACTCTCTGGCGCACATGGCGCGGCACAGCCGTGTGGTGATCAGCACCGTGGGTCCGTACGCGACGCACGGACTGCCGCTGGTCGAGGCGTGCGCGGCAGCCGGGACCGACTACGTCGACCTGACCGGAGAGGTGCTGTTCATCCGCGACAGCGCCGATCGCTTCGACGCAGCCGCGCGAGCCAGCGGGGCGCGCATCGTCCACTCGTGCGGCTTCGACTCCATCCCGTCCGACCTCGGCGTCTTCGATCTGGCGCAACGGGTGGCCGCCGACGGTGCCGGCAGCCTGCAGGACACGACCCTGCTGGTGACCAAGATGCGCGGTGGGATCAGTGGGGGCACGCTCGCATCGGGCATGGCCGAGATGAGCGCGGCACGGGCCGACCCGGCTCGCAAGGCCGTTCTGCGCGACCCGTACTCGTTGAGCCCGAACCGCGACGCCGAGCCCGACCTCGGCGATCAGCCCGACTCCAAGACGTCGTGGTTCGACGACGACCTGGGCCAGTGGGTCGGCCCGTTCTTCATGGCCGGAATCAACACCCGGGTGGTGCGGCGGAGCAACGCGCTGCTGGCTTACCACTACGGTCGCGAGTTCCGTTACCGCGAGCTGATGGGCCTGGGCACCGGGCCGGATGCGGCCGCGAAGGGCGCCGCCCTGGCGGGTGGGGCTCTCGGGCTCGGCGCCATCATGAGCAACGAGGTCACCGGCAAGGCCGCCACCGCCGTCGCGTCGAAGGCGCTGCCCAAGCCGGGGGAGGGCCCGGACGAGGAGACGCGGCGCAAGGGTCACTTCACCATGCAGATCCACGCCACGACGACATCGGGCGCCCGCTACGTCGAGACCGTGTCGGCCAAGGGCGACCCCGGCTACCAGGCGACCTGCGTCATGCTGGGCGAGGCTGCGCTGTGCCTGGCGTTGGACTCCGACCGGCTGCCCGGTGTCGACGGCGTCCTGACTCCGGCCGCGGCGTTCGGCTCCGTCCTCATCGACCGGCTGCGCCGGGCCGGTATGACGTTCGACGGCGGGCCGGCCCCCGAGCCGACGCAGGAGTCGTGAGCCCGACGCGGCTGGTCGACCGCCATCCGCACGTCGCACCCGACCGACTCGTCGCCGAGCTGGTTCCGCCGCCGCGGTTCGCCCCGGTGCGCTTCGAGACCTACCAGCCCGACCCTGCTCAGCCGACCCAGGGCGCTGCGGTGGCAGCCCTGCAGGCCTTCTCGGCGCGCCTGGGCGACGGGCCGCCAAGCAGCCGGCGCTCCTGGTTGCGGCGCGGTCCGGCCCCGCCGGAGAGCCGTGCCGGTGTGTACCTCGACGGCGGGTTCGGTGTGGGCAAGACCCATCTGCTCGCCTCCCTGTGGCACACCGCACCCGAGCCGCGGGCGTTCGGCACGTTCGTCGAGCTGACCAACCTCGTCGGCGCGCTGGGGTTCGCCGCGGCGGTGGACGCGCTGGCCGGTCACCGGCTGGTCGCCATCGACGAGTTCGAGCTCGACGACCCGGGTGACACGGTGCTGGTCTCCACCCTGCTGGACAACCTGGTGGGCAAGGGCGTGCGGCTGGCCGCGTCCAGCAACACCCTGCCGGGGGCCTTGGGCGAGGGGCGCTTCGCCGCCCAGGACTTCCTGCGCGAGATCCAAGGCCTGGCCGCCCACTTCGACGTGCTACGCGTCGACGGTGAGGACTACCGGCACCGCGGTCTGCCCGACGCCCCTCCGCCGTTGTCGACCGACGGGGTTCGTGAGCATGCCGGTCGGGTCGGCGCCGCTGCAACCCTGGACGACTTCGCGGAGCTGGTGGCTCACCTCTCGCGCGTCCATCCGTCCCGGTACGGGCCGCTGCTCGACGGAGTGCAGGCCGTTCACCTCACGGACGTGGACGTGGTGGACGACCAGGCCAGCGCGCTGCGCCTGGTGGTGCTGGCCGACCGGCTCTACGACCGCGACATCCCCGTACTGGCCAGCGGCGTGCCGTTCGACCAGGTGTTCACCGCCGACATGCTGCGCGGTGGGTATCGCAAGAAGTACTACCGGGCGATCTCGCGTCTCGTAGCGCTGGCCCGGGAGGGCGAAGGGCTCGACCCTCTGGAGATCCAGCGCTAGTCCCAAGCGCAGGGCGGGCCGGCGTGGCCACCGCTAGTTTCGCCTGCATGACTCATCCCCTGCTGGAGCTCGAGGAGCGAGGCGACTGGTCGGGACTCATCGACCGTCTTCGCGAGATGGTCGCCGACGATCGCGGCGCCTTGGCCGATCCGCTGGTCAAGCAGTGGCTGGGCCGCCGCTGGCGCAACCTGTTCATCAGCGAGGCTGTTCGCGACGAGAAGGCGCTCGAGGTTGCCTCGCGGCCGATCGGCCTGCTTCCGGTGAAGCGCCCGGGGCTGCTGCCCGACAGGAAGAGTCCACGCCAACGGATCGCCGAACGGTTCCTCAAGGGCGACACGGTCACCGACTGGCGGACGGAGCTGCCGCCGGCCGACATGCCGCAGGTGCACTCCACGACCATGGTGATCGCTCCCGGCCTGCTGACCGGGCTGCTCAACGAGTTCGCCTTCGCGTTCCTCGACGAGGCACCGGTGGTCATGGCGGAGTTCGGCTGGCCGATCATCCGCGCCGACCTGCACCCGTTCCGTGGAACAGACCCCAACCACGCCGACCTCGTCGCGACGCTGGACCGTGGCGAGGGCTTCGACGCCGCCATGCAACCCATCACCGACCCCACGCCGCCCGACAAGGTGATTCTCGTGGGATACAGCAAGGGGGCTCCGGACGTCCTGACGTTTCTGGCGGCCAACCCGGAGTACGCCGAGCGAGTCGTTGCGGTCTTCTCCTACGCGGGCGCCAACGGTGGCTCCTACACCGCCGACAGCATCCACGCGATGATCAAAGATCTCGACATCTCCGCGGCCACCGATCAGATGAGGCAGCTGCTGTCGCTGCTGAACCCCGGTGTCGTCACCGACGGCATGCTGCGCCGCCTCGACGAGTACGACGTGGTCGGCGCATTCGAGTCGCTCACCACCCGAACCAGGCTGGACTTTCTGAGACGCGAGAGCGAGACGCTCAACGCCCTCGGCATCCCGATCTTCACCCTCAGCGGGTCGACGTCGCCGATGGAGGTGCCCAACTTCCAGCTCAGCGACACCATGTCGTTGCAGAAGTACGACGCCAACAACGACATGCAGCTGCTGCAGGAGCAGGCTCGCCTGGACTCGGTTCCCATGTCGACCCACCTCGCGATCATGCACGGGCACCACTGGGACATCGCCTACCCGCCGTTCCCTCGGCAGATGCAGCTGCTCTCGCCCAACCTCGACAACCCGTTCCCGAAGCGCGCGTCACTCGTCGCGATGTGGCAGCTCGCTGGCGAGCTCGGCCTCACCGAGTAGAGCGCAGCACCGCCACCGTCTCACCGGGCATCACCACGACGGTGCTGCGACCTCCGACGTCGCCGGCGGTGTCGAGGCGGGGGGCATCCCGGGCAGCGAACGACGCCACCACCTCGTCGGCCCCCGGGACGGGCACCGTGGTCTGCTCCCCGCCCAGCCAGGCCACCACCCGGTAGCTCCCACGGGTCATGACGGCGGTCTCGGCGTCCACCTCCAGCCCCACCTCGGTCAGTGCCGGGTCGCGCAGCTCCGGGTGGGCATGTCGCAGTGCGGCGAGCACCCGGTACCAGTCGAGCAGAGCGGCGTGCGGGTCGGTGCCCAGCTCTGACCAGTCGAGCCGCGACCGCTCCAGCGTCGCGGGGTCCTGCGGGTCGGGCACGTGCGTCTCGTCCCAGCCGTGCGACCCGAACTCGGCTCGGCGGCCGGCCGTGACCGCGGCGGCGAGGTCGGGGTCGGGGAAGGAGGAGAAGAACTGCCACGGCGTCGAGGCTCCCCACTCCTCACCCATGAAGAGCATCGGCACGAACGGGCCGAGCATCAGCAGTGCCGCCCCAGCCGCCAGCCGACCCGGCGGCACCAGAGCCGACAACCGCTCGCCTTGAGCACGGTTGCCCACCTGGTCGTGCGTCTGCAGGGAGGCGACGAACCGCCAGCCCGGCACTGCCTGGGTGTCGACCGGTCGCCCGTGGATGCGCCCACGGAACGAGGAGTACGTGCCGGCGTGGAAGAAGGCGCCTGAGAACACCTCCTGCAACGCACGCGCCGGGTCGTCGGCGAAGTCGGCGTAGTACCCCTGCGACTCACCGGTGAGCCATGCGTGCAGGGCGTGGTGGACGTCGTCGTCCCACTGGGCGGTCATGCCCAGCCCCTGCCGGTCGCGCGGGGTGACGGTCACCGGGTCGTTGCGGTCGCTCTCGGCGACCACGACCAGCCGACGCCCGAGCTGCTCAGCGAGCGCATCGACCCTCGCGGCCAGCTCTTCGAGAAACGTGAGCGCCCGGTTGTCGTGCAGCTCATGGACGGCGTCGAGGCGCACCCCGTCGGCGTGGAAGTCACGCAGCCACGCCTCGACGCTGCCCAGCAGGTAGGCCCGCACCTCGTCGGAGCCGGCGTCGTCGAGATTGACCGCGTCGCCCCACGGTGTGGCGACCCGGTCGGTGAAGTAGGGCCCGAAGTCGGCGAGGTAGTTGCCGCTGGGGCCGAGGTGGTTGTGCACCACGTCGACGAGCACGGCCAGACCTCGGGCGTGGGCGGCGTCTACGAAGCGCTTGAGTCCGTCCGGGCCACCCAGCGGCTCGTGCACCGACCACGGGGCCACGCCGTCGTACCCCCAGCCCGCCGGCCCGTCCAGCGCCGCGACCGGCATCAGCTCGATGTGCGTCACACCGAGGCCGGTCAGGTGGTCCAGCCGTTGGATGGCCCCGTCGAAGGTGCCCGACGGGGTGAAGGTGCCCACGTGCAGCTCGTAGAGAACGGCGTCCCTCCACGCCCGGCCCGACCAGTCGGCGTCGCCCCAGTCGAAGCGGTCGTGGTCGTAGAACCCGCCGGGGGAGTGGACACCATCGGGCAGCCACGTGGAGCGGGGATCGGGGCGGGGCGGACCGCCGTCCAGGCTGAACGCGTAGCGCTCGCCGTGCTCAACCTCGACCCGAGCACGGAACCAGCCGCCGTCGCCGCCGGTCATAGGCACGGTCCGGGTGTCGAGCACGAGGTCGACGCGTGCGGCGCGCGGGGCCCACACGCTCACCTCGCGGGTGCTCACGCTGGCCCCTTGACCAGGAGCGAGACTGGCAGCCTGGCGAACAGGTCCGCCAGCATCACCGAACCGCCGTCGATCGACCTGCCGCTCAGAACGTCGGTCCACCGTCCTGTGGGCAGCACGACTCGCGCGTCCCCCCAGCCGCCGGTCTCGGCAAGCGCCCGCGGACGACGGGTGACGACGATGGCCACCGCGCCCGCACGCACGAACCCCAGCGCGTGGTTCGTGGTCGTGGGCAGGGGTTCGTAGCCCGCCTCGGCGTCGAACCAGCCCGGCTCGTCACGCCGCAGCCGCAACGCCCGGCTGACGACCAGCAGTTTGCGCTGAGCCACGTCGTCGACGCTCGCGGCGCCCTCGTCCAGGCCAGCCAGCCTCCCGGCGCGCTCGGTGAAGTCGACGGGGCGTCGGTTGTCCGGGTCGACCAGCGACAGGTCGATCAGCTCGGTGCCCTGGTAGACGTCGGGAACCCCGGGCAGCGTGAGAGCCAGCAGCTTCGTGGTCAGGGTGGCCACGTCGGCCCACGGGCGCAGGCTGTCGACAAAGGCCGCCACCGACGCCGCGATCGTGTCGTCGGCCAGCACCGATGTCGCGAACGCGGTGAGCGCCTGCTCGTAGTCGCTGTTCTGGTCGGTCCACGTGGTGTGCCGCTTGGCCTCCCGGGAGGCCTTCAGCAGGTACTCGGTCAGCCGCGCGGCGGAGATCGGCCACGTGCCCACCAGCGTCTGCCAGAGCAGGTACTCGGTCTCGGGGTCGGGCCAACCGGCGGCCGAGCGGTAGGGCGCCGCTGCCTGCTGCCACTCGGTGACGGCCGCTCGCCAGGCCTCTGGCACCTCCGACAGCGTCACCAGCCGTGCGCGGACGTCCTCGCTGCGCTTGGTGTCGTGGGTCGACAGCGTGGTCATCGCCGTGGGGACGTGCTGCTGCTGGCGGGCGGCCCAGGTGTGCAGCTCGTCGGGGAAGACGGCGAAGTGCTCCGGGCGGCCGCCGACCTCGTTGAGCGCGACGAGGCGGTGCCAGCGGTAGAACGTGGTGTCTTCGACGCCCTTGGCCATCACCGGGCCGCAGGTCTGCTGGAAGCGCACCACGAACTCGGCGCGCTTGCCGACCTCGCGTGAGCCGAGCCGTCCGAGGGCCAGGTCGCGCACGTAGGCAAGCTCGTCGCCCAGGCGCGGGTGGGCACGGACGCAGCCGGCGGTCACCGACTCCAACGTCTCGACAGACTGAGCGGGCGCGGTCTCACCGGGGACGACGTAGGCGCGGTACACCGGAAAGGCCACCAGCATCTCCACGATCGCCGACTCCAGGCCTTGGCGGGTCAGGTCGCGGTAGGTCAGGTCTTGGTGGCTGATCTGGTGAGCCAGGTCGACGAGGCGCGCCACCTCGGCGCGCAGCGAGGTGGCCAGCACCTGCCGCTTGGACGCCTCGGCCACGTCGTCGTAGTCGCGCAGGTCCTCCGGCGCCCACACGGCCCAGGTCGCGGTCAACGACTCGGCGCCGGACGGGTCGACCACCACCCCGGTGATACGGGCCAGGGCGTCGTATCCCGTCGTGCCGGCGCAGGGCCAGTCCTCGGGCAGGGTCTCGTCGCCTTCGAGAATCTTCTCCACGACGATCCATGCGTTGGGGGCGGACTCGGCCAGCTGGCGCACGTACCCACGCGGGTCGGCGAGGCCGTCGGGGTGATCGATGCGGAAGCCGTCGATGACGCCTTCGCGATGCAGGTCGAGCAGCAGCCCGTGCGTCGCGGCGAACACCTCGGGGTCCTCGACCCGCACGGCGACCAGTGCGCCGACGTCGAAGAACCGTCGGTAGTTCAGCTCCTCGTCAGCGACGCGCCAGTGTGCCAGCCGGTACCACTGCCGGTCGACGAGCTCGGGCAGGGCGAGGTCTTGCGTGCCCTCACGCACCGGGAACACGTGCTCGTAGTAGCGCAGCACCGGCTCGTCGCCGCTGGCGTCGAGACTGAGCTCGCCCCGGTCGACGCATCGTCCGATGCGGTCGCCGAGCACCGGCATCAGGAACGAGCGGTCCTGGCTGGACCAGTCGACGTCGAACCAGCGAGCGAACCGTGAGGCCGGCCCGTCGCGCAGCACCGACCACAGGGCCTCGTTGAGCGACTCGGGCTCGGGCACCGCCATGTGGTTGGGCACCACGTCGACGACGATGCCCAGGCCTCTGGCGTGGGCGGTGTCGGCCAGGGCACGAAGCGCGGCCTCCCCGCCGAGGTCGTCGTTGATCCGGGAGTGGTCGACGACGTCGTAGCCGTGCTGCGAGCCGGGGGCGGCCTGCAGGACGGGAGACAGGTACAGGTGCGAGACCCCCAGCGACGCCAGGTAGGCGATGTGCTCGGCGGCCTCGGCGAAGCCGAATCCGGATGTCATCTGCAGTCGGTAGGTCGAGGTGGGGACGGGCACGGCGGGCTCCTCCACGAGAAGGCTCGGGGTTGTCGTGCGGTGCGGCTACTGGCGGCGCAGGACGACGACCGACCGTGCCCTCAGCGTGATGGTCTCGTCGGCCCCGACGGGAGCCCGGTCGGTGACGTCCGGGTCTGCGGTGTCGATGACGAGCCCCCAGGACTCACCCAGCCACCGCGGTGGGATGGCGAACTCGATGTCTTCGTGGCCGGCGTGGAACAGCATGAGGAACGAGTCGTCCACGATCTGCTCGCCACGGGCGCCGGCCTCTCGGATCGCCTCGCCGTTCACGAAGGCCGCCAACGACCGGGCGTACCCGGTCTCCCAGTCCTCCGAGGTCATGATCGTCCCGTCGGGACGCAGCCAGACGATGTCGGCGACCTCCTCGTCCGGGCCGGATCCGTGCCCATCGAAGAAGCCCCGCCGGCGAAACACCGGGTGCCGGGCACGCAACGTCGTCAACGTGCGCGTGAACGCGAGCAGATCGGTGTCGAGGTCGGACCAGTCGATCCACGACAGCTCGTTGTCTTGGCAGTAGACGTTGTTGTTGCCCCGCTGGGTGCGGCCGAGCTCGTCGCCGTGGGCGAGCATCGGGACGCCCTGGCTCAGCAGCAGGGTGGTGAGAAAGTTGCGCTGCTGGCGGGCGCGTAGGACCAGGACGTCGGGGTCGTCGGTCTCGCCCTCGGCGCCGCAGTTCCACGACCGGTTGTGGCTCTCCCCGTCGCGGTTGCCCTCGCCGTTGTCGTCGTTGTGCTTCTCGTTGTACGACACGAGATCGCGCAGGGTGAAGCCGTCGTGGGCGATCACGAAGTTGATGCTGGCCGAGGGACGCCGTCCATCGTCTTGGTAGAGGTCGGATGATCCGGTGATGCGGGCGGCGAACTCGCCGAGGGTCTCGGGCTGACCGCGCCAGTAGTCGCGCACGGTGTCGCGGTACTTGCCGTTCCACTCCGACCACAGCGGCGGGAAGTTGCCCACCTGGTAGCCGCCGTCGCCGAGGTCCCACGGCTCCGCGATGAGCTTGACCTGCGAGACGATGGGATCCTGTTGCACCAGGTCGAAGAACGCCGACAGCCGGTCGACCTCGTGGAACTGGCGGGCCAGCGTCGAGGCCAGGTCGAAGCGGAAGCCGTCCACGTGCATCTCGGTGACCCAGTAGCGCAGCGAGTCCATGATGAGCTGCAGCACGTGCGGGTGGCGCATCAGCAGACTGTTGCCGGTGCCGGTCGTGTCGTAGTAGTTCGACGGGTCGTCGTCGACGAGGCGGTAGTAGGCGGTGTTGTCGATGCCCTTGAACGACAGCTGGGGCCCGAGGTGGTTGCCCTCGGCGGTGTGGTTGTAGACGACGTCGAGGATGACCTCGATGCCGGCCTTGTGCAAGGCCTTGACCATCGACTTGAACTCCGGCACCTGCTCGCCGCGCTCACCAGCCGCGGAGTACTCGTTGTGCGGGG
>Ga0316198_10000638_pt1 | contig 19008 bp, 12 predicted proteins | sample OudBieAanoxic_MG_FD_204935 | JGI IMG/M metagenome (GOLD analysis project Ga0316198, IMG submission 204935) | Coastal sediment microbial communities from Oude Bieten Haven, Netherlands - site A anoxic | ecosystem: Environmental > Aquatic > Marine > Coastal > Sediment | place: Netherlands...
AAATAGAGCGTTAGTGATTGTGGCAATCGGATGGATGGTTTCTTTCGCCGCTGCGGCCGGTGATCATGGAGAGGCTACAAAAGCGATCGATGGAGTGCTGAGCTCGTTTCACCAAGCTGCATCGGATGCCGACGGTGATCTCTATTTCAGCCTCTTTGCCGCCAATGCTGTCTTCTTGGGCACCGATGCCACCGAAAGGTGGTCGGTCGACGAGTTCAAGGCCTTTGCCGAGCCGTACTTTTTCGAGGGCCTCGGCTGGACCTACACCAAGACCGAGCGCCACGTGTACGTCTCGGTCGCTGGCGAAACGGCGTGGTTCGACGAGATGCTGTGGAACGAAAAGTATGGAACCTGTCGCGGAACAGGCGTCCTGGTGTTGACCGAGGATGGCTGGCGTATTGCCCAGTACAATCTGACCTTTCCGATACCCAACAATCTGAGTGGTGACATCACCTCCCGAATCAAAGACTTCCAGGCAAAAGAAAGCCGCTGAGACCAACGAGGTCGCGGCGGCGAAAAAGAACTCCTTGTCGTTTTGTCAGCCGGGCGTGTCCAGTTTGTACAGCGTGTTAAAGAGCAGCTTGAAGGTCCGCACAGGCTGTGCCCGGTGCTGGGCGCGGAAACCGATGAGAATCACGCGGCCCTTGCCGACCTCGATCTCCACCACCGCGGCTCGTTTCTCCAACAGGTCGCCGCCTTCGAGATAGCCGCTGATGAGAATGTCCTTGTCGTCATTCGGGAAGCGGGCGATGACTGTGCGCTCGAACCGCGGGTCCGGGACCCGGGTCAGAAAGGCGGGTGAGTCGGCGAAGTAGATGGCTTCCTGCGACTGCATGCCGAAGGTCAGCGGGCTGTCCATGTTCATTTCGACCTGGAGCGTGGAGCCCGGGCAGTTGAAGTCGTCGCCATCGACCTTGGCCAGGACATCGTTCACCGGCAGCTCGAAGAGGTCGATGAAGTACTGGCTCGAGGAGTCGAGCGCGACGACGGTGCCACCGGCCTTGACCCATTTTTTGATGTGTTCACCACCCTTAATTTTTCTAGTGTCGTCTTTCTTTTTCTTGGCTGTGTCATCTGTATTTGGGAAAGTGTCGATGCCTCCGGAGTATTCGGGTGGCATCGGCGACCACCGCCGGTAGCGGCGGGTCCCCTTGGCGGGTGCGCCCGTGGAAATGATCGAAGGGGACACCGCGGGGAAAAGCAGAACGTCGACCTCGTCAGTGAACGCACCCGATCGAATCTGCTCGTTCGAAATCGTTGCCAGTGGGAACTCGTATTGCTCGAGCACAAACCGGGTCCAGCCTTCGTCCATGCTGGCCACCCAGGGTTTGAAGAGGCCGACGCGTGCGCTTTCAACCTGCAACATTTCGGCGCTCGGGGTGTTTGCCAGCGGTACCACAGGTACGTGCAGGTCATCGGCGATTGAAGCCAACGAAGATGAATCGACGCTTGCGGCCGACAGGTAAATGTCTCCGCGGCTCCCGACGTCTGAGTCGGCAGCAAGACGGTGGACTTTCGCCCCTTCTGAGAGAAGCCGGTTGATCGCCGTATAGGCGCTGTCGATGGCGGCGGGAATCAGGTGGCCCGCGGCGGCTTCATCTACCTGGGGACGAGGCCAATTGGCTTCGGTCAAAGGGCTGAGTGACGTCTCGATGGGTTCTGATGCTTCGATGACTTTGACGCCCATGGACAGCGGCAGTGACCATGAGGCTACGTCGTAGGGCTCGAGGATCCCGGCGTCGGTCGCGTTTCGGACCTCCGGGTACCGCTGGTGCTGCAACATGGTCAAGACAAACGGCCGGTAGGGCTGCGCGGCAGGGATCACCGTCGTGCCCGCCGGGTAGACCGAGTACCCGACCTGGAGCTCTTCGGTGGCCTCAGCCACCTCGACCCCGTGCTCGAGCATGAGATCCACGAGCTTGGCGGCGGCGACCGGATCGTGCTGATCCGGCGGGATGATCCACGCGTAAGGTGGCCCAGCTTCACCGTTGGTGATGGACCAGCGAGCCATTGTGTTGACGTTCCCGAGGATCGAAGCGCGGTTTTCTGCGTTGGCTTCCAGGAAGGCCCACGTGGCAACAAGCTCATATTCGACGATATCGCGCAGGCGCCACCACCCTCCGGGCCACGGCGAAGGGAAGTTGGACCGCCGCCCGTACTCGGGGAAACCCTTGCCGCCACCGCGCAGCTCGCCAGGGTCGATGAAGATCGGAGTTGCGAGGCGAGCGCTGGCGACCTCGGTGAGCAGTCCAGTGACGTTTTTCCACCAGGCGGTGTTGCGGGTACCTCCTGGCCAGTAGCTGTCGAAGATCATGTTGTGGCCGACGCCGGTTTTCTGGGCCTGTTCGAGGCGGAAGCTCATATTGGTGCCGAGAACATCGGCTTGGCGGAAGATGAGGGAGTGAACTTCTTCGTTCAACGGGTCGGTCTGAGGAGGGACGAACATCCGCGGACCGGTGGACCCCATCTGGTGCTCGTCGAGGAATGCCTGTGGGAACCAGCGATGGTACAGGACCTCGTTGACGACCTTGGTTTCCTGTTGGCTCAGCATGTAGAAATCACGGTTGTTGTCGTGGCCGACGTAGTGGTGGTAGAGCCACGGCATGCGCCCGCCCTCGTACTCGGTGCCGAGCCATTCGTTGTACCAATCGACGATCATCAGCTGGCCGTCAGGATTGATGGACGGCATCACCAGCAGCACGGCCTCGTCCATCCAGGCGAGCTTCTCGGGATCTTCGGTGGTCGCGAAGTCATGAACAAACTCGGTCACCATCTGGGTGCTGCCGACCTCGGTCGAGTGGATCGAGCAGGTCACGATGGCGATGACCTTGCCTTCGTCCACCAGCGCTTGCGATTGCTCCGGAGTAAGGTCGCCCGGTTTGGCGATCAGGCGTGCGATTTCGCGAAGCCGGTCGAGGTTCTGCTGGTTCTCTTTCGAGGTGAGGATGACGACCTTCATCGGGTTGTCGAGGGTCGAGCGCCCTGCGTCCTCGATCGATACGCGATCCGATGCGGCGGCCACGGTTTCGAGATACGAGAGCACTTCGGGGTAGGGGATCAGCTTGTAGTCGGCGCCGACCTGGTGCCCGAAGGTCTTGGCAGGGGTCGGAATCTCGGCGCCTGCAGTTAGTGGGACACATGCACACAGGATCAACGCAGCAAAGATCTTTCTCATCAAGCCTCCTCAAAAAAAAGACGGCCGCCCTCCGCGACGTCGGACGATTGTAGAACAACTAGGACGGCTTGGGGCTTGAGACCCGGGGCTTGAGGTGAATAAATTTCTAGTTAGCGTTCGCCAAGCCTCAAGCCTCAAGCCTCAAGCCTCACGCCCCCTCGCTTCTGCTTGGAAACCACTCTCCTCCCAAGTAAACTGCTGCACCTTGGAGGATTTGATGGCTTCAAAGGACATGCGAGGCGGTAATTACGCGGCGGAACTGCAACCCAAGGAAATATACAAGGATCGCCGCAGGCGACTCCTCGAGCGGGTAGGCGAAGGCATGGTGGTGATGTGGGGGGCGGGCGACGACCGTGGTTACGGTGACGTCGGCACTTTTCGTCAGAGCTCGAGTTTTTTCTACCTCACCGGTGTCGAGCTCCCGAATGCGGCGATCGTGCTGCGTCCGGGGGACGGTGGCGATCTCCTCTTCCTGCCGCCACGCGACCCCAATGTCGAGCGCTGGACCGGTCCCAAGTGGGGTCCTGGTGAAGAGACAGCCACAGAACTCGGTTTTGACGAGGTGTTGTCGACTCAACCGAGCGAGATCGTTTTGGATGCGCGCCGACGACCGTCGCCGGGCTTCGAGGGACGGCTCCAGGGCTGGCTCTCCGAAACTGGCGCCGTGCTGTGGACAGAGCTGCCTGCAGTGGGCAGTGGGGCGGTGCTGCCACCGACCCACCGCTTCCTCGCGAATCTGCGTGACCGGCTACCGACCTTCTCGGTCAGGGACCTCGACGATCACATGAAAGCTCTGAGGAGCATCAAAGATTCTGGAGAAATCGGGCTCATGCGCAAGGCGATCAACATCAGCGTCGAGGGCCAGATCCGGGCCGCGAGGACAATCAGCCCCGGAATCGGCGAGCGCGTTATCGATGGCGCCGTTTATGCTGCGTTTCGCGAGGGTGGAGCGGAGGGTCTCGCTTTTCCGTCCATCGTCGGCTCGGGCTACAACGCCACCACCCTCCACTACGACCAGAATGTGGGGACCTGCGATGACGGCGAACTGGTCGTGGTCGATATCGGTGCGCGCTACGGATACTATTGCGGAGATCTGACTCGGACCTATCCCGCAAACGGCCGTTTCACCGATCGCCAGCGCGAGATCTACGACCTGGTGCTGGAGGCTCACGACCGTGCTGCCGAGGCGACGCGGCCCGGCGTTACGGTCTTCGCTCTGCGCAAAATCGTCTATGGAGTATTCGAAAACTCGAGCGTGCGCGATTCGAAGGGCGAATCGCTCGGACAGTATTTCATTCATGGCCTTGGCCATCCTCTTGGGCTCGATGCTCACGACCCGGGTGCGGATGAGACTCCCCTCGAGCCGGGCATGGTGATCACCAACGAACCGGGGATCTACCTCCCCGACGAGGAGCTCGGGGTGCGGATCGAAAACGATTTCCTGATCACGGATGACGGCGCAGAGAACCTCTCTGCTGACCTCCCGATGAAGGCGGAAGAGATTGAAGCGCTGATGCGCGGCGAGTAGTCAGTACCCCACTCGCCGCCAATTAGAGGCGCTTTACCGCGTCAGCGACACAGGTCGCCAATCAGAGGCGCATTGCAGCTTAGGCGACACAGGTGCCACTCTTCGCATTGTTTGAATTCGTCGCCTTCCAGTTGAGTAACGCCTCACGGGCAAACAATGCGAAGGGTGGCACCATCCTCGCCGACGCGAGAGGCGCCTGTCCTGTGTCGTCGAAACCGCAATGCGCGCATCATCGGAGGCTCCACCCTCGCCGACGCGAGAAGCGCCTGAAACCTTTACGGCGATATACTCCAAACAGTGGAAGAGTCTTCAATTAATTCTCCGGCGCTGAAATCCTGGCTTCTCGCTCTGGCGGCCGTCGCTGTATGCGGTCCGTGGCCCGGCTGGGACCCTTCGCCGTTGGCCCTGCTGCTGGTGTGTACCGGCTTGTTCGCCCTCGCTCGGCCATCTGGACGTGCGCGGATCCCGTGGTTGGCGGTGGTTGTCGCATTGACGATCGCGGTGTGGCCTTCCAGTGGTAGCGACGATCGAAGCCGCCTCGAGTCCCAACTCGACCGACATTGCCAGGGAATGTTGGTGACGGGTGAGGAGCTGGCCACCGACTCCACCGTGCAGCGCCTGCTCGGAGCTGCGGGCGAGGTGGTGGATCCTGCCGGCCTGTTTGCGGTCCTTGATCGCAGCGCCGTTTTCACGCCCGGCCGCACCATTTACCTCGCAGATGACCGGGGACAGATCGTGGCGTGGGGAGGTGCCGGCGCCTCATTCCCATACGACGTCCGGCCGCTGGGACAAAGGCAGTGGGGCGTTTCGTGGTCGGCTGGCAGCGCCGAACTCTGGCTCAGAGATCCACTGTTGGCGAATGGTCGACTGGTGGGCGCGGTCATCATCGCCGACCGCACTGCTCTACAGAAGAGGCAGATCTGGGGTATGCGGGCCCGTCATGGGCGTGAGTTGGAGCTAGGCATCCACCGTATGGGATTTGAGACCTTGACTCCCTCGGTCGCGCCGGGTGTCAAAGTGCCCGTGACTTCGGTTCCGGTTTCCGAGCGATTTCCAAGCGAGCTCCTTTGGCTGGGTTGGATGCTTTTCGCGGCGATGGCGGTCGTTTATCAACCCCGTGTGGCGGTGGTCGTGGTGGCGGCGGGAGCTACTTCGCTCCTTTTGGCATCGGGTACCGCATCTGATTTCGCAACCGGGGTGACTGTGCTGCTGATGGGAGCTGCCCTCGGCCGCCTGGCCGGAGTATTGGCGCGACGGTGGTCACGAGTCCTCGTGTCTGCTTCAGTGACAGGAGCGTCGCTCCTGGCGATCTTCGCGAACCCTGCGGATCGTTTTTCGTGGCTCCCGGAGCATCTGCTCGGTCCAGGGTGGGGCGGCGTCTGGATGGTGGCGCTGGCATGGTTGGTATCGGGGTGGCCGGCCGTGAGTCGATCGAGATTCTCTCTCGGACGGAGGCTTCGAGCGGCGGCAGCTCTGGCCCTGCTGGGTCTTTCGTGGCACATGCTGAGGGTCCCTGTGGAGCTCGGCAGAGCCATCGGCATGCACAGCCAGGTGGTTTTGCCGCGAGGAGAAATCGAGTTGGCGGGGGATCTTCCTGCCGAGCCCTATGGGTGTCGATTGAACGATCTTGCACCGGTTGTCGCGGAACGCTGGGGGCTCCCCGAGTGGCAAACACCGTCCGAGTTGTTGCTCATCGATGAGATGGGCTCCGAAATTTCTCGATGGGGAGACCTCGCAGCCGCGGGGGGCGATATTCGGGTGCTTCGCACCTGGTTCCTCGAAAATCCGGAAGGATACTCCCTCGAGCTGGCGATCGCGGTTGAACCGTGGAGCCTACTCGGTGACTGGCAAACCGGACGACCCATCGAGGACGCACGTGGCGTGCCGGTTTGGTCCGCGGTGCTGACTCGAACAGGGGAGGTCGCGGCAGGTTTGCATCCCGAGATCGAGGGCCTCGACCCCGCGAGCGCGGGCGATCTCTTCCACGCCGGTGGCGGTTGGACACGGGTCGATGTCGGTGATGTCCGCAGGTTGGCTCGGGTCAATCGAGAAGGGCAGTGGTTGGTGCTGGCAGTGGCCAACCATCCGTCCGCTTCGGATTGGGTTGTGCGAGCGACGATCGCAATGTTGTGGGCTCTTTTTGGTACGGTCTTAGCGTTACCGCCGATCCTCAGGCGCGAGCACCTTTCGACTTTCGGCGGTCGATTGCGGCTGCTGGTGACCGGCGGCGTGGTGCTGCCTCTTGCAATCCTGACTTTGTTCCTCCATCAACGCATTTCTGGCCAGGAGCAGCGTTTGGAACAGAACCGTGGCCTTGATGCGCTGCAGGCGGCAAGGTATACGGCGGTTCATCTTGGTGGTGGATTCGCAGTCGATGATCAACTCGCGCGGTGGCTTGCAGCCGGATGGGGTGGAGAGGTGTGTCTGTGGGATGGGGATCTGCCGGTTGCGGCGTCGCGGCCCGATCTCCTGGTTAGCGGCGTGCTACCTCAGCTTCCTCTCGCCGCTACCTATCCTCCGTTCCTCCTCGGTCGCGACGACCCGGTCATCCTGCGTTGGCGCGATCTGATGGTGGCGGCGGGACCAGTAGATTTGCAGGGGAATCGGCTCCTGCTCCACCTCTACCGTTCCGATCCGGTCCGATCTGGCGCCGATCTCGGGGCGGTAGACTGGCTCCTGACAGGTGCACTGCTATCGGCTTTGCTCGCTCTCGTCCTGACCACTCGGATCGAGGAACGGCTGAGCACATCGCTGCGCGAACTCGTGGCCCTTGCGCGCAAGCTGCGTGACGGTGAGCCGGCAGGGCCGCTTCGCAGGCCTCGAGAGACCGATCTCGCAGAGGTCCTCGACGCTGTGGGATCGATGAATGAGGAGGTGCAGCAGCGCGAGCTCAAGTTGCGCCATCAGGAGGAGTTGCTGCGGATCACCCTCAAGACCCTCGAGCAGGCGGTTGTGGTGCTCGAACCTGACGGGACCGAGCGGTTTGCCAATCCCAGCGCCCTTCAGTTCCAGGAGGAGTATGGGGAGCGGTTCCTCGAGCAGCTTCGATCCGTCGTAGAAGACGCCAGTATCGGCGGTTCTGCGTCGAAGACGGTTCAGCCAATTCCCGGGCGCGACCTCACCTGGAGGATCGGGGTGGCAGGGGTTCCGTTCCCGGATGGTGACCGCGGCCTCGTCGCAGTGGTCGACGATGTGACTGATCTGGTTCGCGCGGACCGCCTCCAGCAGCTCAACCAGATGGCGCGAATCGTGGCCCACGAGGTCAAGAACCCACTGACTCCGATTCGCCTCTGGGTTCAGGAGCTGGAGGCGGCGATCAAGAGCGACAATCCCGAGTTGCCCGAACTGCTCGAGGAAGCCTGCCGCGAAATCGCCGAACAGGTCAAACGCCTCCAGGAAACCGCGAGCTCGTTTTCCAATCTCGTTGCGCTCGAACGGTGGGAACCAGAACCGGTGGACCTGGCGAAGCTTATCGAAGAGCTACCGAGAGGCGCCGAGGTGCTGGAACGGCGCGGGATCAGAATCGAATACGAGGTCGAATCGACACCACCCCCGATCACAGGCGACAGGCAATGGCTGCGTCGGGCCGTCGCCAATCTGCTCCAGAACAGTCTCGACGTCATAGGAGATACGCCCGGGACGGTCGTTCTGCGGCTCGAGGTCGATCGTAACCTTGTCGTGCTGGAGGTTGAGGATACGGGAGGAGGCGTACCCGACGAGCGGTTGCCCGATCTGTTCTCTCCCCATTTTTCATCGACCACTTCCGGCAGTGGTCTCGGTCTGGCGCTGGTACAGCAGGTCGTCGTTCGATGTCACGGCAGTGTTTCCGCCACCAATGCCGCCCGCGGTCTCAAGGTGAGGCTCGAGTTTCCGACGTCGTCGAGCCTGGATGCGGGGGATGGGAAGTACAAGCTAGAATGAAATGATGAAGAGGGCGCTTTCTGCCGCGGTATTGACAGCCTTGTTATTTGGGTGTGGTGGCGGTGGTCCGTCTTTCCAGGAGGTGGCGCCGACCCCACGCCGAATGGTGGTGTGGCTCGGTGCTGAGGGTCTCGACGCCGAGACCGCGGAGAGGATGCGTGCAGCGGGAGTCGACGAGGTTGTCGTTCGCCGTGGAAGCATGAACCTCTCGGGGCGAGCTCCGGTGTTGAGATTCAACGTGAATCCACCAATCGAAGGCGCTATTCCAGTTGGCATTGCGCTCGAGGTTCAGGGTGTTCGGGAAGACCTCGATCGGGCGGCGGCCGAGGCCGTTTGGCGGGCGATCGAAGCCGAGCTGGACGGATCGGTGCCGGCGGAGCTCATTCTCGATATGCCGCGGTTGACGGCAAGTCTTGATGAGTTCTTGACCTCGCTGACCGATGTGTCCGGCGTGTCGGTGGTGCCACTGATCAGCTTCGAGCAGATCCAACGCGATAAAGGCCTCCGAACGGCCGCGGCTGCGCGGATCTGTGTCCTGCCTGCCTTTGGAACCGATGGAGCGGATCTTCGCGGGATCGGAGAGCTCGATCCACTTCCTCTATGGAAGAAGCTCGAGCCCCTGGCAGGAAGCGGGGTTCGTGTCCGGCTTGCCGTGGTGCTGACGCCGCGGACAGATCCTGCCCTCGAGGGACCCGGGGGCGACCTCAACCCACTTACAGACGTTTCAATCGTGTCCACGACGTCGACCCTCGACCGGACGTTCACCTTCGAAAGGAACGCGAGTTGGAGTGGCCGGAGCTGGCAAAAGAACGACAGCGTCGCCGTGCGATGGTTCGATGCAGCACGGTTGAATGCTGCGCTGACGGAGATGCATCGCCTGCTGCTGCCGGAGGTTGCCGGGTGGGACCTGGTTCCGTTGCCTGCCGAGGATCAGGCGCTTGGATTGGGGCGAGAGACCCTGCTGCGCTACCTCGAGGGGGAGGGTCCGGCTCCGGACGTCGAGGTCGACGTCCAACGGGATGGGAGGTCCGTGCGCGTGTCGGTGACCAATCCCGGTCTCTTTGTCACCGCGGTTTCCAATCACGGCAACTGGGTTCAGGTGTCGGTGGACGAGGGCTGGATCCAGGCCCGTGATCGGGGCTCGTTCGACGGTCTGAGACTCGGCAACGTGCGGGGCCGCGACTGGATCGAGGGCGATCTCGATCGATTCAACGGGGTTCGGTTCAGCGAGGTCTATCTCGGCCCGGAAGAGCAGGTTTCGAGCGGTGCTGTCCGGCTGCCTTCGAGTCGTTCGAAGGTCACCGTCAGGTGGAACCTCACGCTTTCGGATGGGTCAGCGGTGACAGGTGAGATCAACCGCTAGAACTCGAATCGCAACCACGATCGAGCGCCCGCCCGCCTACGGGGTTGAAATTTCGGATTTCGGATTTCGAATTTCGAATTTCCGCCCACCCGCCTTTTGACATGAAAGGAAAGAGACCGACCATCTGGCGACATCTAGCATCTAGCATCCAGCATCCAGCATCAGTCCTGTTTCCTGAGCGCGAACGAGTGGATCTTTCGCCCCTCGACCAGGTACTTCTCTTCAAAACCGGTCGGCGGCAGATCGGCAAACGCCTCTTCGGGATCGATCTTCGTGAAGCCCGATGCGGCGCCAAGAACTTTCCCAATAACAATGGAATAGTCGTCGTGATCGGACTTGACCAGCAGGCGCCCTTCCGGAGCAAGGGCCCTCTGCATCGCGGCCACATTGTCGGTTTTGAAGAACCGGCGCTTGTGGTGCCGCTTTTTCGGCCAGGGATCCGAGAACAGCACGAAGAAGGTGTCCACCGATCCATCGGTGAGGAGACGAAACAGGAGGTCCTCACCAGTCGTTCGAATCAGCCGCACATTCTCGAGACCCCGGCGGGCGGCACGGTCGCAGCAGAGGCGGTGGTATTTTGCGGAGCGCTCCACTGCGAGTAGGTTCCGATCCGGTCGCGCAGTTGCGAGCTCGTTGAGAAATCTTCCTTTACCGGATCCGATCTCTACGTAGGTTGGTGCCTCGCGGCCGAAAAGCTCCGGCCAGGAAAATGGGATTCCGACCTGGTCGAGGTCGATGTCGATCATTCGTCGTCGAGACCGAGGTGAACCATTTCGATGCCGAGCTCTTCGGCGAACCGCAACACCATTTCGTCGCGGTAGAACTCGCCGAAGTAGATGCTGCCGATGCCTGAATTGACGAGCAACTTGAAGCAGTTGAAGCACGGTGAGGCAGTGACGAAAATCTGAGCGCCCTCGAGGCGAGTGCCGTGACGCGCCGCCTGGACCAGTGCATTGGCTTCGGCGTGAACCGTGCGAATACAGTGGCTGTTATCCATCAGACAGCCGACCTCGGTGCAGTGGGAACCGCCGCGCATCGATCCGTTGTAGCCGGTGGAAAGAACCGTCTTGTCACGGACGATAATCGCACCGACGTGTTTTCGGGGACAGGTCGAGCGGGTCGCCGCCTGCACCGCGAGATTCATGAAGTATCGCTCCCAGGAGACTCTGTCCATGGCGGGGGAGTATAGCTCAACCAAACACCGATGCTAGATACTCGATGCTGGATACTCGATCCGCACACTCGGGCCGAGATTTCGGAATTGCTGTCGGCCTCCGGCCGCCGCGTCGCACCGTCGCCTGCGGGCGGCTCATGGCCTCCTCCTTCAGATGAGGCCTGATCCGCCTCAGCAGCCGTCGGCGGGTTCGGATTTCGAATTTCGGATTTTCGCCCACCCACCCATTGACAAGAGCGGAAAGGGATCGATCATTTTGTCGGATCTAGCAACTAGCATCAAGTATCGAGCTTCAGCTCTGCGTCTGCGGTGCGGTTGGCGCTTCTGCTGGTGCGTCGGTGGGAACCAGCGCGCCCTCCGTGACCCAGTGCTCGTAGAGGCGGCGAATCCGGAAGCTGTCTGTGGCGATCTCACCCTCGCACACCGATGGCGGGACGCCGCGCGCGGCCTGGCCCCAGACGGCCTTGGCTAGTTTGGGGTCCGCGTCTTCCTTGACGTCGGAGGGCTTCTTGCCGGTTGATTTGAACCTGGCGTCGTCTGGAATCAGGGCCAATGCGCGGTTGAATTCGTCGTACCGGCGCATGCCCTCGAGGAGCAGCGACATCATCGGCATGGAACTCTCCGGTGACGACTGCGTACCTTCAGGAGATTCTTCGTTGACGAATATAAAACGGCCCTTCATGGGACGTTCGAGGAGCTGGTAGACGGCTGTGTCCTTGTCGAGAGGACCAGCCTGTGCCGATATCAGATTGCCATCCACCAGATGAATCTCCGCCTTCTCGCCTCCGTCCGAATTCAAGATCTTGATTGCTCCCGTGACCGCTGCGTCGGAAAGGTTTTGGAGTACGTTGGGAAGACCGAAGAGGGCCAGGTCTCCCGAAAGCGTTACCGACTCACTCGCGGCCTCCGGCGCCTTCTTCCTCGTTGCAGGTTGTCCCATAGTAGTGATGGCTTTGTCCGCAGCCCTGCCGAACGGCTGATCGGGAAAGCGCTGCACGATATCACCGAGAACAGTGTGAACCTCCGGGGCAAAAGAACCCGAAACGGAAGAGATCAGATATTCGAGAATTTGCGACTTCCGGGGATTCTTGACCGACACCCCGAGAAACTTTCTTGGCAACTCAGTCTGAATCGCATCGAGCAACCGATTGAGCTGATCCGGGGTATCCGAAAGATCATGATCGCCAAGGGTGACGAGGCGGGCGAAGGTATCACCGAGTTCCGGCTTGTCCTTGAGCCCGTGGGTGATGACGATAGATCTGGCGTCACTGCTATCGCTCTGCGACAACAGTTTGATCGCATTACTTAACAGCCAACGGATTTCCTTGAGGTCGAACTGGAGAAGAGAGTCACCGACAAGTACGTTCTCGAGCTCGCTGATTCGCTCGGCGAGGGTCGTGAAGGCGCGTGGATGCTCCAACTGCACCAGGGAGGCGATGGCCTCGCGAACCACCGACATCGAGCCGGTGAGATCTGAGACACGGATCAAGAGATCAATCTCTCGCTCGACGTCCTCGTCGTGGACCCGCGGAATCACCCGCATCAGGTAGACGAGGTTGCGTTCAACGTGTGATGGTTGCCGCGTCTCTCCGTTAACAGATTCCTCGAGGGCCTCGACCGCCAGTTCCCGAGCCTCTTCGCCGTGGGTCCGCAGAAGTTTCAGCAGCTGAGATCTTTTTTCCCGGTCCTCTTCGTCCTTGAGTTGTTCGAGAAGCTCTTCGGCTCGAAGCTTCGGAAAGAACCCCATCATTCGGCGAAGGAGCAGGCGGTTGTCTGGATTGTCTGCAAGCATGTGAACGTGAGCCATATCGAGCTCGGTGTAGCTTTCCTCGATCACGGATGTCGCCATCGAAGCATCGACTTCTTTTTGAGCAACCATTCGCTCGGCGAGATCGAGCATCGTCACCGCGCGACCGAGTGAGTCCTTGTTGAATTCCTCTATCGCAACGCCGACCATCTCCTTGAATCGTTGCAGGAGTTCTTCAGGGTCTTTGGCTAGATTGACCACCTCGCGCATTGCGCGGGTCGCTCCAGCCGGGGGATCTTTGTCACCGACTTCGGTGTGCGCAGGAGGCGCCCAATCGGGCAGGCCCTCGCTGAGATGTTTGAACAGATCCGCGCCGAGGTTTTCGGTCCCGATGTCCTGGAGATAGCCCAGTTGGGTCTCGAGCTCCTTCGAGCTGCTGGCTGTGGAGGCGAACTGTTCGACGACGTGTCCGAGGACTGCTTTCTGGTTGACGTCCGGCGCACTGCCACCGGCCGATCCTCCGGACACCGCGACTCTCTGCAACTGATCGAGCATGAGGTTGAGGCGGTGCAGGGCAAGTGCATCTGCGGCTGCCGGCCCCGCTCCGCCGGCGCCAGCGGTCGCGTACCCTCCGCCGCCGACCGGCCCGGCAGGACCGCCACCACCGTAACCGCCCCCGGGGGCGCCGCCGTAGCCACCGGGAGCTCCGGGAGGACCCTGCTTGTGCAAGACCTCGACCTTGCCACCGCTGATGCCGGTGCTTTTTTCGAGGTGTCCAAAGTTCTCTTCGAGGCCTCTTTTCTGCTCGGGTGGACATATTTCGAGGAGGGATGGCTGTAGCTTGGTAAGAAAGGCCCCAACCTCCTCGCGTGGAATGAGCTCCAGGATACCGAGTTGGTGGAGTTTGGTGGCGGCGTGATAGAGGAGATCGGATGCCGTCATCGTGCTGGCACCGCGAATCTGGTCACCCATCCACGACTGGATCTCCTGTGCTACGAATGGGGCGGGGACCTGAAAGAGTTCCGATGCACTGTCGGCAAAAATCATGGGTGCGATCTCATCCGATAGGTATCGTTTGAGGAGCATTCTCTCCTCCTCGTAGCCGGCGACCCCGGAACCGTCGTTCAAGTTGATTCCCCCTCGGTTTCAGCTTGCTCATCGCGGCGTGCGCCCCGACCCGCTCGTGCGTCCCGCCTGCCTGAGACCGGACAAAATTCGACCGTTCACTCAGGGCGTCGATGTCTCAACAACACTATGCCCATAGTAACGCAATTTGCTCTGTCTGGTTGTGACTCAGTTGTGGTAGGCCAGCCTCAGAGACCGCCTGAGGAGGGTCTTTCAGAGCGTTTCAAGCAGCTCGCGGGCAGCGTTCCGGACAAAGGCCAGGTTGAAGTCGAGCTGGTTGAAATCAATGACCTGCTGGCAGGCAAGGCGCGCGCGTTGCGTGTCTCCCATCGCTGCATAAGTACGGGCTTTGAGCAGCCAGATTTGGGGATCCTGCTGATTGGCCTGTTCGAAGTGGACGATGGCAGCGTCCATGCGCCCTTCGGCGATGGCGATCATACCATCGAGCTCGTGCGTCCTCTGAACCTCGAATCGAATGTTTCGAGCCGCAACTTCGTCACGATATGTGTCGGCCAGCTCATTCGCGGCATCGAGGTCTGCCTGCCAAAGCGCGACTCGGGCCAGGTCGTATTTTTCATTTCGCGTAGCGGATTCCATGACCTCTGCGGTGGCGTCCGAACTCTTCATCATTTCAATCTGAGCCTTGTATTTCGCGGCGGCCTCGTCGGTTCGGCCTGATCGAAGAAAAATGTCGCCCATCAGGTTGAGATCTCCTGCCATGGCGCTGCGGTCGTCAGTTTCCGCCGCGATGTCGTAGAGCTTCAGGGCTTCATCAAAAGCGTTCTCGAAATCCCCCTGGTGGAGGTAGCTCGCGGCCGTCCAGATACGGGCCTGACGGCGCTCCCCGTTGTTGCGGGCGTTTTCTTCAATTTTTTCAAAGGTCAATCGCGCATCCTCGAACTGGTCCATGAACATCTGATTGGTGCCGATGCCTACGTACGACGCAACGAAATTGGGGTCGATCGCGAGCGCCTTTTCGTAGCCGGCGATGGACTCATCGTAACGACCCATCTTCATCAAGAGCTCGGCGTAGGAGTCGTAGGGGTTGGGCTGATCAGGGATGCGCTCGGTGTAGCGCTGGAAGGCCTTTTCGGCGCCGGCGTAGTCGCCTACCTGTCGTAGGGCATAACCGAGCATATTGTAGGGCGAGGCGTATCTTGGATTGATGTCAATAGCCTCGCGGTACGAGGTGATTGCGCGCTCATAATTCTGCTGGTTGAAGTAGAGGAAATTACCGATCTCGTTGTGCGCACGTTCGTCCTTTGGGAAGAGTGTCACGAGGGCCGCGAGCTTGGTCTGCTGGACCTCAGGTCTTCCGGCGAGGTTGGCTTCTCTAGCAGCTATCAGAAGACGTTCGCCCTCACTTGCGTTTGCGCTCGTTTCGACGGCGCGTTGCAAAGCGTCAAAGAACTCCTGATTGGTCGATGCGGTAGTGGCAACGCCCAAGTGGGCTAGAGCGAAATCCGGGTCGGCTTCGACTGCCTTCAGGAAGTACTCGTGGGCGTCTGTAGCGCGAAGATTCTCCGCCAGCCACCGACCCTTTAGAAATGCGTCGCGTGCCGCGTCAGAAGATGTGGTAATTGGAATTTTCGTCCTATCTACTGAACGGTCGACCGGCGGCGCTGCGCCGCAGGCAATCAACGAGCAGAACACCAGGCTCGACACTGCTGATCGTACAAATCTCACACCGGTCATGCTTTCTCCTTCTTTGCAGGAAATCGCTCTCCGCGATCGGTTTCCTAGAGCGGCGATACGAAATCCAGCCGCGGCGGTTGCAGGAGCTAGTGTAACTTTTTGTCGGGAGGGTCCGTCTTTCTTTGTGGATGAGGCGACAGGACTTCGAAGCCGCTGTGGCGACTCATGGACGAAAGGTCTACACGCTCGCGTTGTATCTGCTCGCTAACCCGGAGGAGGCTGAGGACGTGACCCAGGAGGTATTGATTCGGCTGTGGCGAAGAGGGCACGACGTGTTGCCCGAAAAAATCCGGCCATGGCTTGTCCAGGTCACGAGGAACGCATGCATTGACGTGATACGCCGTCGCAAAGGCAGTTTTCAGGTCGCCATTGACGACGGCGCTGGTGCAAAGCTTCACGAGCCTGCCCCTGGACCGGAGAATCTGGTACATGCTTCGCAGCTGGGTCGCAGGATCCTCCGGGCTCTCGACGCCTTGTCCGAACCCGGCCGTAGCGTTGTCATCCTTCGTGAAATCCAGGGCCTGTCCTACCAGGAAATCGGCGAGGCATTGGAGATGCCAATGAGCAGCGTCCGGGTCACGCTCCACCGAGGGCGACGACGGCTGCGTGCAGAGTTGAAGGAGGTCCACGATCATGTCGCAATTTGCTGACCTCGAGTCTTGCGCCGACGTTCTCGAGCGGCTTGAAGCGTGGATCGACGGCGACCTCGATGATGCTGAGGCGGCCGCTGTCAAAGCCCATGTCGATCAGTGCGAATCGTGTCGGGCAGAGCAACAACTTGCAGAGGCCGTGGTGGCGGAACTGCGCTTGATGCCCGAGTTTGATGTTCCCGAGAAGGTGTTGCAGACGGTCCAAAATAAGACCCGGCCGGCACATGAAAAAAAACTTGGCGTTTTCTTCGAGTCCTTCAAATCCCGGCCGGCGCCGGCCCTCGCGGCGGTTGCTGCGGTCGTTGTGATGGCGCTGGTCCTTTCTCCGTGGCGCCGGCCTTCCGAGCCGCAGTACACCGATCAGGAGGTTGCTCGGGCTGTCGCTGAAACCAGATTGGCGTTTGCTTATGTCGGCAACATCGCCCAACGCGCAGAAAAACGAGTCAAGGCAAGGGTCGTCGACCAAGGGGCTGCGGCACAAGCGGTACGCGGCGTCTGGCGTTCTTTGCGAGTCATAGGTGAAGCGGGGGCCGAAACGGCCGATCTGCCCGCGACACCGCCACCTGAAGTGAAAGGGAGTTGAGAATGAGAAAGATCTCGGTGCTGATAGGTGTGATGTTGGCGGTGTTTGCCGGATTCGGAGGCGCGCAGGCGTTTGCCCAGTCCGGCTACTACCCGATCGAGGAAATGGGCATCTTCTCCGAAGGCGATCTCGAAGTAGATATCGACCTCAGTGGGGCCATGTTGCGAGTGGCTGCGGGCGCGATGGAAGATCGGGACGAAAATATCGCCGAATTGGTGGCAAATCTCGAACGGGTGCGGGTGCAGGTGGGGGCCCCGAGCGGTGTGGATGCCGCGACGGTCGCTCAGAAAATGGCCGATGCCCAGGCTGCGCTCGGAAGCGCCGGCTGGCAGAAGATTCTCAGCGTGGAGGAGAGCGACGAACAGGTATATCTCTACGCCCTCGAGAGCGCAGGAAATATCGTTGGCCTGACCGTTTTTGTCAACGAAGGCAGCGAGGAAGTGGTTGTCGTCAATATCGTTGGCGACATCAATCCGGAGACCCTGGGCCGAATATTGGCACATATGGACGATTTCGACCTCGAAGAGATCATGGAAGGCTTCGACCAGTAACTGACTCGATGTGAAAGGAACCGTCAGATGGACCTCGCGATCGAGACAATCGGTTTGCGTCGGGAGTCATTGATCGAGGCCTTGCAGGCCTGAGACCTAGTTTTTCGGCCTTCGACGAGCAGTGCCGTTAAGATGGTTCCGGAGGTTCCTTTGTCGACAAACTGGCGACTCCTTGTCACATCGGCCGTTTTCCTGTTCATGACCGTCGGGCCGGCGGTTGCGGGCCCAAACGATACGGACTCAAATCAGAAACAGGGCCGGAGCCCATCGTTTGACGCGCTCAAGAGGGGTTACTTCGCGAGCGAACAAGGCGAGCATGAAGAGGCTTACAAGCACTATCAGAACGCCCTCGAGAACGCTTCAACCAGCGAGCTCCGCTTTCAAGCCTATGTTGGTCTCGGTTCGGCGGCGGCTGCCCTGGGGCAGCTCGATGCGGCTCGTGAGAACTTCGAACAGGCGTTGTCCCTGCGGCCGGAAAACGCCGAGACTCTTTTCTCACTGGGGCTCGTTGCCAAGGAGCAGGATCGGTTTCATGAGGCGGCATCCCTCTTCGCCAACGCCGCCGTCCGCAACCCGTCGCTCAGCGAGGCGATGGTGGAACTGGGTGTGGTCTACGAAATTCTCGGCCGTCACGAGGAGGCTGCCGAAGCGTGTTGGCGAGCGGTGACGGTTAACCCAGAAGATCAGGGCGCCCTTCTCTGCCTCGGGGTGGCGCGTTTTCACCTCGCCCTGTACGAAGGTGCGTCGCAGGCCTTCGAAGCGGTCATCGAACTCAATCCCGACAGTCCGCGGGCTCGGTACGGGCTCGGGCTGGCCAAGATCTACCTGGACGACAATGACGGCGCGATCGCCGAATACGTGGCCCTCAAGCCGCTCGATCCCGAACTTGCCAGAGATCTCTACCTGAGGATCCCTGTGCAAAATTGATTCTCTTACGGGTGGCGCCTAGAATTGCTGAATCCTCAGTGCAAGAACGCAAATTGCTGAATCCTCAGTGCAAGAACGCATGAGGAGTTACTTGAGATTCAGCCGCCCTTTCCCTGCGCCTCGGCCACACGCCCTCGCTTGAGTACGAAATTCCACTTCCAGATCTCGTAAATTCCCGGGTAGACCAGGAGCTCGAGCAGGAAAGAGGTGAAGATCCCGCCGATCATGGGCGCTGCGATTCTCTTCATGGTGTCGGCACCGGCCCCCATAGACCACATGATCGGCAGCAGCGCGAGGAAGGTCGTCGTGACGGTCATGAACTTGGGCCGCAGGCGGTGGACCGCACCCTCCATGATCGCGGCGCGGAGCTCGGTGAGGTTTCTCAGCTTGCCCTCCTGCTTCGCCTTGTCGTAGGCGAGATCCAGATAGAGCAGCATGAAGACCCCGGTCTCGGCGTCGACCCCGAGCAGGGCGATGAGACCGACCCAGACGCCGACGCTCATGTTGTAGCCGAGGAAGTGGAGCAGCCAGACCGCTCCGATGGCGGAGAAGGGCACCGCCAGGATGAC
>Ga0316198_10000639_pt1 | contig 18975 bp, 20 predicted proteins | sample OudBieAanoxic_MG_FD_204935 | JGI IMG/M metagenome (GOLD analysis project Ga0316198, IMG submission 204935) | Coastal sediment microbial communities from Oude Bieten Haven, Netherlands - site A anoxic | ecosystem: Environmental > Aquatic > Marine > Coastal > Sediment | place: Netherlands...
AACGACGGGCGGCCCTGTCCGTCGGTTGTGAGATCGGCAACCCTCACGAAAGCGTTCTGCGTCGTTCCGAACGTCATGGTCGGGCCAGGGTGTGCCCGCAGCAGTCGCGGTTCGTCATCGGGGAGGACGGCGGTTCCCCCTGCGGACAGCCCTTCGATCAACTCCCATTTCCCGTCGGCGATGGCATCACGTGAGCCGAACGTCTCGAGGTGGACCAGGCCGAGATTCGTGATGACGCCGACCGACGGGAGGATGGCGGGCATGAGCCATCGAATGTGTCCGCGGCCTCGCGATCCCACCTCGATCACCAGGGCCTTGGCATCGATCGGCGTTGACAGCAACGTGAGAGGTACACCGACTTCGTTGTTGTAGGAGCGGGGTGAGGCCCAGGCTTCGGGAATCGCCGCGGCGAGCAGGTCCTTCGTCGAGGTCTTGCCGGTTGACCCGGTCACCGCCACGACGGGTACGTTGAGCTCGCCCCTGCGATGAGCCGCCAAGTCGCGCAACGCCTCCGACGTGTCCTCGACATCGATGCGAGGCACAAGATGGGGGTGGGTGCCGTGTTCAACGAGTGCCGCGACGGCCCCTACCGCAACGGCATCGGCGGCATGGTCGTGCCCGTCGTGGTTCGCTCCCCGGAGCGCGACGAATACGGCTCCCGGCTCGACGTCTCGCGAATCCGTCGAAATGCTGCGAACCGGCATCGTTGGCTCACCGTCGATGACTCCCCCGGTCGCGGCAGCGACCACGGCAAGTGTCCAGTCGAGCGGACCCTTCATGCCGAATCCTTCGAGAGGGAGCGCAGCTCTTCGAGCGCGACCACACGGTCATCGAACGGCTCGGTTCGCCCTGCGATCTCCTGACCACCTTCGTGGCCTTTGCCGAGAATCAGCACGAGGTCATCCGGGCCGGCGGCTTCGAGGCCACGGCGAATCGCGCGACGACGATCGGGTTCCTCGACCACAACCGCGGATGCCTCCATGCCTGAACGAACCGACGCCCGAATCACCTCCGGATCCTCCGATCGAGGGTTGTCGGATGTGAGGATCACCAGGTCGGCAGAGCCGGCCGCCCGGCCCATCGCAGGCCTCTTCTCTCGATCACGGTCACCACCGGCTCCGAAGATCACAATGACCCGGCCGGTTGAGAGGCGTCGAGCCCCGGTGACAACCGCGTCGATCGCGTCCGGCGTGTGGGCGTAGTCGACCACCACGGCTGGACCGTCGTCGCCGGGCACCCGCTCGAATCGACCGGGAATCGTGGTCACCGACGCGAGGCCGCGGACCACCGCTTCGGCATCGATCCCGAGGTTGAGGGCGATGGCGCCTGCTACAAGGGCATTGTGCACGTTGAACCTGCCCGGGATCGGAAGATGCGCCGGGAAGCTCCCGGTTGGGGTGTCCATGGAGAAGGACGATCCGTCGAACGACTCGCCGAGGAACGACGCTGTTATGTCGGCATTGCCGTCGATGGCGACGGTGGTTGTCGGCACCGCCGTGGAAGCGGCGATCTCCCGACCGGCTTCGTCGTCCACACTGATCACCGCGTGACCGGCTCGATCCGGCGTGAACAGCGACGCCTTTGCAGCGAAGTAACGGTCCATGTCGCCGTGGAAGTCCAGATGGTCCTGCATCAAGTTCGTGAAGGCCGCCACGCGGAATCGGATGGCGTCAACCCGATGGAGGCTGAGCGCGTGGCTCGAAACTTCGATCGCCGCGACATCAACATCGGCGTCGACCATCTCTGCGAGGAGGCGCTGAAGGTCCGATGCCTCCGGTGTCGTCCGGGCGAGCGATTCCTCAGTCCGGCCAATTCTCGCACCGATCGTGCCGACCACACCCGGCGTCCGTCCGGAGGCGATCACGATCTGCTCGAGGAGGTGTGTCACCGTCGTCTTCCCGTTGGTGCCGGTGACCCCAATCACCGGGAGATGGTGTGATGGGTTTCCGTATACCGCTGCCGCGAGCCACGGAAGTGCCGCACGAGCGTCCGGCACGACGATCCTGCTCGGACAGTCCAGGTCGCGTTCGACCGCTACCGACGCGGCTCCGGAGGCAAATGCGCGTTCGACATAGTCGTGACCGTCGGTCACCGCACCGGGGATGGCGACGAAGAGATCGCCGGGCCCGACCGCCCGCGAATCGTGGGTCACACCGGTGATCAGGGGGTCGGCTCCCACAACCCTGCCGCCGCCGGTCAGGCGAGCGGCGATCTCGGAGAGCCGGAGCGCATCACGCATCGTCGTTGTGGGCGGGAGATACCCCGAGTTGGTGGAGAGCGGCTTCGACGATCTCGGCGAAGACCGGCGCAGCTGATGCACCGCCGAACTTCAATTCCGTGTCGTCCGAAAGTGTGCCCGTCGGCGTGTCGAGCACAACCGCTGCCACGATTGCCGGATCGTCGATCGGCGCGATACCGATGAACCAGGCGATGGTCTCGGTCTCGCTGTATTCGCCGGTCTCAACGTCGAACTTGTCCGAGGTTCCGGTCTTGCCTCCGACCGGGAATTCCGCGATGTCGGCTCGGAATCCCGTGCCTTCCGTGACAACTCCGCGCAGCATCGAACGCATCGTTTCGGCCGTCTCGGCAGAGATCACTTGGCGGCGCCGTGGTTCCGTGGTGATGCGCTCGCCGTTCGGAGCGACGATCTGCTCGAGCACGTGCGGTTCGACCCACTCACCGTTGTTGGCGAGCGTGGCGTACACCGCAGCCATCTGCAGGGTGGTGGCTCCGATGCCGTACCCGATTGCGGCGGACGCGCTACAGGCGGGTCCACACCATTCGCTCACATGGTCGAGGCGGCCCGTCGCCTCGCCGCGGAAATCGATCGATGCCGGGCGTCCGAGACCGAAATCGTCGAGATACCGATAGTGCGTCTCGTCGCCGAGCTGTTTCTGGATCTTGATCGTCCCGACGTTCGAGGATTGAGCGACAATCTCTGTCACGGTCATGATGGAGGGGTGGCTGCCGTGGTCGGTATACGTCTCACCCACCACCTCGATCTCGTGAGGAGTCTCGAACGGCGTTGACGGGCGAACGACGCCCTCTTCGAGGGCAGCGGCGACGGCCACGACCTTCAGGGTAGAGCCGGGTTCATATACATCGGACACCGCACGGTTTCGGATGGCCGATGGGTCGAGGGTTGATCGATCCATGCCGTTGAAGCCGGGGAGTGAGACCATGGCGAGGATCTCTCCCGTCTTCGGATCCATGACGACCACGGTTCCGCCCAATGCCCCGGTGCCGTCGACGGCAGCTTGCAGCGATCGTTCGGCGACGTATTGGATCTCGCGATCCAGCGTCAGGATGACGTCGGAACCGGGGGTAGCAGCTTCGAGGAGAAACTCAGCCTGCGGGATTGCCCGTCCGGCCTGATCCCGCTCGACAACACGTTTCCCGGGTCGTCCTGAGAGCTCCGTGTCCATCACGGACTCGATCCCTTCGATTCCTGCCCCGTCATCGAAACGGGTGAGGCCGATCACCGGCGCGGCGAGGTCACCCGACGGATAGATGCGAAGCGGGGCTTCCTCGACGGAGAATCCGACGAGGTCGGCCTCCTCGATCACCTCTGCGGCGCGCTCCACGACATCGTTCTCGAGGCCGCGTGCAACGTACGTGAATCGCTCTTCGGAATCGAGCCGTTGGGCAAGTTCGACGTAGTCGGCGCCGAGGACGGGGGCGAGCAGCGCGGCGGCCTCGGTCGGGTCGTCCACGAGACTCGGATTGGCGATGAGCGCCTTCCCGTAGATGGTGAGCGCCAACTCGACGCCGTCTCGGTCGAAGATCGTCCCCCGCTTGGCCGCGATGGTCTCGTGGCGGATGCGTTGGTCGAAGCCTCGTTGAGCGAGAACGGCGGCATCGGCGCCCTGCACCTGGAACAGGCGGTACCCGATGCCAGCCCACGCGAGGATGAACACCAGGCCCAATGCAACAACCCGAAGGTCGCCGAATCGAAAGGACGTCCGGCTCATGTCAGGTCACCTTCAGCGTGTCGTGGCGGTCGGGTGCTTGGCCGCCAGCGTTCGGCCTGAGCATCGTTCCCCTCCCCTGGTCATCACGGCTGCTCCACGAACAGCGCTCTTAGATCCATCCATCGATCCTCAGGGCCGCCGATCACGCTCTCAACTCCCGTGACCTCGATCGCCCGGCGATCGTCCGGGTAGACGAGCCCGAGCTCGGCGGCCCTCTGTGTGATTCGGTCCGGCGTCTGCAGCCGTGCATGTTCGGCGCGGAGATCCCAATGCCGCTCCTCTTGAACAGCGATCTCGCGATCGAGGAGCTGCAATTCGAACGCGGTGCGATCCAACGAGATACGCGAGTAGATCACAGCGAAGAATGCGATGGTCACTGCGAGGATGAAGATCAGCAGCGGTCGGACGACCGGACGAGCTTTCGAGCGGCGCCCCGAATGATGGGCCGCAGACCGTGGGATTGCTCCGGCTGTCATGCGGCGAGCCTCTCTGCAATCCTCAGAATCGCGCTCCGTGAACGTGGATTCACCGCAACTTCCGCCTCAGACGGCCGGATACGCCCCAGGCTTCTGAGTTCTGGGCGGCGTTCACACACGCAAATCGGAAGTCCCGGGGGACACACACATTCGGCAGCACCGGCGGCGATTCTGCGTTTGGTGATCCGATCCTCGAGCGAGTGGTACGAGATCACGCAGAGCCTCCCGCCGGGCTTGAGAAGGGCGATGGCGGATTCGAGACCGGCCGAGAGTGCGTCGAGTTCCGCGTTCGTTGCGATGCGAAGCGCCTGGAACGTCTTCCTGGCCGGGTGGCCGGAGCGGCGAGCCGCTGCGGGGACGGCGCCGGCGATGACGGCTGCGAGATCGGCGGTGGTGTTGATCGGCCGGGCGTCGACGATGGCGCCGGCAATCCTTCCGGCGTATCGCTCTTCTCCGTACCGTCTGATGAGGTCACGTAGTCCATCTCGATCGAGTTCATTGACGAGTTCCCCTGCACTCGACGGAGCGTCGGTGCCCATGCGCATATCGATCGGGCCGCTGCGCTGATACGAGAACCCTCGTTCGGCTGTATCGACCTGATGCGATGAGATGCCAAGGTCAAGAAGAACCCCGTCAACGGTCCCACGAGCGTCAGGTGGTGCGCCCAGCTCATCGTTGACGAGCCGTTCCATCTCGCTGAAATTGCCCAGAACCGTCCGTACCCGCTCGTCCTTCGGCGCATTCACCAGGGCATCCGGGTCGCGGTCGATCCCAATGATCGTCGTACGCGGATACGACGCAAGGAGCGCTCGTGTATGCCCGCCGCCGCCGAACGTCGCGTCCACGATGACTCCGGATGCCGCCGGGGCGAGCGCCTCGACACACGCCGACACCAGAACCGGTTCGTGGTAGCTGTTGGTGGTCTGATCCATGGTCAGCCCCCCGGAGCGCTGGCGCCAACATGGAAGCGGGCGGAGTAAGGGGCCTTCCAATTGGCATCCGAGGGGCTGACCACAGGCCAGACCGATCCACAGCTACGGGCGCGGGTGTGATCACGCGACGCCCGTCTCGTTCGTTCATATCCCGTCCTCCGATAGTGCCTCCTCGATTGCGGCGTAGTACTCGTCTGCTTCTGCTGCCACGGTTTGCCACGTCTCCGTGGCCCACACCTCGATGTGATCGGCGACACCGACCACCGTGAGGTCCTTCTCCAACCCCGCGTAGCGCCGAAGCGCCTCCGGAATCTGCACTCGTCCCTGCCGATCGAGCGGCTGATCCGACGCTGAGGCGAAGAAGGACCGCGAGATGTTCCTGGCCCGCCGATCGGTTCGTGGCAGCTTCAACACCTTGTCCGACTCCTCTTCCCATCGATCCAGGGGGAAGACGTAGATGCAACGCTCCTGTCCCTTGGTCACCACACAACCCATCTCGAGTCCCGGACGGAACTTGCTGGGCATCACGACGCGGCCCTTCCCGTCCATCGAGTGGCTGTATTCACCAAGAAACACGCGTCCGCGCCTCCGTTGCGCTGTGATCATCATCTCCCACGAGGCCCCACTATGCCCCACTCCGTTCCACATGTCAACTCTTTTGCCCCCACCCGCGCCCCACCCTCCCCCGGGTACCCTGTGCACCATGAACACCACCATCACCCTCATCGGGGTCGGCGAGATGGGTGCCGTGTTTTCGCACGCCCTGCTCCGCACCGGCCACCCGGTCTTTCCCGCGCTTCGCTCGACTCCGGCATCGGACGCGTTCGCGCAGAACCCTGATCCGGCGCTCGCCCTCGTCACCGTCGGCGAAGATGACCTCCACCCGGTCCTCGAGGAGTTGCCGGAGGCGTGGCGCTCACGAGTCGGGCTGATCCAGAACGAACTCCTCCCCCGCGATTGGATTCGCCACGGGATCGACGCCCCAACGGTCGCGGTCGTTTGGTTCGAGAAGAAGCCGGGTCGGGCAACGCGAGTCATCATCCCGACTCCGATCGCCGGACCGCACGCCGGGGCGCTCGTCGAAGCGCTGACATCGATCGACATCGCGGCTGAGGTGATCCCCGACGAAACGTTGGTCGACGCTCTGGTCGCCAAGAACCTCTACATCCTTACCGCCAACATCGCGGGATTGAGGGTTGGGGGGACGGTCGCCGAGCTGTGGGACGATCACCACGAGCTGGCGACGGCGGTGGCATCCGAGGTCCTCGACATCCAGGATTGGCTCGTCGGCTACCCCATGGATCGGGAACGGGCGACGGCCGACATGGTGGAGGCGTTTCGCGGCGACCCGGATCACGGGACCACCGGGCGCAGTGCGCCTCGCCGGCTCGAACGAGCGATCAAACATGCACGAATGGCCGCGATCGATACTCCGTTTCTGGTCGAGATCGGGCGTGAGGCGGGCCTGGCGGTCTAGCCTACGAACGCCACCCAGAGGAGGGACCATGCACGTACTCGTCGCAACCGACGGGGAGATGGAGACGGAAGCGGCGGAGGATTTCGCCGCCACGTTGGCGGGATCCGACGGCCGCGTGACGGTGCTGACGGTCGTCGAAGTCCCTCGTGCGTTCCTCGCCGATGTGCGTTCGCACTGGGGCGTCGAAGACGGACCCAGCGTCGTAGCGGATTACACGTACGTCGAGACTCCGAAAGCCCATCAGGAAGGCCCCACGGGCTGGCCGGGAGACGATGCGTTGATTGAACGGTATCTCGGCGACAAGCTCAAGCAGAACACGGCCCCGCTCGTGCGTGCCCTCGAGAAGAGGGGGATCGAGACCGAGGCCCGCGTGGTCGAGAGCGAGAACGTGGCGTCGACGATCATCGAGCAGCTTGTCGCCATCGACGCCGAAGTTGTGGTGATCGGTTCCCACGGGCAAGGGCTCTTCCAGGGACTCCTCGGCTCCACGGGCACCAAGATCGTTCGGCGATCACCGAGACCCGTCCTCCTGATCCGCTCCACTACTCGGTGACGTAGGGTTCCCACCCGGGGTCGACCACTCCCCCAATCGCCGCGGAAACCCACGTGTCCGGCCGGGGGAGCCGCGGCTTCGCCACGAGTGTGAGGCCGGCCTCGGCCGGTGTCCGACCACCCTTCTTCGTGTTGCATCGCCGACACGCCGCCACCACGTTCAGCCAGGAGTGTTCACCGCCCTGCGACCTCGGCACAACATGATCGAGGTTCTCTGCTTGCCGCCCGCAGTACTGACACCGGTGGCCGTCTCGCTGAAACACGGTGCGCCGATTGACGGGAATCCGCCGCTGATACGGCACGCGAACGTATCGGCGGAGGCGGACCACGGATGGTGACGGCATCGCCACGGTCTCCGAACGCCATATCGCCCCGTTCGTCGCGAGCACATCGGCTCGATCATGCAAGACCAGCACGAGCGCGCGACGAATCGGAACCACCGAAAGCGGTTCGAGGCTGGCGTTGAGTACGAGTGCCCGCGGCATCCGCAAAGGCTACCAGCACGCTCGTTCGCACCACTACGAACGCGACTACTCAGTGAAGGTTGTTGACCACTCAGTGTCACCGTGTCATACTCGACGTGGGCAGCAACGTCGAGAGCGCTGGAGTGAGCGTGCGCGTCGTCGGGTATGTGCGGGAGGCATCAAGCCTCACAGAGGGCGAGACGGCGTTCGCTCAGAGCGAGCGCGTCCGCCGATGGTCCGCAGACGCGGGCCACCACCTCATTGCGACGTGTCAGGACGGCCGCGACCCAACTGATCCATTGAGCCGAGACGGATACCGAGCGGTTCTCGACATCGCACGTTCCGGCAACGCGGACGCCTTGGTCGTGTCCGATCTATCGGTGCTCTCCCCCGACAAGGTCACGCAGGAAATCATGCTCGATCACCTGCGGGGGCTTGGCCTCACGATCGTCTCGACGAACGAGTCCGACCACAACGAGCTGCTCGAGGTCCCCGATGACCACACGCGCCTGGTCGTTCGCGACGTGATCACCAAGATCGGGGAGTTCCAGAAGGAATTCGGTGAGGCGCCTCAGCCACCCGAAGTGGAAGACACGCCCGCGGTAGAGCCGGTTGGCGCAGACGTGATCGTCCAGTTGATGCCGCAAGGATCTCAGCGCGCGGACAGCGCCGTCCACACAGCTCGCCCCACGGCGTAGGCGCGGCCCCCTTCGACCACCGCTGATCCAACCAACCGCCGGCCGTGCTCGTCGAGCACGATTGTCACCACCGGCGTTCCGGCCAGGTCACGCTGGTCGAGCGAACAGATCAATGGGACAGACGCCGCACCTGCCAGGTCGGCCACGGCCGACACCACCGCCTGGTCGATCGCGGGCTCCGAGGAGCTGGCCGCGACTGCGGAGACTTCATCCGATGTGCCTCCGGCGGTCACGGTGATTCCGTCGCGGCCCTCCGTGACGCTCACCCAGTCGAGGCCTTCATCGGCTCGTGTTGGAGACTCCGGCACGTCTGACTCACGTTCGCGCAGCGCGTCATCGGAATCGAAGCGTTCCTCCATCTCCGGTACGCTGGACGACACCGTGGCAGATTCCGCTGAGTCGGGAGCAGCGTCGGTCTCCTCACGGAGACCGTGCAGCGCCAGGATCCTGCGAATCTCGTCACCAATCGCTGCAGGATCTACGCCGGGCGAAAGGCGGACACGAACACCGGCTGGAGTGGCTGAGTCGTCGTCGATCTCTGCCTGTTCGACGCCCGGCAGGCTCAAGAGATCGTCACGCAACATACCGACACCCACGCCTGCCTCCCCTCGTCTACCCCTGAGCCGACCGATGCCTCCACTCAAGATACGCCACGACGTCTGCCGGATCAACAGCCACTTCGCTGCTGCCATAAGCGGTTGCGATACGCCATCGCATGATCTCGTCGTCTGGGACGGGGAGGAATGGGGGTTGGCGCCACCAGCCCTGTGGAGCAAATGCCACGACCGCGGACACCGCGGTCCCCCAGAGCCGGGGGCGCCGCATCACCGCTGCAACAACACGACGGTCGATCACGAACGCTCCATGGCCGCAAGCGTACCCGTCCCCGCAAGGTCAGATCCCATCTAGGCTCCGGTGCAGCGACACAAAGAGGAGGCTCCGGAGTGCCCGTGACCACGGAGGAACTGACCTGGTTCGGCGAACGGTTCGCAGCAGTTTCGGACAACATCGAGTACGTGATCCAGGGCAAACGCGAGACCGTCGAACTTGTCGCCTCATGCCTGATCGCCGGTGGACACGCCCTCATCGAGGATGTCCCCGGGGTCGGAAAGACCCTCCTCGCCAAGTCACTCGCTCGTTCGATCGACTGCTCATTCCAGCGAATCCAGTTCACCCCCGACCTGCTCCCGTCCGACGTGACCGGAGTGTCGGTGTGGGATCGTGAAGCCGGTGACTTCATCTTCCGCCCCGGTCCGGTTTTTGCGAACGTGATTCTCGGAGATGAGATCAATCGGGCAAGCCCAAAGACCCAGGCGGCTCTCCTCGAGGCCATGGAGGAGCGCCAGGTCACCGTCGACGGCACAACTCGCACGCTTGGACCGCCGTTCATCGTGATCGCAACGCAGAATCCGATCGAGCACGAGGGTACCTACCCCCTCCCGGAAGCCCAGCTGGACCGGTTCATGATGCGCCTGACCATGGGGTATCCGGCCCGGACGAAGGAGCTCGAGATGCTCGACACACACGGAGAGCGCTCGACGTTCGAGGACCTGCGCCCGGTCGTTCACGCCGAAGACATCGTGCGAATGTCGGACATCGCTCAGCACGTCCACGTCGCCGACGTCGTCAAGGGTTACATCATCGACATCGCCGAAGCAACGCGCGCCGAACCAGACCTCCTTCTCGGGGCGTCTCCCAGGGCTTCTCTCTATCTGCAGCGAGCCGCCAGGACGACGGCGGCAGTTGCCGGTCGCGACTATGTCGCCCCCGACGATGTGAAGAGCATGATCGGACCCGTCTTCAATCATCGATTGATCGTGCGGCCGGAAGCACAGATGCGCGGAGTCGGCGTCGACCAGATCCTCGAAGGAGTCACACAAAGCGTGGCGGTGCCCGGGACACGCGTCGCCGCCGGATGAGAGAGATCAGCTGATGCCGACGACCCGAGGATGGGCAGCTCTCGGAGCCGGTGTGGCTCTGATAGTCCTGTGGATCGTGTTCGGCGAACGTCTGATGCTCGCCGTCGGGTTGTTCCTCATTCTCGCGATCGGAGGAGGGATGGCCTACGTCCGCTCCACCGTTCCGCGGGTCGGAGTCACGCGGAGGCTGACGCCCTTCCAAGTGCACGATGGCGATCGCGCCGTCGTCGAGGTGACGCTGATCACCGGCCGTCGCATCGCCCAAGCAACCATCCTCGATGAAGTATCGGGTCTTGGCACGGCACGGTTCGTCGCCGACCGGATCGAGCCGCACGATCCGATGACCGCTCGATACGAGGTGCTCTGCCGCCCCCGAGGGATCTACATGGTCGGACCGGCGTTGGTGCGGGTCCGGGATCCGCTTGCGTTGACTGAGGCGGGCGGCACCGCCGGCCGGATCGATCGGCTCGTCGTGTATCCCGCCGTCGAGGATCTCGAGGGGTTGCCGTTGGGCCGAGGACACGACCCGACCGTCAACACGTCGAGATCGAGCTTCTCGCAGACCGGAGGCGAGGACTTCTTCACGCTCCGTGAGTACCAGCAAGGCGACGACCTCAGAAAGGTCCACTGGCCCTCGACGGCGAAACGCGACGAACTCATGATCCGGCAGCTCGAGATGCCGTGGCAGTCGCGAGCGCTCGTCCTCCTCGACCCGCGTACCTCGGCCTACCCGGATTCGGAGGCTTTCGAGCAGGCGGTACGCGGCGCAGCATCCGCATTTCGGCACCTCTTCAGGAACGGGTACACGCCGACGTTGTGGTCGGGCACCGGCTCTGGGACCATCGTCGGTGGAAGCGAGGCCTACGGCATCGCGATGGAGGAACTCGCTGCCGTCCAGCCGACCCCGGCGGTCGATCTCAGGAGTGCCCTGTCTCGATTGCGCCGGAACGGCATCACTGGGGGTGTGCTTGTGATGGTGACCGGCGTGCCGGACGATCCGGTACTGGGCATGTACCGGATTCTCGGGAACGATTTCTACCGAACGATCGTGATGTCCTCCTGCGCGGGGCCGGACGAAACACTCGTCCAGTTCGCACGTACCGGGGCGGCGACGATCTCATCGGAAGCGCCGGAGCGATGGGCCGGGGCGTGGAAACAGGGGATGGAGCGGTCATGGTCTACCGCTACAGCTGGATAGCCGGCCTGGCGTCCATCGGGTTCGCCTTCTGGCAACTCGGCGGGCTTCTCCTCCCTACGGGGAGCGGTGCCAGGTGGCAGCTCGTCGTCCTTTCCGGGCTGATCATCGGCCTGGTCATTACCTGGACCGCCGTGACGTACCGCCTCCGCACGTTCGTCATCGTGCTGATCAACGCCGGGGCGTTGTTCTTGGCGGCTGTGCGGTTTGCGGCGCCGGCTGAGTCCGTCTTCATCTTCCCAACCCCGGCAGGGCTCACGTCCCTGTGGGCCGATCTAACGCGGGCTTTCGACGTGATCCGCAACGGAGTCGAGCCCGTGCGGCCCCTGACCGGCATTGTCATCATCCTTACGGCTCTGTTCTGGCTGCTCGGAGCACTCCTGGCATGGGGCCTATCGAAGGACCACCCTTTTGTGGCGTTGCTCCCGCCTCTCGTAGTGGCGCTCCAGTTCGCGACACTCGATCGACGCACCGGCGGCCTGTCGATCCTCGCCGTTTTCGTGGTGCTGGTCGCAGGCACGGTCTTCGCCGTCGCATACGATGAACGCGATCGTGGTGCCGGCCGAATGGCAAGCAGCCGAACGGACCCTCCGTCGAAGGCACCCGCGCCCACGGCGGCTCTCCTCGTCGCCCTGGCCGTCACAGTCGCCGTCCTCGGGACGGGGATGCTCGGACCGACCGTGCCGCGCGATGGCACGGTCACCTGGCGGACGCCGGGTGGTCTGGGCGGCGGTTTCTACGGAAGTGTCTCGTTCAATCCCTATGTCGGCATCCACGACGGCCTTGTCTCCCAGGAGGGGATACCACTGTTCCGAGCAAAGCTCGATGGGGACGTGCCGCTCAACGAGGTCTACTTCCGCCTCTTGACGCTCGAGACCTATCGCAATGGCCAGTGGTCGGCTTCTCGTCCCGAGGTCTACCCGCTGGATCAGCCCCCTCTCGAGCAGCCGGGACACGAATACGTCGGGAGCACCCGGCCCCTCACCGCCAACGTCGAGATCCTCGCGCTTGCACAGGAGTGGTTGCCGGCACCGTACGCCGTTACCGGGGCAGACGGAAGTGAGTCCGAGGCGTTTCGGATTCGGCGGTCCGACACGGCGCTGGTCTTTCGTGGTGACCGCACCTATCGGAACATGGAGTATCGGGTGTTCTCCGAGATGCCGGATGTCAGACCCGAAGAGATCGCCGGTGATTCGGGTGGCGGGTTCTCGCCCTTGTTCACGGCTGCTGCGACCGCAGGAGAATCCCTCCCCCCCATCGGCGACATCACCTTCCGGGAACTCCCGGATGCCGACCGCTACACCGATTTGCCGGAGAACGTCGACGACCGCGTCCGACAGCAGGCCATGGACCTCACGGCGCGCTTCACAACACCGTTCGAGAAGGGCCTTGCGATTGAGCACTGGTTTCGCGAGACGGGCGGATTTGTCTACGACGTCGAAGTAGACCATGGCCACTCGGAGGACCTCCTCGCTGCGTGGCTGTTCGACGATTCGGCCGAGAACGACTCCTACCGCAGGGGCTACTGCGAACAGTTCGCCACCTCGATGGCGGTGATGGCGCGGAGCATCGGAATCCCAACCCGCGTAGTACTCGGATTTACGCCGGGCACCGAGATCGCGCCGAACCAGGTAGTTGTGCTCGACAACAACGCACACTCGTGGGTCGAGCTGTGGATACCGGCCGTGGGCTGGGTCAAGTTCGACCCCACGCCGAGAGGGGACGGGGCGAATCCGGTCACCAGCTACGAGCGCCTCAGCGAAGCGCTCGGATTCGGGATCGCTGCCTACCTCGAACAGGTCCCCGAACCCGTCCGCCCCGATATCGAGGGAGGGAGCCCGATCTCCGGCGTCCTCGACCCGGAGATCAATCAGATCGACCTGGAATCGATCGATATCGGAGGCTCGGCCGCGAACGCGCCGACGGCCTTGAAGTGGATACCCGTCATCCCAATCGCCATCGCCCTCATCCTGCTGGCCGTCGCAGCCATCCCGATCGCGAAATGGGCGCGGCATCGGGCCCGGATGCGGCGCCTCGAAGACGGCGACATCTCCGCCGCGTGGGAGGAGATCGTGGTGAGGCTCACCGACTTCGGCGAGGAGCCGGATTCTGCCGCTACGCCAACCGAGGTGGCTGCGACGGTGGACGATGCGATGAAGCCGCTCGCCTCGGTGTACTCACGATCGGTCTACGGCAGTGCGGGCAAGCTATCGAGCGCACAAACAGACACGGCGCGCCAGTCGATGCAACTCACGAGCGATCGGTTCGTGATGAGGTACTCGGCACTGGAACGTTTCCGGTCGTACTACCGGCTGGGGTCGCTCAGAAGACGCTTCCGCTCCTAGAGACCGGAAGAACGGTCCCGGCGCTCGAGGTCCGAAGGATCAGCCACCCGCTTCGTCGACCTCGCTGAGCACGTCGTCTTCGACCCGACGCAGCATTTCGAGGAATCGCTCCCGATCGAGTTCGAAGCGGGTCACATCCTCCTCGACCGACTGCGTGATGTCGTTGATAGCGACGAAGAATGCCAACTGACCCTGGCGCAGGGCGTCGAGGACTTCGTCCTCGTCGAGCGCCACGGCGAAGATCGTCTCGCCATCGGTGACGAGTCGGATCTCGGAGAGGTGAGTGTCCATGTCGGCGGTGCGGCGCAGATAGTCCCATGCGCGCCTGACGCGCTGAATCGACATGCCGTTGTCGAGCAGGCTCTTGACAACCCGGAGGGCGATCAGATCGCGAAACGAGTAGAGCCGACGCCGACCCGGGCGGCCACCGGTCTGCTGAAGCGAGGGCTCAACGAGGGCTACCTTGTCCCAGTAGCGGAGTTGATGTGGCGTACAGCCGGTGAGCCGTGTCGCTTGCTGAGCGGTGAAACCTTCCACGCGTTCTCCCCAATATCGCCGGCCGCCCGGCCGGTCCGTGAATCTCTAGTGGCCCCTCTCGGGGAGGCAACTCTAGCGTTCCCGCCGCCAACGTTCTCTGACATCGTCCATCCACCCGGAGACGGAGAACGAGGCGGGTTTCTCGGCCCGCGAGGCGCGCATCGTCATCGCAATCGTTGCGGCGGATGCGACCATCAGGATGAAGCCGAGTCCAGCGAGATACGAGAATCTCGTGAACGTTCCGAGCATGATCGCCAGTCCTACGAAGAAGCCGACGGCCGCGAGACGCTGCCGTCGTTTGATCCGTATCGAGAGGTCGGTCTTGGCAACCGTCTGTGCGAGTTTCGGATCCTCTGCATACAGGTTGCGCTCAATCTCTTCGAGGATCTTCTGCTCTCGATCATCCAGCGGCATCTGGCCAACCTCCGCGACAAATCGCTCCGCATTTGCAGTATACCGGTACATCACCCCCACGCACCCGGTTGATTCACCGATTCCGCGGCCCTTGGTCGGTTCGATTGTCTCTCCCGGGAGCGATCCTGGCCGGAAAGACCGCAGCAGCACCGAATCGCTCCCGCACCTCGTCGACCGCCTCGGCCGCGGCGTCGCGCCGCTCGGCGCCCAATGCCAACTGCCGCGCGTCCGCAGCATCAACAAGATCGCTCGCGGCAATCCCGAGGAGACGAACAGATCTACCTCCGATGCCGGCTCTGGCAAGGAGACGTCCCGCGATGGCCCAGATATCGGCGGTGCGGGCGACCGGCACCGGCCGGCGTGACGACCGATTGATCGTCGAGAAATCACCGAACCTCACCTTCAAGGTGATCGTGTGACCGCAAAGGCGGGATGTCGCCAGGCGCGCCGCTACCTGATCACAGAGCCTCAGTGTCTCGCGCTCGATGACGTCTGCGTCGATGAGATCGCGCTCGAACGTACTTTCGGACGAGATAGACCGCGCAGCTGCCCCGCCCTCGACCGGGCGTGGATCGTATGCGTTCGACAGCCCCGAGAGGTGCTCGGCAGCGGCGCATCCGACCTTTGCCTCGAGCATCCCGATCGGGGTGCGAGCAACATCGCCGATGGTCCGGATCCCGAGATTCTTCAAGCTCGCTCGCGTGGCCTCCCCCACACCCCACAGCTCGGCGACGTCGAGCGGGTGGAGGAAGTCGAGCTCTGTGCCGGCCACAATACGGAGCAGCCCGTCCGGTTTTGCATGCTTCGACGCGAGTTTCGCGATGAACTTCGTTGTGGCAATACCGACCGACGATGGAATGCCCACCTCGGATCGAATTGCCGAGCGAATCGTCGCGCCAACCTCCTCAGCCGACGGGTAGTGGAGCCGAAGGCCCGACACGTCGAGGAATGCTTCATCGATCGAGATCCCTTCGACCCGTGGGGTGATCGAACGCATGATCTCGAAGACCTCGCTCGAAACGTCACCGTAGCGACCATGCTTCGAACTCACCACGGTGAGCGTCGGGCACCGCCTGAGCGCCTCACCGACCGGCATTGCCGATCGAACCCCGCGGCTCCTGGCCTCGTAACTCGCAGACGCAATCACGCCGCGTTGGCCGATGCCGCCGACGGCAACGGGGACCCCGATGAGGCTCGGGTTGTCGAGACGCTCAACCTCGACGAAGAACGAGTCCATGTCAACGTGGAGAATGGGTTCCGCGAACGGTGCCATGGCCCCACCGTACCCGGTAGCCTCCGACACATGAACACGGGCTTGTGCACGATCTATCTCGTTCGCCACGGTGAGGTGTCGAATCCAGAACACATCGTCTATGCCGACCTCCCCGGGTTCCCACTATCGCCAACCGGCAGACGTCAGGCCGAGTACGTCGCCGAACGTCTCCCCGATCACCCGACCATCGTCGCCTCTCCCCTCGATCGCGCCGTCGAGACCGCGACAATCATCGCCGAGAGCAGGAGTGGGCGCATCTTCGTCGATGATTCACTGACCGAATGGGGACTCAGCACGCGATGGGCCGGGCACCCCTGGGACACCCTTGACGAAGTTTTCCCGGGCGAACTCGCTGCGTACCTGGAGCACCCGATGGACCTTCCCTTCTCACCGGAGTCGCTGACCGAACTCGCGAAGCGGATCGAAGGCGCCGTGAGAGGCCATCTCGCGATCACCAACGGCCCGCTCATCCTCGTGTCCCATCAAGATCCGATCCAGGCGGCTCGCCTGACGTTCACCGACCGGCCGCTCAGCGACCTCAATCGAGACAAGCCCCAACACGCCGGCGTGATTGAACTGGAGGCCCGTTCGACCGTTCCGTGGTTCGAGTGCACGATGTGGGCTCCCGACCATCACACCGTGTCATGAAACGATCGGTCAGCCCACCCCTGATCATCACCGGGCTGTTCGCCGTGGCGGAGCTGCTGTGGTCGATCCGCCTCACCATGTCTCCGGAACCGTTCTCCCCCGGTTCATCGGCGCTCGTCGTTGCCGGAATCGTCCTGTACACCGTGATTGCGGTTGTCGGGATGCTGCTGGTTCGCGCACCTTGGGCTCGTTGGCTTGCGTTCACGACGGCTGTTTGCACGGTGGTCATTGGCGCGCTCGGCGCTGACGTTGACACACCTTCGATCACCGCTGCTGCGCTGTCGCTCGTCGCGATCGGCGGACTGGCCGGTCCGTGGCTCAGGATCTGGCTTCGCCAGCGACCGGGAGCGGGGGCTGGGGCCATCGCGGTCACACTCCCCCTCACCGCCATCGCAGCACTCCCCCTGGCAGGTTTGGCTTCCGTCGAATCAGCAACACCGGCCGCGCTCACCCTTGCGTTTGCCGGCCCTCTCCTCGCATGGGCCTACGCCAGGGGTCTCGCCGCGGGGCTCTGGGGGCTCCGCCTCGCTGCTCCTGCGCTGGCGTTCATTGCCGCCATCGCCACCGCCACATGGGGGTCGGCAGCCTTCCTGATCTACGGCACAACGGTGGGGATCCTTGCGTGGTCGCCGGCTGCCCGCGATGCCCTGTCGCCCGTCCAGGCGCCACTCCCGCCACCTCGCGTGGCGCCGCATTCGAAGGAGAGTCCATGACCGGTTCGGTCACGATCGCCGGCGCCGTTGTCGCCGGTTCGATCCCCGGGCTGCTGCTCGCCGGACCGGCCGGCGGTGCGATCGGCGCGACGGTCGGCGCAGTGATGGGTGTCGTCGCGGAACGAGCCGGCGTTCGTACGGTCATCGCCCTGGCGGTGATCGCCGGCACGGCCACCGGCGTGTTCATCGGAGCCTCCATCGCAGGTGTCTTGTGCTACCCCTCGACGTGTCTCTGGATCGAGATCGTCGCCGGGGCTGCCACCGGAATCGGCGCACTCGTCGGCGTCGGCATGATCGCTGCCCTCACGGCGCGGTCCTTTGACGAGTATCGAGCGGCCGTTGCCGCCAAACGCCCACCCCCGACAACAGGATGCACCCCGAAGACCGAAGACCCTGACTGCTGAGGAGAGACACGAGACTGGAGACACGAGACACGAGACACGAGACACGAGACGTGTCTGTCCGGTGAAGGCTCGGGTCTAACGTCTCGGGTCCAACGTCTCGGGTCCAACGTCTCGGGTACATCTAGCGTCTCGGGTCCAACGTCTCGGGTCTAGCGTCTCGGGTCTGCCTGCGGGTTACCGCAGGTCCGGCTTTCCGAAGATCAACACGACGTTGTGACCGCCGAAGCCGAATGAGTTGCTCATGGCGTACTGCACGTTGACCACTCTCGCCTCGTTCGGGACGTAGTCGAGGTCGCACTCAGGATCCGGGTGCGTGAGGTTGATGGTCGGCGGCACCACATCGTCGCGAATCGCGAGCACGCTGGCCACGGCTTCAAATGCACCTGCTCCCCCGAGGAGGTGGCCGCTCATGGACTTGGTCGACGAGACCGGTATCTCGAAGGCTCGCACGCCGAATACTGACTTGATGGCCATCGTCTCAGTTGCGTCGTTGGCAGCGGTTGATGTTCCGTGGGCGTTGATGTACGAGATCTGATCGGGAGAGAGCGACGCATCGTCGAGCGCCGCCTGCATGGCGCGGATCGCCCCGCCCCCACCTGGCCGCGGCAGCGTCACGTGATAGCCGTCGGACGACATGCCGTATCCGTAGAACTCTGCGTAGATGTGTGCACCCCGAGCCAGGGCATGCTCCCGCTCCTCGAGGACAAGTGCTGCGCCGCCTTCGGCCATGACGAACCCATCTCTCTCGGCGTCGAACGGACGACTCGCCCCCTGCGGGTCATCGTTGCGCGTGCTCAAGGCTCGTGCCTGGGCGAAGCCGCCAAGCGCGAAGCGAGTGATCGAAGCGTCCGATCCCCCGGCGAGCATCACGTCCGCGGCGCCGCGCTGGATGATCGCAGCCCCGTCTCCGATCGCGTTGGCCGATGCCGCACACGCTGTGACAATCGTGGTGTTCGG
>Ga0316198_10000640_pt1 | contig 18972 bp, 19 predicted proteins | sample OudBieAanoxic_MG_FD_204935 | JGI IMG/M metagenome (GOLD analysis project Ga0316198, IMG submission 204935) | Coastal sediment microbial communities from Oude Bieten Haven, Netherlands - site A anoxic | ecosystem: Environmental > Aquatic > Marine > Coastal > Sediment | place: Netherlands...
TCACTTCCCGTATTCTCACCCTTTCAGGGTGGTCTCGCCTGCGGTGCAGGCTCGAATGTCTCGCTATGCTCGACGGCGAATCCCTGCCCCTCCGCTTCACTTCCTAAAGGGATTCTCACCCTGGAATGGATCCGGCCGCGTCAGGCGTTGAATCCGAGAGCGTCAGCCGAGGTTTGCGTGGTTTCCGTCACAGAACGGGCCGTTCCCCGTGTGCTTGCAGCCGCACAGGTAGGCCGTCTTCGTTTCTTCTGCGGTGAAGACCCTGGGCATGAGCCCGGTTCCCTTGTGCGAGCCATCACAGAAAGGTTGAACGGACGACTCCCCACAGGCGCACCAGGCATACTTCTTTCCCTCTTCGAGATCGACGGGGTAGGGTGCCTTCTGAGCGATGTTGGGCTCGGACATGGGGTCTCCTTGTTCGTGGTCGCATTCGGATCAGTAGTCTCACGCGTGGAAGATTGCACGCCCTAATCATACTGGGGATGATGAAGCTAAACCAAGACTGCGCCTCCGCCTCTGGTGCACCCGCAGCACCACCGCGAGAAAGTAGGTCCCGAGTGCTCCCAGGAGCGCGACCTCAGCGGCCCGTCGCGCGTCTGAGGATTTCAACCGACAGTTGACCGAGGGCCTGACGGTTGCCGACCGTGTAACTCAATTGTCTGATGCACTCTCCTCAACACGCTGACCACAGGCGCCCGAGACCACTCAACGTAATCAGTCGTATGGAAGCTCTTCTGGGATGGGCAGCCCTTGCTGCCGAAGAAACGACAGTCGGTCCCAGTAGCCGCGCTGGAATTGAATCTGACCGTTGACCACCTCGAAGAAGCCACAACCGCGGAGGCCCCTCGGGTCTTTCCATTCGAGGATCGCCCAGTTGCCATCTTCGAAGAGGTTTTCGACGATGCATGTCATGTCCGCTCGAGCAAACTCCTCCTCGAACATCGCTCGAATCGCGGTTCGCCCTCTGACTGGCTCCTGCACGACCTGGTGATTCGTCGCATCCTCAGCATAGAGTGCGGCGAGGGCTCCAACATCGGCTGCGTTGAACGCATCAACCCACGTCTGAACAACCTCGGCGGGTGTGTGCATCTCTTTCTCCGAGTATGTCTAACCGTCGGCGCCTGAGCTTCGCGCTGACCAGGTTCGATTGTCCGTCACATCAACGCATCGGCTTTCTCAGCCTGACCGCCCCCCTCTGTCAGGCACCCGCCTTCATGTGATCATCATGGCACATCAGGCACTCCATTTGTCCCTGCTGGGTGTTCACGCCGCCCGTGTGCCCCGTGGTGTCAGGGCTGTGACACTGGACGCAGTGCTTGATGTCATCCGACGGCTTCCATTCCGTTCGTCAGGGCGCCCGATCGCGGGGGGGGTGCGAGGGCGGGCCGAGAGCGCGAAACCAGAGAGCACAAATTACTTCACGGTCGAGGCAGTGACCACGATCTGGGCGCAGGGGCTTCTAAGGGCTTCTGTCCCTCACGAGCTCAGGTCTTCGGTTCGGGATCGGCTCTCTCCGAGCCCGGGAGCGGCGACAGCGAAGGTCTCCCGGGAGAGTTCAGCCCGACTTCAGTCCGACCCGTCTCACGATATCGGCGAACCGCGGGTCGTCGTGCAGAGAGTCGTACGCGGGGTCGATGTGCAGGTACACCAGTCCGGCTGAACGCGCTTCCAGGGCCTCGTCCAGCTTCTCGAACGCACGGTCCAGGTCTCCCAACTCTCCGTACGCGCCGGCCAGGAACTCGGGACGCACGTAGCGCTCTTCGTTCTCCAGCGCGTCGAGAATCTCGCGGGCCTCATCTCCTCGTCCGAGCGCGGCAAGGGCCTGGGCCTCGTAGGCCCGAACGGAAACCACGTCTCCCGTGCGCGTCGCCTGCTCGCGGAAGGCAGCCAGCGCCTCTGCGGGTTTGCCCATGGCGAGGAGCGCGTTCCCCATCCGCACGTGGGCGTAGTAGTACTGCGGATCCAGTCGAATGGTCTCCTGGCACTGCTCGATGGCCTCTTCCAGGCGACCGGAGTAGAGAAGGAACCGCGCCACCCAACCACTGAATTCCGATGACAGAGGATCCAGGGCCAGGGCCTCCCGGATTTCCGCCAGGCCCTCCTCCATGTTCCCGTTCGACGGCAGAACGCTGGCCAGGCCGTAGTGTGCTTCCGCATAGCTCGGGCTGCGCGCCACGGCTCGGCGCAGGGCCAGTTCGGCGGCCTGGAAGTCCCACTCAAACCACCCCAGGACCTTACCCACGGCCGTGTGGGCCTCGGCCAGTGAATCATCCAGCTGGATAGCCCGTTCCGCCGCTTCCTTGGCCTTGGGGTAAGCCTCTTCCGGCGAATACCAGTCATCGGCGAGCGACATCCACGAGTCCGCGATCCCGGCGAATGCCCGCGCGTATTCCGGGTCGGCCACGAGCGCCTGCTCGTAGAAGGACAGGCTCTGCCCGAGGTCCTCCCGGCGGAACTTGTTGTAGACGTAGCGTCCCTTCAGGTAGAGCGTGTACGCGTCCATGTTCCGCGTGGCCTGGGTGACCAGGTGGGGGGTAGCGCGCATGTCCAGCTGGACCTTGAGGGCCTCCACGATGGAGCGAGCGATCTCGTCCTGGACCTCGAATACGTCTTCCAACTCTCGATCGTAGGTCTCGGACCACAGGTGGTAACCGTCCGCCGCGTTGATGAGCTGAGCCGTGATCCGCAGCCGGGTGCCGGCCTTTCGTACGCTTCCCTCCAGGATCGTGGCCACGTTGAGCTCGTCGGCCATCGTCCGGATGTCCAGGTCCTTCCCCTTGAAGGCGAACGCGGACGTGCGTGACGCCACGTGCAGGTGCCGGACCCGGGTCAGGGCGTTGAGAATCTCCTCCGTGACGCCGTCACTGAAGTACTCGCTGTCACCCGACTCGCTCATGTCCACGAACGGCAGTACCGCGATGGACTTCTCCGATGGGGCTGCGCCGACGACGGGAGCTGCCTGTGGCGAGGCGCCCGGGGACGTGGTGTTTTCAGTAGTAGCGGTCCCCGTCGCCGCAGACGGCGAATCGGCAGAGGGAGTCGGAGCTTCGTCCACTGACTCCGTGCGGGTCACTCCCTCTGGAGTCAGATCGAAGAACCAGGACAGCAGGAGGGCCAGGGGCAGCCCCATGATCGCGAGGATCACGAACAGCCGGATGGTCCAGTCGGGAAGAGCGAGCGCAGGGAAGATCACGTCGGCGAGCTGAATGAGCACCCACGCCACCACGCCGTAGAGCATGGCCACCCGGACTACTTTGCGCCGGGACAACTCCCGGGCGAACTGGCGGGGCTTCACTTGGTGGCGATCTCCTGAGCGAGGGATTTCCTGCTATTCAGGACATTGGTCGGGCCGGATACTAGCACCCGAAACGCCGTCGACCAATGATCTCGACAGCCAAGATGTCTAAATAGCCCCTGCCGCCACCAGTTCCGGCTGTGCGATCCGACGCGTGCGTTCCTTCAGAAGCTCGATGATTTCTTCCTTGCTGCGCTGACGGTCGTCGATCGCGACGTAATGCTCGGCGAGCTTGTCGTATCGCTTCAGCATCAGGAAGACCCAGATGGCGAAGTAGTCCAGCTTCCGGAAGATGACCGCGTCGGCGTCGGCGTACTCCGCGAGGTGGTCCTTCAGCTCCTGCGGATGTTCGGTCCAGTGCCTCGCCGGCTTCCAGTGATGGCTGATGTGGTAGCCGTCGTTGAAGCACCGCTTGTTGTAGGTGGAGTTGATGCAGGTGATGCTGTTCACGTAGCAGTTGTCCGGCTGGGTGGCGTCGACGAACGCGTGCTGCGCCCAGTTCCCCGACATCATCGCGGTACGCGTGACGAGCAAGGTGAAGCCGAAGACCAGCAGAGTGGCCTGCCAGTTCACGAATGCGAGGCCGATGACCACCACGAACCACAGGGCGGTGCCGATACGCCACCGCCTCAGGATCTTGTCCCGGTTGCGGTCACGCAGATAGCCGGTCAGATCGTGCCCGCCCAGCACCAGGAAGTGACCCAGGTAGTGAATGAAGAAATCCCACGCGCTGTCCCGCTGCAGGTGCATGGTCGAGCTGAGGTCGTCGTCCAGGTTGTTCTCCGGGTGGTGCATCCCGACGTGGTGCGCGAAGTAGCCGTTGGGGACATGCCCGAAGAACATCCCGAGGATGGCGATCAGCGGCCAGTTCAACCAGGCGTACTCCACGCGGAAGTAATTCCGGTGCGAGACGTTGTGCAGCATCAGCGTGTAGGGCCCCAGCTGGCGGCCATACCAGCCGATGAACAGCAGCGAATTCCAGATGTTGAAATCGATGTAGAGCCACGTGGTTAGAGCCAGCATGACGACGAGATTCAACACCTGAACCCGGGCAAAAGGCAGGTCGCGCGGGTCGCGAATCAGCCTGAGGAAGAAGCGATCGAACTCTCCGGTGGGCGGAGGCGCGTTCATGGGATCGGTGAACGTGAGTGAACTCATCGTACCTCCAGGACCAGCGGGAAACCACCTGAATCTACCGCCGCTCAGAGCCCTTCGCACATTCCCATCTGGAAGGCGAGCGAATTCCGGTGTAGTATTCTGGACCAGGGCCAGGTTCGTTCAGCCGAACGGAGGAATGCATGGCAACCAGTAGTCATCACGTCTGGGCGATCATTACTGGAGTCTGGACCGTACTTGTCGTGGTCGGTTTCTTCATCTACCTGGCCGCCCATCGGGACCTCGCGGGCCTCGCCACTGCAATGGTCGGCCTCGTCGTCCTCCTCGGAGCCATGCTGGCGGCCCGCCAGTGGCTCAGGTTGCGGCGGTCCCGCAGTCAGGGTTCTTGAGCCGAGCACGGGCAAGTCGAAAGTGCGTAAGCACATAGAAAGCGGGTCTCCGGACTGACGCGCGGAGACCCGTTTCTGAAATGTCCTTCCCTGCCCGGCGTCAGCTGCCCGGCGGAAAGTCACCCATCATCTTGTTCACGGCGCTGTCGATCAGCTCCTGCCGATCAGCCGGCGACCGGCTCCCGTCGATATCGGTCGTCGCGGTGCCTGTCCACACCAGGTTCTTGGTGCCCGCGTCGAAGATCCCGAGGATCAGGGAGCCCTCCTGCCACACGTTCTCAGTGGTGGTGCTGGTTCCCATGCCCATGCCCCAGCCGCCGCCCATGCCATAGCCGCCGCCCCAACCGGCATTGACCGTGTTGAACGACCGGCGCTCGGCGGTGCTCACCTGGTAGCTGATCGCGAGGTCCGGGTTGGACGACGACTGCGAAAAGCCCTTCGCCGCCATCGCCCCGTCAACCGACTGACGAATGCGGCTGCTGGTGATGTTGTCGACGCCGCCCTCGCTGTCGACCCAGTCGTACGTCGAGAAGCCGGAAAAGTCGACCGCCGGATCGTAGTCCGTGGTGGTTGAGATTCCGCTGCACGCGCCGACAAGCAGTGCGGCGCCAATTCCCATCAAAGTGCGAAACTTCATTCACTTCCTCCTGGTCGTCGAGCGACCGTTGATACCTCTCAATGCTTGATACCCTACAATATGCAGTTGAGTACGTTGGAAGGCGAGTTCGGGCCGGATCCACGCTGGCGACCGCAATCATCTTCAGGTCTGGATCTTGCTTCTTAAGGTCCTGTCCCGTAGATCCGTGATCCCGGTGAATGCCGGGATTTCGGGCTTTTCTGCCCATTCGCCGTTGCCCGGCCTGTCGCGCCGGGTGAACGAATTGGAGTGTCGATGTGGCGTGAGCGCTACATGAGAAGGGGTGTGTCAGCCCTTGGCGGCGTGCTCGCCTTCGCCTTCGTGGCGGGATGCGCCCCGGACGGTCCGGGGGGCGGGATTCCCACCCATCCGGGTGATGCGTATTCCGTCACACTCGAGTGGGACGCGCCCACCACCGATGCGATCGGACGGCCGCTGCAGGACCTCTCAGGCTATCGCCTCTACTTCCGGGAGGCAGAGTCCGCCGTGGGTTCCGAGACGATGATCGAGCTGGGAGCCGAGGCCGGGGTCACCGTGTCGGGCCTCCCGGCTGGAGACTACCTGTTCGCCGTTACGGCCCTCGACATCCTGGGGAACGAGAGTGACCTGTCGGATCCGCTTCCGGTCGAGGTGGGTCCATGAGGCCCGCACCGTTCCCCCTCCTGGCCCTCCTGATCCTGACGGCGGGAACGCTGGCCAAGCCGCACACCGCGTTCGATCCCGGCAAGCCGAAGGAACTCGAGGTGACGGCCCGCAGCACGGACTCCGTGGACCTGGACTGGAGGAAGGTGCGCGGCTCCGAAGGCTACTACGTGTACCGGGACGGCAATCGGGTGGCGGAGACCAGTGCCAGCGACTACCGGGACGAGGGACTCCAGCCTGCGACCACGTACGTGTACCGCGTCAGCGCATTTGATGACGATGGAGACGAGGGAGACCTGAGCGACGCGGTGCAGGTGACGACGGAGGCACTTCCCGGACCTACGGTGCCCACCGACCTGGTGGCTACCGCAGCCAGTCCGTACCGAATCGACCTCGAGTGGTCTCCGTCGGAGGCAGCCTCGGGACTCGATTTCTACCGGGTGTTCCGAGACGGCGATGAGATCGCGACCACCGACAACACCTCGTACGCGGATACCAGCCTGGAGCCCGAGACCGAGTACGAGTACCGGGTATCGGCGGTGGACGGGCTGGGAAACGAGAGCGAACGGAGCGACCCCTCTTCCGCTACCACCGAGGCCGAGCCGGGACCGCCGGTGCCGCGGGACGTCACGGCGGTCGCCTGGAGTTCTACGCAGATCAACCTGGGCTGGAACCCTCCAGCCGCGTCCGCGCACCCGGTGCAGGGGTACAACGTGTACCGGGGTGAGGAGTCGATCGGGTTCGTAGTCTCGACCGCATTCATCGACACGGGCCTGACTCCCGAGACCACGTACGGCTACACCGTTGCCGCCGTGGATACACGTGGGGTCGAGGGAGAGGTGAGCGACGTGGTGTCCGCCACGACGGACGCCTCTTCGGATGTGATTCCGCCGGCTCGACCCACGGGCTTGAGGTTAGCAGGGAACTGAGGCTGACTCGTAGCCGTGTCTGACTGAAGCCGAGCCAGGCGGCGGCTATCGATCCGTCGGCACGGTCAGTAGCTGTCCCTCGTAGATCTGGCTTCCCTTCAGATCGTTGGCGGCGCGAAGGCGTGAGACGTCCGTGCCATGTCGTCGGGCGATCGACCACAGAGAGTCACCCCTTCGAACCATATATTCCAGGTCGGTCTCTTCGTTCGTTCCGGATGCCAGCTTCCGCTCGACATACGCCTCGTACTGGCTGGGGAACAGGGCCACGTGGAAGTGCGGAGGACTGCGCTCGTAGGTCGCTTCCAGGACGCCTTCCCGCTCCAGGCCCAGCAGCACGCTCTCCATCCAGCTGCGACAGGACCGGTTGTTGCTCCGGCGCAGGTCCATGGCCATGCCCGTAGGGTGAACCGAGCGGGACGAGGCGTTGCGGGGTTGCCTCGTCGTCGGCCGGGTCAGGCTCGTCACGACCAGGGGCTCGCCGCACGCCGCCCGGTACTGTGGTCCCAGGCGAGACATGAACAGCGCGACCTCGGGTCGCGCGAAGGGGTACGACATCGACTTGAGCTCGTACCCGTGGCCGCTGCGGAGGCGTACCAGGTATCCGTTGTCGACGAACCAGCGCACCTGCTCCGATGTCTCGATGTAGGTGAAGTCGTGCTGGGAGGCCACGCGATTCTGAAGGTCGAGGGACTTCTTCGAGCCCTTGAGGCTCTGTGCTTCAACCGGGGCAGCGGCGGCCGCGATGCAGAGCAGCCCGAAGACGGTCACGGCCACCCTGAAAACCCCTCCGAACCGCCTGTCGGTAGTCAAACGCATATGTCCCAATTCGATCGCCTGGTTCGCACGTCAAACCAATCTGTCCCCGATTATGGGCACACGACGGTTGGTTGCGCTACCCGGGCGCATCTCGAATCGAGATTCAGAGGGGGGCGTCAGCGTGGTCTAGGCGAGGCCATGACTGTGCGTCAGCCAGCGGCGTGCGGCCTTGCAGGCCTCGCAGCAACCGCAACTGAAACCACAGGTGACGGCGCAGAACAGGACTCCGCAGATTGCCCATACGGCCACAATGCTCACGGCACTGAACAGGATGATACCGAGAGCCTGCGCGACGTGGAGCAGGGCTGAGCCTAGCATCGGGTCCTCCTTCCTCTGCAGGGCGCGTGGTGCGCGTCCTGCCAAGCTTCCGGACGCCGGCCCGAATGGTCGGATGCGACCGGGACAAGCTTGTGTGGAGTCTCTCGGATGCGGATGGCGGGGGGAAGCCAGGCAACCGCATACCGAGCCTCCATGAAAAATCTACCCCCGAACGGTCTCCGGGTTCCGCTCGTGGCGGGCTTTACGGTTGATTTGACGGGCAGGTCTAGCCGATGGTCATCTCGGGCGGAGGGAGTTCGGGCAGGTACAGCAATTCGACGGCGGAGTCGGTCTCGGGCATGTGGAAATAGTAGAACTCGCCCGCATCTCCCAGTGCACCGCTCTGGATCATGACCCGGCCCTGGTCGGCGAGCTCATCCCTCGCCGCGCGCATGGCGTCGCGGCTCGAATAGATCAGGCAGGTGTGGTGAAAGCCCTCGCCCTTCGTCGCCAGGTGTTCGACGTAAACGCTGTGCCCCTCGAGCGGCTCGATCAGCTCGAAGTGGGAGTCTCCCACCTGAGCGACGGCCAGCCGAAACGAATAGGGAGCCTCTTCACCATGCACCGTGCAGGCATCCGGAGAAATCGTCCACACGCCCCACTGGATGGAAAGGGAGTCGGCGAGTGAGCGCGCCACCGCCTCCAGATCGTTGACGACCCAGCAGGTGTGATGCAGGCTGCCAGAATCTCCTACACCCATACCGTGCCTCCCTATTAGCTGCGTCCCGAGCGCCCCCGGGCGCCCGGCCTACTGGGCTTCCTCTTCCTCTTCCTCTGCTACTTCTTCGATACCGCCTTCTTCGCCCTCGAGTTCGCCCTCAGCGGCTGCCTCGATGACGTTTCCGAACTCGTCCTTCTTCTGCCGCTTTCGCTCGGCCTTGGCTTCCCTCTTCTTCTGCTTCTTCAGTTCCCGTTGTCTCTTCTCGAATCCGTAGTTCGTTCGTCTTCCCACGGGCCATTCTCCTTGCTGAATTTCAGGTATACAACGCTTATAGTGGGTACATCGGACCCTAGCTTGACGGTTTCTGGCTGGATTGTCCACTCCTTGACGCCTCCACCCGGTCCGTGCTATCGGCAGGGGGGCCCTCATTGAGAAGAAGAGGCTGCGTGTGGCCGGATCGGATGCGACTGGACTGACAGGGCTCGAGGATACCGGCGCTCGGGCCGTGCGCTGGCTCGGCGCGGGCCTGTTCCTCGTCGCTCTGCTCGCGACGTTCGCGACGCAGCGTGGATACGGAATCGTCAGCGATGTCGGGAACTACTTCCACAGCTCCCGGCTGCAGCTCGAGTGGGCCCGCGAGTTCCTGCGGGCGCTGCTGGACGGGCATCCCTTTTCGGTGCTCAATCGGGAAGTCGTTTCCGAGTACTGGCGCTGGCAACCCGATCGCATACCACATCCGCCGCTGTCTCGCGAGTTGAGCGGACTGGGCTACGTTGCGTTCCGTCGCTTCCTCGATCCGCTGGCCGCGTACCGGGTGGCGATCATGCTGACGTATTCCGGACTCGTGGCTACGGTGGGAATGGTCACGGCCCGGGGGACGCGATCGTGGCTGGCGGGCCTTGTCGCTGGAGGCGCCACACTCAGCATCCCCGCGTTCTTCGCCTACGGCCACTTCGCGAACACGGATCTCTTCCTGGCTGCGTTCTGGTTCGGGGCCGTCTCTGCACTCTACATGTACACGGAGACGGAGCGCCGGGGCTGGCTCGTGATGGCGGGCCTCCTGTTCGGCGCGGCTTGCTCGACCAAGTTCACAGGAGTACTGCTGCTGCCGGTGTTCGTCCTGTGGCTGGTTCTGCGCGGCCGCCGCGAGTTGAAGCCGATACTCGTCGTCGCCGGAGTGGCCGCCGCCGTCTTCTTCGCCACCAACCCCGTGACGTGGGTCGACCCCGTCGGGGGCATCTGGGACTACGTGAAGGCCGGGATGTTCCGGTCGATCTCCGTGCACATTCCGACGGTGTACTTCGGCGAGATCTACATCTTCCGCGGGCCATGGCACTTCGCGTTCGTGTGGACCGCGATCGTGATTCCGATCCCTCTCCTGATCGCCGTGGGCCTCGGGCTCTCGAACGGGAAATCCGGAGGACTGCTCGGCCTGGCCCTGGTCAACCTGGGCGTGCTGTACGGGGTGACTCTGCTTCCGGCCACTCCACTTCACGATGGGATCCGGCTCTTCCTGGCCGTGTTCCCGTTCCTGTGTCTGCTCGCAGGCCTCGGGGCGATCCGCGCGTTCGACCTGCTGTTGGAGCGTGGGCCCGAGTGGCTATCACGCCGGCCGCGGATTCTCGCGGCTGCCCTGTCGCTGATCGTTCTCGGATTTCCGGTCGCCAGGACGATTCAATCCCACCCCCACCAGCTTTCGTATTTCAATGCCCTGGTGGGTGGCGTACGCGGCGCGGAGAGCCGGGGTCTGGAGATCACCACGCAGAAGGAAGTCCTGAACCGGGCCGTCCTGGCGGACCTGGTGGAGTTGATTCCGGGCGGTGTGGTACTCGACCCGGGCTTCATGCTCGAGGAAATCTGCTTCTACCAGGACATCGGGTGGGCGCCGGCCGACTGGACGCCCGAAGTGACGGTAGTCTTCCTCAACGGTACACGAGAGTACCTGGGGTGCGACCCTGAGGGGAGTCCCCTGCGGGTTCCACTCGAGCGCAGCGCGCGGGAGCCGTCCTGGGTCTTCCAGTACCATCGCCCCACGGCCGTGCTCGTGCAGGACCTGGGGGGAATCGACACGGAGGCCGGCCCGGCGCACGAAGTGTCGGAAGAGGGCGTACCGCTACTCTCGGTCTATCGAGCCCCATAGGTCGTCGACCGATTCACGGAAGGGCAGCGATGGCCTGGCGCCGGGCACCGTCGTAGCCAGGGCCCCGGCGGCGCAGGCCCTGGGCACGGCCTGTGTGAGGTCGAGCCCTTCCGCGAGAGAAACGGCCAGGAACCCGTTGAAGGCATCGCCGGCTGCCGTGGAGTCGGTGGCGGTCACCGGGAAGCCCGCGACGGAAAGCTCCCCCTCGCCAGAGTGGACCAGCGCGCCCCGCGGCCCGAGGGTGACCACGACGGTCTTCACGCCAGAGTCCCTGAGTCGCGCGGCAGCTGCACCCGGCTCCACTTCCCCGGTGAGAAACGACGATTCTCCCTCGTTGGGAGTGAGCACATCGACGTCGGACAGCAGGGAAACGCCAAGGAGCCTGGCAGGTGCGGGATTCAGGATCACCTTGGTGCCGGCGGCTGAGGCGATCGCCGCCGCCCGCTCGACCGCCGGGATCGGGGTCTCGAGCTGCATGAGCAGGACGTCGGCCGTTTCGATCGCCGTCCGGGCGGCCTCCACGTTGTCCACGGACAACCGCGCGTTGGCTCCCGGCGCCACTGAGATGGCGTTCTCGCCCGCCTTGTCGACCATGATGAGAGCGACGCCGGTGGGTTGGTCCCGGTCACGCGTGATGTGAACGACGTCGACGCATTCGTCCACCAGGCTGGCGATCGCGGCCTCTCCCAGTTCGTCGTCTCCGATCCGTGCCACGAATATGACATCGGCTCCGGCCCGCGCTGCCGCCACGGCCTGGTTGGCCCCCTTTCCACCCTGTGCCCGCAGGAAGCTGCCGCCACTCACGGTCTCGCCGGGCGAGGGAATGCGGGGCCCGCGGATGACGAGGTCCGTGTTCACGCTTCCGATGACAACGATTCGGGCGGACATCTCTACCTCAACTGAGCCGGGTCGGCTCTCAACGGGTCACTCGACGGATTACCTGAGGACCGAGTACAGCAGTTCCTTCCACCTCGGTACGTCGATCTCCCAGCAAACGTGGGCGTTCCGGCCACGCTCGATGAGGGGCTTCCACAGCGGCGCGTTTCTCTCGTCGTCTGCTACATCGAGGTGGTCGACCACCGTCATGCCACGGGTCAGGGTGCTTTCCGTCTCCACGTCCACGTAGTGGAGGGACCGCCGCGTGCAGATCGACGGGTCGATCGCAATGGCCATCGCGACGGGATCGGGAAGTGGAAGTCCGGGCTCGTTCGACTGCAGCCGGGCCGCCGCCAGCGCGCTGGTGTTGCAGTCCATCGCGAAACGGGCCGCCGGTGTTCCGAATTCGCGCACCCGGTCCATCTCGTCCTCGGAGAGGGTGGCCGCCCCCCGGCACAACTCCCAACCGACCATCTCGATCGGGAGGTCGGAGCGGAACACGGCGCGAGCCGCTTCCGGGTCGACCCAGACGTTGTATTCCGCCGCCGGCGTCACGTTGCCCACCGTGCAGGCCGCTCCGCCCATCACGACGCAGCGTCCGACCAGCCGGGCGATCTCGGGGTCCCTGACCAGAGCTTTGGCCACGTTGGTCAGAGGGCCCAGCGTGACCAGCACGATGCCCGGATTCGAACGGATGGTCTCCACGAGCACCTCCACCGCGTCGCCCGGGGCCACCTGGCCCGCGGGCGGTGGGTAGCCCTGGTCGCCCAACCCGTCCCGTCCATGAAAGAACTGCGCCACCACCAGGTCCCGAACGAGCGGTGCCGCGGATCCCGCGTACACCGGTATGTCGGTGCTGGACAGCTCGACCGTATACAGGGCGTTTCTCAATCCCTGCTCGAGTTCGACGTTTCCGGCCACCACGGTGATCGCCTCGACCCTGACGTCGGGGTGGCGCAGGGCCATGAGCAGAGCGACGGCGTCGTCCGAGGCGGTGTCCGTATCGATGATGAAGCTTCGGGGCATGAGTCTCCGATCCGTGGCCCGGGACGATTGCGGCGACTGAGTGTCGGCCTCAAGAATACCACATGAACACGCTCACGGAATCCCTGGAGACCTTCATTCGCGCCATGCCGAAGGTGGAGCTGCACGTCCACCTCGAGGGATCGATCCGGCCCGAGACGCTGCTGGAGCTGGCGGAGCGGAACGGAGTCGAACTTCCTGCCCGTTCCGTAGCTGAGCTACGCGAGTGGTACGCGTTCCGGAACTTCGATCACTTCGTCGAAGTGTACCTGGCGGCGGCGGGCTGCATCCGGACGCCGGCGGACGTGGAGCGGATCGCTTCGGACTTCCTCGAGGGGCAGGCGGCTCAGAACGTCCTCCATAGCGAGGTCACGTACACGGCCTCCACGCAGCGAATGCTGTCCGGGATCCCGCTGGACGATCAGCTGGAAGCGATCAACCGGGCCCGTGCCACGGCCGAGAGTGATCACGGCGTCACGATGAGCCTGACGATCGACTACCCCCGTCACCTCGACCCGGACGAGTTCGTCGGAGTGGCACACTGGGCCGTCGACAACATGTCGCGCGGAGTTTCCGCCCTCGGACTGGGCGGGCCCGAAGTGGGCTATCCCCCTGAGCTCTTCGAGCGGGCCTTCGCGGTGGCCAGGGAAGCGGGCCTTCCGAGCGTGCCGCACGCGGGGGAAACCGAGGGGGCCGAGAGCATCCGGGGGGCGCTTCGCGCACTGGACGCGGTGAGGATCGGTCACGGCGTGCGTTGTCTCGAGGATACCGAACTGGTGGCCGAGCTTCGCGACAGGCAGATCCCGCTAGAGGTATGTCCGACCAGCAACGTCTGTCTCGGTGTCGCGCCGTCATTTGCCGAGCATCCTCTTCCGCGACTACTCGACGCCGGCCTGTACGTGACGCTCAATTCCGACGATCCCCCGATGTTCGGGACGACTCTGACCGACGAGTACCTCGAAGCGGCGGACGCATTCGGCTTCGGGAAGGGCGAGGTTCGCGACCTGGTCGTGAGGGCTGCGGAAGCCACACTTCTGCCTCCGGAAGACAGGGCGAGGCTGCTGGAGAGGGTGGGGCAGGGCTTCCAGGCGCTGTCGAAATTCGACTCACTTTCCTGATTCCGGGTCGCTGCGATTCGCACACCGTCCTTGCAGGGTGTGTGTACCTGTGTCAGTGTTTGTGACAATACGACCCATTCGTGTGGCGTACCCCCTACTAAGTACATAGGTACTAGCCAATTAGTCCGAATCTGTCGCCGAAATCACGAATGTGGCAGATTTCTGCGGTTTCCCGGTTGGTCGTGCCGAAGAACGCTTGTGCAAAAAGTCACAAGAAAAACGGCGGGTACGTAAGTCCCGATTTGTGGCATGTGAAATGCTTCACAAGCAGGGCGGTCACCCGATGAGGTGGCCATTGGACCGAAAACTCCTGCGCGTCGTCGGGGACGAAAAAAGGACCCAGACAGAGACGCAGGATCGCTCCACCGCGATAACGGTGGCCCACTCGTAGGGGGGGATAGATGAACCTGACGGCACAGCAGGGATTCGACCTGCTCGGACTGCTCGCGATCGCCGGAATCATGCACGCCCTGGTGGCCGGAGCCGTATGCACGGCCCTCGGTTGCTTCAAGACCGCGAAGCGCGCGAGAAGCTGACCGTCAGAATCACCTGACGGATCAATATGGAGCGGGGCCGCTGCCCAGGCGGCCCCGCTTTCTTCTCATCTGCACTATCCCCCGGCCGTCCTGAATGGTCGCTTGGTTCTGGCTCCTCGCGTACTTTCTCCGGGTTCTGACCCAGAATGTTGGACAATCCCGAACGGACAGGTGGACGGATGACCAGGTCCCGAACTCGACCTCTGGCGCACCTCGCGGCCCTTTCCCTGCTGGCTGGCGGGTGCACGGTCGGTCCCGATTACGAGCCGCCCGATTTCACCGTGGAAACCGTGCCCGACCAGTGGCGCACGACGGTCGAGACCGAGATGGCCGCCGATACCACCGACCTCGAGATGTGGTGGGTCTCGTTCAACGACTCGCTCCTCACCGAGCTGATCAAGAGATCCGAGTTCGGGAACCTCGATCTGCAGGCCGCGGTGGGGCGGGTGGCCGAGGCGCGCGCAATACGGGGCGTGGCGAAGGGCGGCTACTGGCCGGACATCGTGCTCGGGGGCGCCTACAGCTACCAGAAATTGAGCGAGAACGGTCTCCAGGGCGCCCAGGTGGGCGAACCGGGCGACGGCGCCAGCTCGCCGCTCACCGACCCGTTCGACTCGTGGACCTTCGGGCTCGACCTGAGCTGGGAGATCGACCTGTTCGGGAGGATCCGGCGTACGGTCGAAGCTGCCGACGGGCAGCTGCAGGCGTCAGTGGAGGACTACCGGGATGTACTCGTCACGCTGTATGCCGAGGTGGGCGCGGCATACGTCGATGCACGCGCCTTCCAGACACGAATGGACTTCGCCACCCAAAACGTCGCGGCGCAGGAGAACAGCCTGGAGCTCACGCGCGACCGGTTCAACGCCGGACTCACGTCGGCCCTCGACGTGGCCCAGGCCGAGCAGAACCTGGCGCAGACACGGTCGACGATTCCGGCCCTGGAGATCGGTCTGGAGGCGGCTCTCAACCGCCTGGCCGTGCTGCTCGGCGAGGCGCCCGGCTCGATCCACGACGAGCTGCAGGAGCACACGGGACTCCCCCAGCCCGACGACAAGGTGGCCTACGGGATCCCGGCCGACCTGCTGCGGCGTCGCCCGGACATCCGGCAGTCCGAGCGCCTCCTCGCGGCCCAGACCGCACGGATCGGGATCGCCACGGCGGATCTGTACCCGACGCTATCGCTCGGTGGAACGGTCGGACTCGAGGCCCTGGATTTCGACAATCTCGGCGATGGAGGAAGCGGTTTCTTCGGCATTTTTCCGAAGATCAGCTGGCCGATCTTCACGGGCGGGAAGATCCGCAACCAGATCCGGGCCGAAGAGGCGCGCACGGCGCAGGCCCTGGCGGCCTACGAACAGACCGTGCTGCGCGCGCTTGAAGAAGTGCAGAACGCACTGGTGGCCTATGGGCAGGAGAAGATACGGCGGGACCGGCTGATCGAGGCGGTGGAGGCCTCGCAGCGGGCCGTGAACCTGGTGGAGACGCAGTACCTCTCCGGGCTCACCAACTTCCAGAACCTCCTCGACTCGCAGCGTTCGCTGTTCCAGCAGCAGGACGAGCTGGCGGAAAGTGCCGGGCAGGTGAGGAACAACCTGATCGCGCTCAACCGGGCCCTGGGCGGCGGGTGGTCGCCCAGCCAGGCCGAAATCACGGCTGCAGCGGCCAGCGGAGAATCACCGCCTACGGCCGGTGGAGGTGACCGATGAGTGAAACCAAGAGGATTCTATCCATGATCGTAGCCAGAGGCAGGTTTTCGATTCTCGCGGCCGCGGTGCTGACGGCAGGCTGCGGGGGTGGCGACCAGGTCGTCCGCCAGGCTCCCGAGGTTACGGTCAGGCAGCCGGCGGTGCGGCCTGTGCAGCCGTACGTGGACTTCACGGGCACCACGCGGGCCGTGGAGGCCGCCGAGATCCGGGCTCGGGTCGGCGGTGTCCTCGAGCAGCAGCTCTTCTCCCCCTCGGACGTCGTCGAGGAAGGGGACGTCCTGTTCGTCATCGAGCAGGAGCAGTACCAAGCGGCGCGCGACGAGGCCGTGGCCCTGTTGCGCTCTGCAGTCGCCGACTCGGCGCTGAGGGAATCGAATCTGGAGCGCGTGCAGATCGCGATCGAAACCAACGCCGTGAGCCGGCAGGACCTGGACAGGGCGCAGGCCGAGCGCGATGCAGCCGTTGCGGCCGTCCTCGGCGCCCGCGCCGCGCTTTCGAGAGCCCAGCTCGACTACGAGTACACGACGGTGCGAAGCCCGATCAGGGGCCAGGTGGGTCGCCGCCTCGTGGATCCGGGCAACCTCGTGGGCTACGGCGAGCAGACGCTGCTCACCACCGTCAACCGCATGGCGCCGATCCACGTGTTCTTCAACGCCCCGGAGTGGGTGGTCCTGCGCATGACTCGCGCTATCGGTGAAGTGGTACCAGACGAAGATGACTCCTCGATGATGGAGGCGATCACCGAGGGCGACGGGGAACTGGATGAGACTGCGGTCCAGGCCCAGAAGCAGGTCGTGAAGGTGCTGATCGGTACGGCGGCCGACGAGGACCGCTTCCCGTTCGAGGGCTACATCAACTTCATCGGGAATACGGTCGATCCCAGCACCGGCACCATCGAACTCCGGGCCCTGTTCGAAAACGAGAACAACCTACTCTTTCCCGGCCTCTTCGTCCGGGTTCGCGTGCTCGCGATCGAGACAGAGGACGCCCTGCTCGTGGATGAGCGCGCCATCGGCACCGACCTGGGCGGCAAGTACGTGTACCTGGTCGGCGAGGGAAATATCGTCGAGAGGCGCTACGTCCAGGTCGGTCAGCCGCAACCGGATGGTACGATCGTGGTGGAGAGCGGCATCGAGCCGGGCGACACTTACATATCAAACGGTCTACTACGCGCCCGGCCGGGGCTTCCCGTCACCCCGCTGACGGAGGAGGAATTGGCCCAGCGGCAGGCTGCCATGCAGCCGCAGGCGGGAGCCGCTGCCGGTGAGGAAACGGAAGAGGGGGAGTAGGCCATGTTCAGCCGCTTCTTCATCTACCGCCCGGTGTTTGCACTGGTCATCTCCATCGTGATCGTAATCCTGGGGACGATCTCGATTCCCACACTTCCGGTGGAATCCATGCCGGACATCACCCCGCCCACGGTGGAGGTGAGCACCGTATTCCCGGGCGCCAACGCCCAGGTCGTCGAGCAGACGGTTACCACGCCGATCGAAAAAGAAGTGAATGGCGTGGAGAACATGATCTACATGCAGTCCAAGAGCAGCTCGGTCGGCTCGATGAACCTCACGATCTCGTTCGACATCGGCACGGATCCGGACATGGCGGCGGTGCTCACGCAGAACCGCGTCGCGATCGCCGAGCCGTTGCTTCCGGAAGAGGTCAAGCGACAGGGGGTGAAGACGGAAAAGAAGTCCACGCAGATCACCCTCATGGTCAACATCATCTCTCCGGATGGCCGGTACAACGACATCTTCATCTCGAACTACGCTACGACCCAGATCAGCGACGTCCTGGCCCGCGTAAACGGGGTCGGGAAGGTGCAGGCGATGGGGGCCAAGGACTTCGGGATGCGGATCTGGCTGGATCCCGGAAGGCTCAAGGCCCGCAACCTCACGACCGATGAAGTGATCAGCGCCCTGCGTGAGCAGAACGTGCAGGTGGCGGCAGGCGCGATCGGGCAGCCGCCGAACCCGGCGGGCCTCAACTTCCAGTACACGATCACCACCCTGGGTCGCCTCGAGACGGTTCAGCAGTTCGAGAATATCATCGTGAAGACCGGCGGGACGGGGGAGATCGTCAGGATTCGCGACGTGGCCCGCGTCGAGCTCGGAGCGCAGGACTACTCCTGGTACGTGCAGCTGGACGGCTCCCCGAGCGTTGCGCTCGCCGTGTACCAGCTTCCCGGCTCGAACGCTCTCGCCGTGGCCGATGGGGTCAGAGAGGCCCTGGCGGAGCTGGAGCAAAACTTCCCCGAAGGCCTCGAGTCGGTGATCGCATATGACGCGACGCGGTACATCGAGGCGTCGATCGACGAAGTGATCAAGACCCTGATCATCGCGATCCTGCTCGTGATCTTCTCGGTGTTCATCTTCCTCCAGGACTGGCGCACCACGGTCATCCCTTCGGTCACCATCCCGGTTTCTCTGATCGGCACGTTCTTCGCCATGAAGCTGTTCGGGATGTCGATCAACAACCTCACACTGTTCGGGTTGGTCCTCGCCATCGGGATTGTCGTGGACGACGCCATCGTGGTGGTTGAGAACACGATGCGCCTGATCGATGAAGAGGGGATGGAGACCAGGGCGGCCACGGCGAAGGCCATGGAAGAGGTGGGCGGCGCCATCATCGCCACCACCCTCGTCCTGCTTGCCGTGTTCGTGCCGACCGCCCTCATGCCCGGCCTCACGGGACGCCTGTATCAGCAGTTCGCGATCACGATCTCGATCGCGACCGTGTTCTCGTCCGTCAACGCGCTGACCCTCAGTCCAGC
>Ga0316198_10000641_pt1 | contig 18930 bp, 19 predicted proteins | sample OudBieAanoxic_MG_FD_204935 | JGI IMG/M metagenome (GOLD analysis project Ga0316198, IMG submission 204935) | Coastal sediment microbial communities from Oude Bieten Haven, Netherlands - site A anoxic | ecosystem: Environmental > Aquatic > Marine > Coastal > Sediment | place: Netherlands...
CGCGGTCGTCGTCCCGGCTCACGAAATCGGGGGGCAGCGTGAACCTCCGCCGGTAGTGCAGCACCTCGTCAGGCTGGAGCACCCGCCGCACGCCGGAGAGCACGGACTCCGGCGAGAACGGCACCACGATCTGGCCGTCGTACCCGCGCGGCTCATCGGCAGATGCAGTGATCGCGTAGTCCCAGCGCCCGTTCAGGCACAGGTAGCTGTTCCTGGCCAGCTGAGGTCGTGGGTACTCCGATCGCGGGCACCCGGCGTCGAGGCTCTCTCCCCACACGGTCAGCAACGGCCCGTCGACACCCGACCCCGCCGCTTCGGACACGTCGGCTGGCCCCGGCATGGCGTCTACCCTGGCACGTGACGGAGAGGGGGGACGCCATGAACCGCAACGATGAGATGCGCGCGGCCGGTGAGCTGGCCGGGGAGGCGATCGGCGGGGTCGTCGACATCGTCGAGGACATGCACAGCGCCATCTCCGAGCGTGTCGAGCAGGCGCTGCCGCCTGTGGCCCGACCTGTCACGGCGAGCCAACGAGTCGTCACCGAGGCCGTCTACATGGCGATCGACGTCGGGCAACGGCTCCTTGCCATCGGCGTGGCAGACGTCCTCGCTCGCCGCAACGGACCCGCCGCAGCGCCGCCCTCGCAGACCCCGCTCGGGGCACGGCTCGGTGCCATCGTCAACGGCCTGTGGGGTGACCGGGTGGCGCAGAGCTACTCGGCGCTTGCCACGCGCATGGCTGTGCGCGTGGCCGGGCAGGACGTGCTGATGGCTCCCGACACCGTCGCTGCCGCCTTCCCGGATGCCGGGCCGCGCCTCGTCGTCTTCGTCCACGGTCTCGTGCAGGACGAGACGGCCTGGGGTCAGCGGGAGTGCGAGCCCCCCGATGACGGGCGGCCCTACGGAGAACGGCTGCGCGAGGACCTCGGTCTCACCCCCGTGTTCGTGCGCTACAACAGCGGGCTACGGGTCAGCAGCAACGGGCAGTCGTTGTCGGCGCTGCTGGACGACCTGGTGGCCGCCTGGCCCGTGCCGGTCGAGGAGATCAGCGTCGTGGGGGCCTCGATGGGCGGGCTGGTTGCCCGCAGCGCCTGCCACTACGGCGACCGTGACGGGCTGGCATGGGCGGCAGCGGTGCGCAAGGTGGTGACGCTGGGCACGCCGCACGTCGGGGCGCCGCTCGAGCAGGGCGCACACGTCATCGACATCGTGCTGCGGGTCTTTCCCGAGACCGAGCCGCTGAGCCGCATCCTCGGCTCGCGCAGCGTCGGGGTGAAGGACCTTCGCTACGGCAACCTCGTCGAGGAGGACTGGCTCGGCTACGACCCCGACGAGCTGTTGACCGACCGCGCCACCATGGTGCCGTTCCTCGAGCACGCGACATACTACTTCGTCGCCGCGACGGTCACCACCGACGCCGACCATCCGGCCGGGCGACTGCTGGGCGACGGGCTGGTGCGCTACGCCAGCGCCTCCGGGGAGCATCAGACCCGACGGCTGCCGTTCGAGCACGACAACGGGTTCCACCTGACCGGCATCCATCACCTGTCGATGCTCAACAACTCCGTCGTCTACGACAAGCTCCGTCACTGGCTCGCACCCAAGGAGGTCGCCGCTTGACCGGCACGCCCCTCGTGACCGGCGAGGACTACATCGCCAGCCTTCGCATGCGCACCTTGCGGGTCTTCTACCTGGGGGAGCGGATCGACGACATCGTCGACCACCCGGTGACCCGACCGTCGATCAACGCGATGGCCCGCACGTACGACCTGGCAGTCGAGAACCCAGAGCTGGCAACGGCCTACTCGTCGCTGTCGTCTGCCCGGGTCAACCGGTTCTTGCATGTCGCGGAGTCAGCCGACGACGTGGTCATGCAGAACAAGATGCAGCGCCGTCTCGGGCAGGACACCGGGACGTGCTTCCAGCGCTGCGTCGGCATGGACGCGTTCAACGCGCTGCACTCGGTCACCTACGACTGCGACGCCGCGCGTGGGACGTCCTACCACCAGCGGTTGACGACGTTTCTTCGCCACTGCCAGCAGCACAACCTCGTGGTCGGGGGAGCGATGACCGACCCCAAGGGCGATCGCTCGAAGAGCCCCTCGCAGCAGCACGACCCTGACCTGTTCACCCACGTCGTGCAGCGGCGCGAGGACGGCATCGTGCTGCGCGGCGCCAAGGCGCACCAGACTGGCTGCCTCAACAGCCACTGGATCATCGTGATGCCGACGATGCGCATGGGTGCGGACGACGCCGACTACGCGGTCGCCGCGGCGATCCCCGTGGACCACCCGGGGCTCACCTACGTGCTGGGACGGCAGTCCTGTGACACGCGCGCGATGGAGGGCGGTGACATCGACGTGGGCAACGCCCGCTTCGGTGGGCAGGAGGCCACCATCATGATCGACGACGTCTTCGTCCCGAACGAGTACGTGTTCATGGACGGCGAGGTCGAGTTCGCAGCGCCCCTCGTCGAGCGGTTCACCGCGTTCCACCGGCGCAGCTACGTGTGCAAGACCGGGCTGGGCGACGTCCTCATCGGGGCGGCTGCTCAGCTCGCCGAGTACCAGGGTGTGCACGGGGCATCCCACGTGCGGGACAAGATCATCGAGATGGCGCACCTCAACGAGACCGTCTATGCGGCGGGCATCGCGTCCTCCCACGAGTCCAGGGCTCTGCCGTCGGGCGGCTACCAGAACGAGGCCCTGCTGGCCAACGTCTGCAAGCACAACGTCACGCGCTTCCCCTACGAGATGGCGCGGCTGGCCCAGGACATCGCCGGCGGGCTCGTGGCGACCCTGCCCGGTGAGGCCGACTTCGCCGACGACGAGGTTGGCCCGCTGCTGCACAAGTACTTCTCGACATCGCCCGACGTGCCGACCGAGCATCGCGTGCGGCTGCTACGGCTGGTCGAGAACCTCACCATGGGCCGCAACGCGGTCGGCTACCTCACCGAGTCGATGCACGGCGCGGGGTCACCGCAGGCCCAGCGGGTCGAGATCGCACGCAAGATCGACCTCGAGGCCGACAAGGCCATGGCCCGGCGTCTTGCCGGGATCGAGGACGCCTAGCGGCTCAGCGCCGCTCGGGACCTGATCGCGGCGACGAAGCCGTCGATGTCGTCCACCGTGACCGTCAGCCCAGGGTGGCGCAGGACGCCCAGCGGGTCGAGGCCGGTCACGGGGTGGTCGAAGGTGAGGCAGGCGCCGGCCTCGGTGGTCGTCCCGAAAGTCAGCCCGCGGTCGGTCATCGACATCCGCGCACCGATCGCCTTCACGGCGGCGTAGGGCCCGGTGGCGCAGACGTCGACGATGTTCGCCAGCGCGGTGGAGCACAGCCACGGACCGAACCGAGCAACGAACCGGTCATCGGTTACCACGACGTGTGCTGTCGCCGGGGTGACCCCGACGGCGGCCAGCATCGGCATGTAGAGGGGCTGGAACCGGAAGGTGAACCGCTGAGCCTCGGGGTTGCGCTCCTCGGACACCGTTACCTGGTGAATCGCGCCAGCAGGTCGTTGACCTGGGCACGGGCGTCGTCAGGCATGGTGACCATCTTGTCCTTGACCATGGACAGCACCTGGGCAGCCTGAGCCCGTTGCTCCTCGCTCATCTCCGGCACCCGACTGGCGAGCGAGGCCAGAGCCTGACTCGCCTGCGCGCGCTGGTCCTCCGTCATCTCCGACCACTTGGCAGTCAGCCCGGCGAGTGACTCCTTCGCCCGCTCGGGGTTCGTCGCAGCGTCGCGAAGTGTGTTGATGATGTCGGACATGGTGCCTCCCGGCAGTCGTGGGCGTTGGCGCAAGCCTTTCTGGCGCCGGAGAAGCCGTCAAGCCCTTTGGCCTGTCACCGTCGACTCATGCCGCCAGACGGTCGGTGGGAACGGGGCGGCTGCCGTCGGCCGTGACGACGTGGACGCCGAGAAGGCGCACCCGGCCGGCCGTCGCAGCGGCGAGTGCGGCGGCCCACTCGCGATCGTCACCGGTGACCGACAGGCCCCCCGGCCTGCCGATGGCGGCCAGTACGCCGGCCTTGGGCTCGATGGCGGCGATGGTGTCGATGACGGTGGACAGCAGCGCGGCACGCTGCGAGCCCGCGGGTGCGTGGCGCAGATCGGTGATCTCCATCGGCGAGACCAGGCGGTCGGCCGGGTCGCAGATCAGCAGCACCAGCGAGCCGGTCGCCCTGGCGTGGTCGCTGACCACCAGATCGAGGACGTCGGTGAGCAGGTCGGGGCGAGTGATGGGAAGCGCCGGCCAGTCGGCGGGCAGGTCGGTGAAGGCCATGCGGGCGAGGGTGCCGCACGCGGGGAAGAGACGTCGTCAGCCGTCCACAGGCCGGCGCAGCACCCGGTACTCCCAGGGGCCCATCACGGGGCCGTACGGAGCGCCGAGCACCGGCTGCGCGCGCTGCCAGTCGTCCTCGTCGTCCAAGGAGACCTGCGCCGGCCTGCTGGAGACGTTCACCATGACCAGAAGCTGGGCATCCCCGAGGGCTCGCACGAACGCGTAGACCTGCTCGTGCTCCTCGAGCAGCATCGTGAAGTCCCCGTCTACCACCACCGGGTCGTCGTGACGCAGCGCGATCAGGGCTCGGTAGTGGGCCAGCACCGAGTGGGGGTCACCCTGCTGGGCTGCGGCGTTGAGCTCGCGATAGTTCGGGTTCACGGCGAGCCACGGCTCACCGGTGGTGAAGCCGGCGTGCGGGGAGTCGTCCCACTGCACCGGCGTTCGGGCGTTGTCCCGTCCGTGCGCGCGCAGGCCTGCGAGCACCTCCTGGGCGTCTCGCCCGGCCGCGAGCGCCTCGGCGGCCCAGTTGACCCCTTCGATGTCGACGAACTGGTCCAGGTCGGTGAACGGGTAGTTCGTCATGCCCAGCTCTTCGCCCTGGTAGACGTAGGGGGTTCCGCGGTGCAGGTGCAGCAGCGTGGCCAGGGCCTTCGCCGACTGCTCGCGGTGCTCCGCGGAGTCGTCGCCCCAGCGCGAGACGATGCGTGGCTGGTCGTGGTTGTTCCAGTACAACGAGTTCCAGCCGACCTCGGCCAGGCCTGACTGCCAGTGACCGAAGGAGCGCTTGAGGCTACGAAGGTCGAACGACTTGGGGTCGTACTTGCCTCCCCAGCCGTAGTCGAGACCGACGTGGTCGAACTGGAACACCATGTCGACCTCCTCGCGCGACGGGTCGGTGTAGAGGCGGGCCTGTTCCACCTGCGATCCGGGCATCTCCCCGACGACCAGGTAGGCGCCGTCCCGTCCACCGAAGACCTCGGTATGCAACTCGTGGAGATACTCGTGGATCCGCGGGCCGTACAAGAAGTGCGGGAACCCGTGCCCGAGGGACTCACCCGGGGGCACCCAGCCGTCCGGCAGCGCGGGGTCCTTGGAGATCATGTTGATCACGTCCATGCGGAACCCGTCGACACCCCGGTCGAGCCACCACCGCAGCACCGCGTACAGAGCCTGGCGTACGACCGGGTTCTCCCAGTTCAGGTCGGGCTGCTTCGTCGAGAACAGGTGCAGGTAGTACTCGCCGGTCGTCTCGTCGAGCGACCACGCGGGCTCGGAGAAGAAGGAGCGCCAGTTGTTGGGCGTCGTGCGCCACCAGTACCAGTCGCGCGTCGGGCTGTCGGTGCTGGATCTTGACTCGACGAACCACGGGTGCTCGTCGGAGGTGTGGTTGAGCACGACGTCGAGGATGAGGCGCATGCCGCGGTCGTGCACCGCGCCCACCAGGGTGTCGAACTGCTCCAGCGTGCCGAACATCGGGTCCACGGCGGTGTAGTCGGCGACGTCGTAGCCATAGTCGTCTTGGGGCGAGGGGTAGAACGGCGAGAGCCACAGGACGTCCACGCCGAGGTCGGCGAGGTAGTCCAGCCGCGAGAGAACCCCACCCAGATCCCCGGTCCCGTCGCCGTCGGAGTCGGCGAAGCTACGAGGCCAGATCTGGTAGACGACGGCGCTCTTCCACCACGGGTCGCTCATGGGTGCCATCCCACCACGGTGCTCAGGCAGCGTGGGGTCGTTCGAGCAGGGCGCTGGCGACGCTCCACAGTCGACCACGTCGAGCCCGCTCGGGAGCGGCCCAGCCCGGGTCGTCGTGCTCGGCGAGCATCTGCGCCCACAGGGGTTCGATGAGCTGGTAGGTGACCAGGCGCTCGAGGTCGTGGTAGACGTCGAAGGATCGAGCACCCAGTCGGTGGCCGGCAACGTCGCCGGCGTAGGCCTGCCAGAAGGCGTCGTAGGCCCAGCCGGCTGCCCGGCCGAGGTGCAGCCACCGGGCCACCGGAAGCCGGTTGGCGGCGAGGTCCTCGGTGTAGGCGTCCAGGCCGAAGTGGTTGACGTAGAAGTCGCGCCCCGTGAACGACGCGCTGCCGGCACCCATACCGACGAATCGGCGCCGGGTGATCGAGGTGTAGGCGGCAGCGTCGGTCCGGTTGAAGGTCCAGACCGAGCGGCGCTCGTAGCCGGCCGACTCAGCCAGCCTTGTCACCTCGTGCAGCAGGGCGTGCTCACGTCGGCGGTCATGGCCTGCGGTACCGAACGGCGTGTAGCCGAAGCGCATCAACGGGTAGGTGGACACCTGCTCGACTCCCATGTCGAAGCACTCGACGACGTCGCGGAGGAAGGCACCGGCCAGCTCCTCGTGGTCCTCCCATGCGACGTCCACGATCAGGTCGACGTCGACGGTGTCGAACGTCTCCACGGCGTTCTGTACGGCCGAGAGGCTCGCCCGAGCGTCGTGCGGACGGTGCAAGCGCCGCAGAACCGGGTCGTGGAACGACTGCGCACCAATGCTGACGGCGCCCACCCCCGCGGTCCGCAGGTCGTCCAGGCGAGTGCGCGTGCCGTGCAGGGGAAGCACCTCGACGGCGACCTCGCCGGTCACTGGGACGGACGCGATCACCTCCGCCAGATCCGCAGGATAGAGCGTCGGAGTGCCCCCACCGACGTAGAGCGACGTGAACGCCGCACGGTTCGTCGACTCGAGGGCCTCGACGTACCAGGCGATCTCTTGTGCCAGCGCTCGGAAGTAGCGCTGCGCCAGGTCGTCGCGCGCCCGGACCTTGTTGTAGGGGCAGAAGGGGCAGATCGAGGAGCAGAACGGCACGTGCACGTAGGCGCCGAGCGAACCGTCGCAGGACTGCATCACGGTTCGTGCACTGAGGCTGGTCCCCACAGCCTCCACCATGAACCTCGGTCCCGGCAGCTGTCAGGGGCCAACTTCCCGATCGGGGTGGCGATGTGTCCTGATGTGTCCCAGGCTGGTGCCGTGACCACAGCGCCCCCCACCGAGTCCGAGACCATCGACGAGAGCCGCTTCTCGTCGTTGCGTCGCTACAACCTGATCGCTGCGGCGTTCCACGCCGTCCAGGCTGGGCTCATCGTCGCCCTGTCCAACGACTTCACACTGCCCGTGACGGGCACCTACCTGGAAGGCCCTCCTGGCACGACGCCGAGCGAGAGCGTGACGATCCTGGACACCCCGATCGGTCTCGCCGTCGCGGGCTTCTTCGCCCTCTCTGCGGTCTTCCACCTGGTCGTGGCGAGTCCGATGTTCTTCGACCGGTACAAGGCCGGTCTGGCTCAGGGCCACAACTACTTCCGCTGGGTCGAGTACTCCCTGTCCAGCTCCATCATGATCGTGCTCATCGCCCAGCTCACCGGCATCTCCGACGTGGTGGCCTTGCTGGCCATCTTCGGCGTGAACGCCTCGATGATCCTGTTCGGCTGGCTGCAGGAGAAGTACCACCAAGCCGGGGACGGGGGCTGGGTGCCGTTCATCTTCGGCTGCATCACCGGGATCGTGCCGTGGCTGGGCGTCCTGATCTACGTCATCGCCCCTGGCTCGACCAGCCAGGCCGAGCCCCCCGCCTTCGTCTACGGCATCATCGTGTCGCTGTTCATCTTCTTCAACACCTTCGCCGTGAACCAGTGGCTGCAGTACAAGCAGGTCGGGCGGTGGCGGGACTACCTGGTCGGTGAGCGCGCCTACATCACGCTGAGCCTGGTGGCCAAGTCGGCGCTGGCCTGGCAGGTCTTCGGCGGAACGCTGGCTGGGTGAGCCACAGGCTGCCATGCTGAGGCGGTGGCCGACTCCACGGGCCGAGCCCTGTCGCTCAGGGTGGTCGTGTTCGACGTCAACGAGACGCTCTCGGACATGAGCCCGCTTCGACGGCGCCTCGTCGACGTCGGGCTGGCGGCGGACCGGCTCGACGCATGGTTCGCGGGCGTGCTCCGCGATGGGTTCGCACTGGCTGCCGCCGGGGACGCTCGTCCGTTCGGCGAGATCGCGGGCGCCAACCTGGGCGTGCCCCCCGATGCTGCCGCTCACGTGCTGGCCGGGTTCGCCGAGCTCGACGTCCATCCGGACGTGGCTGCGGGGATGCGCGAGCTCGCCGCGTCCGGCTACCGGCTCGTCACGCTGACCAACGGCTCAGCTGGGATGTCGGAGGCGATGTTCGCCCGAGCAGGCGTGCTCGACGTGCTGGAGCACCGGCTCTCGGTCGAGGACGCGGGACGTTGGAAGCCTGCCCGGGAGCCCTATGAGTACGCAGCTCGAGTGTGCAGGGTCGAGCCCGCACAGATGGCACTGGTCGCAGTGCACCCCTGGGACGTCCACGGTGCCCAGCGGGCGGGGCTGACCGGTGTGTGGGTCAACCGGGCCCACACCGACTACCCGGCCTACCTGCCCGATCCCGACGTCGTCGTCGACGCTGTCACCGGGCTCGCCGGCGCGCTCAGCCGTCGAGACCCGCCGAGACCTCGCTGACGGTGCGCCAGATGACCCCGCGGACGTCCGGGCTGCTCATCTCCCCGAGGTGAGTCACCCGACCCTCGATGAGCAGGTCGACGGGGTGGGTGTCGCCGAACATCCGCAGGTGCTTCTCGTACTCCTTCCGGGTCGCGATGAGCACGTTCGTCACGGCGGGGATGTGGGCGGACGTGTACGGCTCGATGAGGATCTCGCGGGTGGAGTAGATGTTCGTCACCCGATCGGTAATCGTCGGGAGGTCGTCGTGCAACGCCGTCAGGAACTCCGACGATGGTGTCATGTCCACGAGCGCCGGCAGGTTGCGCCGGAGCAGCAGGTGCACGACGGCGTTCGCCGTGCCCGCCAGCCGCGCGCCGTTCCACGGGGTCCCTACCGAGACCACGTGTGCCACCTGGTCGGAGTGATCGACGGCGTAGCGAAGGACGGCCAGGCCGCCTTGGGAGTGCCCGACCAGCACGATGGGGCTGTCGGGGTCGCGGTTCTGGGCGAGCAGCCCGGCTCGGATGGCGCGGCTCAGGTACTGCTGGGACTCCTCGAGACGGATGCTGACACCCCAGCGCTCGAGGGTGAGCAGGAAGGCGTTCGGGTGGCGCTGCAAGACGCCGTTCATCATCAACGAGGCCGCTATGCCGCGTATCGCGGTGCCAGCCACGATGGGCACGGCCACCGGCGATCGTTCCATCGACATCGCAGACACGCCCCGAGCCTCCCACGGGTGGCTGGTGCGCGGTCACGACATCGCGCAGTCCACGGTGACGGCCCAGTCCGGCGCCCTGGGCGCGGACGTGCCGGCGCGATGCAGCAGCGCCACGACGAGCACCATCCCGCTCGGTGGGGTCTGGGGCCAGGGTGTGTAGCCGTCGGTGAGCACGACGAGCACGTCGGGACGCGGGCGCAGCCGGCCGGCGGCGTCGATGCCGGCTCGCATGTCGGTGCCCCCTCCGCCGCCGAGCCTGGCGTCGGAGCCTCGGCGGAGGCGCTGCACGGTGGCGACGGCGGCATCGCAGGCCAGCACCGTCACCTGCTCTCCCGGTACGCCGAGGGCGGTGATGGCCCCGTCCACCTCGCCGAGTGCCTGCCCGAGCATGCCGTCGTCCACGCTGGCGGACGTGTCCACGACCATGGCCGCTGTCGGGAGGGGGCGGCGAGTGGCCGGCAGCACCACACCTTGCACGGCGAACTGGCGTCGGGAGGGTCGGGTGTAGGTGTAGTCGGTGTGCCCGTTGGCCCAACCGGCAGCGCGGCGGACTGCCGCGGTGAGCACCTGCTGCCAGGGCACGACCGGCTCCAGGATGGCCGTCGCCCACCGCAACGCGTCGCCGGGGTGAGTACCACGTGACGTGACGTGCTCACGAAACTCGATCGCCACCCGCCGGCGGATCTCGTCGGCTGCGACCGTCCCGACGGCACCCACGTCTGCCGACAGCGCAAGCTCGTGGTCGCGCTGGAGCCCGTCGGCGGCGCTTCCGCAGCCATCAGCCGCATGTGGGGCTGTGGCAGGCGAGCCCGTATCCCCGTCAGGTGGCGGTGCAGGCAGCCCGGACAGCGTCGCGTAGTGCTCCTCCGCCGAGCGCGCGTGGGGCAGGCCACGCTCGGCTGGCATGGGCAGCCGATGCTCGCCCAGGCCGGAGGCCGTCAACGTCTCGGCGACGGTGACATCGGCCGCGTCACGCCAGGCCGGCGCGGTCGCCAAGGTCACATGCATCGAGCCGGCCCGGTCAGCGTGGCCGGCAAGCAGGTGCCAGGTGATGTGGGCCAGCTGTGCCGAGATCTGCGGCACCGTGGCCGTCGACACCCACGCGGGGTTGGCATAGATCCGCCAGTCGCTGTCGGCGACCAAGGTGTCGACCTGCACGGTGGAGACCGCGGCCAGCGAGTACACGGCGGTGGACAGGTACGGAAGGTCGCCGCCCTTCTCGCTGGTCAGCCACAGCTTGGCCGCGGCCAGTCGGTCCGGGTCCACGGCTGCTGCCACGGTGCTCACGCCGCCGACCCGTCCAGCAGTCCGGCCAGCGCGAGCGGAGCACGAAACGTCATGATCTCGCGGGGCAGTGCCGCCGCGGCCGGACGCACGCCCGGCCGCATCAGTGCCCGCACGACCGGAACCGCCGCGTCCACACCCACCTCCGAGGCCGCCGCCGCACACACCTCGACGGCCGCGCTCCACCGTGCGGGCGTCAGGTCGCCGACGACGGCGGAGAGAACCGACTGCAGCGTGACGAAGACGCGGTCGGCGCGCATGCCGACGAAGGCCGCCGCCGAGGGATCCGACAGCAGGTCTTCGGGGTCAGCCAGCTGCTGGGCATCGATCCACACCAAGAACTCGTGCGCTGACGCCGCGCCGACCGATCCGGCGACGAGCAGGCGCAGCGCCTCGTCGCCGACGCCGACCGCGCGAGCCATGCCCATCAGTCGGGCGGTGTAGTCCCAGGTACGAGGTGTCGGGAAGGCCCGTCCTCGCCCGGCTGCGTCGGTGGGAACCGCGCTGAGCGCTCGACGCGCCCGCACGTACCCGGCGACCAGGCCCCGGGCCCGGGATACCTCGGCGGCGTGGCTGGCGGGAATCTCGTGCAGCCTGATAGCGGGCCAGGCGCCGGCGACCAAGGACTCCGCGTAGACCTCCAGCGGCATCGACCACTCCAGGTGGCAGAAGCGGTTGGCCGTGGGCGCGGCCAGCTCCCACCCGGCGGTGGCCACGTCGGTCGGGTTGGCCGCGGCACCGAACGACACTGTCGGTGGCAGGCGAAGCGCTCCGACCTCGTAGTGGGTCAACGGTCGAAGGGCGGCTGCCTGCAGGGCCGGAGCGGCGGTGGTCCACTCGTCGAAGAAGGCGATCGACGGCCCGTCGTGGGTGGCCAGGCGCTGCGCCCAGGCCGGTGGGGCCAACGTCACCGACCCACCGGGTCCGACTACCGGAAGACCGGCGAAGTCGCTCGGCTCGTGGTGGGACACGATGAGCGTCTCGACGTGCCACCCGTGCTCCGACGCCGACTCCACCACCGCGGTCTTCCCCTCGCCCGGGGCGCCCCACAGCAGGAACGGCACGCGCGAGGCGATGCACACCCCCAGTGCCTCCAGCAGGGCCTCGTACTTCTCGCGTCCTCTCACGCGCAATCCCTTCGTCGCAGTAGTCCGGCCTCGGCCAGGACGAGTGCCGCCGTGGCGGGCACGCTGCCTTCCCGAACGAGCATCAGGCCGAGGTCTGTCGTGGTGTAGCGCTGGGCCAGGTCGCCCAGGTGGCTGCGCAGCCGAGCGATGAGCTGCTTGGAGGGTGCCTGCCAGGGCGGCACGCCATCGGCGTACAGGCTGAGCAGGGCGTCGACCGACGGTCGGCACCCGGCTCCGACCCAGTCGGCTAGCAGTCCGGCGGCGCCGGGGACGCTTCGCCGCGTCCCGGTGGCCAACCGCTGTGCGTCGACGGGGGAGTAGCCGGCGTCGCTGAGCACCTCGATGCACGTCCGTGGGACACCGGTAGCCAGCCAGCCGGCCCGTACCTGGCGCTGCTTCCTGTCCAGTGGAGTCTGGGTCCACGCGAGCCACTCGGCGAGGTGGCCGGTGTCGTAGCGGGTGATCGGGGCGCCCACAGCCCGCGCGGCTGCGGCGACGGTGTCGGCCATCCACGCAAGGTCGGGCCGTCGGGACACCACACCGAGGTACAGGGCCTCTGGGAGCGGTGGGCCATCCGGACCTACCACCTCGTCGTGGATGGCGGCTACGACCTGCGGATGCAGTCCGGCCTCCCAGATCGCTACGCCGCCACTCGTGCCCGACACGCACCGACGCAGCAGCTCAGCACCGTCCGGCGGCAGCCGGAACGAGCCGGCCTCACGATGGGTGGCGAGCACCTGCTCCAGCACGGTGGCTGTCAGCGTGACGTGGCCGCCGACCCGCGCTGCGACGTGCTCGACGCCACGAAGATGGGCGGCTGCCTGCCCAGCCGTCGGGACGGCCCGACAGCACCGTCCGGCCGAGGAGGGGACGGCCCGCCACGTTCCCTTCATCGCACGTTTCATCCGGGGGACCCCACGGCGGGCGTTGAGTTGCAGCGCCGCTCGCACCGCCGGCACGACCCGGTCGGCCAGGTGCAGGCACGACAGGTATCCGCCGAACGCGGCCGCCACCCGCTCGGCCGCCATGTCGTGCGGCGTGGTGACCGACCAGTCGGGCGCCAGCTCCACGGTGTGCCGGGTGGTGGAGGTGAAGTCCGCCGTCGTCGAGCACAGGACGTGAAGCGTCAGACCGCCTCCATCCGGAGCCGGAGGCAGTGGTGACAACCCCGGAAGTCGTGGCACTGGTCCCTCCCTGCGTCATCGAACGGGCGTTCGATAGTGCCATCCGTGTGATTCACCGACAAGACTCGCCTGGCGCGTCGTCGGCGTGTCGTCGACACTTGCTCGATGACTCGCTGGAGCCCGTCCGATGCCGCCCTGCTGACCGGGCGAACGGCCCTGGTGACCGGTGGCACCTCCGGTCTCGGGCTGGAGACAGCCGTGGCGCTCGCCGGACGAGGTGCCCGCGTGCTCGTCGCCGGCCGTGACACGGCACGGACCTCCAGCGCCGTCGCCCGGGTGTCCTCGGCTGCCGGCCACTCAGGATCGGCCGAGCCCCTCGCGCTCGACCTGGCGTCCTTGGCGTCCGTGCGCGCGGCCGTCGACGACGTGATGGCGCGGACCCAGGCACTGGACATCCTCATCAACAACGCCGGGGTGATGGCGCCGCCGTTCTCGCTCACCGAGGACGGGTTCGAGACCCAGATCGGCACGAACCACCTTGGCCACTTCGCGCTGACCGCCGGTCTGCTGCCGCTGCTGCTGGCCTCGGGCCAGCCGCGGGTCGTCAACGTGTCCAGCACAGCGCACCGGACGGGCTCCATCGAACCCGACGACCTGCACTACGCCAGCAGGTCGTACTCGGCCTGGCCGGCGTACGGGGCGTCCAAGCTGGCCAACCTTCTGTTCACCGCCGAGCTCGCGCGCCGGGCCGACGATGCGGGCTCCGACCTGGTGGTGGCTGCCGCCCACCCGGGGTACGCCTCGACGAACCTGCAGTTCGCCGGGCCGACGTTCGCGCAGAACGTGGTGGGACGTACCGTCACCAGGGCTGCCAACGGCGTCCTCGGGCAGTCTGCCGCCGACGGAGCCCTGCCTCAGCTCTACGCCGCGACGATGCCTGACGTCAGCGGCAACGACTACTTCGGCCCGGACGGGTTCCAGGAGGTCCGTGGGGGCCCGACACGGGTCGGGCGCGCCGACGCAGCCAAGGACGAGGTGATGGCTCGGCGCCTGTGGGACGTGTCGAGCGAGCAGACGGAGTCGGAGGTCGCCTTCCCCCGCTGAGTCGGGACTGTTGGCCACGGTCTCGACCCCATCCTCGCGGATAGAGTCGTCGAGGCCCGATGAGGGCGCCGACACGCAAGGAGTCATGGATGGTCAGCACCGCACCAACGCTCGTGGTCAACGTCAGCCTGACGGGCGCAGAGCGTGACTACGACGAGATTGTCGACTTTCTCGGGCGCAGCATGCGGATCGTGCGCGTGGGTACCGGCGGCGACGTCGATGCAGCCGAGGATCTCGTGCAGAAGTGGGCGCAGGACGCCGCCGCGATCGCCGTCACCGGCATCCGCGAGGCGCGCGCGGCCGGGCTCTACGACGGTGAGCTCGAAGCCATCCACAAGGTCAAGCGAGCCACCGACGCCGTTCCGGTCTCCGATGGTCATGCGCTGCGCGACGTGCTGCAGGAATGGGCGATCCGCCACGTGCAGACCGAGATGCCGGGCTTCTTCGCGAACGCTCGAACTGTGGTGCTCGGCGGTCTGAACCACGACCGGACGACGCGCATCCTGCGTGAGTACACCGACAACCTGGAGTTCGCCGACCCGCTGCTGCGGCTCGACCTGCCCAACCGGATCGACAACAACCCCGCCCTGGGGCTGGCCGCCGACGTCGGCCTGCGCTCGATGCGACGCCTGCCCGGAGCTGTGCAGGCCCAGATCCAGGCCCCCGGCCAACGCGCCAGCCACGCCCGGGCACGCAAGGCGGCTCGTACGGCCGACGTCGTGGTGGCCACCTACGACGAGCTGATCGGTTTTGGCCTAGAAGACCTCGCGGGAAAGACACTGATCACATCAGCAATCTCTGACGACCGACTCGCTGAGCTGGGCAGCCGCGGCGTCGACATGGTGCTCGACTCGACTCCGCAGCCCTTCGACGAGACCGTCAACACCGCGACGCTGGAAGCCATGATGATGGCGATCGCGCCCAGCCCGGGCCAGCTGACCAACGACGACCTGCTGGACATGATCGTCGCGGCGGGGTTGGAGCCGCGACTGCTCTACCCCAACGGCCCCAAGCGCAAGAGCCGATTCGCGTTCGTCATCCACCCGCTCTCCCAGGAGTACTTCCGCACCGTCGAGCCGCTTGGGACGATCGCGAAGATTGCCCCGTCGCCGGTGATGGACGCTGTGGAGAAGGCGATGGCCTACCTGCCACCGTTCACCTACAGCCACGTCACGGGAATCGTGTCGCCGACCGGCGCCGAGGCCGAGGGCTGGCTGATCACCGTCGGTGGCACACCTAAGGAGCTCATGGCACACAGCCCCGAGTTCACCTATGCGCGGCTGCTGCAGGCGGCCGAGACGGCCAAGAAGCTCGGCGCACAGGTGATGGGCCTCGGTGCGTTCACCAAGGTGGTCGGTGACGCCGGGGTCACAGTCGCCAAGCGGGCGCCTCTGCCGATCACCACGGGCAACAGCTACTCGGCGTCCGGTGCGCTGTGGGCGGCCCACGATGCCATGGAGCGACTCGGCATCGCCGAGGTCGACCGAGACGGTCGGATCAAGGGCAAGGCCATGGTCGTCGGCGCCACTGGCGCGATCGGCTCGGTGTGTGCCCGGCTGCTGGCACTGGCCAGCGACGAGCTGTGGCTCGTGTCGCCGGAGTCGGCGAAGCTGCTCGCGCTCAAGCACGACATCGAGCGCGACAACCCGCGAGCCGACGTGCATATCGCCGCGACTCCCGGCGCCGCGCTGCCCGAGATGGACCTGATCGTCACTGCCACCTCCGGGGCGGGCAAGCGGGTGCTCGACATCATGGCTGTGAAGCCCGGGTGTGTGATCACCGACGTGGCGCGACCGCTCGACCTCTCCGCCGAGGACGTCGCCAAACGTCCCGACGTGCTGGTGATTGAGTCCGGCGAGATCGAGCTGCCGGGCGATGTTCACATGCGCGGCATCGGCCTGCCTCCAGGGGTCGCCTACGCCTGCCTGGCCGAGACCGTGGTGCTGGCGCTGGAGGGGCGCTACGAGACCTTCACCGTGGGGCGCAACATCGAGTGGGAGAAGGTCAAGGAGATCTACCGGCTGGGCATCAAGCACGGGATGCAGCTCGCGACGATCTCTGGGATCAACGGTGTCTACACCGACGACGACCTCGCCGAGATCCGCGCGCGTGCCCTGAAGCGCCGGGCGCAGCTGGTCGACTGAGTCATGCTCGGGCTGTACCGACAGCACGTCCTGCCGCACCTGGTCGACTGGGTGCTCAGCGGTCCTGGGTGGGAGCGGTGGAGGGAGCGCACCACGCAGGGACTGTCGGGAAGCGTCGTCGAGATCGGCTTCGGCTCTGGGTTGAACGTGCCGCACTACCCCGACGAGGTGAGCCTCGTGTACGCAGTCGAACCCGCGCTGCGGGCCCGGCGCCTCGCCCAGGGACGGGTGGCCGAGTCGCACGTCGAGGTTCACCACGTGGGGCTTGACGGCGCACGCCTGCCGCTCGAGGACGACTGCTGCGACGGCGCCCTGTCCACCTTCACGCTGTGCACGATCCCCGACGTCGACTCGGCCCTGGCCGAGCTGCGTCGAGTGCTGCGTCCAGGTGGGATGTTGCACTTCTTGGAGCACGGACTGGCCCCCGAGCGCTCGATGGCGCGGCTTCAACGCACGCTCGAACCCGCGCAGAAGCTGTTCGCGGACGGCTGTCACCTGACGCGAGAGCCGGCGGCACTGGTGCGCGCGGCCGGGTTCGAGGTGGTCGAGCTCGACTCCCGTTACGTGGGTGGGCGGGCGCCCTGGAACTACCTGTCGCTCGGCGTCGCTGCTTCCACCGCTGCCTGAGCGCGCGACACCCACTCCTCGACGTCGAGGCCGTAGGTGGGGCCGCCGTAGTCGTGCAGGTGGCCGACGCCGCGTCCGAGCAGGCGACGGGCCCCGGTCGGGTTCCCGCGCATGGCATGGGTGACGGCGACGCATAGCTGGGCCATGCCCTGCCACAGGTCGCGCTCGTCCGCGGGCGAATCCTTCCACCGGGCCTCGAAGACCTCGTGGGCGGCGAACGGTCGACCTTCGTCGAGCAGCCGGGTCGCCTGCTCGATCGTGTCGGACGGCGGCAAGGGCTCCTCGGAGACCGGATCCACGCCCATGGCGCCGTAGGGGAGCGGTCGGCCCAGGGCGTCTCGTGGGCGGGCCTGTCGAGCCCGACCGTCGGGGTCGCGGTCACGGGACGGCATACCTGCACGCTAGCCATGGGCAGTGTGGCTATCGTCGGTCACGTGCTGCGACGGGCCGAGCCGCTCGACCCAGCCCAACGGGTGCTGGTTCAACTCGTGACTCTCGCGTCGTCGGCGCCGGCCCGGGAGCGCGTGGTGTACCGCTCCATCGAGCGGGGCGCCGAGCTCATGGGCTGGCGCTACCTGCGGCGCGAGTACCGCACCCGGACCCTGCTGCACGGGCCGCAGGCGACCCTCGACGGACTGGCCGGGGCGTTGGCCGCTGCCTCGGCCGAGCCGGACGTAGCTGCAGTCGACCTGCTGGTCAACCCGCACGGGACGTCCGCCAAGGTGTGGTTCGCCGACGGGTTCGTCGACTCCCACGAGGTCTGCACCGCCATTCGCGACAGGCTCGACCCCCAGCAGCGTCGGCGCCTGCGGGCGGCGTTCTCGACCGCCTGCTACGGCATGTCCCATACCGACGCATGGCTGCGGTCCGGCTTTGCCGTGGCCGTCGGGTCTCGAGGCATCTACGCCGACGGGATCACCAGCCTGCCCCGCCTGCTGCACGGCTGGTCGTCGGGGGCGACGGTCGAGGCGGCCGTCGCCGAGGCGAACGCCGCTGATCGTCGACGGTGGCAGGACGCCGCGGCGGCCCACTACTACCGACGCACGGGGCGAGAGGCCGAGTCACGGGCCGTGGACAGCGAACGGGTGGTCGACGGTGCTCGCTCGATGGTGATCAGCACCGACCCTGCGCAGTGGCGTCCGGGCAGTCTGCCGGCCTGAGGGTCAGCGCCGCTCGTCGGCGAGGAGCGTTGCGATCCACCCGTCGTGCCACTGCCCCCGCGCCTCGATCAGCCGACGGACCGTGCCGTCCATGGTGAAGCCCAGCCCCTCGGCCACGCGTCGCGAGGCGTCGTTGCCGATGATCGCCTTCCACCGCACGTGGTCGACTCCGTGGGCGAACGCGGCATCGATGGCCAGCCTGGCCGCCCGAGTCGTCCAGCCGCGTCCCCGAGCGTGCGCTCCCATCCAGAACCCCAGCTCGCCGTCTCCACCGAGGTCCACTCCGACCATGCCGTGCACCCTCGGGTCGTCAGGAGTCCGGACGGCCCATGTCCCCGTGCTTGCCTCCGCCCAGCCGTTCGCGACGAGCTCTCGTACGAACCACTCGGCGTCCGAGCGCTGGTACGGCGACGGGACGGTCGTCCACCGGGCGACCTCCTCGTCCTGGCACAGCTCGGTGATGCGGCCGATGTCGGCCTCGGTGGGCACCGACAGCACCACCACCGAGTCGGTCAGGTCGAAGGGGGTCATGCAGGGCTCCTGGCTGCCAGGCGCGTCATCGCACGCTCGGCCATCGCGGTGATCGTGAGGCTCGGGTTGACCCCGATGTTGGCGGGCACGGCTGCCCCGTCCACCACGTACAGGCCGGGGTAGCCGTGCACCTGATGGTCGGCCGAGACGACCGAACGCTCCGGGTCGTCCCCGACGACGGCTCCGCCCAGGATGTGTGCGGTGGCTGAGCGGCCGAGCAGGCTGTCGAGCCAGATCCCGAACGCCCGTCCGCCGCTCTCGGCTGCGAACGCCCGTGCCGCGTCGTTGGCCTGGCGAAGGTGGGCAGGTGCCGGGGCTTGCCCCGGCGGCAGGCGGGAGGTCAGCCCCCACACGCCCGCAC
>Ga0316198_10000642_pt1 | contig 18919 bp, 15 predicted proteins | sample OudBieAanoxic_MG_FD_204935 | JGI IMG/M metagenome (GOLD analysis project Ga0316198, IMG submission 204935) | Coastal sediment microbial communities from Oude Bieten Haven, Netherlands - site A anoxic | ecosystem: Environmental > Aquatic > Marine > Coastal > Sediment | place: Netherlands...
CCCCGAATACCAGGGTCATCGCAAAGGGCGTCCCTGGGTCCCCGAACGGGATTGTGTCGAGGGTCTCCTCGGCACCGAGGCGCCGGTAACGCAAATCCAACGCCCCCGCCTGGCTCATTTCGTCGAATAGTGTTGCGACTTCGACGAACCTCTCGAAGTCCGGCGCGAGATCCGGCGTCGGCCCCGCCGCGGTGGGCGCGTTCCACACGTCGTTGATCCGTTGGACACAGCAGCGCGGGAGACGTTCGAACCGCCAACCCGAGTGACTGAGGAGCACAATCGCCCCCATCGGCACGGGTGACAACAGCCGGTTCACGAACGTTTCGCCTTGAAGCGGCGTGTACGTGATGGTGGGTCGGTCTTCGTAGTACACGTCGCCCCCAACGCCTCCCACTGCCTTATTGTCCGGCCCACCGATTCCGCCGACCGATGCCGAGCCTGCAACACCCAGCACGTACTGGGTCGCGACGCTCGACACTTCGATGAAATAGGGCGTGTCGCGATAGCGGAGTCGGACGAGGTTGGCGAGCATCTGCTCGTTGCGAGTATCGATGATGGCCGAGTTGTAGTCGAAGCGCGTTTCTCGGATCGATTTGGGACCGACCTTCGTACAACTCGACAGCAAGACCACAGCCATGACGCAGGCCAGGCAAACGGGAAACACAGGCATGGCCATTCGCGCGGTTGTCTTCATCTCGCCGCGAAAGGCATCTCAATCCACCAACTTGTCTTGTCGCAATTCCACAATTTTGATTGGCCCATTTTGTTTCGAATGGGCTAGGCCGATTCTCGTTTCAGACTGGCATTCGCCTGCACTTCAACTAAAGGAGGTCTCCAAGCATCTACTTCGGAGGTCGACCATGGAACCCTTGCCTCGATTCGTCCCGCTAGACAGGATGGTTGCCTTCAGCGACGGCGTGTTTGCCGTTGTCATTACTGTGTTGGTCCTCGGGATCGAGATCCCCTCGGACGCCGTTCTGACTGGACCCGGGCTCGCGGTTGCGCGCGAAAAGCTCCTCCACCAGCTCCTCATCTACTTCGTCACCTTTTGGCTGGTGGGGATGTATTGGTCCCAACAAAGTCTCTTTACTTCGGGGCTCAAGCAGATCGACCGGGGAACCTTCGTCCTCAATCTCTTGCTTCTCTTGCCCATCACGCTGCTTCCCTTCGTCACCCAGTTTATGGGAACGATGCGCACTGACTGGAGGGCCGTTCTGACCTTCGCTCTAACCAATGTATTCGCGACGCTCGTGATCGAGCGCATGTGGAGTCGCGTCGCGTCTCTCCCCGAAACTCAAAAGGGCCCGCAGACAGCGACGCTCGCTGCGAGGATGCGGGTGGAGGTCCGCGCTCACGCGGCTCTGATGGTGCTCGGTGTTCTCGTCGCGCGGCTCGACGTGAGGCTCGGCACGCTCGTATTCGTTCTGATTCCGTTCGCCCACTTCTACAATTTCCTCCGCGATCCGTTTCGCTCTCGCTTGAGCGGGCTATCCTCGGGCGAAACCAAGTGAGCGGAGTGCCGATGCTAGGCATCGAGCGGCGGACGTCGAACGCGAAGGCCGCCGTCCCTCAACCAGCGCGAATCGCCCGTGGTGTCACCCCGAACCAGCGCTTGCAGGTCCGACTGAAGTTCGACGTATCCCGATACCCAAGCCGCTCGGCAATCGCTTCGACGGGTATGTCAGTTTGCCGGAGGTACCAAACGGCGAGCTCCTGTCGCACGTCGTCGAGAAGCATCTGATACGAGGTTCCCTGCGCCTTGAGCTTTCGGTTCAGCGTGCGCTCCGACATGTGGAGCATCTTTGCCATCTCCCTGAGGCTTGGATACTCGCCTTCTCGATCGAGCAAATGGTCGAGCACCTTCTGTGCCCCGTCGCCATCGCTTTGATGTTGAGCCTCTGCCCTCTCGCAGAGTCGCAGTGCCTGGCGGAACGCGCTCGCATCCGCCGTGATGCAATGGGTTGCCGCGAACGGATCCGGCATGTCGATCATGCAGGAGCGCGCGTCGAATTCGAGCGTCACCGCGCGGAGACGCTTCGCATACTGGCTCACCCAAGCGGGCGCAGAGTAGGTGAACGCCACGTGCGTGTCTGGCAGATGCGTCCCGCTGACCGTCTCGAGCACGAGGGAAATCGCTCCGATGATGTGCAAAGAAATGTACTCCTCGAGGTCCCCCCAACCGAGAACGTCTTCGATACACAACTGCACGCGACCATCCCGATGCTCGACCGAGAACCCCGCCACTTGCAGCCGAAGCCCAGAGTATCGCTCGATGACGCTGAGTGCTTGCCGGACGTCGGCGCTGGCGACCATCGCGTAGCCGAGTGGACCGTGCGACGAAATCTGAGTCGAGCGTCCGACATCGAGGCCCAGCCAAGGCTCTCCGGTCAGCTCCATGCCTCGAACCGCCAACCGGCGAAACTGCTCGAAGCTCAGGAACCGATCTTCTTCGAGGAGCTGCGCCCGAGCGACACGCGTGCCTTCGATGTACGAATCAACGCTCTTGCGAATGCGCGCTCCAAGCGGGCTCAGGCGGCTGCGCGCGCCGCGGCCCCGGTTTGTTCGAGTGCTTGCGCGTCTTCGAGTCCATATCGCGCACAGAGCGCTGCACGTCGCTTGGGGTCGAAGTTGATGCGCTCCGGGCTGCCTTCGGTATGCGCTAGAAGGAGCGGATCCATCACGCGGAACCAAAGCGATGGCACCAGCGCGACCAGGAACATCCCGAAGTATCCGTTCGGCAGGCTTGGCAGTCCATCGAAGTGTCGCAGCGACTGGTACCGGCGCCCCGGATTCGCGTGGTGGTCCGAATGCCGCTGAAGATGATAGGTCGCCCAGTTCGAGCAAGCATGGTTGCTGTTCCAGGAGTGGTGCGGCTGGCAACGCTCATACAAGCCGTTCGCGCGCTTCTGCCGGAGCAGTCCGTAGTGCTCGATGTAGTTCGCCATCGTGAGGTGAAACGCACCGATCAAGTAGGTCGCGAGCAGGTAGGGAACCATCACGGCACCGAACGCCACGACGAGCCCGACGGACACCAGGAGCGTGATGAGCCCTGCCCGAAGGATTTCGTTCTCGAGCGACCAGACCCGTTGCTCGTGGCGTTCGAGCCGTCCCGCTTCGAGCATCCAAGCCCGCCGAAACCCGCCAGGAAGCTCGCGCACAGCAAAACCGTAGAGCGTCTCACCCATCCGCGACGACGCGCAGTCCTCGGGCGTGGCGACGTGCCTGTGGTGGCCCCGGTTGTGCTCGATGGCGAAGTGCCCATACGCGCCCATCGACAGCACTGCGGTCGCGAGGTTCCGCTCGAGCTTCGACTTCTTGTGCCCGAGCTCGTGCCCAAGGTTGATGGCGAACCCGCAGAGGATCCCGGTGTTCAGTGCAATCGCCAGCACTCCGAACCAGGGAAGCGACCGTGTTCCGACGAAATAAGCATTCCCGAGAAACGCGAACCAGAGCACGGGCACGAGTGCGTAGGTCGCCCAGCGGTAGTACGCATCCGCCTCGAGCAGAGGCACCACCTCTTCCGGGGGGTTGTTCCGGTCTTCGCCAAGGAGAAGGTCGAGCAGCGGAATCGCGCCGTACACGAGCAATGCGGGCACGAAGAGCGACGCCACCGAGCCCGTCAGCACATAGAAGAACGGCCCGGAGCCGAGCACCGTCGGCACGAGGAGCGAAACGAACCAAGCATACCGCTTCCCATCACGGTAGCGAACGTTCTCATGAGCGAATACAGGGTTCAGCAGGGACATCAGGCAACCTCCGGAGCGCTTGGATGAGCGCCGCAAACTCTGGCCCCAACGTGACCTGCCTTCGCCCGTCCCAACACCGAAAGGCGCGACAATGAATCGTCAATTGTTGCCAGATCGCCGGTCATGCCCGAAGCCCGCAATCGGGCTTGAACGTCCGCGGCGCCCGGCACTCGTACCCGAACTACTCCTCGGTGTGCATCTCGGTCGGCGTCAGCTCGACGACCTGCGTCTCGCATCGTCGCAGCCCTCTTGCGGGCAGGAACGGACAGCGTATATGCCGCGGCCGGATGCAGGACTCGGGCCGTAGAGCGAAGCGCAGAGTCGGACCCATGGCGCTCGCGGTCGTGGCTCTCGGCGCGTGCTGCGTCCCTCGTGCGTCGCAGGCCCAGACGGAGGGAGACGCGACGAGTGTGCAGGCTGCCATGAAGCAGGCCGAGCGGCAGGTCGCCGAGGGTCTCACCAGCGACAGCCGGCTCGAGTTTGGCGATACCGACGACTGGATCGAGCTCAAGACGGGTGAATGGCTGAGGGGCGACCTACATTGGCTGCGTCCGAAAGGACTCGAGTCCGGCAAGAATGTGAACTTCTACAGCAACAAGCTCGACGGCCTCACGCTTAGTTGGGGGAGCGTCGCCGGCGTCCATTCTCCCAAGATCAAGAGCTACAGGTTCAAGAACAAGACCACGCGATCGGGCAAGGCCATGATCAGCAAAGACAGGGTCATTCTCGAAACCGACCAAGGCGTCGAGACGTACCCTCGCAATGAGCTCGTCTCGATCTCCGAGGGACCGCCTCGGGAGCGGTCATGGTGGTCGACGATGCTCAGCCTCGGGTTCTCCGCCAATGCGGGAAATACGAGCCAGGGTTCGCTCACCACGCAATGGAGCCTAACACGCGAGGATGGCCACTCGCTCGCGGGGCTCGGCTACAACGGAACCGTGGCGTTCACCAACGGCGAGCTCAACGTCAATCGGCACCTCGGCGACGTCGATACCGCTCTGTTCCTCTGGGACCGCGTCTACCTGATTCCGATCGACGCCCAGTTTCTCTACGACGCGTTCCAGAACATCAAGCTGCGCGCGACTCCGGGCGCGGGGGCCGGGGTCTATCTCTTCAAGAAGAGCAGGCAGAGAAGAAAGCATACGAACCAGTTCGAGTGGGACGTGCAGAGCGGCCTTGGGTATCAGTTCCTAAAATTGATCTCGAGCGCAGCTGGAGTGGACAACCCGCAAAACGATGGGTTGGTCATGTTCCGCACCTATTGGAAGCTGGAATTCCTAAACGACAACGTCGAGCTCACCGTCGACTGGCGCACCAACCTCGTTTACACGAGGTTCGGAAGCACGAACCACACCGGGAAGGCGGACATCAGCGTCGAAATTACGGACATGTTCAACTTCGTCACCTCGTTCTTATTCCTGCGAACCCGGGATCCCCTGCCGCGCGCAGACGGGACCGAGCCCAAGCAGAACGACTATCAGATCGTCGTCAGCCTTGCGCTCACGATCAATTGACAGGGTCTGAGTCGGTGCGCGCGCCCGGGTGTGGAGGCCCATCTAGCGCTACATCTTGACATTCTGGGCCAGCGCGGTAACCGCCGTCGGGTCATGGGCGAATCTCAGAAGGTCTTAGGGGTCATCACGCTTTGCGTCGTCGCGCTGCTGCCCGGCCGACTATCTGCGCAAGACGACGGCATCCAATCGAAGACATTGCAGGTCGGTGTGGTCGATTTGGAGCCCTTCGCCATGAAGACCGTCGATGGTCACTGGGAAGGTATCTCCATCGATCTCTGGCGTGAGGTTGCCGATAGGCTGGGTGTCGATTTCGAGCTGCGCGAATACGGCAGCACCCAAGCGCTGACGGAGGCCTTCGTCAAAGGCGACGTCGACCTGACACCGCTAGCGGCGGTGACGGCGGAACGCGAAGTCTTGGTGGACTTCTCAGATGCCTACTACGTGTCGGGATCGGCGATCGTGGTCCCCGCGCAAAAAACCGGACAAGACTGGGTCCGTGTTGCTAGGCGTTTTTTCTCCGTGGCGTTCCTCCAGGTCATTGGTTTGCTGATCCTTCTATGGCTGATAGCCGGCGTCGCCGTATGGCTTTTCGAAGGCCGCCGGAACCGCGAAATGTTCGGCGGCGGGCCCGCTAAAGGGGTTGCGCAGGGCATCTGGTGGGCTGCCGTCACGATGACCACGGTCGGCTACGGAGATTTAGCGCCGAAGACCGCGGGCGGCCGGATCGTCGGGGTCGTTTGGATGTTTGCAGCGATCATTTCGATCTCTGGCTTCACAGCGGCCATCTCTAGCTCACTCACCGTCGGTGAGTTGAGCGGCAAGGTGCGCGGAATGCACGATCTGGCGGCGGCTCGCGTCGGCACCGTGGCCGAATCGAGCGCCGAGGCCTACCTCATGAAAAAGGGAATCAAGCAGGTGCGTTCGTTCGGGAATCCGCGGGATGGTTTGAAGTCGCTCGTAGACGCGGAAACGGACGCCTTTGTCTTCCAAGGGCCCGTCGTGAAGTACCTGGCGAAGAACGAGTTCCTGAGACGAGTGGAAGTGCTACCTGGGACGTTCGATCACCACTACATGGGCATGGCCGTGCCGCCCGGTAGCCAGCTGCGCGAGCCGCTGAATAGAGCCCTCTTGGCGTTCATGGAGACGGACCAATGGACGCAAATCTTGAAGCAGTACTTGGGCCAAGGCAGCTAGAGACGTGCCGGGCGCGCCGTCGAGTCGCTGAGCATAGCGAATTCAAAGAGGCTGCCCGCGGCGTCCGAGGGGCATAGCGAATTCGAAGGCCCTGTCGGAGCGAAGTTTGCCGGGTGCACCCGGTGCAGGACTTCCATAGCCGCATGTATGTGCACGTAGGTGCGGGCTCCTATGGCGGCTAGCGCAAGGAGTGCCCGGCTAGTTGTGAGCCTCCGCGAAGAATTGCGTATAGTGTTCCCATCGTGTGGATCGGGAGGTTTGGATGAGTCGTTCGATTGGACTGATTGCTATACTGGCGTCGACCGTAGCCCTTGTCGTTGGGTGTGGTGGCAACGGCGAAGGGGGCGGCGGCTCGGCCGGCAGCGGCGCCATCGGCGGTGATGGTGGAAACGGCGGCTCGGCCGGCATGGGCGGCATGGGCGGCATGGGCGGCTCGGCGGGCCTCGGCGGCATGGGCGGCTCTGCCGGAATCGGCGGCATGGGCGGTTCTGCCGGAATCGGCGGCATGGGCGGTTCGGCAGGTGTCGGCGGCGCTGGCGGCATGGGCGGCTCGGCAGGTGTTGGCGGCATGGGCGGTTCGGCAGGTGTCGGCGGCTCGGCAGGTGTTGGCGGCATGGGCGGTTCGGCAGGTGTCGGCGGCGCTGGCGGTGGCACAGGAGTCGCCTGCGAGGGCAACGTCTGTCCTTGCACCGAGCTCGGTATTCGCGCTGCCGTCTCCGCAGGTGGTGGCCCCTACACCTTTGACTGCGGCGGACCGCAGACGGTCGTGACCGAAGCCGAGATTGTGATCAGTGAAGACGTCGTCCTCGATGGCGGAGGTGACTTGGTGCTCGATGGCAACTTCGGTCACCGTGTGCTGTTCGTGGAAGAATCCGCGAACGCGGAGCTTCGCGCCCTTCAGGTGATTCAGGGCAATGATTCGACGAATCGAGCAGGCGGCATCCTCAACGATGGGACGTTGACCTTGACGGACAGCCTCGTGTCGATGAACGCGGGCGGCGGCTTACGCAACAACGGAACCGCGACGGTCGCCGGCTCTACGATCAGCAACAATCAGGGCGGAGGCATCAGAATCGAGTTTCAGTCGACGATGACGTTGACCGACTGCACGGTATCCGGAAACGTGTCCGACGACTTTGGCGAGGGCGGCGGCATTTGGAGCGACGGTACGTTGCTATCCACCGGCAACACGGTGTCCGGCAATGTTGCCGGGATCGAGGGAGGCGGCATCTACAACAGCGGAATGATGACGTTGGTCAACACCACCGTGTCCGGCAATGCCGCGGGTAGTTTGGGTGGCGGCATACATAGCGATGACAGCACGGTCGACCTTACGATGATCAACAGCACCGTGGCCAACAACAGTGCGCCGGAAGGCAGCGCGATCTCGAGTGACCTGGGCGCGCTGGTGACCGTTGCAGGCACCATCGTGCAAGGCACCTGCGGCGGGCCCGGTAGTTTTACTTCCAACGGCTACAACGTGGAGAGCCCGGGAAACACCTGCGCCTTCATGGAGACGACCGATCAGATGAGTGTGACCGAAGCACAGTTGAACCTCGGGCCGCTCCAGGACAATGGCGGACCCACGCAAACCCAAGGACTCGCCGCAGGCAGCGTCGCGCTTGACCAAATTCCGGAGCCAGATTGCATCGATGCGGCGGGCGATCCGTTGACGGTCGATCAGCGTGGCGAGCCGCGCCCGGCTGCCACACAGTGCGATGTCGGGGCGTACGAGTTGCAGCCCTAGGTCAGCAACAAAGATCCTACCGACCTTGCAGGACAAACAAAGATCCCAAAGATCAAAGATCCAAAGATCCTACCGAAAGATCCTACCGACCTTGCAGAAAAGATCCTACCGACCTTGCAGGAAACGAGAGAAACGCTCGGCGATTCGGTTGTATTGTCACGAGGTGGCGAGCGCCGGCGGACTGAGGTAATCCGCCAGCCTGTTGCGGCCACGTCCAGCGCAATCGCTAGCGAAACGAGGTGAGTCCGGCGGGCACGCTTTTCGCTGGGGCTCGCATCATGACGCGACGACGCATCATCGTGCCCGGAACGACCTGGGCCCTCTCTCGGCGCACCACCCGGCGCTACTTCCTACTCAATCCGGACGAGGCACGCGAGCTCGAGCAGTGCTACTGGTATTGCCTCGGCCTGGCGGCGCAGCGCTTCGGCTTGATCGTCCATGCGGGTTGTCTGATGAGCACCCACTCGCATGAAGTCGTCACCGATGTGTGCGGGGTGCTGCCCCGCTTCCTTCAGGAGTTCCACCGGCTGCTCGCGCTCACGACCAAGGCCCTTCGCGGGTGGCCGGGGGAAGTCTTCGACAAGCGGAGCACCGGACAACATGCCCTGTTGACGCCCGAGGCCACGATCGAAGCGCTCGCCTACCTCATCGCAAACCCGGTCGAGGCCGGCGCGGTTCGCTACGCAAGCGACTGGCCCGGCGCCCACACCCTGCCCCGCGACATCGGAGCTCGGGTGGTGAAGGTCAAGCGTCCGAGCCACTACTTCGACCCCGATAACACTGCATGGCCCGACCTGGTCGAGCTCCGGCTGGAGATACCGACCGAGCTCGAGCTCGACTACGGCATCGAGCTTGCTCAACAACGGATCGCCGCGCGCGTCAAGGAGCGCGAGCATCGCGCTTGGCAGGAATCGAAGCGTACCGGCATTGCATTTGCGGGCGCGCGTCGCGTACTTCGGCGAACGCACACGAAGCGGGCGCAAAGCTATGAAGTATTCGGCCGCGTCAACCCATCGTTTGCCGCGGCCGGACATCGAGGCGCGGCCGGCGAGGCTGTCCAACGCCTCAGAGCCTTCAACGCCCAGTACGACAAGGCGCTTGCGGCGTGGAGTACAGGCAAGCGCAACGTGCGCTTCCCTCTAGGCACCTGGTGGATGCGTGTGTGCCACGGGGCACGCTGCGGACCGGCCCCGTAGTACATTCTGACCTGCAACGCGGGCAGAATATGGGCGCGCGAAGGCGGACGCTCAGCGCCGAGATCTGTTCGCGCGAGCGGCCTCGCGCGCGCATTAGCGGCTGCAAGACCGAGGACGGGTCTTCGGCCGGTCCGGTGCGGTCGTAGCCATCGGCTCAGCACCCCTGGTCCGCTCGGGGTCTCGCCTCAGCAGGCTCGTTTCACTGGGCGTCTCGCGCCAACCTCGGTCTGATCTTCCTCCGGTCGTACCGGCGCGCGAGCACGATAGCCCAGCGTCTGCAAGACAGCGATAGCCGCCGAGGCATTCTACGCGGTGAGCTCGACAACCAAATCGAGATCTGCCGTGAAGCGCCGGTGTCCGTGAAGAACCACAGCAACGCCGCCCACGACCAAGTACCGAACCTCGGTATCGTCGAAAGCTCGAAAGATGTCGGTGAGAGATCCCTATTTACATCTGGCATTTGTGACATTGTCATAAGAATGTCCGGCGACGCGTTCTGCCCTTGTTCTTTGGAGGTGTTCCCATCGATACCCGTCCGCGAAACCGTTTGAGAATCATCGAAATCAGGTGAACGGCAACCTCTTCGATTCCCACCGCCTCCACCCAACAAGCGCAACGATTGCCGAGGGTCCGCGTTCCGAGAAACGCCTTTGTCATCTGAGATGAGCTCAGTAGGACTTGGGCAAGTCGAGCGTGTGCTGCGCGACGAAGTTCAGAATCATCTCGCGGCTCACCGGCGCGATACGCAGGGTGCGCGCCAAGCCCCAAAACAGGACGAGCCCGTACTCTTCGGACATGCCGTTTCCGCCATGCACTTGAATGGCCGTGTCGACCGCTCGGGTCGCCGCTTCGCCAGCCGCATACTTGGCCATGTTGGCGGCCTCGCCGGCGTCCTTGCCGTGATCGAAGAGCCAGGCGGCCTTCATGGTCATCAGGCGCGCGAGCTCCACCTCGATCTTGGACTCGGCCAGGGGATGGGCGATGCCCTGATGGGTTCCGATAGGCTTGCCCCAAACGGCACGTTCGTTGGCATAGCGACTGGCCTGCTCGATCGCATGGAGCGCACCCCCGTTGGCCAGCGCGGCAACTAGGATGCGCTCGGGATTGAGGCCGACGAAGACTTGAGAGAGCCCCTGGCCTTCGTTCCCAAGCAGTCGGTCTTGGCTCACGACAACGTTGTCGAAAAACAGCGTGAACTGGCGGTCGGCACCCTGGATCTGCAGAGGGATCAGCGTTTTGTCGAGACCTGGGGCATTCGAATCGACGATGAAGAGGGACAGACGTCCACGTCCGTCCTCTGTGCCACCCGTCCGCGCCACGACGAGGATCGCCTCCGCATCATCGGCGCCCGAGATGTAGTACTTGGTCCCGTTGAGAACCCAGTCCTCGCCATCCTTCACAGCCGCGGTTTCGAGCCGATGCGAGTTGGAGCCGGCGTTGGGCTCGGTGATGGCGAAGGCCATCTTCATTTCGCCCGACGCGAGCCGGGGCAACCAACACGCCTTCTGTTCTTCGGTTCCAAAGCGCGCGATCAGTGTCGCGCAGATCGCCGGAGACACGACCAAGAGGAGCAACGGACACCCGGCAGCAGCTAGCTCTTCACAGACGATCGCGAGCTCGTAGATCCCAAGACCGCCGCCGCCGTACTGCTCGGGCGTATTGACACCGATGAATCCGTGCCGCGCGACCTCGTCCCAGAGCTCATCCGGCGAAAGCCCTGCCCTTGCTTTCTCCGCGATGTACTCGCGCCCGTACTTGCGTCCGATCTCCCGAACCTGTTGCCGCAGCATCTGCTGCTCTTCAGTCTCTATGTACGACATTCGCCGGTCGTATCAAGAAGCGAGCGCTTCGTGGTGCTCACAATTGCAGGGTCGGCCAGCTCTGTTGCTGGGCCGCCCGAGCGAGCTAGAATCTACGATTCGAGACGTGAACCCCGGTGCGGCTAGTCGAAACAACGACCGTTGGCGAGCGCTCGACCTGCTGCGACTCGTTGCCGTGGTGCTCATGGTGCAAGGTCACGTGTTCACCGCGCTCCTCGACAGAGGGCTACGTCATGGGCCGTGGTACATCCGGCACAGTTACGTTCATGGCTTGACTGCGCCGATATTCTTCTTTGCGTCCGGCTTGGCCTTTGGGGTCGCCACCCTTGGCAACTGGTCAGACCATACGCACTGGGGCCCATCGGCAAAGCGCCGCTTCGGGCGATACGCTTGGTTGCTCTTCATCGGCTACATGCTCAGCCTTCCCAAGTTGAGCTTTCGCGAGTTGTGGACATCCGCATCGCCCGACACCATCCGGATGTTTTTCCGTGTGGACGCCCTCGAAAACATCGCGGTCTCGCTGTTCCTCGTGCAAGGGCTCGTCTGGCTCACGAAGAAGCAGCGGCCGTTCGTTGGGTCCGTCACGGTACTCGGGGTAGCCCTCGTGTTGAGCGCGCCCGCGGTATGGCGGCTCCCGGTCGAACGCTGGCTCCCGATCGGTGTCGCCGCGTACATGAACATCGACACGGGGTCGATCTTTCCTCTGTTTCCGTGGACTGGTTTTCTCTGCGCCGGGGTGGTCACCGCTTACCTCTCGATCGATCCTCATCGGGGCTCGCTCCGCCGACGTCTTGCGTGGGGCCTGGCTATCGCGGGGGTCCTCTTGTGGGCGGCGGCGCGCCTGTTGCACGACTCGGGCGTGAATCCGTTCGGAGAGCAAAACTATTGGAAGACGAGCCCGATCTTCTTCTTGACGCGCTTGGGCCTCATCTTACTCGGGTTCGCAGCGCTCTGTGCTCTCGAGTCGCTCTGGGCACGTCGGTGCGCCGCCCCCGCTATCGCTGCAGGGCATGGGAACCCGATGGGTCTCCTTCAACGGGTCGGCCAAGAGACCCTCGTCATCTACGTCATTCACCTGTTGCTGTTGTACGGGTCGCCCGTCAGTCCCGGCCTCAATACGCTTCTAGGTGGGGCGTTGAACCTCCAAGTTACGTCGATCGTCGCCGCCCTCGTGCTTCTGATCAGCACGGCCGTGGCGCTGCTGTGGAGCTACGGCCGCCGACGATGGCCTGCGCGCTTTCGTTCGTTTCGCTTTGCCCTCGCCGCCCTCGTGCTGTTCGTCGCCTTGGTCAAACCTTGAGGTGGCCCCTGTGCCACTCGAGAGGGCCAGCATTGTGGCGTTGCGAGCGACGCGGTACTGTCAATCGCGATGCATTTCTGGCTTCGCCTGCCGCGGCCTCGAGGGGATGTTCTCCGATGAACGCGGCGACTACCCTGCCGCAGCGCCCCGCGCGCGTGAGACGGCGCGCGGTCCTCGTCCCAGTTTGTCCGCTGGAGGCGGACCGAAGACAGGCTCAGGAAGCGCCACCGTCAGCATGCCTCTTGTGATGCTCCTGCTGAAAGAGCCCGGCGACGTCCTCGAGCTGCTTTGCGACCGCCGAGCTCAGCCGCCACGCGAGGCCAATCGTTCGAAATGGCACGGGCGCCTCGAATTCGAGCAGCGCGAGCCGAGGATCTCGAGCTAGCGAAGCGGTCGCGACCAACGGCAGTAGGGTCACACCCTGCCCCACGGCGACCAACTCGATGAGCGTCGCGAGCCTGGTCGACCCCAAGCCATCCTGATCGGTTAGCCGACACCCCTCGAGGGCCTGTTGCCGAAGGCAGTGGCCGTCTTCGAGCAAGAGGAGCTCCTCGTCCGGACGATCCGTTGCCTAGCTCCCCGGGGAGACGGTCTCGAGTGCCGCGATTTCATCCTCGCGCCCTCGGATGACCCGCCTGCCAACGAGGGGACCGCGGTACTCGGTGACAACCGTGCATTGGCCCTCGTGGCCGTCGCGTTCGAAGTAGATCACCACCCAATCCCGGACGCGGCCCAACTCGTGGGCTCGTTCGGTGTTCGAGAACAACGCCGTGAAATGCCAGCCGTCTTCGTAAGTGTGGAGGATCGGGAGCCAGGCGGCTCCCTCGGGGTTGTTCCGCCGGGGCGCGATTCGGGGGAGCTCGTCCGCTTCGGCGCGCTCGCGGTATTCCCGATCGATCTCGAGAAGCAGGCCCACATCGGGCTTTGCTTCGGGCCCTTCGGGGAGGCTGACTCGAGCACCCGCCTGCCTTAGCTCCTCGAACCTGCGCGCTCGCCCGCGCGCCGACCGCGAGAGCATCGTTGCCAAGATATCGCGTATCGCTTCGAGGCGTCGCGGACCAAAGCCAGCCACCGCGTCGAGCCGTCCATCGTGGGCTGCAACCTCGAGCTCTTCCAAAGTATCGATATCAAGCTCGTGATGAATCCGCTCGGCGAGCTTTGCGCCGATTCCCGGAATCGCCTTGAACAGCTCTACCGGGGAGAGCTGGCCATCGAGTCGCTCCAACATGCGGAGCCGCCCCGTGTGCCCGATCTCGTCGATGGAGGCAGAGAGACTCGAACCGATTTGCGGCAACGCATCGAGGCCTTCACGTCCTTCGGTCAGCGCTAGGTCTTGAATGCTCGTCTCGTGGCGCCGAACCACCTCAGCCCCCGCCCGGTAGGCATCGATTCGATAGACGTTAGCGCGCTGCGCCTCGAGACGATCGGCCACTTGGTCGAGGAGTTCGGCGATCTGCTCGTTGGTGACGGTTGGTGGTGGAGGTTCCACGGCCGCATCAAGCCAGGAGATCACGGCGGGCGCAAGAGCACACCGAGGGCAGGCCCCTTCCCGGTCCCCGGTTCTCAAACACGCGCGCGCCCGCATCCTGTGCGACCAGAACCCATGTCTTCGCCATGACTACCTCACTTATCGAGTTGTGAAAAACTTGGCGAGCTGCCTTGCGGTACGCAGCCCAGTGCGGATCCGCTCTTGTCGGGTGAGGCGCCTTTCCTCGCTGAGCTGGTCGAGTGCGAGCTGCATCGCGTCGAGAACGCGCTGGTGGCATGCCTCCACGTAGGCGGCGTCATTTGCAGCCTCGGGTCCGAAGCGCTCGAAGCAGATAGGCTCGAGCACGTCGATGAAGACGGGCACGGGCAAGGGGAGGAAGGGCGGCGCTCCTACAGTAAGTCCCCAAGGCACCGATACCGTGATCGGAAGGACATCCGTGCGCAGGAACCGATGTGTGCGTAGCAGGCGCGACAACCACCGCCCGTCGCTCACCACCCACCAGACGTCGTGAGAACCCGCCGAGACCACAGGGATGATCGGCACGCCCTCGCGCAGCGCAAGCCGCACATACCCGCGGCGGGGACCGAAGATAACGCGACCGCGGTCACGTGAGGGGCGAAATGCATCGAGGTCGCCGCCCGGATAGACCAGCACTTTGCGACCCGCAGCAAAAACGCGGTGCGCGTTTTCGGGGTTGGCGGCGATCGCACCCATGGCGGGTAGCAGCTGATTCGTCAGAGGAGCTTCCATCACGACCTGATGCGCAAGCGCATACGGGACGTCGTCGACCCCACGCTCGCGTATGAGGCCGACGGCCAAGATCCACGTGTCGGGGGTCATGAAACCACCGCTGTGGTTGCACACGTAGAGAGCCCCGCCATCCGGGATCTTGTCGAGACCGCGGACCCGAGGTCGGAACCAGTTCCAGAGGATTGGCCCAGCGATATCCGCGAAACGTTCGAGCACCTGCGGATCGCGATTGTCGAGCGAGTTGACGTCGTGGAACCCAGGTAGCCGCATCCAGAAGTGAACCACAGTATCGAGAGCGTAAGCCTTACCCGGCCCACTGCAATCATCTTGTGGTAAGAGCAGCCCGCGGCCGACGGAGACGACGTCGCATGCCGCGAACACCGCGCCGATCCCTGCGAGCTCTCGATTCACATCTCGGGTTCGTGACATTGTCATAACAACGTCCGGCAGCCCGTTTTCCTCGTGGTCTTTGGACGTGTTCTCATCGATACCTGTCCGCGAAACCGTTCGAGAGTCGGCGGAACGGGGCGAACTTCCGGCTGTTCGATTCCCACCGGCTCCACTACTCTGCCCGCGCTCAAGCTCGCCTGGGCACGAACATGCGCACGGGCTCAGCGTCGACCCTCCCTCGCTGGGAGGTCGCCTCGCCGTGATCGGCCCGAATTCGAGTTCCCGATCCAGACACGAAACGGCGTCGCAGAGCGGTCTCCATTCGAAGAACGTGTAGTCGTTGATGATGTCGTTGGTCAGGTAGAGACAAGGGTGGTCGTAAACTTCGATCATCTGACCTTCGATGCCGAACTCGTTCTTGATCCGCTCGACCACCGGGTCCGTGTCCCATTCATCGGGCGAGACGTAGTCAGCCAGGATACCGACAACGAGGTCGGTCGCGTGGCGCGCGACGCTGGAAGGGCTTTTGTAGCGACTATGCTCTTGCCGTCCGGCAACTCTGCCCCGGGAGCGTCATTCATGCTAGACCGCGACCAGACACTGCTCCCCAGCGAAGGACGTCCATGATGAAGAGTTCAAGTTCACGAATTGCGACGGTGCTCACGCTCTGCTCCGGCCTGGTTCTGTCAACCGGTTGTGTGAAGAAGTCGGAGTACGAAGCGCTGCAGGCGCAATACGAAGCGGCCCTTGCAAAGGAAGACAAGCTGACCAAGACGGTCGCGATGCAGGACGCCGAGATCAGCGCGCTCGAATCGGACTTCAACGCGCTCGCGGAGATCTTTGCTGAAGAGATCGAGAACCAGGAGCTTCAGCTCGAGCAGTTGGTCGACGGGATCGAGGTCGCGATTCCCTCAGACGTCATGTACAAATCCGGTTCCGCTAGCCCGGAGGTTGGAAGCGAAGGCCTCGAGTACGCCAAGAGGCTGGCTGAGTTCCTGGCGGAGAACGACTACTTCGTGAGCGTGGTCGGTCACACCGACAACCAGAAGATCTCGCCGAAGCTCGCGAAGAAGTATCCGAGCAACTGGGAGCTGGCAGGGGCACGGGCCGCCGGAGTCGCACGCTTCCTCGTTACCAATGGTATGGACCCGACGCAGTTGGTTGCGTCCTCGAGGGGCAAGTTCGACCCCGTCGCCTCGAACGACACACCGGAAGGCCGCGCACAGAACCGACGCATTCAGATCATACTCCGATCGCTTCCGGAATAGTCGTTCGAGCTTGGTGCGAAGGCGCTAAGTGTTATGTCGCGTTGGAAACCGCGCGGAGAGGGTGTGCCTCCTCAGAACCTCGTCGACCGCACAATCGTTGACGTTTTGGATCGTTTCACCCTAGTGATACCGCATCAATCACTACCCGCGTTTGACAGGCCTGCGTTCGGCATCGTTTGCCCCGCGAGCTCCTTGCGCCACTCGATGCGGGCCCCCCGTTCCGCCAACTCATCTTGGATCTCACCAAATACGCGCTGGTAGCGGTACCAGGGAATGGTCGTCCAGAGATGATGGACGAGATGGTAGTTCTGGCCGAGCAGCAACGCGTTGAGAATGCGCCCCGGATAGACCCGTGTGTCGAGATAGCGCTCCTGCGATTCGTAGGGGTAGTGCGGCAGGAAATCGAACGCTAACGCCAAGGCCGCGACTGCGATGAGAGCGGGGCCCAACCAGACGATGGCAAGTGTCTCGAATGTTCCTGTTGCCGCAGCCACGATCATCGCACCGACCAACAAGCATTCCATCGCGCTGGCTTCAATGAGCTCCGAGCGGTCGCGCCACATCCGTCGGCCAAAGTACTGCCGCCGATATTCAAACACGATTGCCAAACACCACAAAGGCAACGCCCAGCGCGGACGCTGGTTGACGATCAGATCGGGATCGCGTTCGGGATCATTGGTGTGCGAATGATGTTCATAATGAACCGCACGAAAAAGGGGCATCGTGACCGTGAGCGGAAGGGCGGAGAGTCGCCCGAGCAGATCATTGATGAAACGTGATTCGTGTGCGGTGCGATGCATGCTGTCGTGCATCACCGTGAAGAGGAGATAGATTGACACGGCGTTGATCGCAATGGTTGCCCATGCTGGAAGCTGACCCAAGAGATATCCTGAGGTTCCAGATGCCAACCCGCCCAGCGCAACGACGAAAAGCCAGCACGTGGGATTCTTCAGCGTCCCGGACGGCGCGCCAACCCACTCTCGTTGAACCTTGATCCTAGGCAATGCCATCTGAGTGGATCCGTCGGATTGCGTCATAGCCCTGACCTTTCATGAGCACTGTTGGCTCTGCAGCACGTTGAGCACGGGTTCAAAAGCAGAGATGAAAAAATCGACCAGCTGATCGGGAGACGCGCCGCCAGTCACCGTCCATTCGGCGCAGGCGTTTTCGACCAGGCTCACCCATCCATAAATCGCGATCTGGGAGAGGGCGGAGGGCTGACGGACGCCGAGACGTTCGAGGATCCGGCTCATCGAGGACACACGCACGCGATCGAGGAGCTCGTTCACCTCGGTATCCGAGCCAAGGCCTCCCCGAACGAGGGCCGTGTAGATCGTGCCATGTTCCTGCACGTAGCCGACAAAGCGCCTCACCATCACACGGAACGCTTCGTCAAACGGTTGATCGGCGGGCGGCTCGGTGATCGCGATGACCTCGTCCGTCACGGCGCGAACGGTCTCCATGTAGAAGCCGCGCTGGTTTCCGAAATAGTGATAGAGGAGCCCCTTCGAGACGCCCGCGCGTTCGGCGATCGCGTCCATCGGCATGGCCTCATAGCCGTGCTCGGCGAAATGCTGCCGGCCAAACGCCAGCAGCTGCTCCCGTCGGGCTTCGGTCGTCATCCGCCTGGGGCCAAGGTCCATCGTGGCCGAGTATGTACATTATTGACGATTCGTCAATAATGGTTTTCGCGTCGATTCCTTCTGGTGGCCGGCGCCCGAAGTGCAGTGGGCACGCAGATTATTCGCATTTGCGGGGGATTGTCGGGCGCGCCAAGGCCCCAATTTGCTGCGTTTTCTCGCAGATCCGCGGGTGCCGAAGACTGGTACGAGGATCGCATGCATCCCTTGGTGGAGGTTCGCCATGGGACACATGAGCCAACTCAAGGAGGAGTATCGGGCGCTGATGGACCGTCTCGACCATCACGCGGTCGCCATGCCGAGGCCGGAGGATCAGCGCGCCCTCGAAGGCTGGCGTGAGTTGCTCGAGGTCATGTACACGCCGGAGGAGGCGGAGCTCGCGTCGCGGATGCCGATGGTGCCCACGTCGCTCCGCCGCTTGGCCCGGCGCTACGACATGCCCGAAGAGGAGCTGAAGCAAAAGCTCGAGCCGCTGTGCGACAAGGGGTTGATCATGGACCTCGTCAGCCCGAAGACCGGCGAGGCCAAGTACCTCCTTGCTCCGCCCGTCGTTGGCTTCTTCGAGTTCTCGATGATGCGAGCACACGACATGTTCGACAAGTTGGCCGTCGCAAAGGCCATGGACGCCTACATGCACGGCGACGACACCTTCGCGCGAGAGGTGTTCGGTAATGACACCGTCGTCGGACGCGCCATGGTGCACGAGGACGTGCTGGCCCAGGGCATTCCCGAAGTGCTGGACTGGGAGCGCACGACCAGGCTCATCGCAGAATCCGATCAGATTGCCGTCTCGCACTGCTACTGCCGGCACAAGGCCGAGCATTTGGGCAAGGCGTGCGACGTTCCTCAGGAGATCTGTCTGTCG
>Ga0316198_10000645_pt1 | contig 18897 bp, 16 predicted proteins | sample OudBieAanoxic_MG_FD_204935 | JGI IMG/M metagenome (GOLD analysis project Ga0316198, IMG submission 204935) | Coastal sediment microbial communities from Oude Bieten Haven, Netherlands - site A anoxic | ecosystem: Environmental > Aquatic > Marine > Coastal > Sediment | place: Netherlands...
CGTCCAGACCGCTTCACGAAACCACCCCAAGCACCCCACGTCCCCGACGCCACCTGGATCAACCGACCCGAAGAGGAACCCGCCACCAACTGAGCAACCCGTGTCTCAATCTCCTTGACACGTTCCGAATACGCCGAATCTGTCACAGGGACTCCCTACGCTGATGTCTCGAGACTGAAGAATGGAAGAGAGGCCGCGGACGTGGAAGTCGCACTGATAGTTCTGGCTGTGGCGCTCGTTCTGAGCGCGGGCGTGGTCGTCTGGGTTGTACTCCGTCGAGAGGACACGGCGACCAAGGAAGTCGATCAGCGAATCGAGCAGCTCGTAGCCGCTCAGGAGCGGTCGCAGGAGAACCTGTCGGGCCAACTGAAGATGCTCAACGACCAGCAGAGCGCTGCGACCTCCGCTACCACGAAGGCGTTTCAGGAGTCCTCTGAGCGGCTCACGAAGGCGATGAATGATCGCCTCGAGCAGGTCCAGGACCGCATGGGCCAGAGCCTCCAGAAGTCATCGAAGGAGACTTCCGAATCGGTCACGAAACTCACCGAGCGGCTGTCGGTGATCGACCAGGCGCAGCAGAACATCACGAAGCTGTCGACCGAGGTTGTCGGCTTGCAGCACATTCTCGACGACAAACAGGCACGCGGGGCGTTCGGCGAGGTCCAGCTCGAGGCGATCGTGGAAGATGCGCTCCCGGCGACGGCCTACGACTTCCAGAGTGTTCTTGCGAACGGGAGGCGGGCCGACTGCCTCATCAAACTCCCGAATCCGCCCGGGTCGGTGGTCGTCGACGCGAAGTTCCCGCTCACTGCCTACCGCAACATGTTGAATGCTGATGACGACGCGGCGCGTGCCGCCGCAGCGAAGCAGCTCGGAGAAGACGTGAAGAAACACGTTCGCGACATCGCCGAGCGCTACATCATTCCCGGCGAGACGGCGGACTCGGCCCTGATGTTTCTGCCGTCCGAGGCCGTCTACGCCGAGTTGCACGCCCACCACCCGGCGATCATCGATGTGAGCTACAAGGCGAGGGTCTACATCGTCTCACCGACCACGATGATGGCGACGCTTACGACGGTACGCGCGGTCCTGCGCGACGTCGAGATGCGCAAACAAGCGGGTGTCATCCAGACGGAAGTCGGCACCATGCTCACCGACGTCGCTCGCCTCTCGGACCGGGTTGCGCACCTCAGGAAACACTTCGATCAGGCGAATCGGGATATCGATCAGATCGAGACGTCGGCTGGAAAGGTCCAGACCCGCGGCACACGGATCCATGAGCTAGATCTCGGCGAGACGGAGCGGGAGGTGCTCCCGGCACCCGACCCAACCCTCCTCGACTAGTTCGCGTACCCAGGGTTGGTGACGTCCTATTTGGCGTCGTGAGCCCACAGAATGAAGGCCGCCGAAAGTCCCACACCATGCAACCCAGACCCACGGAACCGAAGAAGCGGATCCCGCGGCACGAGCACCGAGTTCGCACGTTCAGCCGCGACTACGAACTCATCACCGGACTCGGCGATCGGTATGCCGTCGAGTCCGATGGGGCTCGGCAGTTGGTGCGAGTCGTCACGCGGCAGCTTGGCGTGGTCGAGCCCGACCTGGCCTTCAACACCCGCCGACGCCCCGACACCGGTCAGTGTTGGGCACCGAGGTGGCTCGCGGTTGAGCAACACGGCGAGTCGCGGATCCAAGCCTGGGAGCAGCACAACCGCCGTGGATACCCGGCCAACGGTCAGATCCGGCTTGGGACAACGACGGCTGTCCGGACGCTCGCTCACGAACTCGGACACCACCTCGTCCACCTGCTCGAACCGGTCCGCACGCCGGCCCACGGCAAGGTATGGGTGGGTCGGTTTGACGATGCGATGGAGCTGATCGCCGAGTGTCTCGGCGCCGCGATCCACGACTTGCCCTCGACGGCGGCGGCCTCAACGCCGTTCGTGTTGTCCCCCAATCGGGCGGCGATTGCCGAACGCTTCCTCACCGGCTGATTTCGGAAGGACATCGTGCTGATGTCCGTCGATTGTCCAACGGGCGACAGTCGCCCCCGTTCGCGCCCGGAGCAGGCGTTCCTTCCGATATGGCAACTCAACTGACGAGCGCCCGTCCCGATCTTCATCGTGCCCTTGTCTGGAGCGGCGCCCTCGCGGGCTTCTGGGTCGTCGTTGCACTGATCCGGCCTACGTCCACGTTCCACCTGGCGCCGTTCCTCATCGCGGCCGCTCCGCCGGTCCTCTTCACGCTGGACGGCGACAGGCGAGCAGAGTGGCCCACGGTGTTGCGCCTCGCGGCCGGCGGCACGGCCCTCGCGCTGGCGGCGACATTCGCTGTTTCGATCCTCGGAGCAATGCAGGGTCCCCCCTTCGAGGGCTTCTCGGGTCCACTCGTCGAGGCGGTGATCTTCACAGCCTTCGGGACGGCTGTTGGTATCGGCTTCGCGTGGTGGAGGATGCGCTGATCAACGCCCGGCTGCGGCCTCGAGCGCGGTCTCGTCGGCGCGGCTGATCACCCGATATCCGGTCTCGACCGCTCCCTCATCTCGGAGTTGTGACAATGCCTGATTGACGGACTGCCGGCTCGCACCGAGCAGTCCGGCGAGGCTTGCCTGTGACAGATGGAGATCGCCGTACCGATCCGCCTCGTCGAGCACCATCTCGGCGACCTGTTCCTTGACAGTGCCACGCATCAATCTGAGCACGCGTCGTTGTGTCGATTCGAGTTGGTTGAGGCCGGCCACGAGCCACCGGATGGCGATCCGTGGATGCTCGAACAGGACCGGGAGGAGCTTCGACCGGTCGAGGCGGAACGCTTCTACCGGCGATACCGCACGCGCACTCGAGATGTATGGCTGACCGCGCAGCAGCGCGATGTCACCGATGACGGCGCCGGGGCCCACCCGACCAACAACAAGGCGGCCGCTCTTTCGATTGCGAAACAGCTCGACATCGCCGCTTCGTAGTACGTACGCCGCATCCGAGTCGGCTCCCTCCTTGAAGAGGTGCGTGCCCGGATACTTCTCCACGTAGCTGCCGGCATCCGAGAGTGCGGCGAGGTCCGCCGACGTGAGCGGCAGATAGTCGGTGCGTCCGAATGATCGAGCGAGCCAGGCAAGGTGCTGTTCTTCGGCGGTACCCATACAGCGACAACACCCGGGAGTCGGTTCGTATTCTCAATCCGACGGCGCAGTCCACCGATCTGTGGCTAGGGCTGCAACCGTACCCACCTGCGAATCGCTGCCTGCGCTGCCACATCGTCCTCGTTGTACTGGAGAAGTCGAATGCGTTGCTCGTCGTCCCCGCCGAGCGCATCGAGGTACCACAGTTCGGACTGCGCTCCACCAGGATCCCCATCGCGCCAGTGGAATCCGCACAGGGGCGCGATGACTTTGAGCGAGTATCCGTCCGGAGACACGAAGCGCTGCTTGATCCACGACCAGAGGTCACAACCGTACCGATCGAACCAATCGTCGACGGACGGTGCCGAGCGCAACGAGATGCCGTGACGGACGGCCGCCTCGCTGAGGATCGTGCGCTCGTATCCGGTCCAGTGATAGACCACTGCATCACCCCGGTCGGCGACCCTGTCGAAGTACCGGAAGAGTTGTTCGAGGACGCGGCGCTCACCATCCGGTGTTCCGGACCAGTCTGAGATCGGTCGAAACGCGGCGTCCTCGGGCTCGTGGACGAGGAGGCCGGCCAGGTAGAGCGTTCCGAGGTAGGTTTCGACGTCGAAGTCGATCTGGTGCGCGGCGTCGGGAAGGCGGAGATCAACACCCGGTCGGCGGAGAAGCGTCCCTGACGCTCGAGCGCGCGCTTGGAGGATCGCCTCCTCCGTCACCGAATACTCACCGAACGTGGATCCAGACCTGAGGCTCGCCATCTGGGTGGTGGTGGCGATCCCCGAATCGAGCAGCTGTGCGGTGTCGTGTGCACCGACCGCTGGAAGGAGCGAGATGTGATCGAGTCTTTCGAGCTCATCTCGACAGAAGTCCGCCCACGGGCACGACCGGCACTCACCCCGCCAGACAGCGGGGACAAGCGGCGTGTCTGGTCGAAGCCGGCCTGCGGCGGCAACGGTGATGGCTTCGTCGAGCGCCTCGAGGTGACGGTCGAGGAGTGGTGGATCACCGGCAGCGAGATCGACCCACACGACGATCAGTGAGGATTCGGCGCCGATAATCCCAGCAAGGTGCCGCGGGTTCGCGAACCCCGCGTTGTCGAGGAGCTTCCAGTAGTGAGCCACCTGAAAGAGGTCGTTGACGCGCCCGCTGCGAAAGCGGCATGCAGGACCAGTCACCTCGCTGATACGGTCGACGGACGTCGTGTGCCCGGGGATACCGGTCTTGCCGATCGCCTTGTGATGCTTCACGTCGATCGGTGCGTAGCCGTCGTCGAGGCGGACGAGAAGATCGGGAGCACCGACCGACCGGAGGTTCGGTGCCGAGAGGCGGCCACCCACGATCAACGGAACGCCGGTGTGCATTGCCTCCGTGGTCGTCGATTCGCGTTCAGCCGTTGACACTCCGGATGTGATGACCACCGGATGTGCGGAGTCCATCGGCGTCCTCGACGTGGACACGATCCGGGGTGTCGTTCCCTCGAGCAGGCGTGAGACCACTGTGTCTTCCCAGGCACGACCGTCCGAGATCCTCCGCTCAACAACTGGATCAGCAATCCGCTTAGAAAGGTTGTATCGGTCGTGGTGGATGCGGGTGGGGCAACGCCCGAGCTCTCCACCTCCGATCATGATCAGCTGTCCGCGTGCTGTGTGTGCGTTCATCGATCTCATCTTCGCATCCGAGGGTGACAGGAATCGAACCAGCGACGGCTGCGGCGAACGTCGGTGGTGGCTATCGACGCCAGCTTTCGCGATTGAAGAGAATCAGGATCGGCAGGATCTCGAGACGTCCGACGATCATGAGGCCGGCGAGCAGCCACTTGCCGAGCATCGGAACCTCGAGGTAGTTGGCGGTCGGGCCGACCGACCCGAGCCCTGGGCCGACGTTGCCGAGTGAAGACGCCACAGCGGACACCGTTGAGACGATGTCCATGTCGGGGCCCCAGATCGAGGCGATCACCGCCAGGGCAAAGCTGCCGGTCATGAAGGCGAACATGTATAGGAGGAAGAACGTCTGGACGGCCTCGACGAGATTGTCCTTCAACGGGTTCTTGCCGATGCGAGCAACGAAGATCCCGCGGGGGTGGATCAGGCGTCGTATGTCAACCCGGGACGCCTCGTAGAGGACTTCATGGCGATAGATCTTCACCGAGCCGGCCGTTGAGCCGGCCATTCCGCCGACGAACATCAGGCCAACGATCATGATCTGAAGCGCCGGTTTCCAGAGCCCGAAGTCGGCCGTGCCGTATCCGGTCGTGGTGATCATCGACGCCGAAGTGAAGATGGCGTCGCGAATGGTGTCGTGGACCGAACCGCCCCAGGTACCGATGATCATCACGATCGCGGCGACGGCGGTGACGCCGAGGTAGACGCGCACCTCGGTGGTCTTCCAGTACACCCCGGGTTTGCGCATAGCCCGGTAGTGGACGGCAAACGATGTCCCCGCCAGGACCATGAAGATGATCACGATCCACTGGGAGTAGTTGCTGAACGCGTTCAGCGATCCGGCGTTCGTGCTGTAGCCGCCGGTGGACATGGTCGTGAAACCGTGGTTGACGGCCTCGAAGAAGGTCATGTCGCCGAACCACAGCAGGACTATCTCTATGGCCGTCAGGGCGACATAGACGATCCACAGGCGCTTCGCAGTCTCCTTGAAACGCGGCGTGAGCCGGTCGGGGGTCGGGCCGGGTGACTCCGCGCGGGCGAGCTGCACGGCACCCATCCCGAGCAGCGGCAGGATGGCGATGGAGAGCACGATGATCCCCATGCCGCCCATCCATTGGGTGAACGACCGCCAGAACTGGATCCCGTGCGGGAGCAGCCCGGGATCGGGAATGACCGACGAGCCGGTCGTCGAGAATCCGCCGACGGTTTCGAAGACCGCGTCGGTGACGTTGGTGATCGACCCGGTGAAGAGGTAGGGGAGGGCACCAACAAGCCCGATCGCGATCCAGGCCAACGCGACAGCGGCGAAACCCTCCCGGGTACTCAACTCACCGGGTCGGTCGAACAACCGCCACAAGACGAGTCCTATCACGGTGGTCAAGGCAGCGGCGGCCACGATCCAGAGTGCTGCAGACCACTCCTGGTAGATCGCCGAAACGAGGGCCGAGATGAGCATTGATGCACCGATTGCTCCGACGACGGCGCCGACGACATGGAGGAGGTGCCGCCATGACATCGCCGGTCAGCCCGAGAGGCTCTCTGCGGCGGCGATGGCCTCCGGCCGAGCAATAACGATGAGGTGGTCACCCTCTTCGATGACGGTGCTGCCGCGCGGCACAAAGGCCTTGTCGCCGCGTTGCACGCCGCCGATGATGAGCGATGCAGGCGGGTTGAGGTCGTTGAGGGTCTTGCCGATTGCCGGACTGCCGGATCGGACTTCGAGTTCGATGGCTTCGGCGTCGGAATCCGAGAACGTGGTCACCGAATGGATGATGCCGCGTCGAACAAACCGCAGGATCTCATTTGCTGCAGAGAGGCGGGAGCTCACGGTGGCGTCGATGCCTGCCCCGCTGAGGAGTCCAACCAATTCCGTATTGGTGAATCGAGCGATGACTTCTCCGGCACCAAGCTCCTTCGCGACGAGGCATGCGAGCAGGTTGTCCCCGTCCCATCCGCTGAGCGCGAGGACTGAGTCCGCAGCATCAACACCTTCGGCCATCAAGAGCTTCGGGTCGGTCGGGCTGCCGCACACCGTGACGACTCTTGGGAATCGTTCGGCGATGAGGTGGCAGCGCTTTCGGTCTTCGTCGATGAGTGTGGTCGAGATGCCGTTGTCGGCGAGGAGCGCTGCGGTGATTTGTGCGAGGCGTGTTGCACCGAGCACGATCGCCTTCTCAGCTGCCTGGTCGCTGATTCCGAGCAGCTCATATGCCTCGGACGTCTTGCTGGCTTGCGCCATCAGGAGTACATGGTCGTGTGGCTCGAGCACTGTTGAACCCCGGGCGATCATGGTTTCGCCGTGTCGTATCACGGCGACGACGAGCCAATTCCATCCATCGACGGCTCGGCGCAGTTCCGCGAGCGTTGTTCCGACGAAGGCCGCTTTCGGATCCACGTACGCTCCGAGAAGGACGAGCTGTCCGTCTGCGAACTCCACAAGGTCGGAGATCGCTCCACGTTTGACGAGACGGAGGAGGTCGCGAGCAGCGGCCTCTCCGGGGTCGATGATGAAGTCAACGCCGAGCTCTTCGACCTCGGCTTTGAGCTCGGGGTCCTCGACACGAGCGACGGTGCGTGGGATCCCGATGTTCGCCGCTGCGCTGCACGCAAGAACGTTGATCGCGTCCGATGAGCTGACGGCGATCAGGAGATCAGCGTCGTCGAGGCCGGCTTTGACGAGGGTCGACGTCGACGCGCCGTTGCCGTTGACGACCATGCAGTCGATCTCGGATTGGACTTCAAGCGCACGTTGCTCGTTCGACTCAACGAGAACGATGTCCTGGCCTTCGAGCGCGAGCCGCTCCGCAAGGTATGAGCCGACGGCACCGGCACCGACAATGACAATCCTCATAGGGCAGGCAGCATAGGTCCACGGTGGGGTCGGCACGAACCGAGCAATCCGGTTGTGGGACGCTCCCGTCGGTTGCGGTGGCGCGCTTCGCCCCCGTCCTTTCCGCGTGGTTGTGGCGGGTCGCGGCGAGAGCGGCGCGTCGGGACGCCGAAGGTCGTTGGTCTCTACCTGCGCACGCGTTGCATCCCGAGGATGCGAGGTGTGGACTTTGGTGATTGGTACCTCGCGATCATCCCGATTTTCGTCGGGACGGGCATCCTCGGCTTCTGGATCTCGGCCGTGGTGACCCATCGTGTGCCCGAGATCGAATCCGGGGGGATCGAAATCCGGTTCCATATCGCTGCCGAGGTGGCTACCGGTCTCGTACTGATCGCCGGCGGGCTGGCCGTCTTGATCGATGGAGACGCTCCCTCAACCGTTGTCCTTTCTTCACTCGGCCTCGGGATGCTCTCCTACACGCTCATCGTGTCACCCGGCTACTACGTCGAGCGGCACAACAAGCCGCTGCTGAGGATCTTTGCGGCGATCTGGGTGTTGACAATCCCGGTCATCGTGCTGCGCTTCCTCCGGCTCTGACACACCTGCCGGTCCTCGATTCGGGCTTTTCCCGAGCCGTACGTCGAATCGACGACTCGAGCGGCGTCTCCATAGGTGGAGTCTCACAATGAAAGGAGATCCACATGAAAAGGATGACGCTCCTCACGAGCCTCATCATGGTGTTCTCGCTGGTCACGGCCACGGCCGCGATTGCCGGCACCGGTACGAAGGCCGGTGAGGGTTCGCAGAACGCCGACACGGTGATGATCCAGACACAGGAAAGCAACAGCGTCCAGGTTCAGGAGCCCGCTTGCCAGGCGAGTGATCCGGATTCCGACTGCGAAGCCGCACAAACGCGGACCCAGGCCCGCGAGGAGATTCAGGTTCGGGAGCACGACGGTGATTGCCTCGGCACGGACAAGGAGTGCGAGGCCGACCAGGAGCGGATCCAGGCTCGCGATCGGGATCAGGTCCGTTCGAATGACGGCGAAGCCGCACAAACGCGGACCCAGGCCCGCGAGGAGATTCAGGTTCGGGAGCACGACGGTGATTGCCTCGGCACAGACAAGGAGTGCGAGGCCGACCAGGAGCGGATCCAGGCTCGCGATCGGGATCAGGTCCGTTCGAATGACGGTGAGTGTGTCGGCACCGACACCACATGTGAGCAGCTACGCGAAACGAATCGCGCCGAGATCCAAGAACGAATCATGAGGCGCCTCTCCGTGCTCGCGGACGGTAGCGGCGCCGGCGAGTACCTTCGCGTTCTCGTACGGTGGATGTACGCCCATATGTATGGACCCATCTCCGTCCTGTTCGCGTAGTCGAAGCGGTTGAGAGGCATGTGAGCGAATACCCGGAATTGGATGAGATCATGAACGGAATCCGAGCCCGAAACGAAACGGCATTTGCAGCGGCATATCGGTACACCGCCGACCCCCTGGCCTCTTTCGCCAACGGCATGGTGCACGATCAGCGCTTCGCAGAAGACGCGGTGCAGCAGGCATTCCTCGAACTCGTCCAGGCGGCTCCAAAGATCAGGGGCGACGGCCGCTCCCTTCGGGCGTGGCTGTTCCGCAGTGTCCGGTTCACCTGCCTCGACGAATTGCGGCGCAAGTCCCGCCGCCCCGAACATCTCGCCGCGACGGTCCCTGATGTCGGTGTCGAACCGGAATTCCCACCGGGTTTCGACACCGACCCGGACCTCGCGGCTGCGATGGCGCAACTGACACCCAATCAGCGCACGATCCTCATACTTCGACACGTCGTGGGCATGGACGGCAACGAGATCGCCGACGTTGTGGGTGGCAGCCGGGTCGCCGTGTACGCAGCATCCCGGCGCGCGGAGCGGCGTCTTCGGGTGCTGCTCGAAACAACCGATGAGGGGGGTGTGTGATGGTCGACCAAGATGCTCTGGAACGACTCTCCGCCGCCTATCGCACCGAGGTCGAGGAAGGAACCAGGGAACGGCACATCGCCGAGATGAGTACGGCGATACGAACAGCCCCGCCAGTACCGGTTCCCACAGGGTTTGCGCTGCGTCGGCGCATCGCCGGCGCAGCCGCAGCAGTTGTTGTCGTGGTCGCGCCGGTTGGGATGGCCGTCGCCGCCGAGGACGCCGTACCCGGCGAATTCCTCTACCCGGTCAAGCAAGTCACCGAGCGAGTCCGCTCATTCGTCGACGACGACATCGCAGCTACGCATCGTGTCGAGGAAGCTGAACGCCTTGTGATCCGTGGGGCTCCTATCGTTGAGATCACCCGCGCCGTCGAGCGTGCTGAGGCCGCAACATCAGGCCTGATCGAGGACCGCCTTCTGGAGCCTCGCTTGGAGAGCATCCGAGAGCATCTCCGCCAACAGGACGAGCTGGAGTCGGGTGCGACAGAGCGTGAGGAGTCACCGCAATCCGGTCGGGAGGACACACCCAGCCGAGATCCGGGGAACGTGGGCCCGAGCGGAGCTCAGAACACGCCCGGCGAAGGATCGGCGACCACTTCGGTGCCCGGGTCGCCAGGGCCGGGAAATGGCGATGGAACACGATCTCAGGACGGCAGCGGTGAGAACAGCCAATCACCCCCGCCGCCGAGCGGCAACTCCGATACCGGGGCGCCGGAGGGTGGGAGTGGAGCCACTGAAACTGACGGCGACGGTGAAGGAGGACCGGCTTCGCCACCATCGACGGCGCGGCAGAACTCTGGCGGGGCGAGTGGCTCCTAGCGGCTCGTCGACGGACGAAGGTCGCGCGTCGTACAGGATCGAGCCGGATCAACCGCACTGCCTTCCGCGGCTTCAGCCTTCCCGGCTCGACGTTTCCCAGAGATTGATTCCGCTCTCGACCGCGTACCGGTCAATCTCGGCAAGCTCTTCGGGCGCGAACTCGAGGTTGTCGAGTGCACCGAGGCTGTCCTCGATCTGAGACCAACGACTCGCGCCGATGAGCGCAGTTGTCACGCGCGGGTCGCGTAGTGTCCATGCGATTGCCATCTGAGCGAGCGTTTGGCCGCGAGCTTCCGCGATCTCATTCAGGGCGCGCACTCGTGCAAGGTTCTCCTCGGAGACGAAGCCTCTCGCGAGCGTGGCACCCGCTGCGGCACGCGAGTCCGCGGGCACACCATTGAGGTATTTGCCCGTCAGCATCCCCTGGCCAAGCGGCGAGAAAACAATCACCCCAATGCCCTCCTCTTCGGTCACGTCGAGCAGACCATTCTCGATCCAGCGATTCAGCATTGAGTAGGACGGCTGGTGGATCAGGCAGGGTGTCCCCGAGTCTCGAAGGATGGCCGCTGCCTCCGCCGTGGCGGCGGGACCGTATGAGGAGATTCCGACGTACAGCGCCTTGCCGGTCTGGACCGCGGTGGTCAGAGCTCCCATCGTTTCCTCGAGCGGCGTTGTGGGGTCGAAACGGTGCGAGTAGAAGATGTCGACGTAGTCGACGGCCATACGCGCGAGGCTCTGGTCGAGGCTTGCGAGCATGTACTTGCGGCTCCCGCCTCCCTGCCCGTAGGGACCGGGCCACATGTCGTATCCGGCCTTGGTGGAGAGGATCAACTCATCGCGATACGGTCGAAGGTCGGCGGCCATGATTTGACCGAAGTTCTCCTCCGCAGTTCCGTATTCGGGTCCGTAGTTGTTGGCGAGGTCGAAGTGTGTGATGCCACGATCGAATGATCGCAGGAGCATCTCCCGCGCCGGTTCGAGTGCGGCTTGGCTTCCGAAGTTCTGCCAGAGGCCGAGGGCAATCCTGGGGAGGTCAAGGCCGCTGCGACCGCATCGAGCAAAGGGCATCTGGTCGTACCGATCCGCGGATGCCTGGTACATGGGGTCTCCGATCAGATTGGGATGTCTCCCATTATGACCGGGTGATGGTGAATCCCGCTGGACGGATCAGCCGTCCTTGTCCTTGTCTTGGCCGGGTGGTGTGGACGTTTCCTTGTCCTTGTCCTGGCCGGGAGGTGTCTGTGTGGCTTCGGCCTTGTCTTGGCCGGGAGGGGCGTTCTTGTCTTTGTCCCGGTCGACTTGGCCGGGTGGGACGACCTTGTCCTTGTCTTGGCCGGGCGGATCGCACAAGTCTCTGTCTTGGCCGGGAGGGGCGTTCTTGTCTTTGTCCCGGTCGGCTTGGCCGGGCGGGGTGCAGTCTTCCGGGTTCTGGCCCGGCGCCCTCGAGGCTCCGTTGTCAACCGTCACTGCCGAATCGGAGCTGTCGGCGGCGGTGTCTGGTGTGGTGGTGGTGGTGGACGGCACGACCGGTTGGGCCCAAGCAGCGGCAGCGGCGATACGCTCATTCTCCGCTCGGTGGTCATTGGCTTGCGTCTGGGCGAAGACGTTTGCAGCTACCGCGGTCGTGGCGAAGAGGATTGCGGTGATGACAATGATCTGTTCTCGCAGCCGCATGATTGCCGCCTCTCGTTCGTCGGATGCCACCGTCCTCACAGTGGTCCTGTCTGGAGTATCGGCGTTTGGCCGGCCTTTCTACAGAATGGTTGCGGAATGACGCGTTCGGACTAGTCCGTGTGGACGGGTGTTTGACGGCAGCGAGGCCACCCGGGGTTACGGCCACCAAAATCGCTTCGTCATGGCCCCCGGCCCAGGTGAGAGGATGTAGATGTGTAGCGGCCGCAGACTCTGAGGAGATTCTCAGGTACGGCGTGCAAGGTTTCCCGAATCGATCCCTAGCCTCACGGCCAGTCACTTCTACGAAGGAATCCCATGAAACGTGTGTTTGTTCTGATTGCGGCTCTCGGTCTTGTGCTCGCCGCCTGCGGCGGGTCGTCATCCACCGCGGCAACGGTCAATGGAACTGAAATCACCACGGGCGACATCGACGGGCTCTTCTACGAAGTCGACGAAGACCTCACCGAGGCACAGACAGCGCAGTACCTCGGGACGCTCATCCAATGGACCGCAGTCGAGCAGCGAGCAGCGAGCGACCTCGGTTTCGCCCCCACCGAAGAGGAGACCGAGGCTGAGGTCGAGACGATCCTGTTCGATGCCGGCTACGCCGGTGACCTCGACGGATTCATGGAGGCACAGAACGCTTCGGAAGAGGTGCTCACCATGGTCGCGAATCGGTATCTCATCGAGGATGCCGTGGTCCTGGCGGTGACGCCGACGATTGAGGTGCCGACGCTCGAAGAGGCTCCTCTCGAATTCACGCAGGTCTGCGCTGCGCACATCCTTGTGGAGACCGAGGACGAGGCGTCGGCCGTCATCGAGCGCCTCGACTCCGGTGAAGACTTCGCTGTGGTGGCTACCGAGGTGTCGATCGATACCGGCACCGGACCCGGTGGAGGTTCGTTGGGGTGCAATTACGCGGCAACGTACGTACCCGAGTTCGCTGCTGCCGCCGCCGAGGCGCCGGTCGGTGAGGTCACGGGTCCGATTGCAACGGAGTTCGGATACCACGTCATCGTTGTCGAGAGCCGGACAGTCGCGACCGCTGAAGAGGTTCAAGAGGTTCAGCTTCTCATAGAGCAGCGGTTGATCTCCGTGGCCGCCAACGAGTGGATCCTCGATGCGGTCACAGCAGCCGACGTCACGGTTGAGGCCGAATACGGCACCTGGGAGACCGAACCGTTGCCGCAAGTGATCCCACCGCCTGCCTGACCAGACGTATCCGGCACACCGAGCCCTTCCTAGGCTGAGGGTGTGAACCCCAGGAATCGTGTGTTCGCCGTCATGGTGGCCAGCTTCGTGTTGCTCGGAATGCCGATGGCGGCCATGGGCGTCGCCTGGCCATCGGCGGCCGAAGATCTGGGTCGGACCCTTGCCGATCTCGGCTTCGTCACCTTCGCATACGGTGCGGGATATACGATCTCGACCCTGGCGAGCGGAGAACTGACCCGGCGATTCTCAGCGGGCCCCCTCCTCGTGGTTGCATCATTGGCAGCGACTGCGAGCCTCGCGATACTCGCTATGACCTCAGCGTGGACCCCATTCCTCGTTGCCGGCTTCATGGTGGGACTCGCCGGGGGTCTGCTGGACGCCGGCGTGAATGCCTACGTCGCCGTCCACCGGGGAGCTCGAGCGATGGGGATCATCCACACCGGTTTCGGAGTCGGATCCACACTCGGCCCGCTCCTCGTGACGTTGCTCATCGCAGTCGGCTGGTCATGGCGCATCGCTTTTGGAGCCCTCTCTGTCGCCGAACTCATGCTCGCTATCGCATTCATCGCGACGGTGAGTGCGATCGAATCGAACGAACGGGAGAGTGGTTCAAGACCTTCCGTTGCGAACAACGGCCTCGTTCTCGCCCTCTCTCTGACAGTCTTCTTTCTGTATGCCGGGGTGGCCGCCGGCACCGGAGCATGGTCCTACAGCCTGCTCACCGAGGGCCGCGGGATCAGTACCGGCGTGGCCGGAGTGGCGGTTGCGGCGTATTGGGGAGGGGTGACGGCCGGGCGTGTCGCGCTCGGGGTCTTCGGGAACCGCATCCAGCCCAACCGTGTGCTCACGATGTCCGCGATTGGGACGGTCGCCAGCCTCGCGTTGTTGTGGGTCGCTCCGACGCCGTGGCTCGGCATTGTTGGCCTTGTTGCCTCTGGCCTCTCCCACGGATTCGTGTTTCCGCTTGAGGTGCTTCTCACGCCGCAACGGTTTGGTGCTGCCTTCACGCCTTGGGCCGTGGGGTACGAAATCGCCGCCGCCAATGTTGGAGTTGCGGTGCTGTCCGGCACGATCGGACTCCTGGTCGGCGCGTGGGGAATCGCCGTCGTGGCGCCGGCGCTCGTGGTCCTTGCCCTCCTGCTCTGGGCGGCGATCGAGACCTTGCGGATCCAATCGATACCGCGGTCTGTCGCCGCGTTGTAGCGACGTCCCGAAGTCCGCTAGGCCGACACGTCGATTGCGGCTGCCGACTGTTCCGAAACCGCGTTCCGAGGAAGGAACATCGGAATCACGACGAGGGCGGTGAGAGCGCTGGTGATCATCGCAACCCACATGATCATGGAAACCTGCGAGTGGACCTTGAGCGGCGAGACCCACAGGGCCGTCATTGCGACGGCAATACCGAGCGCATTCGCGATGATCGGTCGTCCGGCGCGGTCGATGGCGCGCAGCACGTAGCCGTCGCCTTGCGGCCGTGCGTTGTTGATGGCTGCGATGTAGTGGATGGCGTAGTCGATTCCCACACCGATCACGATGCTTGAGAGAATGGCGGTGACGAGATTCAGATTGATGCCCGACATCGAGATGAAGCCGAGCACCGTTGCGATCGTGAGTGTGATGGGGACGAGCGCCACGATCGTCTCCTTGAGGTTGCGATAGGCGATGAGAAGCATCAGGGCCACGAGGACGAAGGCAACGGCGATGGACGTCAACTGTGCGTTCAGCACGAGGCGAGCGATCTCATCCCACACGATCGGCATCCCGGTGAGGGTCAGGATCTCTGGTGTGTCTTCGGCGAACGCAACCCACGTTTCGAGATCTTCGGTCGTGAAGTCAGCTGGGAAGACCATGAACCGCAAACCATCGCTGCTCGCCATATCGCCAAGTGGAAATGTGAGTCCGCCGGCGACAACACTCTGGATCTCGTCGGGGCTGAGCTGCGTCGCCACGTCTGCAATGGAGAACACCCTCCGGATGCCGGGCAGCGCTTCGAGCTCTCTCGACACGGCGGTGATCTCGTTGAGACCCTCGAGCCCCTTTGAGGGAGCAAAGGCGAACTCGCCTGCTAGCGGCGTCGCCCCGCCGAAGACCTCCTCGGTCTTTGCGAAGGCCTCCCGCACGGGATCGCCGTCTTTGAAGAAGAAGAGCTGATCCGAGTCGACCTGGAGTTGCGGAATAAAGACCGCGGCGTACACGACGATTGCCCCGCAGATGACCAATGCCGGGGTACGGGTTCGGACGAGCGATTTGATGCCCGACGTCACTCGCGGCCCGAGTATCGCCTTGCCGCTGGTGTCGCGGACGGTGATACGACTCATGAGCGCTGGAAGGGAGAAGAAGGAAATGATGCCGGCGAAGCTGATCCCGATCGCAGCGAAAAGCCCGAGCTGCCGGATTGGTGACACTCCCGTCGCGAGCAGGGAGAGGAAACCTGCAGACGTGCTGATCGTCGTGAGGATCATCGGCACGCCAACTTCGGAGAGAGCCGCGCGAACTCGGCCAACGGAGTCTCCCCGACTTGCCGACTCCTGGAAATGCGTGACGAAGTGCAGGCCGTCGGCCGATCCCATGACGATGACGAAGATGGGTACCAGCAGGGTCACGATGTCGACCTTGAGTCCAAGGCCAAAGATCAGCCCGAACGTCCAGAGCGCACCGAGCCCCGCCGGAAGGAGGGACAGAGCGCTCAGCCGGAGGTCGCCAATCGTGAGGTAGAAGACGCCGACGAGAAGGGCAATGACGAGGGGTGGGATGATCAACAGGAACCACGAGAAGATGTCAAGCACCTTCGCGAATATGACTGGGTTGCCAGAGAGAGTGACCTCGACACCGCTCTGCACTTCCATCTCGCCGAGGGTCCTCGCGAGGGCCGTCGCGTCATCGGCCGGGATGACCAGCATGAGCGTGTTTCTGCCGCTCTCATCGAGCAAGATCTCGGAGACGGGGCTCGTATCGATCAACGCCACGATCGCCTGTTCCGGAGCGGAGCTGACGGCGGCTGCCGTGATTGGTTCCCCCGTGATCGGGTTCTCGTCGGGAACGATGGTGGCAACACTCTCCACCCCGTCGACGGCGAGGATCTGATCTCGTAGCTCGACCAGTGACACGAGGCCCGCCTTCGATCGGAAGGTTTCGCCTTCGGGCAGCGTGACCACCACGTTGATGGGATCGCCGGTGTTGTACTTCTCTTGAAGCTCCACAAACGACTCACCGGCCTCGCTGCCGGTGAGAGCGAAGGAGCTGATGTCGGCATTGAACTGCATCCGGAACAGCATCGCCACGGCGACGAGGCTGATGAGCGCGGTTGCGGCGAGGATCGGCTTGCTGTGCGCAACGATGAGGCGAGCGATGCGTTCCATGGCAACACTGTAGAGGCCTCGCCACGCCGGGTCGTCACCACACAGCCGGGTCACCCTCAACCCGGCACCACCCTGTCCCGCGAGCCCGACGCTATCCGAGAAATGTCAGAACCCTTCCGGTCTACGGGCGTACGATGAGGTCGACGGCAGGCCGATCGTCGAGGTGACACGGCGGCGTAGATCGGTGGGGTCGGGACGTTTGGCGGGTTCGTCGCGATCGACTGATCAAGAACGTCGTCGGGGACGGACTATGACCGATCAGGAGATGTCGCGAGCCGCTGGGGGAATTCCACTCAGGTGGTACGCGGTCGGAATCGTCGTACCCCTCGTGGTCGCCGCATTCACGCAGTTCGAATTCGTTCAGAATCTCGATGGATCCCTGATCCCGGGTCTGCCCTGGGACGTCGGGCGGTGGGAGATCATCGCAGACATATTCGCTCCCGCGTGGGCGCTTTCGCTTGTGGTGCTGGCTGCGCTCCTCCGGCGTCTCGTGGGTGTATGGCCGGGGCCTCGAGGGGCTCCCGCCACAGGCTGGTTCGCGGAGACGTTCCTCACCGAGCGGTGGGCCATTCGGGCAACGTGGATGTCCACCGTCGGCGCAATGCTCCTCATGCTGTTCGCGTGGACGAGGGAGTGGGAGCGGTTTGGGCAACGCCCATCTGCGTTCTGGTATGTGACTCTTCTGGTTGCAGCGGTTGCGCTGCTCGTTGTGCCTGTGTGGTGGATCCGACACGACCTCTTCGCGGCCACCTCGCGCTACTTCCTCGGCTCGCGCTGGTTTGGTGGGATGGAGCGATACCTCTTCGAGGAACCGCAGCACCACCCCAGATGGGCGAACGCTCTCGCGTTGGCGTCGGTGACCTTGGTGGGAGGACTCGTCGTCGCTGCTCAGCTCGACCGGCTTCTCCAGGGCATGCGGGCCGAAGGCGCCGCACGCGTGGGAATTGCGGACCTTGCGGGTTTGTGGGAAGTGGACCTCAGCCGAAAGCCAGGCTTGATCGAAGAGCGGGTCGGGGTGTGGAGAGACTACAGCGACTCGATCGGGGACGGCTTCGCGTCCGCCTACCAGGTGGTGGTCACCGACGTCCTCGTTGATACGGTGCTCGTCGTTCCCGCATTCGCCATCATCGGACTGATTTTCGTGATTGCCGCATGGCGATATCGACCGGTTGCGGCGCCACCATCCACAACCACGAGCTACGCCATCATCGTCCAAACTGCACTCGTCATCTTGATCGCAGTGGTAGCTGCGGATGTTCTCGAGAATGCCTTCACGTGGTTTGTCCTAGATCGAGCATGGAGACCTGATGCCGTCCTGGCGTCGGCGAATGTGCGCATTCTGTGGGCGGCGTCACTCACTCGTACGGTCGGACTGGTGCTGCTCGGAGCGTTTGCGATTCTGCTGGTTGCGCTCCGCGGGCTCCATTTGAGGCGCCTATTTGTCGCGATCGGCGCCGTTCGGGCGGAGCTGATCCTCCTTGCCATCGTGGCGATCGTGCTCTTGACCCAGGCCCAAGCCGCGGATGTGGTACGCCAATGGGATGTGACGATTGCTCTGATCACGGTGTTCATGGCGACCGTGCTTGCCATGTTGCTGCACCAAACATCGTCGACCACGTTGTCGAGGCTGAGGAGCGACGCCGAAGCATCCGAAGAAGGACACCCTCCTTCGCCGGCTGAGGTCGTCATGCCTGTGATCGGTCGGCTCGGTCTGAGGACGGCGGTTGTGGCGGCCATCTTCCTCGTCGCGGGAACGCAGATCATCCTCCGTGCGGGACTGATCTGGCCCGTGGGACTCGGGTTCCTCGTTCCAGCCGGGATCATCGCGGTGCTCTGGATGTTCGGTCTGGCGTTGCCTCCGAAACCGTTCTTGCGTGGCGACCGGGCTGTTTCGGCGCACGCCAGGAAGCTGATTCCGCGTTTCCTTGGTACGGCGGTGTTCGTGGCGCTCGGCATCACGGTGCTGAAGGCGGCGATACCGAACTTGGTATTCGCGCGGCACGAGGACTGGTATCTCCTCTTCTGCATCGTGCCGATCGCTGCCGGTTTGTGGAGGATGCACCGTGGCACTTACGAGACCATGGGCGCTCTCGAGATTGTGATTGCTGCACTGATCGGCGTTACCGCACTCGTCCGGGTCATCGTCGGAGACCAGGAGCTCTCACCTGGGGCCCTGACCTTCGTCGGCGTGATGATCCTCTACGGCGCGCTGCCGTTCTTCTACTCGTATGAGCATGCTTCGCTGCCGAGCCGATTCACGACCGC
>Ga0316198_10000646_pt1 | contig 18894 bp, 12 predicted proteins | sample OudBieAanoxic_MG_FD_204935 | JGI IMG/M metagenome (GOLD analysis project Ga0316198, IMG submission 204935) | Coastal sediment microbial communities from Oude Bieten Haven, Netherlands - site A anoxic | ecosystem: Environmental > Aquatic > Marine > Coastal > Sediment | place: Netherlands...
GTAAACAACATCACTAAACGATCAATACCAATACCTTCACCAGCTGTTGGTGGTAAACCATGTTCTAGTGCAGTAATGTAGTCTGCATCGTAGAACATTGCTTCATCATCACCAGACTCTTTTTGTGCCACTTGATCCATGAAGCGTTGCGCTTGGTCTTGTGAGTCATTTAACTCAGAGAATCCATTCGCTAGTTCACGACCACCGACAAAAAATTCGAAACGATCCGTTACATCAGGATTTTCATCGTTACGACGAGCCAATGGAGAAACTTCCGCAGGGTAAGCAGTAATAAATGTAGGTTGCATTAGTTTATGCTCTGCAGTTTCTTCAAAGATTTCAGTTAATACTTTTCCTTCACCCCAACTATCTTTTAAGTGAATATCTAAGCGTTTTGCTAAGGCTTTTAAACCTTCCATGCTGTCTAATTCAGCCGCTTCAATACCTTCGTTATATTCAAGGATTGACTCTTTCATGGTTAAACGTACGAATGGCTTACCAAAATCAAATTCTTCTTCACCGTATTTAACAATGCTTGAACCTAATACATTTTCAGTAATAGTACGTAACATATCTTCAGTTAAGTTCATTAGGTCAATATAATCAGCGTAAGCTTGGTAAAACTCAATCATGGTAAATTCTGGGTTATGACGCGTTGAAACACCTTCATTACGGAAGCTACGGTTAATTTCGAATACACGCTCAAAACCACCAACCACTAAACGTTTAAGGTTTAATTCTGGTGCAATACGCAAATACATTGGTAAATCTAATGCATTATGAAATGTTTCAAAAGGTTTAGCCGTTGCACCGCCAGGGATTGCTTGTAGCATTGGCGTTTCTACTTCCATGAAGTTACGTTCATTTAGGTAAGTACGGATAGCGGTTACAATTTTATTACGCAAAATAAACGTTTTACGTGATGATTCATTAGCAATTAAATCAAGGTAACGTTGGCGGTAACAAGCTTCAGTATCTGATAGACCATGGAATTTATCAGGTAACGGGCGTAAGGCCTTAGTCAAAATACGAACTTCAGACACTTTAATGCTTAACTCATCGGTTTTAGTTTTAAATAAAACACCCGTCGCACCAACGATATCGCCTAAATCCCATTTTTTGAATTCAGTATTGTAAAAACCTTCAGCTAGGTTATCACGTGCAACGTAGACTTGAACCTGACCGCCCATATCTTGGATAGTCGCAAAACTTGCTTTACCCATAATACGACGTGTCATCATACGACCGGCAACGCTAACTTCAACGGCTAACTCTTCTAGTTCTTCTTTACTCTTTTCGTCATAAAGCTTATGCAGTTCATCTGAGATATTTTTACGACGGAAATCATTTGGGAATGCTTGTCCCTTTTCACGCATAGCATCTAGTTTTTCTAGACGTGCGGTTAAAATATCGTTCAACTCTTCTTGTGGTGCTTCTGCTTGGTTTTGCTCTGACATGATAGTTCCTATCGGTTTAGTGTCTTACATAATTTGTTTCTAAATGCGCCTTATATAAAGTACCTGAATATAAGGCGCATGCTACTTACTATATCTACAATCCAGATTTTAGACTTGCTTCGATAAATTTATTTAAATCGCCATCTAATACGACTTGAGTATTACGGTTTTCAACACCGGTACGTAAATCTTTAATACGAGAATCATCCAGTACGTAAGAGCGGATTTGGCTACCCCAGCCAATATCAGACTTACCATCTTCATTGCTTTGTTTCTCTGCATTTTGTAATTGTAATTCGTGCTCATATAATTTGGCACGTAATTGTTTCATCGCTTGGTCTTTATTTTTATGCTGTGAGCGATCATTTTGACACTGTACAACAATATTAGTTGGCGTATGCGTAATACGTACAGCCGACTCGGTTGTATTAACATGCTGACCACCAGCCCCAGAGGCACGATATACATCAATACGTAAATCTGCAGGGTTAATTTGAATATCGATATTGTCATCGATTTCAGGGTAAATAAATGCCGATGCAAATGAGGTATGGCGTTTACCCGATGAGTCAAAAGGTGACTTACGCACTAAGCGATGCACACCGGTTTCAGTACGTAACCAACCATAGGCATATTCACCACTAAAACGAATAGTAGCGCCTTTAATGCCAGCAACATCACCAGGCGTCGCTTCCATTAATTCAGTTTTATATCCATTAGCTTCGCCCCAACGTAAATACATACGTAACAACATATTCGCCCAGTCTTGAGCTTCTGTACCGCCAGATCCTGACTGAATATCAAGATAACAAGAGCATGCATCTTGTTTGCCCGAAAACATACGGCGAAACTCTAGCACTTCAAGTTGCTTTTCAAGGTCATTGGCTTCTTTAACCGCTTCATCAAAGCTGTCTTGGTCGCTTTCTTCTACAGCCATCTCCACCAGCATTTCAATATCGTCAGTACCTTCAGTTAATGCATCAATGGTTTTCACCACTAATTCAAGGCTACTACGTTCTTTTCCTAATGCTTGAGCATGCTCGGGATCATTCCATACTTCTGAAGATTCTAGTTCGCGGCTAACTTCTTCAAGTCGCTCCACTTTTGCATCATAGTCAAAGATACCCCCTAAGCATTTCAGCACGCTCAGTTAGGTCTTTAAGTTGGTTAAGAATAGGGTTTACTTCAAACATTGAGGCTCACTATTGATATATTCGTAAAAAGAGCCGAATTTTAACCAATTATCGATAAAATAAATAGAGAACATTTGAAATTAATAAGCATCTTGTAACGGAAAGCCTGCACACTCCCTTGTACTCCGTTTAATTACAAGCAAATTGATATGATTTTTAAACTTTAAAAGCACTCAAGGAATGTCAATTTTGAATAAGCCCTGATCTTATTATTGAAGCATCATGAATAAGTATAAACACGCTTGTTATAGGTCTAAATACGCTAAATGCTTGTTATTAGCATTTAGTGTATTTTCAAAACCTCTAAGGAGCTAAAAAAACAGAAAAAAAATACAATTTTTTACTTTTATTAGATGCATTTTATTTTCATTAACGTAAAGTTACAGGCTCATTTAAGCAAGGTTCGCTTCTATCCGATACAGATAGAAAACGACGCAATTAACCGATTGTATAAGGATACAAATTATGGAAATGCTTTCAGGCGCCGAAATGGTAGTGCGTTCACTACAGGACGAAGGTATAGAACATATCTTTGGCTACCCAGGTGGTTCAGTTTTAGATATATACGATGCAATTTTTCAATCTGATAAAATTGAACATTATTTAGTACGTCATGAGCAAGCCGCAGTTCACATGGCTGATGCTTATTCACGAGCAACCGGTAAAGTAGGTTGTGTATTAGTAACAGCTGGCCCAGGCGCAACAAACTGTATTACAGGTATTGCAACGGCTTACATGGATTCAATTCCATTAGTTGTTTTATCAGGTCAAGTACCTACGTTCTGGATTGGCGACGATGCTTTCCAAGAAACCGATATGATCGGTGTTTCTCGTCCAATTGTAAAACATAGCTTTTCATGCCGTACCGCTGAAGAAATTCCAATGGCTATCAAAAAGGCATTTTATATCGCTGCAACGGGGCGACCGGGTCCAGTAGTTATCGAACTACCGAAAGATGTACAAAACCCACTTAACAAATTCCCTTATGAATATCCTGAAAACATTAGCTTACGTTCATATAACCCAACTTTAAGTGGTCATAAAGGGCAAATAAAACGCGCTGTAGCAGCGTTAGTAAATGCTAGAAAACCAGTGTTATATGTGGGCGGTGGTGCCATTATTGCTAATGCATCAAAGCAAGTATTAGAACTTGCTGAAAAGTTAAACCTACCAGTAACCAATACCTTAATGGGTTTGGGTGCATTTCCTGGTGAGCACAAACAATTTATCGGTATGTTAGGCATGCACGGTACCTACGAAGCCAATAAATCAATGCATAATGCAGATTTGATTTTTTCCTGTGGTGCTCGCTTTGATGACCGTGTAACTAATAATGTAGAAAAATTCTGTCCAAACGCAAAAATCATGCATATTGATATCGACCCGACATCTATTTCAAAAAATATTCATGCAGACTTACCGATTGTGGGTAGTGTTGAAGTAGTCTTACAACAGATGCTAGACCTCATTGAAGAAACTCAAGCAACTAATGATAGTGAAAGTATTAATGCTTGGTGGGATCAGATTAATGAGTGGCGTGCCAAGGATTGCCTTGCTTACAAAACATCAGATACACATATCAAACCACAACAAGTGATCCAATCTTTATATAAAGTAACTAAAGGTGATGCCATCGTTACTTCTGACGTTGGCCAACATCAAATGGTTGCAGCGCAATATTATCCGTTTAAAGAACCTCGCCAATGGATTAACTCTGGTGGTGCCGGTACGATGGGCTTCGGCTTACCAGCTGCAATGGGTTGTAAAATAGCCTTCCCAGATCGCCCCGTTGTATGTGTAACGGGTGATGGCTCTATCCAAATGAACATTCAAGAACTATCAACCTGTATGCAATACAACATTCCTGTGGTTATTCTACTATTAAACAACCGCTCACTAGGAATGGTAAAACAGTGGCAAAAAATGTTCTACGGTGGTCGTCAATCTCACTCTTATATGGATAGTGTGCCTGATTTTGTTAAATTATCTGAAGCCTATAACCATATTGGTATTAAGGTCGATAAAATTGAAGAACTTGAACCTGCATTAATACGCGCATTTGAATTAAAAGATCGTGTTGTATTTATTGACGTAGCAATTGATCCTGAAGAGCACGTTTATCCCATGCAAGTTAAATTTGGCAGTATGCAAGACATGTACCTAAGCAAAACGGAGAAAACTGATGCGTAGAATTATAGCTGTTTTACTTGAGAACGAATCAGGCGCATTGTCTCGTGTTGTTGGTCTTTTTTCACAACGAGCTTATAACATTGAATCATTAACCGTATCACCGACTAACGATAAAACGTTATCTCGTATGACTATTACAACTGATGTTGTTAATCATGCGGAGCTTGAGCAGATGATGAAACAATTACACAAGCTAGTCGATGTGTTACGTGTTACTGAATTAACTCAAAGTGCACATGTAGAACGTGAATTGTTATTGGTTAAAGTACGTACTGTCGGTAGCGAAGCACGTGAAGAAATAAAACGTACTTGTGATATATATCGCGGCCAAATTGTTGATATTACTCAGCATCTTTACACCATACAATTAACTGGTGTAGGTTCAAAATTGGATGCTTTTGTAGCAACAATTTCTGACGCGAGTGAAATTGTGGAAGTAGTTAGATCCGGTGTTTGTGGTATTGCACGTGGTGATAAAGCACTACGAGGATAAGCAAAAAACTGAGATAAACTATTTTATGCAAAGTGCAGATCGCTGTACTTTGCATTTTTTATTTATAGGAGAATAAAATGTTCGAACTGCTTGCGCTGTTAATGTCAGCATTTGTGCTTTTTATGTTTGGCGTATCGATACTAAGTTTGATGGTCATAGCGGGCATTATGATTGCTAGCTTTATTGTCCTGGGTGCTCTCTCCTTCCTATTAAAATTTGGTATTTGGATTTTACTAGCCTACCTCATCTATTATTATTTCTTTCAATATAAAAACAATAAAGACAATAAAGACAAGGACGATCTATGAAACGCTTATTACTGCTCGCCTGCACCTGTTTATTCTCTATCAATAGCTTTGCCAATGATTTAACGGTTAGTGAGCAATATGTAAGAGCAACACCACCGCATGCGAAAAATAGTGCAGCTTTCCTAACCATTACTAACCACAGCAACAGTGATATCAAACTGATAGGTGCAGGTAGTAATATTGCAAAACGTGTTGAGTTACATAATCATCTTAAACAAGATGGCATGATGAAAATGCGCCGTGTTGAAGCGGTGCAAATAACCGCGAATAGCAGCACATCATTGCAACCGGGTGGTTACCATATTATGTTTTTAGGGCTAAATAATAATTTAACCGAAGGTCAATCCGTTAAAGTTAAACTCTATTTTGATAACGGACACGAATTAAACATTGATGCTCCCGTTAAAAAAATCAACAGCAATAAAAACCAAGGCTCGACAAAAATGTCGCACCAAGCGCATCACTAAGACTTAACATAAAAAAGGAAATTACATCCATGAAAAAACAGGCTTTAGCCGCTGTTATAGCAGCAACCATCAGTATGCCATCAATGGCTGATTTTTTAGGTGTTTATGCTGGTCTTGATTACGCTAGCAACGAAACAAGTTTTAGTAATTCAAATGCGACAGAAGATGACAACAACCTATCTGGTTATGTTGCATTTGAACATTTCATTCCACTAGTACCCAATGTTAAATTAAAGTATTCAGACTTAAGCAATAGCGATTTCAATAATAATGATAGTTCAGCAATGAACGCAATTTTATATTATGAAGTGCTAGATAATGACTTAGTTGAAATTGATTTAGGTTTAGCCTATACAGATACAGAAAGCTTTAATCATGATGCTTCAATTGCACAAGCTTACGGCGCCGCGAAAGTACATGTACCTGGTGTTAGTATGCATGCTTTTGCTGAAGTTATCGGTGGTTCACTTACAGATGATGATGCGTTAGATGCACAGATTGGCTTAGCTTATACTTTCAATCCTGATTCTTATTTATTAAACGTCGCAGTGCGTGCCGGTTACCGAGTACAAGAGTTAGAGTTTGATAATGTTGCAGGCACACAAGAAGTTGACGGTTTATTTGCAGGTGTAGAAGTACACTTCTAACCTATAATTTTTAACTGTTCTAGCTGTTTTAAAGCCACATTACTAACGACGTTGATTAAACCTCGAATGTGGCTTTTAAACTTTATCTCGATTTACTTAATACCTACTTTTTCATACCTTGTTCGATCCAGCACAAGGCATATAAAAAGATCTTTCCCACCCTATAAATATTTATTTAATTACTATTAACAGCAACAAAAAGCCATCGTCATTTGCTTCACCCTTTCTCGATTGATAAAAACTAAGCAAATAAAATCAATAGCATATATAGACTTAACCACAAACAACAATAAACCTCACTTTTTAAATGCCATTTAGTTATAAAAGAGTAACTTTTATTCTTTTGTGCTAATCATAAGCTCGCGTAAACTTCGTTCATCTTAATGTAATAGCGGAAATTACTTCATGGCACTTAACAATTTATCGGCTTTAACATCGCCTTTATCAGAGTCTCAACTGGCTCAATTGCAACAAGCAACTGCAGGCTTAGATGCAGTACAAACTGCATGGGTTAGCGGTTACTTGGCAGGCGTAAGTCAAGGTCCAGTAACATCTACAGCACTTGCACAAAGCGCAGGTCAAAGCTTAACCATTTTAATCGGCTCACAAACGGGTAACGCTAAAGGCGTAGCACAAGAGTTAGCTGAACAAGCAACAGCTAAAGGTATTCCTAATAAGTTAGTCTCGATGGCTGATTACAAAGTTAAAGCAATCAAAGATGAAAGCCATGTAATTGTTGTTGCAAGTACTAACGGCGAAGGTGAGGCCCCTGATGATGCCATTGACCTGCACACATTTCTAGCGTCTAAAAAAGCCCCTAAGCTAGAAGGTTTGAAATTTGCGGTATTAGGCTTAGGTGACTCAAGCTATGAGTTTTTCTGCCAAACAGGGAAAGATTTTGAACAACGCCTACAAGCATTAGGTGGTGAGATCATTACCGAACGTTTAGATGCCGATGTGGATTATCAAGAAGTGACACAAGCTTGGTTCGATAAAGCACTAACAGCTGTTGAAGCAACACTTGAAAAAGCCGGCACCTCAACAACTGCGGCTGTTGCAACTGGCACTATCGTGACTGAGAATAAATATAATAAACAAGCGCCTTTTAGTGCAAGTTTATTAACAAGCCAAAAAATCACTGGCACAGAATCCGCTAAAGATGTGCGTCATATTGAAATTGATTTAGCTGGATCTGATTTGCACTATACTGCTGGTGATGCACTCGGAGTGTGGTTTAAAAACGATCAACAAATGGTTGATGAGCTGATTAATAAATTAGGCTTAGATGCAGCCAACGAAGTGACCTTAGGTGATAAAACCTTATCATTAAAAGACGCTTTAATTGAAGAGTTTGAATTAACTGGTACACACCCAGGTTTTGTAGAAGGTTATGCAACATTAACTGACAATAAACAATTACTTGAATTAGCCGAAGATAAAAATGCCTGCCGTGATTTTGCCAACAACAATCAAATTGTTGATGTGGTGACTGCGGAAGGTAATGAAAATGTGACAGTGGAAAACTTCATTGCTTTATTGCGTCGCAGTAGCCCACGCTTATATTCAATTGCTTCTAGCCAAACAGAAGTTGAAGACGAAGTACACTTAACCGTTGGTGCGGTTGTGTTTGAAAATGAAGCAGGACAGCAACGTGGAGGCAGTGCTTCGACTTTCTTGTCGCACCGTTTACAGGAAGGGGAAGAAGTAAAAGTATTTATTGAAGATAATCATAATTTCCGTTTGCCTGCTGACCCAGCAACACCGATTATCATGGTAGGCCCAGGTACTGGTATCGCCCCTTTCCGTGCATTTATGCAAGAGCGAGAAGCAAGTGATGCAAGTGGTAAAAACTGGTTATTATTTGGCGACCAAACCTTTAACGAAGATTTCCTCTATCAAGTTGAATGGCAATCATATTTAAAATCAGGTTTATTAACTAAATTAGACCTTGCTTTCTCTCGTGATCAAGCACAAAAAATCTATGTACAAGATCGCTTACAAGAAAATGCTAAAGAGGTCTTTGAATGGTTACAAAATGGTGCTCACTTCTATGTTTGTGGTGATGCAAATCGCATGGCTAAAGATGTACAAAGCACATTAATCGACATTATTAGCAAGCAAGGCAAACTAAGTCTTGAAGATGCTGAAGAATATTTAACAGAATTACGCCAAGCAAAACGCTACCAAAGGGATGTTTACTAATGACTCAGAAATTACACGACAACGAACGCATCAAAATTCAAAGTAATTTTCTTCGCGGTAACTTAGTAGAGGGAATTAACGATACAACAACAGGTTCATTCCACCCTGATGAAGTACAACTCGTTAAATTCCATGGTTTATACCAACAGGATAACCGTGATCGTCGAGCTGAGCGTAAGCAACAGAAACTTGAGCCGCTTTATTCGTTCCTATTGCGAGCGCGCCTTCCTGGGGGGGTTGTAACTCCTGAGCAATGGTTAGAGATTGACCGTATTGCAGAAGAGTTAACTGATGCCGGTAGTATTCGTATTACTACCCGTCAAACTTTCCAATACCACGGCATTTTTAAGCGTAACTTAAAATCAGTATTCCAAGAGCTTAAATTCAAAGCGAATATTGACTCTATCTTTACTGCTGGTGATGTTAACCGTAATACTATTTGTACCTCTAACCCTGAGCAGTCTGAGTTACATACAGAAGTGTATGAGTTATCTAAAAAACTCAGTGAACACTTTTTACCAAAATCAAATGCTTACGCAGAGATTTGGTTAGATGGTGAAAAAGTATTAGATACCGAAGAAGAGCCAATTTATCACAATATATTCTTACCTCGTAAGTTTAAAATTGCCGTGGCATTACCGCCATACAATGATGTTGATATTCATGGTAATGACCTTAACTTCATTGCAATTATTGAAGATAACAAGATCACGGGTTACAACGTAGTGGTTGGTGCTGGCTTGGGTATGACTCACGGGGATAAAACTACATTCCCACGTTTGGGTGATGACTTTGGCTTTATCCCAGTTGATAAAGTGATGGAAGTTGCTGAAGCGGTCGTAACAACACAACGTGATCTAGGTGGTCGTGTTAGTCGTTCACATGCTCGTACTAAATACACATTAGAAACGCACGGTATCGACACCTTCAAACAAGAAGTTGAGAAACGTGCGGGCATCACTTTTGCAGCACCAGGTGCTTATGAGTTTACAGAGCGCGGCGACCGTATTGGTTGGGTAAAAGGAATCGATAATAAGTGGCACTTAACTGTATTCATTGAAAATGGCCGTATTCTAGACTTTGATGGTAAGCCATTAAAATCAGGCTTAGTGAAAATTGCTAAAGTACACCAAGGTACTTTCCGCATGACCGCTAACCAAAACTTAGTGATTGCGAGTATCCCAGAATCAGAAAAAGACAACATTGAAAAACTAGCCCGTGAATGTGGTTTAATTGACGATGGAACAAGCGCACAACGCCTTGATTCGATGGCATGTGTATCATTACCAACTTGCCCACTAGCGATGGCTGAAGCTGAGCGTTATTTGCCAGGTTTAACCGATGATGTTGAGGGTTTATTAGCAAAACATAAGATTCCTAAAGAACACATTATATTACGTATCACAGGTTGCCCTAATGGTTGTGGCCGTGCAATGCTAGCTGAAATTGGTTTAGTAGGTAAAGCACCTGGTCGTTACAACCTGCATTTAGGTGGTAATAGAATTGGTACACGTATTCCTAAAATGTACGCGGAAAATATTGATGAAGAAACAATCGTCAATACATTAGATGAATTAATTGGCCGCTGGGCAACAGAACGTAATCAAGATGAAGATTTTGGTGATTTTGTTATCCGTGCCGGCATTATTGCTGAAGTAGTTATCGCAGCTAGGGACTTTTATGCCTAAAACATTAGACCTTGCCCATCTATTAACGCTGACAAAAGCGGAGCAAAATCTTGCTCTTACAGAAGTTAATGCGTTATTAGAAACAAAAACCGCTCTTGAGCGAGTGCAATGGGCGGTCGACAATTTAGAAAGTGAATTTGTTTTATCGTCAAGCTTTGGGATCCAAGCAGCCGTGTGTTTACACTTAATCACGACAGTAAAAGCTGATACACCTATTATATTGACTGATACTGGGTATTTATTCCCAGAAACGTATCAGTTTATTGATGATTTAACCAAACAACTTAACTTGAACTTAAAAATTTACAGTGCACAACACAGTGCAGCATGGCAGGAAGCCCGCTATGGTAAATTATGGGACCAAGGCGTTGATGGCTTAACAAAATATAACTTAATGAATAAAGTTGAACCTATGAAACGTGCATTAAAAGAACTTAATGCAAAAACGTGGTTTTCAGGGTTACGCCGTTCACAATCGTCAAGCCGTGGTGACTTACCCGTGCTGAGTCTTCAGAATGGTTGTTTTAAGTTCCTGCCGATTATCGATTGGAGCAATAAACAGGTGCATTACTACCTTGAAGAAAATGGTTTAAGTTATCATCCTCTTTGGGAACAAGGTTATGTATCTGTGGGGGATGTACAAACATCTCGCCCACTTGAAGCGGGCATGAGTGAAGAAGAAACACGATTCTTTGGTTTAAAAAGAGAATGTGGTTTACACGAAGATCCTATTGAAGAACAAGGTAGTGGTATTTAACAAAATTTCATCTACTCTTTAAGTTTAAAAAAAGCCTCTCATTTTAATAGAGGCTTTTTTTTACTTAAGAAAATGCATGCCCTGCCGATAGCATAATTATCGAGATGAAGGATTTATTATGAAAAAATTGATACCCACCCTATTAATATTAACGTTATTAAGCAGTATTAAAGCACATGCCAATACCTTTGAAACGATACAGCTATACACGCAGGATGAACTCAATGTATTAATTAAAAACAATCAGCACTTACAACGAGTTAAGGCCGACGAGTGTCAATTACTTCAAGATATAAAAGCACACGCGGAAAAAGTTCAAGAGCCCTCATATGTGTATCTATGGGGAGACATGTTAGCATGGGGTGTCTGCACAGAGCGTGATGTAGAGTTAGGCATGCATTATATTAAAGAGTCAGCACAACAGGGCTTATTAGCGGCTATCGAGCAGTTAGGGCGATATTACAATAAAGGTATTTTAGTCACACAAGATAAAGACAGAGCGGTAAGATATTTTCGTGAAGCAGCACTGCAAGGTCATTTAGGCGCACAAATCAATTACATCACGTTATTAAACCAAGGTTATGGCAGCCCTTATGACTTTGAGGATGCTTACCGTGCTTTATATAATAGTGTTATTGCTAACCCGACAAAAAAGAAACAAGCTAACAATTTATTGGCTACCTTGGGGAAAAAAATGCCCGAGTTCGCATTAAAAAATGCACGTCGAGAGTTCAATAATTAAGTGATATTTGACGAGGTAATCACCTTTAATTAATGCAACCTTTAGTTAATGTGGCCTCTCATTAGCGGAACACCCAAAGTCTATATCTACCACTATTCGAATATAATTTTGAGGGCACATTCGACCAACACAATGCGCCTATTCAGCAATTCGAATAAGGCGCAATCAAACATTATTTAGCGATTAATGACTCGTTTCATCGACTAAATACAAAATGGACTGATAAGGGATCCCACTATGATGAGATAGCCCAATTTCACAAGTACGGCTATTACTAAAACCACGAGTACAATGTTCAGGAACTTGTTCTTTTAGTGTATGCACCGCCGCTGCATTTAATTCAGGTGTAGTAAAACCTTTATCTCCAGCCCATCCGCAGCACTGAATATGCTCAGGAATAATGACATCTGATGTACAACGTTGCGCTAATTCGAGCATGCTATTCTCTATTCCCATACGGCGCGAGCTACAAGTAACATGCAACATCACCGTTTCTTCAATCGGTGTGATAGTTAAATGGTTGAGTAGGTACTTCAGCACAAAAACAGTCGGTTCTAGAATCTCCATTGATTGTGTGAATTTTTCAATACTGTGTTTTGCACAAGGGCTTGTATCCATTAAAACAGGCCACTTACCTTGCTCACTAGCTTGCCATAATGCCGCCTCTAATTGCTTAGATTTTTGATCTGCGAGTAGGTTCATTCCTTTACTATCGTAAGGCATACCACAACATTGATCCGATAATGACTCAGGAATGATAATGTCAAAGCCAGCTTTTTTGATCAACGACTCAGTCACTTCTGTCAGCGATCGACTTTCTTTATTTCCGGCTTGTTGCCCCATAGTACGACTTGCACAAGAAGGTAAATAGACCACTTTTTTATTCGCGTGACCAGCACTACTCGAACTTTGCGGACGATGCTTATTAGATGAGGGTAATTCCGGTATCCACATAGGTGTTTTACCGGCGCTAAGGCGACGTAATCCGTTCGTTGCCTTAGCAACTGCTTTTTCACCTAATGCTTTCTGTGCAAGTGTATTCGCTTTCAAACTAAGATTAACCATCTTGGTTGTTGTTGCAAAATGATCTGCAGTCCAACGTGCGATAGGTGTAAATTTTTTATATTTACTGGTACGTAACTTTTTCACCAAATCACCAGTATTAATACCAACCGGACAGCGCTCAGCACACAAACCTGTTGCTGCACAAGTGTCAATTCCTTGGTATTCAAAGACCTTTTGTAAAGCACTTGCACTTTCCGTTTCTCCAACGCTTTCGCGGCGTTGTAACTCTCTGTACAAAACGATACGCTGACGTGGCGATAAACTAAGAGTACGTGATGGGCACACTGGTTCACAGAAGCCACATTCAATACAGCGATCAATCAAATCATCAGCCTTAGGCATCGGCTTTAAATTTTTCAAGTGCGATTGAGGATCATCATTAATAATAACCCCTGGATTTAATATATTATTTGGATCAAATATGGCCTTAATTTGCTGCATTAAAACATAACCATCTTTGCCCCACTCTAGCTCAACATAAGGGGCCATATTGCGCCCTGTGCCATGCTCTGCTTTCAATGAGCCTTGATACTTGACTGCGACCAAATCAGCGACCGCATCCATAAAATCACCGTATCGTTTAACTTCATCTTCTGCCTCAAAGCTTTGAGTAAACACAAAATGTAAGTTCCCCTCCAGCGCATGGCCAAAAATAATCGCTTCATCATAATGAAATTGATCAAATAGTTTTTGTAAGTCATGAACGCCAGCCGCCAAATGTTCAACGGGAAAAGCAACATCTTCAATAATAACTGTGGTGCCTACTTCACGCACGGCCCCTACTGCTGGAAACATGCCTTTGCGGATCCCCCATAATGTTGCAACCGTATTCGCGTCGCTAGTAAAAGAGATAGATTCAAGCATTTTAAATTGAGCAATTGTATTCATAATACTTGCACATTGCTGATCCAGTAATACTTGGTCACCGGCTCTAGACTCAATAAGTAAGGTCCCTGCTTGTAGATTTAAATCCTTTATAAAATCTGGCATACCAGGTTTGTCAGCAACCGAGCGCATCGCTCGTCCATCCATCATTTCAACAGCGGAAACGGGGTCGTTAGCTAATGCAGTCACTGCTTTACTAGCCTCTTCAATACTTTCAAAAACGATTAATGCCGAAGCTTTATGAGGATGTTCAATCACAGTGTTATAGGTAATTTCAGCAATAAAGCCTAACGTTCCTTCCGAACCGATCATTAAATGTTTAATCACTTCAATAGGATCAGAATAATCGACTAATGCATTAAGTGAATAACCAGTGGTATTTTTAAGGCGATATTTATGACGAATACGATCTGTTAGTTGCTCATTGTCGGCCACTTTTTTACATAAATCTTTAATGCCTTGCAGTAACGTCGGCTGTTTAGTTTGAAAAGCCTTAATGCTTGCTAGGTCGCTGGTATCGAGAAGAGTACCATCGGCAAAGACTAACTTCATACTATCAACGGTACGATAAGAGTTTTGTGCACTACCGCAACACATACCACTTGCATTATTTGCTGCAATACCACCAATTTTACAGGTGTTGATTGAAGCAGGATCAGGCCCAATTTTACGACCAAATGTCGCTAGATATTTATTAGCATCTGCACCTATCACTCCTGGCTGAAGCGTTATTTTAAAACCATCATCGTGGATCTGATGATCGCGCCAATCATCAGTTAATGTGATTAATACAGAATCTGATACAGCTTGTCCTGATAAGCTAGTCCCTGCCGCTCGAAACGTACAGGCAATATTCAACTGAGCACAGGATTGAATGGTAAAAATAACTTCATCAATATTTTTTAAACGCACCACCATCTTTGGTATTAAACGATAAAAACTAGCATCCGTGCCATAAGCAAGTAGCAGCGCAGGATCAGTAAAAATACGCTCTTTTTCGACATGCTCCATCAACCTATTTTGCAATTGTTGATAATGCCCTTGATTATTTTCCATTATTTATCCTTAATTAAATTATCGACTAACTCAGTAGCTTTGAGCATTTTATCCCTGCTGTATTAGATCAACATAGGTTAATACGAACATTGGTTTACTCTTCATCTTGTCATGATTTATCGAACACTAGCTTGAGCTGCCATTAAACTATCACTTATATTAAAGCCATAGATAATAATTAAACCAATAATGCCCGTTGCTACTACATAATAAAAAGTAGGGATCGCGGTTCTACGTAATGTAACCCCTTCACGACCAAGTAAACCAACCGTAGCGGATGCAGCAACCACATTATGGATAGCAATCATATTACCCGCAGCAGCACCAACAGCTTGCAGTGAAACAACCGCAACACTTGAAACACCTAATGTTTGTGCTACCTCAAATTGAAACTGACTAAACATCATATTTGAAACCGTATTAGAACCCGCAATAAATGCACCTAGTGCACCAATAGAAGCACTCAGCCCCGGAAATAAACTACCTACAATATCTGAAGCAAAATGTGCAGTAGTCACCGGCATACTGGCTAAATCAGCCCCATTAATACCTGAATTGATAAAAATACGTACCATCGGCACCGTGAAGACCAAAACAAAACCTGCGCCAATTAATGTTTTACTCGACTCCTTAAATGCACAGCCTAATGGCTTAATACTTCGAACCTGTATTAACACGGCTAGTAATGCAATAAATACTAAGATGCCGCCAGGTAGATACAATGGTTGAATAGAGGCGCTAACACCAGTTTCACCTAATATGTTATTGAACGATAAACTAACACTCTTTAATAAGTCCTTAAATTCAGGACTAACACGGCTAGCAACAAGTACCACTGCTAATAACAAATACGGAAGCCAAGCCAGTACAAGTCCCATTTCTTTTGTTGAAGCAGACTTTTTCAAGCCAGCTTTTAGCTCCATTTTTAATGAGCCTAACCACTCTTTAGGCCACTTATCTTCACTTTCAAAATCCCAGGTAGTTTTAGGTACCAAAAAACCTTTTTTAGCTGCCGTCACTACAATCGCTAAGCTCACTAACCCGCCCATTAATGAAGGAAATTCTGCACCAAGAAAAACACCGGTCAATGCATAGGGAACGGTAAATGCTAAACCAGCAAAGAGTGCAAAAGGTAAAATATCTAATCCTTCTGTCCAACTTTTTTTGCGACCAAAAAATCGAGTTAACATCATCGCCATTAATACTGGGATAAACGTCCCTACAACAGCATGAATAACAGCTACATTACTAGTGATTTCTTGTAAATAGATTTCCCACGTTGAACCGCCAGCAACTAAAACTTCTGAAATGTTATGTGTATCAAGTCCTTTATTAACACCAACAATAATTGGTGTACCCACTGCGCCAAATGATACCGGAGTAGATTGAATCATCATGCCCATAACCACTGCAGCTAAAGCAGGAAAACCGATTGCGACCAATAATGGCGCGGCAATAGCAGCGGGAGTGCCAAATCCAGAGGCACCTTCGATGAATGAACCAAAACACCATGCAATAATGATTGCTTGAATACGACGATCTGCTGAGATATCAATGAAGCCATTACGGATCACGCTAATTGCTCCGGTATGTTTCAACGTATTGAGTAAAAAAATAGCCCCGAAAACAATCCATAATACCGCAACAGTAATGGTTAAACCTTGTAAAGAGGAAGCAATGATTCGTGTTATCGACATATCCCAAGCGAAAATAGCAACGGCGACTGTCAATACAAAAGCAACCGGCATAGCGCGTTTTGCAGGCCAATTTAAACCTACCAATAATATAGCAGCGACCACTATTGGTGAAAAAGCAATTAACGCGAGTAAAGTGTCATTCATATTATGTTTCCTTCCTTAGAACAGTTAGTAAGCCGTCATAAACGCAGTTTCAAAAGTAAAACTTCTCATTTTGCTTATATTTATTGTTGTCAGTTTGTTAATGGAGTGTGACGATACTCCTTTCCTTTTTATCGATATAGGGAAATAATGAAAAACATTATTTCCAAAATCGAGGCAATCATGACAAAAACAGATGATCTAATTCTATTTGCTCAAGTGGTAGAATATGGTTCGTTCAGTAAGGTAGCTGAACTAAATTCCCTTACAAACTCAGTGGTTAGCAAACATATAGGCCGATTAGAAACAGAACTTGGTGTGCAACTTTTATATAGGACGACAAGAAAGTTAACCTTGAGTGAAGCGGGAAAAGTACTCTATCAAGGTGCTAAAAATGTGAAGCAGGCCGCAGCCGAAGCAATTGATGCAGTCTACGGTTATGGTGAAAGTATGACCGGACACATTAAAATGTCAGTTCCGACTATTTCTGGAGATTTACTATTAGCCAACTCAGTCGCTGAATTTTGCCGCATGCACCCTGGATTTACCGTTGATATGTCGCTTAAAAACTCATTTGTCGATCTTATTGAGGGAGGTTATGACTTAGTGATCAGAACAGCACAACTTGAAGACTCCAATTTAATCGCAAGACACCTGATCGATTCACAATGGGTAATTTGTGCCGCGCCAAGTTATATAGCCAGTGCAGGTAAACCAGTAACACCTGAAGACATAGCGAACCATAACTGCCTACAGTATGCCTATCAAACAACAGGTGCCTCAGAATGGGAATTTAAAGGTGAGCATGAGAATTACCTCATTAAAGTCACAGGCAATTTTTCGACTAATAATGCCGGTGCATTAAGAAAAGCAGCACTTGGGGGGAATGGCCTAGCTTATGTACCACGCTGTTTAGTTTATCAAGATTTTTTAAAAGGTGATTTAATTGATATTTTTCCAGATCAAGTGGGGAAAAAATTAGGAATTTATGCAGTCTATCCTTTTACGCGTCAACCTCCTCGAAAAATTCGTTTGTTGATTGAGCATATTAAACAAAGTTATGCGGCAATAGCGGAGTCATTTTAGAAATATTAATACCCACTAAAGCAGACTTAGCGATATTCATTACTTTTTACGTCCCTTGTATACATATGATGATGCATTCAGGGAGTTATTAATAAGCATTTAGTTTGTCGAAAACTTTTACATTAAAATAACACAGCTCAACTATAAAATAGTTTATGCGTAACTAAAAGAATGATATATAAAAAAATTTACCTTTGACGTAAAGAAAATGATTTAAAACTATTTATTTTTAGAGTTAAAGAAAAAAAATTTCGACTATTTATAAATACATAGTCGAAATTAATTACACTTAATATTTTAAAACACAAGAGCAACACTTAACACATTGATTTTAAATCTAAAAATCAATATTCACTATGTGGCACCTAACTTGCTTATATTCATTTAGAGATACCTACTTATAAATATAAACAAGGAAGATAATATGAATATCACTAAATTAATAGTAAGCAGCGTGCTTGCTTCAACTTTGTCACTATCAGCTAATGCTACATTAATGACTATAGAGACTAAAGCCATCACAACATTAATCAACAGTAATGATTTAAATACTTCATGGGCAGCTGAAATCTCACCAACTCTAACAAACACAGTTAATGCCTTTGAACAATATCAAACAGGTCAAAATTCTATTAACCGATTTTCACTAGAATTTACGACTAAAAATGCTGCAACATGGGGATTCCAAGCTGGTCTAGATGCTCATTATGGAGCGGCTATTTATGTAAATGGAAGTTTAGTTGAAAATAGAACAGATGATTTATGGTGGGCTAATTCATGGTCAAACTCTGACGTTATCACCGCCAGCGCTATCGACATT